>JAEEGL010337436.1_pt1 | contig 52033 bp, 38 predicted proteins | sample 9134231 | NCBI WGS metagenome assembly JAEEGL01 (sample SAMN16246548, study PRJNA631951) | gut metagenome | biome: gut microbiome; feature: rumen; material: fiber-attached | host: Bos | place: Iran: Karaj | collected 2018-10
TCGATGATCAAAGCCAAACCGTACTCATTGAGTCACTCCTTTCACAGGTAAGTTACGACGAGGAAAAAGAAAAAATCGTCATCACCAAACCCGAACTCAACGTGGGACTTGGAATGTATCACAAGTATAAAGAAATTGCTGTGCAGAAACTCGAACTTGCTTACTATACCCTCCAACAGATAGAGGAAAAGAAGAAAGAGGAAAAGGCGGCAAAGAAAGCCGCTCGTGAAGCGAAGAAGAATAAAAGGTAATGATTAAAATCAAGAAAATATCCTCGAGTTCAATCCTGTCCAAGTATGTTCATTATGATGTGGACAGCGGCGACACCATTACCTTGAATCCAAAATACGAAACCTATGGCGCCAATGATGAGGCGCCTAGGGTTGAAGTGGAAATCAGGCCGCCGCTTACCAATGACAACATTATCAAGAACATTTCATTTGATCAAAGCGAAATCCTCTACAACATTATGAAGTTGTACAATAATGGGGAGCCGTTTGATTGCGATATGACGGCGAGCGAACTGAAATTCTACGGACCAGGCCGGGGAAAATATGATATTCCCGTGCCGAAGATATTGTTCGACGTGTATCCGAAAGAGGAGTGCATTCAAAAAATCGAAAAATGGGGAAACCTGCCTCTCGAAGATGGCAGTATTCACAGCATTGTCATTGACTTGCCGTTTGTGATATCTCCCGCGAATTCCCCTTCGGCCAAGAGTACAAAGAAGGGTTCACAGATAATAGCAAGCCGTTTTGCTGCATACTACCCCGTAGATAATCTTTATCTCAGTTATTACAATTGGTTGAGAAACGCTTACAGGGTGCTTGAGGAAGGTGGAATATGCGTGTTCAAATGTCAGTCAATGATTTCGGGTGGCATAAAGCACAACGTGGAAGAATTCAGTTTCATGGCGGCACACAAACTCGGATTTAAGATGATTGACAAGTTCACGCTTCAGGCAAAGGCCAGGCTGATTTCAAACGCGAAGATGAAAAATGGGCAGGAGCATAGCCGTTCATATACTTCAATGTTTCTTGTCTTCAAGAAAGAGGCGAAAAGGAAATCCAAAGAATTCGATTATTTCACTCTCCTTGAGCGTTGCGAAAATGAATATCACGAAGGATTTGTGAATGTTGTGGAAAAATAGTATATTTATTATGTGCAAAGAAGACGTTAGTGGGGCAGGCCGGGAGAGCGGTTACCTGAATGGACAGGCAAGTGCCGGCACAGCTGGCCGGACGACGGAAGGTACGCACTAAGGATAATTGAAGCGCCGGTGATAAGGCGTGACAGTCGGCTCTCTAATGGTGCGTGAAGCGGCGCGTGGACGTGACAAGTTGTTGGAATATCCGGACTTCGAAGACGGAACCATAAGTTCGGCGCGTGACAGCAAGATTCCGATGAAAGCCCCTTTGTATTATAAAACACGGTATGTTGCGAAACATGTCCGTGTTTTTTTTGGAAATTTGAAAAATTGTTTGTATATTTGTGCAGTAAGTTGTTTGAAGGTAAAAATACAGTTCAAAAGTCCTAGGTGGGTGTCTGCCTATAGCATACCGAGCCCCAAAGTGGTGGGGACAATGGGAAGGGCGGTGAATAGTGGATAAGGAAGTTGGTACGCGTTAGCCTCGTGTAAATCGTGCGGGAGTCTTCCGAAAGACGGTGACTACGGAAATCCGTTTTCTTTTGATCTTTTTAAAAATTTTTGTGATTTTTTGAAATAATGCTGTATTTATTATTCACAACACGAAATTTTTCAGTATATTTGAAAAGAAGTTCGTTGAAATTCAAAAATTTTGCAAGTTTTTTTGGAAATTTGAAAAATTGTTTGTATATTTGCAACGTTATTTGAAATACATTGCGGTGTGGAGCAGTGGTAGCTCGTCGGTCTCATAAGCCGGAGGTCCTTGGTTCGAGTCCAAGCATTCGCAACAAAAAGTTCATTGATCAAATGGTTTTAGAAGAGTAGGAAAGCCTTTGGCGGCAAACTTAGAGTCGCTGTCGGCGCCGCCGCTGTTGAAGCGCCCGTGCCATACCGCGAACACCACGCCGCCCGCTTTGGAAATTTGAAAAATTGTTTGTATATTTGAACAAAAGTTCTTTGAAAGAAGAAATGGCGGGCCTCCCGTCAATAAGATAACCGGCGAATTCATAAACCGGGAAAGTCGCTGATAAACTTTACAAGTGGAAATCAGTGGCGGAGGAGAAATCCTCCCTGTGTGAAGGCCATGGAATGAAAGCGTAGTAGCGAAAGCTTTAAACGGTGTAGCCCCGGGCAGGGGTGATAGGCTGCGCGGAGGCGTGTTACCCGCGTCTCCTTGGAGGGCAACCTCGACACACATTTCATGCGAAAACTGAGAAAGATTGCCAGTCTGACGAAGTTTTTGAAGAATCTCATCCACCTCTGTGCGCGCCAAGCGCCATTCCTGTCGGCAACAGGTTTTAGAAATAGGGGGCGGAGCGTTGGGAGTATAGCAAGTAAGCTTGGCAGCCGAAAGCAGGAAGGCGTACATACCTGGGCCACTCAAAAGGTGGTATGGTATAGGGGCGCAACCACGTCTTCCATAAAGGGTAAACTTGTGCTATTCAAACAATCGTTTCGTTTTTGGTACGAAAAAAGATGCTAATAACATGAGAAGCAAAAGTGTTGCGCACGCTGTGTGACAATGCAGTTATCCACCTGCAATATGGTGGCTGCGAGAGTACCGCAAGGAAATCGTAGAACCGAAACAAGTACACAACTTATAAGAGGGTCGCGCCTCTGAATCTCGCAAGGAGTAAGGGTGGAAAGGAGTACGCTATATAGCACAGTGTAGTGGTTGCGGAACCTAAATCCGTCTGCATCCTGCCTATCTTTGGAAACAAGGATGTGTTCTAGTCCTGACAAGGGATGAAAATGGCAGGCAAGTTGGGTCAAGACTCAGCCCCACCAAAAAAAACAGGCTTTTCGGGAGTGAAATCCCGTTAAGTCACAATTTTTGAAAATAAAAAAGTATTTATTAACGAAATAGCGAAATTCCAAATATATGTTGAACACCTATTCATATTCCCCCAATTTTACAATCTTCGCGGTGAAACCGTGTGAAGATTGGTATTTTATTGCCGGAGTATGAGGATAGACGCAACAGCCACGAAAGTGGTACAACATATACAAAAACCCCAAACCTCCGGCAGAAAAAGCAGGAGGTTTTTTATTTTATAGCGAGTAGTAGCCGAGTTGGTCTAAGGCGCGTGCCCTGGGAGCACGAGATCGAAAGTTCGAATCTTTCCTACTCGACAAACATACAGGATAGTGGCCGAGTGGTTGAAGGCGGCGGTCTCCAAAACCGCTAGGATATTTTGAAAAATCCTCGGGGGTTCGAATCCTTCCTGTCCTGCAAAGAAATGTACTCGTGGTGAAGTGGTCGAACGCGGAGGGCCGCAACCCCTCTAATCGCAGGTCCGAATCCTGCCGAGTACTCGAAGTAAATAATGGACTTGTGGCGTAGTTGGTATTGCGCGCCAGACTGAAGATCTGGAGGCATCCGTTCAAATCGGGTCGAGTCCACAAACGGGCCGGGTAGTGTAATTGGCTAGCACCTCACATTTGCACTGTGAAAGAGGGGTTCGAATCCCACCTGTGTCCACCAAGAAGAAAAAGAAAATATGATGAAAATAAAACGATATTATAAACGGTAGAGCCGATCGCGTCATGTGGTCGGAAAGAATACAACACGGCCTCGTGGCGCAATTGGTAGCGCAACTGACTTTTAATCAGTGGGGTAGGCGAAAGCCCGTTGCGAGTTCGAGTCTCGTCGAGGTCACCTAAAGCCCTTGTAGCTGAATGGTAAAGCTCCACCCTTTTAAGGTGCGCGATTGTGGGTTCGAGTCCCACCGGGGGCACAAAAATACGGGAGATAACGGCAGCGGACTGTAAATCCGCCCTGAGCACAAATCGTCGTATTGGCCTCGCAGTAAGGGGGTTCGAGTCCCTCTCTCCCGACAAATCGTCTTATATTGATCAATATTTTGAAAGAAAATTTTTGGAAGTTTCAGATATTGTTAGTATATTTGACACGAAAAATGACGGCAACGCCGTCCCAATGAAGTTGATTGACATCTTGGTGCTGAAAGAAAGGTCCTGTAATTCAGTTGGTCAGAATGCTTGACTCATAATCAAGAAGTCGGAGGTTCAAGTCCTCCCGGGACCACAATGCAGTAAAAAGATTGGCGGGCTAAGAGCCGGGTTGCAAATGAAAGTTATCCTCCCCGGTTCGTTCACACTTCGGTGATGATGTACCCCAGGTAGGCGTAAGCCCCGTATAGGCAGCACGTTTTTGGGTTAGGTATGCCAAAGCCGGATGTTTATTGGTTCCGGGAATACTCAAAAATCCAATCACCCGGGAGGTAAGGCGGTAATAAGGGCACCGGGCTGCAAAATTATCCGTTCAGGAACGTGGGATCCAGCGTAGTAGAATCCTGAATATTGCTACGACGGCTCATGGGTAAGCCGCTAAAAGGTCTAGGAACCCATGCGTGGGGCGCTGACAGACTGCCTGCATACGTTTAACGAAAGTCTGTTTTATTGCCGAGGTAGCTTTAATGGTAGAGCATCTGACTTGATACGGGGTAGTTCACCGAAACGAACCATACTACTTATAGTTTCAGTGGGTCAGAACAACGGGGGAATCTGGGGAAACCCAGTGCAGCCTGTATGATGATTGGTTCGAGTCCATAAAGTAGTGCTAATCAGAGGGTTGCAGGTTCGACTCCTGTCCTCGGCTCAAAAAAGTTTATTTATTTGAACTTTTTACATTTTTCTGTATATTTATAGTAAAATGAAGTTCGAATATGATAAATTGGGAAAATGAAAAAACAACACTCGAAACACTTATTAGTTGTGGCGTTCCGTATGAAGAAATCGGTAGAAAGTATAATGTTACCGGTGCTGCCATTAAAAAAGCAGCAAAAAAACTTGGTATAGAAATTAAAGCACGCAGGAAAATAAATCCCTGTGAAAATTTTAGTAGAAAAAGAGTCCCAAAAACATACATTTGTATGAATTGCGGAAAAGTAGTTGTTGGTAAACGAAATTGTAGAAATAAGTTTTGCTCTAACGTTTGTCAACAAGAATATTACTACAAGGAGTTTATAAAAAGATGGAAAAATGGCGAAGAGAAGGGAATGAGTGGCGAGTATAGTATATCTAGTCACATAAAACGCTACCTTTTTGAAAAAAACGACTGTAAGTGTGAAATTTGCGGATGGGGCGAAGTTAATGCATTTACGGGGAAGGTACCATTGGAAGTACATCATAAAGATGGTGACTATACAAATAATAAAGAAGAAAATTTGCAATTACTCTGTCCAAATTGCCACGCTTTGACTGAGACATTTAAGTCGCACAATAAAAATGGTAGAAAGAGTAGAAAGAAATATTATAATGAATAACTCATTCGAAGCGGTACGAGAGAGTTCCCCTCGTCAATACAAATCAGGAATGGTTTGTTAATCAACACAGAATTTCCCGAAGTCTGTGCCGCGTCAACTTCGGGCGCCGGTTGGGGGCGTAGTCGCAGAATGACGGAATACGTAGAAGCCCAATATCCGTCTTAATGGTGGATTCGTCTAACGGTTAGGACACGAGATTTTCATTCTCGGAATAGCAGTTCGATTCTGCTATCCACTACAAAAACAACTCATTAAATGTCGGCTTGGAAGTAGCCATCGTCTAAGGAGTGGCAGAGCGTAACGCGGCTGAAAAGGGTGTCTGATGAGTGTACATATAGACAGACATTACGCCGAACGGCGCCGGGTAAACGAGAAACGTGACATTGAACATGCGGTCAATTCGCCGAGTATGGGCAACGGCCCGAAAGGCGTTACCCGCATGGATGTAGTGGCCTTTGGTGCAATAACACATAGTGAGTTGTTAGTTTTAATGATTGAAATTGGAGACATGGGCTTGTTGGCCCGAATAGTTCAAAGGTAGAGCAGAACGCCATCTCGCGAGGATTTCAATCAGTTTTTTAGTCGGGATTGTGAAGTAACCCCGGATCCGTCGAAGTGCGGAATGAAGTGGTCGATGACGACGGCGGCACAAAAGTGCTCAAAAACGCTCTCCGAGGCTTCACTTCGCTTGCAAGGTTCCGTATCGAGGTGACAGTAGTGATGCAAGGCGAAAAACAACCTATAGGATTCCGACTGCGCGGTGCGACTACGAACCGCCCCAATGTCCGGACAAACAGGGGAAGAACGTGGCCAAGGGTGTTTGCAACAGGCGGCATCTTAAAACTAGTATTAGAATTAGGCAGGTGGACAGCCGAAGAAACAGTTCTGAAAGGTGAAAGAACTTAAAACGGGCTAGTAGATTAAGTTTGAAAGTCAAAAATCACAGTTATCGGGTGCGTGGTGTAACGGTTTAGCATACCACCCTGTCACGGTGGGGGTTGGAGTTCGAATCTCCCGTATCCGGCTAAGTAAACAGACCCGCTCTTTTTGGTGTAGCGTAACAAGTGAACCATCGGCAATAGAGCACCAACCGCCGTAAAGGGGTGCTAATCCTAGGTAAAAGAGTCAGTTTTTCGTAGGTGTGAAGGAGCCGCTTAATGGTTTGACGACTATAAAGGTAAACTATTGGGAAGTCTGAGGGCATTTCGTTTACGTGCCTGAAAATATTGAAGAATGGTGTAATGGTAGCACACCCACGTGGGAGTGGGAGCCGTGAATAAGCCGGTAGAATAAGCGGGACTTGGAAACAAGTTGTTGAGGTTCAAATCCTCATTCTTCGACTAACTTTAATTTGCTTTTTATTTGAAGATAGTTCGTTTCACTTTTTTCGCTTTTTTAGTATATTTATAATATAAAAACAAACATTATGGATATATCTAAAATTTTAGAAAATAGTAAATCATTAAGTGAGTTGGCACGAAATCTTTTTGGGAAAGAAAATTATACCAATAGGGAAAAATGCAAAAAGATATTGAAAGAAAGCGGTATTGATTGGCGGGAATGGGTAAAAGAAAAAAAGAAAAAGCCAAAAAAATACTGTCTATTTTGCGGAAAAGAAATTGTGGGTGGCGATTATAGAAAAAAATTTTGCGGGCATTCCTGTGCCGCTTCCTATAATAATAGGGGGGTAACGAGAAATGGGGTTAATAGAGCAGGGGGCCGCTGCTTGCGCTGCGGAAAACCATTAACGGGAAAACAAACAAAATTTTGCTCTATTGAATGTGAATTTGCATATAAATATGATGCGAAAATAGCCCAATGGAAAAACGGAGAAATTAGTGGGTGCGATTGTTCCGGTAATATGTCACCATTTGTTCGCAAATATATGCTTGAAAAAACTGAGTATAAATGCGAAAATTGTGGTTTCGATAAGCCCAATCCATATACCAAATTAAGCGTCTTACAAATACATCACATCGACGGTGATTGCAAAAACAATAATGAAGAAAATCTTCAAGTGCTTTGCCCGACATGCCACGCTTTAACTGAAAATTATGGGCGCAGGAATCAAAAAAGTAGCAGAACAACGAGATATAAAAAATTCCTAATTGAAGTTTGGGGATAGCAGTAATGGTCCCTGATATAAGGTTAGGAGGAAAACGGAAGTTGGTGCACAGAACGCCGTTTTCTCGGTGCATGAGATTGTTGGAGACACCCAGAAGCGTGCCAAGCCGAACAAACTTTAAACAAGTTGCAATAGTTTTTAGTGAGGGCGGCGCGGAACGCGGAGACACAGAAATCGTCCCTGAGGCCCAGGGAAGGAAATTGGTTCGATTCCAATATGCACTACAAAAACCAACTTTTCGGAGGTAACATGCACATTTGGGTAGAGTTGCGGGTATCCGCGCTGGGAGTGCATGATTTGGTTTTTTTTATGGTTCCATAGTTCAAGGGATAGAACTTAGGTTTCCTAAACCTACGATTTGCGTTCGAGTCGCAGTGGAACTACAAAGCAACATCCCGAACGGCAGTAGGGTCCCCTTGGGCGCGTTTTCGAATATGCAAGCAGCGGAGTTCGACTCTCCAATGCGATGGGTTCCATAAAGGGGTGGTTTTATAAGAGCATTGAGCGAGGCGGGACTTAGGCGAGGTACTTGGTAGTAAGGATACGGTGAGGCCGGTGAAGCGCTGAGTCAATAGGTGGTACAGTTTTATGGGAGGTGCGCAACTTCTATGAAGCCGAGGCCGGTGGAGCAAACATCTGACCGTATGGATAGGAAGTGGCAGTAACTCAATGTTCTTAAATTATAAATCAAGCGCAGGGTGGTTGTTACGAGATGGGTTACCACGCGCCACTTGTCACCTTGATCTTTTGCCGGACTAGGAGCCAGCGACGGCAGGGCCACTCAACCGTATGGGAGTTACGGTGTCGTTCGGCATCTTCCCGCGAGGGAAAACGAATCCAGGGCGTAACCTGATAAGGGCTCTGCGCTGCGGGGCTGTTGGGCTTTTTAGCCCCTTGGTGGAACAGGCAGAAAAAAATCCACATTTCCCGTCACCCATGGTGGTGATGAGGGTACGGATTCGTTACGGCGAATCTTGATGGGCGGTTTCTCAGGCTGTCCGGGGTTTGGAGTTTTATCCCTAAAGAAACTTACACTTGGCAACGTTGCAGTAGAAAAGTTGCTGGTTTCATTCTGATAGATTGCTGTACCATAGGCGCGAAAAAAACAGGTTGACTCCACTGAGAGCGAGTTAATTAATCTATCAATTATGGAGGATTAAGCCTAATTGGTAAGGCAGCGGTCTTGAAAACCGCTAGTAGTCGGTAATCATCCCGGTGTGTCGGTTCGAGTCCGGCATCCTCCTCTTTGCGATTTGGTGAAATATGAGCCCGTAAAAAACTAATCAGTGTAACAAGTGAGGCTAGCTTGCGATGGTTTAGTTGGGTCCTCGAGTATGAACCCCCGAGGCAGTTGCAAATGCTGAAGGGTAGTAAAAAACAGGTTGGGAGTTTATCACGCCGGGCGTCATAATCCGGAATTTACGTGGAAGTCGTAGGTCGCCACCAATATCTGCCGCTTAGGCTTTTAGGAATGAAGCCCCGGATTTTACTGGGAGCAAGTTGGTGGGTAATCAGCCCTGCGCTGATATTGATTCCAACAGGCGGCAGATTTTTTTGGCTCGGTAGCTCAGTCGGTTTAGAGCAGCGGACTGTATAAGGCGAGAATTCAGCCGAAATGAATTCATTTTGTGTAACACCGCGTGGGCGGCGGTCACCGGTTATAAAACTGCAGTTATTGGTTCGAGTCCAAGTGTTACACCTAATCCGCAGGTCGTGGGTTCGAGTCCCACCCGTGCCTCATAGTGCGTTTGAGAGAAGGGACTGCAAGGTGTCCCCGGCCGAGGCCTCCGAGATAACATCAGTAATGTGGTACAGCCCCCGAAGTAGTTTAGCCGGTAAAGAAAAACACCGAACGCATTTTTTAATTTTGGCTATATTTATCATAGTCCAAAAGACGGGGTTTAAAAACCTCCTGCCCGCAAGGGTTCGAAAGTAGTTCAAAGGCGCTCTGCACAGAACAGTTGGACATATCATGGATCATTAGCTTAGTGGTAGAGCAGGATGCCGGATTTTTCTTTGTGCGCTTCTATGCGGTGGTTCGATTCCATCATGGTCCACATATCACTCGAAGAGCGATTACTTGGTTGGCCGCGTTACCGTAAATGCGGCAATATGTTGGGGTAATTCAGTTGGTTCAGAATGCCACGCTGATACCGTGGATGTGGGTGGTTCGAGTCCATCTCCCAACACTATGCTCGTGTAGTTTAACGGTAAAACAACGGCGAAGTAGAGGTTCTGTTGATTCTAGATACAGACAGGTAAAGACATTCCTCGAAAGTAAGTCCGGAGATGGGGAAGGTAGACATCCCTTCAAAAGTGAATAACTTGAGGTTCGAATCCCCCTGCTTGCACAAATAGCACACCGAGGAAGGATGGTACGACTGCAATAGTTAAACAAGTTGGTCTCATTGCAGCTAAGGGGATTGGAGCAATAAAGGCTAGCGGCTGTCAATCTGTGGTAGGTGTGTTTAATTCGGGAATTTAGCTCAGTTGGTTCAGTAGCGTCTGGTTTACACCCAGAAGGTCATAGGTTCGACTCCTATAGTTCCCACAAATAGGTATGTAGCAGGGCTAGGAACAATGGCTGCATTCCGAAAGTTCCATTATACCGAGGTAGCTCAGTTGGTTAGAGCGGGTGATTCATATCCACCAGGTCGGTAGTTCAATTCTACCCTTCGGTACTATTTACAATTTTCAGCATCAAGTTATATTTATAGAAAAAGCATAAAACTGCTTTAGAGCCCGGGAGGAAACTCCTTTGAGATTTTTAACAGGAATCGAGTGGCTTTGGAGCGAATAATAATATCTAAAAATTGTTATAATTATGTCAAACAAATCATTCGCCCTCACAGGTGAGGGAACATTCAATTATTCGCATCTCGCGATAAACAAATCACGTCTTAAAGAGTTCAATCCTAAGAACAATTGGAATTCTACTGAAAGGACTTTCTATCTTTCGGGTGACACGGAATTTCAAATCGAGATTTTCAACCCCACGAACGACACAATCGGCGCAAAGGTGTTCATTAACAACAAGGCGATAAGTTCGTCTTATCTCGTATTGTACCCCGGCCAGAGGGTATGGCTCGAAAGGGATTTCGACTCCAAGAACAAATTCAAGTTCATTATCTACGAAGTTGAGAAAAACAACCGCATTGTAGAGAAGTCAATCACCGAGAACGGTAAACTCAAAATAGAATTCTACAAGGAAATGGAAAAACCGGTTCTTACGTACACGAGTTACAATACGTATGATACTAATATATGGAAAGAACCGCTTTCCGCGCCTCAGAGCCCGATTGGCCCGATTATTACCTGTTATAACAGCAGCATTTCGTATGCCGATGATGGGTGCAGGGGTATAAAAGGCGACAGTGGTGACTGCGGGGCATGCTCTGCGGCGAGTACACTCTCAGCCGAGGAATGCCTTCTCGGACTATCAGATATAGCCGCATCTGCAGCGGAGCCGAAAAAATTGGAAATGAAGGAAACCGGCATTGTCGGCAGAAGCAGTGAAAGATCAAGGCAGGAGTTTCAAAACGTTAATGTTGATTTTGAATATTTCCCTTTCAAGATTGAGCACATGCAGATACTTCCCCTCAGTGAGAAGAGGATTACTGTCGAGGACTTGAACGTAAGGAGATACTGTTCCCGTTGCGGGAAGAAACTCAAACCCAATTTCAAATTCTGCCCCGCTTGCGGAACAAAGGTTGAATAAATTTGTATATTTGCCATGTTGAACGCATGGCATTTGCCGGGATGGGACAGTGGCTGACTCCGCTGCATTCGTAACGCAGATCCGTAAGGACGCGCCGGTTCGAATCCGGCTCCCGGCTCAAAATCGCCTATCTTCGTCGTCGGTATACAGGCGCCGGAGACGTAGGGCCCCAACCTCCGTCGTTGTGGGGGGAATCGTAATGTCCCGTGGCTTAAGTACCATGTCAGAGCCATCCTAAGCGTTCAAGGGTATCCGCATTAGGGGATGAGAAGCCCCGATAAAACCCGAATGAACATGGTTTTACGCGGGTGTAGCACAATGGTTAGTGCCCCAGCCTTCCAAGCTGGTTACGTCGGTTCGATTCCGATCACCCGCTCCAAGCATCGCCGGGTACATACCGTAAGCTGCGGGAGAGTGGACAAATTCCATACGGAGAGCGGGAAAAGAAATTTTCTCCAAATCAGCAAGGAACCTCCGTGATTTCAGGTAGTCAATCCTGTTCTCGCGCCCAGGGTGGGAAGTTGTATGGCGATGTTTTTTTTGTATATTTGAAAAAAATGATTGTATATGCGAGAAATCAAACCATACGAAACAATGAATTATGACAAGGGTGACATTGGCATTGACGAGGTTCAGGTTACCTATGTACAGAATGCTGACTGTACCGAGGATCAGGATGATGTTCAAACCATAGTCCTTACGGCGAGAAACAACGGAATTGCCAGGTTTGTCAATATAAAAACCGAAAGTTGGTCAGTCAATGACGCGGAAGAATTGCTTAAATTGGTTAAAGATTTTATTTCCCGCGCCGCAATTGTTTGTGAAGAACCGGAAAAAGAAAATACTAAAAATTCAAAATAAGATGAAGAAAATTTTGTTTGTAATGGCAGCCATGCTGCTTCTCCTTACCGCTTGTAAGGAAGACAAGTGTCAGTTCAACAAGGCACTCGAAAACGATTATCAGGAAGTTATCGCACAATACCCCAATGCAACGGGGCAATTCAGGGAGGCACAACTCGTACTTACGGACAGCCTTCATGTGGCGGATCCTGCAACATTTGACGTGGCAAGCGTCGTAGAGGTTTTCCAAACCGAGGAGGATACCTGCGGTGCCGTCATTTTCAAGGTAAGGAACGCCGTTACTGATACGCTTTATACCGTACAGGGTATGTGGCTCGGAAGTGCCAATATGATACCGTCGGATGTGAAGATTACTCTCCCCGATGCACTCCGCGCCCTGCAGGCTGCTGATGTTATTGTTCCCGAGACAAACCTCGTGACACTCCGCATTCCCCTTATCGGCGTGGTATCACTTGATCCTCTCTACATTTTCGGCTCCAAGAATACTTCATTCGTATGCGTTGATGGCGTAACCGGCGAAGTTTTCACTTTCGATGGTGATATCACCTCAGGTATTGAAGAGGGCCCTACCAAACCTTGCACAGAAGAGGTTGCTGAGTAATCAGAGAACAAAAATTGAGAAAATAGTCGTAATTTTTACGGCTATTTTTGTTTTTAAGCGGGGCGTTGAGGTATTTATGGTAAACGAAACAATAATTTATTCAAAATAATTAAACTATGGTTTTAACAGCATTAGTGGCAGCGGTAACAGTATCAGCGCTGCTCAGCCAGCTGGCGATTGCGGTACCCGCGATTATTCTGGCATCCAACACCCTGACTGCTGCATTGCAGGGCATTTTCGACATTAAGAACACAAAGGTGGTTCACGTTATGAACTGGGTTATTGGTGTTCTTGCCGGTTTGGGGTTTGTTGCATTCAATGGTCTTACCTTCGGACTTGCTCCTTGGGCTAATTATGTGCTCGGTGGCGTTGCTGGTCTCCTTGCTGCGGCAGCATCAAATGGCGTATATGATTGGGAGGCAGTTAAAAAACTTTTCAATGCGCTTACAATGCTTCTTGGGACGGCATTCCATGGAGAGGAATATAAGCGTAAATAAGGCTTTTAATGGATTGACCATATGGGCTGTGGGAATTTTCCTGCAGCCCTATTTTTTTGTATATTTGTACCATAATCATAAAATTTATATAAATGGCTAATTGTATTGAAGAGATTAATGAAAGCGTTTTCAGAAGTAGTGCCGCGAAGGTGATTGCGGAATGCACTAAACTGAATCCGATGTACGTGGAAGATACGATACCGGTATGTCTTTACAATGAATTTTTCAGTGACTATCCCAACTACATTGAACACCCGCATATGAATAAGGAAGGCAAGATAGTGCCCTATGTAAGGGGTGTTAATGGGACAAAGCCGTTAAAATTCGAATATGAGGAAATCCGTGAATTGATCAAAAAATTCAAATATTATCCCGTAAGGGTGGTGACAATCGGCAACGGAGCACTGTTGTTTTTTAAGCGTACTTGCGTCCGTTTTTGGCACGACTATGATGAGGACGATCCGAATTGGATTGCCGGGATGTTCTATACCGACAATTTTGAGGAAGCCGCAGAGTTGTTTGAAGGGGTTAAATTCAAGGAAGAGCAATTGAAATATTCCATCGCATCAAGACACGGCAACAACATAGGGACATATTGCGTCAAAATCCCGAAATTTGAATTGGACACGAAGAAAAACTATAATGACGACATACCCATTGACAGGATAGTCGAATTGTTGGGAGAAGACAACGGTAAGTTATTGCTGTTCCACGGCACTGCCGGAACGGGAAAAACGACGCTCATAAAGGGGCTTATGAATAAATTGGAGGACAAGCGCTTCATTTTCGTCGATTCAACCCTGCTGACAGGTATCGGAGACGGCGCCCTTTTGAGTTTTTTCATTGAGAACAGGGGCTCGGTAATTATCCTCGAGGATTGCGAGAAACTTCTCATGTCACGCAAGAACGGCGGTTCAAGCAGCGGAATCGCAACTATGCTTAACCTGACTGACGGTATTGTCGGGGACTCGCTTAAGATAAAATTCATCTGCACGTTCAACTGCCCCCTCGTTGAAATTGATGAGGCGTTGCTTAGGAAGGGAAGACTTTCCCTCAAGTACGAGTTCAAGGAATTGTGTCTTGAAAAAACTAAGGCGCTTTACCCTGAAGCAACACAACCAATGACACTTGCGGACATATACAATGCAGAAGAAAATGATTTCTCCAAGGAAGAAAAGAAACGCATAGGATTTTAATATGGTACAGAGTGAAGAAAATTTAGGAAAACTTTATAACTTCAACGAGCTATACGAAAACGGTGTAAGGGCTGGCGATGTTGTCGCAACCCCCGCACTTGAGACTAAAAACGGGACGTCTTGGGATTATTGGCTTCTCAAGGAAGGATTACCCAAAGAACTTAATGTTTCCCTATGTTGTTACAAGGACCCGAGAAAACCGGGGTGGATGCATTTATGCGGTTTGGGCTTCCATTGGTGCGGCGATACCAAGTGGCTTAAATTCAGGCTTCTTGGCGAGAGTGAAATAAAAGATTTCGTTGATACTTGCATATCTACCCTAAAAGAACCGATAGACGAGAATTCTTTTTATGGGATGGACGATTATGCCCAAGTTCTACATTCGTTGATACGTCACAAGCTAATCAGCTATTTCGAGGCTGAAAAATTGGATAGGGAACTTAAGAAGATACATGGAGTAAGTCTAATCAGCTATTTTAGAAAAAATTTCGCACGATGAAAGTAAAAGAATTAGTAAGCAAACTTCTCGAACTTGATCAGGAGAAGAATATATGGCTATTTTATGATTTCCCGTGGTCAGTGAGCGAGCCGGAGGTTGGGGTTGTTGATGAAACTAAGGTGGAATCTAACAACAGTGAATATGACATTAAAGTAGATGACTATCATATAGGGTGGTAAAATGGAAAAATTGGCAGAATTAGTTAAAGAACTTATCAAGAGAGGTGTTATCATATCCGGTGTTGGTATAAGAAATGACGAACTGTGCTATGAGATTAACGGATTTGCTAAGTCAGGTATTGGGACGTTGTTTATTGAAGACGGGCAGATAAAACTCGAAACGAGGTATCAGACGATTAACACCATTGAAAACTTGAGGGACATTGTTGGTGTTGCCTATGAGTGGGATTTCTCCTATTGCCGCAAAGACAGTATTTATAGCGTTTACTGCGTTAGCCCTGCGTGGCGGAAACTGTATGAGGAGTTTGGGATGGATACCGATGACTTGAATTAATGTGAATTCATGTTTTAATAAAAACGCACCCATTTCTGGATGCGTTTTTTTTTCATTTATGTAACGGGCTTTATTTTTGTTCTTTGAAGTGCAATCTGCAGTTTTCATCCGTTTCAAGCCCGGCCAGTTCATTAGCCCACTTTTCACAGAAGAAGTCATAATAGCAGGATTTTTTATAATCATATAGCCATGCGTGGATAATACTCGGCAACCCCACAATGATAAGGTAAAGCGGGCCCAATATCTTGCTCTGTACCGTATGCCCGTCCGTTTCATGCGCAATTGCCTCCTGTGACATTCCACGGCTGACGTATGCGATCGGGCCGAGGGATATTCCGCCCATCATGTTGGTTGCTTCCCAGCAGAAGTTGAAATGCCTGTCGGCGACTTTATTTTTCTTGCCCATAAACGGCATCATAACCAATCCCATAAGTGTTTGCGGGAGTTGCCATATTGCGAGGAGAATGAACTCAACCCACCATAAGAATGATTTTTTTTCCATAAATTTTTGCTTTATATAATAAATAGGTTTGCCACTGAAAATGCCACTGAAAAATGTGTTCGTTTTTGGGAATTTTTATACTGTTTTATGCGCGGCGAAGAAGTATTTATTAAAAAATATTTCGTAATCTATAATCATTAAAAAGCATTTATATAAATGGCGAAAAAATTCAGGGTTGTGAATCTTCACAGCGGTGTTCAAGGGAAGAAACCGGTTAATAATAGTGTTGAACTTGGCGAGATAGCCGTCAACACTAATCCCGATGCACCGTTTATTTCCTTTAAAACAAATGACGATGAAATCGTAACTACTGTTACGAAGGTAGTGTTTGACTCGGAACACGGCCCGGGCGTTCCCACCGTAGTAGATGGTGTGCTGACTATTCCGTTAGCTCCCGGTGCTCAAGGTGTGGCTGGCCCACAAGGTGAAACTGGCGCTATTGGCGCACAAGGTAACCGCGGCGGAAGGGGACAGCGTGGTGCCGTGGGTCCACAGGGTAACGCCGGCGTAACCGGACCGCAAGGTGACTTAGGTGAACATGGTGATCAAGGTAACCAAGGTACGCAAGGTGCCGTTGGTGCTACGGGTTCACAAGGTAGCCGTGGTGCTCAGGGCGACGAAGGCGAACAAGGTACGCAAGGTGCCGTTGGTGCTACGGGTTCACAAGGTTCTCGTGGTGCTCAGGGCGACGAAGGCGAACAAGGCGCACAGGGTGAAACCGGCGCAGTAGGTTCCCAAGGTTCTCGTGGTGCTCAGGGCGACGAAGGCGAACAAGGCGCTCAGGGAGTTGAAGGTGCAACAGGTTCTCAGGGTAGCCGTGGTGCTACGGGTGACCAAGGCTTGCAAGGCGCTCAGGGTGAAACCGGCGCAGTAGGTTCCCAAGGTTCTCGTGGTGGACGCGGCTCTTACGGACTCCATGGTACGCAAGGTACCACGGGTCTCGTCGGTTCCCAAGGTGCTCGCGGTGGACAGGGTAACCAAGGCTTGCAGGGTACTCAGGGCGCAGATGGCGCAGTAGGTTCCCAAGGTTCACGCGGTGGACAGGGCAACCAAGGCTTGCAGGGTACTCAGGGCGCAGATGGCGCAGTAGGTTCCCAAGGCTCACGTGGTGGACAGGGCAACCAAGGCTTGCAGGGTACACAAGGCGAAGCCGGTGTTACGGGTTCCCAAGGTTCACGCGGTGGCACAGGTTCAGTAGGTGCCGCAGGTACGCAGGGCGAAGCCGGTGTTACAGGTTCTCAGGGTAACCGTGGTGGTACAGGAAATCGTGGTGCCGCAGGTGTTCAGGGTTCCGCAGGTTTACGCGGTTCTACCGGTACTGCCGGCGTTGTCGGACAAAGTGGTACACTGGTTAATCTTTCTGCGGATAATACCGCACGAGGATACATTATTGGCAAGGGTACTCCCACGGATGGATGGAACGGAACAATGTATGTTTCAAACGCATATTTTGAAAACGGTACGCTTTTCGCCGGTTCTGATGAGAGATGGAAAATCTTTGGTGATGACATCAAGGTTGATCTTGACAAACTCTCTCAATTGCCGAAGAAGTATTATACTTGGAAAGATGAAGCCAAGTTCGGTGATTCCGTTCAAATTGGTACCTCTGCACAGGAAGTTGAAAAATTGTTCCCTGAACTCGTTTCAACTGACGAGAATGGTTATTTGAGCCTTGCATATGACAGACTCGCAATTATCGCTCTCGCAGCAATTGACAAACTTGCAGAGGAGAACAAGAAACTCAACGAGAGAATCCAAAACCTTGAAAACAACAAGTAAAGATTCAAACCTCTAAATAAAGAAAAACCACTCTCAATTCGGGGGTGGTTTTCTTCTTTAGAACACCTTATAATTCTTTAAAATTCAGTGTAAAACAGTATATTTAAAATAAAAAATGTCTCAATACGTATTTGAATATAACGGCACCACCCGCCTGTTTCCGAAAGATGATTCAGATAAGGACAAATATGTAGTGTTTGCCTGTGCAAAGAATGAAGATGATTATATTCTTGAATGGGTGGAGCACTATTTGTCATTGGGCTTTGATAAAGTATTCATAGCAGATAACAATGATTCCCCTGAATCCCTTAATGCAATACTTTCAAAATATATCAATGAGGGTACCGTACAAATATTCGAATGCTGCAGGTTAGAGAAATTTCAACTTTATATCTACAATATGTTCCTGAACGAGGCGAACTATAAGTGGTGCGCATATTTTGATTGTGATGAATTCCTTGAACTTACAACACATAAAAGCATTAAGGAACTTCTTGATCAAGTGAACGAGGACTGCGTATTATTCAACTGGGTGGTGTTCGGTTCCAACGGGCAGATAAGGAAGGAGGACAAGCCGTTGAAGGAAAGATTTCCGGTTCCCGTACTTCCCGTACCGTTCTTCAAAGAGAATTTTTATGTCAAGCCGATTCTTCGGGGGCATCCTGACGGTGCGTATCTTATCAACACGCACTGCCCGGCAGGAATGTCTCCAATGAATATAGGGGGTTATGATAAGGTTGACTATGAAAGCCATGTATATTATCCCGCAAGGTACAAATATGGCTATGTGAGGCATTATTATACGAAATCCTTCAATGAATGGGTAGGCAATAAGGTGAAGAGGGGCTGGCCGGATGAGATGGCTAAAATATTGAAGATAGAGAATTTTTTCATTGTTGATGAGAATCCTGATTTCATGGATAAGAGGTATGTCAATGGATTTTTTGTTGACAATAACGTGTTCTCCCCCGAAAAAATTCATGAAGAATTCGATTGGGTGATGGATAAATATGAGATGGTACACTTATTCAGTACTACAAAAAATGTGTATTCAATCACGCTCCATCTTTATTCTCTTATGAAAAATTACAAAAATCATATATTTGTACTTACGGACGACTTTATAGATGATGCAATGTACGGGCAGATGTTGTCGTATGCGATGATTACAGGAAACCGCCTCGCATTTGCGTTCAATTATGAGGAAAAGGACTCCATATTACTCAACAAGACAACTTGGAGTAGAAATTTGTATTATTATATGGACTGTAAATAGGACATGAAAAAAGTAATAGGTATATATTGCGGAGATTTCACTTATAATGGGGAACTTTGGAACAGTTACCTTGTAAGAAAAAATGGCGCCGGCGGCAGTGAGATATGGGCCGTGGAAATTGCTTCTGAATTCAATAGGTTGGGATTCCACGTAATCGTGTTTTGCCACTGCCCCGAGTGGTGGTTCGATGCGGAGGGTGTTGAATATGTTCCGTATTGGATGTTTGACAGCAGGAAACAATATCAACATTTTGATTACTTCATTTCCTCCCGTAGGGCCGAGGAAATAACGCCTGATTTTGAGTGCCCCAACATTTACCTTATGTCCCATGAGATAGGTATATTCAATCAATATTGGGGCAATTTTGAGACATTTGAGGGGTTGAAGATGGATAAGGTTAAGAAGATAGGCGTTCTGTCGGAATGGCACAAGAAAGCGACTCTTAAAATGTATCCACAACTGAGAGAGGATCAATTGTTCATTACACAGAACGGTATCGACATGTCTTTGTATAAGAACGTTGACTATGATAAGAAGCGGAATATGATGGTTTGGTCCACGGCACTGAACAGGGGTATGACTTTCTTCGGAAAATACGTACTCCCAAAAATTGTGGCAAAGGTTCCTGATTTTGAATTGAATATATGCTCTTACAATCTTGATATTAAAGGTATACTCCCTGAGGGTACTAACGTACACTTTCTCGGAACTCTCAGCCGGCCGGAACTTGCAGAACTACAGAAACAGGCGAAAATATGGATACTTCCGAACTATGGCTATAACGATTTTGGCAAACCGCTTCATGAATCTTTCTGCATAAGTGCCGTAGAAAACGCAATGGCAGGCAACGCAATCGTGTGCTTCAACAAGGACGGACTTACTACGACGCTTAAGGGTTACAGTGGAATACTTGATGCCGATTGGTTCAATGATTCTCCCGAGAGCAGGGAAATTTCGGAAGAGGAATACGAGAAACTTGCAACGCAGATTGCGGACAGGGTAATATTTTTACTCAGTGACGATTGTTCGCTTTTTGACGCTGCCGACGAGATGACGATATACTGCAGCCGCTACACCTGGAAAAATGCGGCAATGACTTGGTTAAAAGAATGGGGATTAATATATGAATAGGAAACTTGTATACACATTTTACATTAGCACCAATTTTGACGATGAAATGAACTCAATCCATTTCAGGTGCCTTGATTACTTCAAAGACGCTTTCGACGAGGCAGACATTACGTTTATCGTCGATGAAGGTTATAGCAAAGAAAATTTAAGGATTGCGGAAGAGAAGTTCGTGAAGATTTTTCTCGGTAAGAAGGTATCGTTCTCATTTGCGGAAAATACCCCGTATCGCGAATCCTTGGTTTTCTATAATAAAGTTGCAACCAAATTGAGTGAAAACGAACTCGTGTTCTTCGCCCATAATAAAGGCATTACGAACGTGCTCAAGCATGACAGAGAACAGATATACACTTGGGTGATTGGAATGTATTTCTATTCGTTGAATTTTATGGATGAAGTGCAGGATCAACTATTCAATAAAAAATATTATTGTTACGGCCCTTATCTTACGTTGCGAAACGAACGCGAGCACCCGAATAAACATGGTTGGTATTATATCGGGACATATTTTTGGGTTAATTGTAGGAAACTACATCAATATATGGTTAACGAAAACATTGCCTTGCCTGAAATGGGGGATAGGTTCTACGCCGAAGAATTTTTAGGTAATATAGTTCCTACCTGGCCATTAATATTCACCGGAAGTCACGAACTAAGGTATATTACAACCGATGAAGATTATTACACGGGCGTCAAGAGGTTAACTGAAGCAATATATGATACTGAGTGGGATAGTTTTAATGTGTTTTACAATGAAATAGTGAATCAATGGAAAGACTAACAAAGATAGCAAATAAAGTTGGTACCGACAAGGGAACCAATTGGGAAGATTCTCACGGGTACACCGAGTTCTATCAGCATTTTTTTGAGAAGTACGAACACCCCAATATTCTCGAAATAGGGACATATTTAGGGCGCTCTGCAAAGATGTTCGAGGATTTTTATGACGGGGATTGCAAGATTTACACTTGTGATATAGTTGAAGATACGTGGATGCATTTATCAGATGTGCCCACGGCCACGTATATATACGTCAACGAATCAGACGGCAATTCTCTTGCTGAACTTCATGAAAAACTGAAAGATATTAAGTTCGATATTATAATCGACGATGCTTCCCATATTTGGCAGGATCAATTTAACGGGCTTACCGCGCTTCACGACTTGCTTTCCGATAACGGAATTTATGTTTTGGAAGATTTGCATTATAGTAGGCTGCACGGTGAAGACATAATAAAATACAGCCCACTTTATTTTCTTTCCTTTATGTTTCCCTCGCCGACTTTGGGTGAAAAAGATAACGCAGAGTTGCTGAATAAAATAAAAGACATACAAATTTTCAGTAGGAAGAATCAGTCAACGAAAGAAATGAGGGAATGGTATGGCGGTAGAAGTATGACGGCAATAATTACATTCGAAAAATAAACAACGTGTATAAACTCAAAGAATACCCCAGCGACTTTAAGGATTCGAAGTTGAAACAGTGGCTTAAATTCAAGAAAAAAATTAAGAAAATTGCCCACACATCGCTACGGCGCGGGGCAAAGAAGTATATTTATAGAGGACAAGAAATAGCATGGTAATATGAAGAAAAGTATATTGATTACAGGTAACGCCGGGCTTCTCGGCTCGAGAATGGCGGATTGGATTTTGAAAAACCATCCTGAATATGAGGTTGTCGGCATAGACAATCTTTTTGGTGGTTATGTGGAGAACATTGATCCGCGTGTTGTTTTTTATCGCAGGGAACTCAGTACTGATTCGTTGACGGATATTTTTGATAAGCACGAATTTGAATACGTATATCACTTTGCTGCGTATGCTGCAGAGGGTCTTTCTCCGTTTATGAGAATGTTCAATGACAGGAACAATATGCTCTCAACCGATAATGTCATTAACGAATGTATTTCTCACGACATAAAAAGGTTGATATACACTTCTTCTATGTCGGTTTATGGCTGGGGTGAAACTCGTGGAAAGGTGTTTGACGAGGACGATGTTCCCGCACCGATTGATCCTTATGCGGTATCCAAATATGCCTGCGAAATGAACATCAAGATTGCGGGCGAACAGCACGGACTCGATTGGTGTATTATCCGCCCCCACAATGTTTACGGCGAGAAACAGAATATTTGGGACAAATACCGTAACGTACTCGGCATATGGATGTACCAAATCCTCAACGACAGGCCGATGCTTATTTACGGCGATGGTGAACAAACAAGGGCGTTCAGTTATATTGAGGACTGTCTTCAGTCATTCTGGAACGCTGCTGTTTTTCCCGAAGCATCCAAGGAAATCATCAATGTTGGTGGGGTGAAGGGATATTCAATCAATGAAGCGGCCAACGCACTTTGCAAGATAACGGGTTATGATAAAGTGGAGCATAAAGAAGCCAGACATGAGGTTAAGCATGCTGTGCCATGCCCCGACAAATCAATAAAGTTGCTTGGCTATGAGCAGAAAACTTCCCTTGAAGAGGGTTTAAAGAAAATGTGGGATTGGGCTAAGGTACAGCCGAATCGCCCTCAGTATAAATGGGAGAACTATGAAATAACCAAGGGAATATACAGTTATTGGAAATAATGAAAAGATTAACCAAGCTAGCAAATAAATATGATACCGACAAGGGGACTGAATGCCGGTTTGGTCATAGTTTTACCGATTTTTACGAACCATATTTAACCAAATTCGAAAACCCCACTATTTTAGAAATCGGTACGGCAGAGGGTTCTTCCGCAAAAATGTTTAATGATTTTTTTGATGGGGACTGCACAATTTACACCGTGGACATTAATGCCGAATGCGGAAAAAATGTTGAGGGATATAGTAACATTCATTTCTTTCAGGCTGACTGCGGTACGGAAGAAGGGATACGAGGCCTGATAGATAATATTCTTCGTGATATTAAGTTCGACATTATCATAGAAGATGCTTCTCATCTTTGGGATCATCAAATGATGTCACTTTATTTTTTCAGTAAACACCTTAACAGTGGCGGGATATACATATTGGAAGATTTGCACACATCTTCTGAGTTTGGGTACTCTCCGGAACAACGCGTTGACACTCCCCTATTTTATCTCAATTTCTTTGAAGGCGGCATGGGGCTTTACGATGAAGAACGGGCTGAACTCACGGGAAGAATCAAGGACGTTATTATTTTTAACAGGTTCAACGAAAAAAATTACTACATGTTTAAGAACAGGAGTGTAACGTCGATAATTACGTTTAGGTAGTATGGATTTCGCAGTAAAAAAACGGCTTATTTTCCATTTTTATCTTGGGGATGGGTGGGAATCTAATTTGGCAAACATTTGCCATTTTAGGTGCCTTAATTTGTATTCTGGGGTATTTGATAGTGCTATGATTGTTATTACGCATGATGGTATGCCGGAAGAGCAGATTGTGTTGGCGAAGAAAAAATTTTTGGAGATAATCAAATCCAAAGAGTTGACGTTTAAAACTGTGGAAAATACCCCATACTATGAAGCCAAGACGTTCGATGATGAGATATTGAAAAAAATCGGCGAATACGATGGTTTGACGTTTTTTTCTCATAATAAAGGGGTTTCTAATGTCCTTAAGAAGAGCATATCAGTTGAATCGATTCTCAAATTTATTGTTGCCGCCTATTTCCTTAATTTGAGTGATATACGCGAGATTGAAAACCGTCTTACGGGTTCGTTTGGCACAAAATTCTATGGGGCGTTTCTACTTCAAGAAAAAAATGTAATACAATATGTTGGCAGCATTTATTGGTTGAATGAGGGAAGGGTGAAGAGGTATTGTGAACTGAACGGTATAGAAATGCCCAAGTGTTATGACAGAGAATTGGCTGAACGTTTTCCTGGCTCGATATGCGGTTGGAATAACGGGAGAGATGCCGCTTCCCCGAGTTTGAAAATATTGTATGAGTGCGACGTATATAGAAACATACAGGCACCCATTGACTTCATAATGGATGCCGGCCAAAAAGAAAATTTCAATAACCTTTATTCAAGAGTTATAGAGGGGCTTGGCTTTTATAAATACACAATTTTGACGTATAATTTTGGCGGGTACGAAATAATGAGGGAACCATTCTTCAAACAAAATGACGTCGAATATGTGTACGTCACTGACGATGAAAATCTGACATCCAATGTATGGAAAATAATTGTCGATAAGAATTTGGATGGGCTTACGCCGTTAGAAAAGGTGTATTATGTGAGAAATCATATGTTTGATTATTGTTCCACGCCAATTTGTGTGCGCATAGACGGTTCCATTGAAGTTGCGGGCTGCATAGATGGGTTAATGGATGAATTTAACAATGGCGGATATGATATTGGAATTATGGTACACCCTGAAAGGTGCAATATTTTAGACGAATACGACGAGTGGCTAAGGCAGGGAAGGGTGGCACCTGAAGAAAAAGATAATGTGGTGAACGAATTAGCGTCTCTTGGTTATGACGTATCATTAAAGGGGCTATATGAGACCGGGTTGTTCATTGTAAGAAAAAATATCTACACAGAAGACTTTTTATTGAAAAATACGGCGAATTATAACAAATTTTTATGTAAATTTGGGAAAATAAGGGTGGATCAGGTAATATTCACCTATTCCGTGAATACGGGCAGCGACTTGCTAAGGATAATGCCTCTGAGCCATCAGTGTATACAATCTAATGCGTTGGTGTCAATGGAGCATAATTCGTGCTACACTTGCGTCGTACATAATATTCCTGAAACCGGGTATGTTAAGGGAACCGAAAAGAAATTATACAAAATAAATGCATAAAATATTAATATACTACCTATACGTTACCGACGATTTTTTCGAACGTATAACCAATCTCGCCAACATTGAATGCCTCAGGAGGTATTCACATGTTTTTGATGAAGCGAGAATTTATTTGTCGTTGGACGACACCGGAAACTTGCCGCTTATCAATAAGGTTGAGCACGTCATATTGGATTTGGGGTTCAATGGCAACGTTTCTTTCAATATCCATAAGAACGATGATTATCGGGAGTCGAGGATAGTAAAGGAGGAAATTGCGGATAAACTCAAAGAATTGGACGGGAATTTAGTGTTTTTTGCCCATGGAAAAGGTTACTCCAATTTGGATACCGGCTATGAAAAAACATCCATGTTGCATTGGATAGTAAGTTGCTATTACCTTTCGTTGGAATTTGCCAAAGAAGGCACTGACCTGATAACAGGGATGAATACGTTCTCGGCGTACGGCTCGCACCCGCTTGTGATGGTAGGAGAAAAGAAACTGCCGGGGGATTATCTTACAAAGGATGAGCAGTATCTTGGTAGGATTAAATATCATTGGTGCTATTCGGGGACATTTTTCTGGCTCAATCCGAGTAAGTTGTACGATCACCTGGCCATTTTTAAGCAGGAAATACCGCTTATATTTGACAGGTATTATTCTGAAAAATTTCTTGGGAACGTGATGTCGTATGAAAGCAATGCAACCGGGCATAATTTCATATATTTGTATGCGGGAAACAATATGTATAACGATGGTGTCGCTGAATCTTGTACAAGATTTATTCTTCGCGAAGAAGAGGATATCAATCGTTATTATGAATTTTATAACGGCATTCTAAATGAAATAAAGGAAAGATATGGTGTCGAATAAGATAATCAGGATTGTCTATGTGGCAACCCATAGTTACTGTTACTACGCAAAGGGCTTTCTCGAGTCGCTTAATAACTTCGCGCCGGGAATGAAGAAAATAGTAACAATCCTATCTGACCATTTGGAAGATTGGGACGGCTATGTGAATGGTGACATAATCAGCACATCCGTAATCAAGATGTTTGACTTGTATTATCCATGCATAAATCTCCATAAGGCGTATTTCATTGAACAATTGCCGCCTATTGGGGCTGATTATATTTTTTATTTTGACGCCGACACTCTCTTTAAGGAAGTACCTAATTATGATTGGGATAGGTTTTTCAAAAATCTTGATGAAGGGAAATTGGCAATATCGAGGCATCCCGTTTACGCACTGAAAGATGGCGCAGAACTCTTTAAAGATAAAAAAGAAAATTGGATAGCGAATTTCTTTACCCCAAATCTTACCGAAAAGGACCCCAACAGTTCGGCATATATCGGCGCTGACAAATATACTTACGTGATTTCGTCGTTCTTTGGCGGAACTACTGATACTATGCATACCATATGTACGGAAATAATGCGCATCACCAGATACGACCTTAGCCGGCAGCGCGGGTACCACATACCTCTTTATATGGATGAAAATTACTTCAATGCACTGGTATTCGACTACGAAAATAAAATAAATGAAAAATTCAAATTCAGCGTGGAGCAATATTCAGAGATATACAATTGTGATAATGATGAATATGACACGATTTTCATGTATCAAAAAAATCTTGGTGATTATAAATGGAATAGACAATAAACATGCAGTTTTATGGACAAGCATACTATAATTTTAAATTACTTAATTAGCGAACACAAATACAAAAGTTATCTTGAAATTGGCGTCGGGAACCCCGAAAACAATTTCTTGTACGTTGATTGCGAGCACAAGTACGGCGTTGATCCGTATTTCGATTTATTGGATGCGCCGGGAATCGACAGGGAACGGCTTAATGAAATCGTTGAATATCAGGTACCGTCCGATGAATTCTTTGCAATGATACCGAAGGGGCAAAAATTTGATTTGATTTTCATTGATGGGCTCCATACGGAAGAGCAGTGCGATAAAGACATACAAAATGCCCTCGAACACTTGTCCGAAAACGGCTCAATAGTGTTACACGATTCAAATCCCTATAGGGAAGAATGTACCGGAGAGCACAGAGATACTATCGGAGCCACATGGAACGGGGATGTCTACAAATCGGTGTTTAAATTGAAAAGCCTCGGGATAGAATATTTTACACTCGGGGAAGATTTCGGTATAACCCTCATAAAAAAGCCGAAAAATTTCGTTAAAATTGAAAACATTGCACCGTCTGAAGTAACCTACGCCGATTTTGAGCGTAATAGGGATGCTGTTCTCAATCTCGTTTCAGAGAGTGATTTCCTGAGCAAGATAAGACAATTTAAAACTTGTCTTTGCTGTATAGTTAAAATGGAAAACCTCTATTTGAGGGATTTTGTGGAATATTACAAGAATCTCGGCTTTACCAACATTGTTCTGTATGACAATAATGATGAAAACGGGGAATACCCGCAACAGGTGATTGGCGATTTTATTCGCAGTGGCTACGTAATCTATAAAAACGCAAGAGGAAAATACAGATATCAACTCGAAGCATATGGCGAGTGTTATGAAACATATAAAAAGGAGTATGATTGGTTTGCATTCTTTGACGTTGACGAATATCTTGAAATAGTTAATGGCAAAAGCATATCGGAATTTTTGGCTGAGGACAAATTCAAAGATGCTTGCGTCATCTCTTTTTACTGGATGGCATATGGTGATTGCGGTAAACTTCATTACGAAAATAAACCAGTATATGATAGGTTTTTAACTCCTATCGGAAACCCGTATGAAAATGAAAGGAACACATTTAAGTTAATGATAAGGGGTGATGAGGGATTTGATATCAAGTTCAACGATGCCAACGCAATTGAGTACCAGATTTTCTCACGTTCCACATTCCCAATTGTAAACGCGGCGGGAAAAAGCCTTGAGGCGTTGTGGATGTATCAGGATTATACATATGAATCGGCGTATCTTAAACATTACCAGACGCTGACGATAGATGAATTCCTTTGCCGCCGTTTTGGAAGGCGTTCATACGCTGACAATGCAAGCACGTTTAGTAAGGAGAAAGTAATGGGCATTTTCACGGCAATAAACGCAATGACGCCCGAAAAAGAAGAGATAATTGATGAATTTTTTGCTAATTACGATATAAAAGAAGATATTTCACCAGATGACGCCAAAATTAACGATATTGATAATCGATCCGAATAAGGAGCATCACAACACTAAGATAAGTACCGAAAAAATAATCTACCTCGGAAAGCCGGAGGTAGAAACATTTTTTCTTGATAGCACAGACAATGTCTTGAAGGAAATAGACAGACATAGGGACATAGACTGTCTTGCCACGATAGGTGAAGGCATAAACTTTTCCCCCTTATCTAACGCTTCGTTCGAGATACGTAAAAAATGGGTTCATTTCGAAGAGTTTGATGCCGACGCAATAGCCGATGCTCTAATAAACACCTTTTTGGCGAACATAAACCGTGATAGGGGCAACGACAGATTGTTCTCTATATTTACCTGTACTTTCAATACACCGAAAAAGGTTATTATGAGGCTGTATGAGTCACTTCTCGCCCAGACATATAAGAATTGGAATTGGTGGGTGTTGGATGATAGTAATTCGGTAGGCGCCGTCGCCGATTATCTGACGAAACTCCATGATCCAAGGATTTTCATCATAAAAAACGTCACCAATCATGGCACGATAGGTTTCAATAAACACCTGATTGCAATGGCTGCGGATGGCGACTATCTTGTTGAGGTTGACCACGATGATGAAATCACGCCCGATTGCCTGCAACTGTTGAAAAACGCATTTGAGGCTTACCCCGAGTCCGATTTTGTGTTTTCCCATGCAATGGAGGAAATGGATGGGTACCCCATTACATACGGCGAAAATTTCGCACTTGGGCAAAGTTGCTACTCTGCAGTAACAATAAACGGTATAGAATATGATGCTGTCGCAATGACGCCAAATGTAAACTGCCTTACTATCAGGCATATTGTGGGGTTACCCAACCATGTTCGTTGTTGGAAGAAGGATTTCTATCATAGGATAGGCGGGCATAACAAAGACTTGGCGGTTCTTGATGATATGGACTTGCTTATAAGAACGTTCCTTTATGGGCGCATGTGTAAGGTGGATAAAGTTCTTTATATACAGCATGAAGGGAGTTCGGATGACAATAACGGGCGCGGGTCTACTACGCAGGGTAACAGGTTTAGCGAAATACTCCGTGTGGGCGTGCTTCTTAGGTGGAAGTATGATCAACAAATACACGAAAGGTTGCTTGAACTCGGAGTAGGGGATGAGATATGGGACGAAGAGAAAGGTTATTCAACGGTTAAAGTCATGAAAGAGAGTTTCCCCACAATCAATTTTATTTATGAACCGTAACAATGGAGGAATATTATAATTTTGAACACGCAGAGTCGGGGCTTTCTTTTTACAAGGATCCGTCTGATAAAGATAAATATGTCGTTATTGCCTGTGCTAAAAATGAGGAAGACTATATAGTAGAGTGGATAGAGCACTATCTGTCGTTGGGGTTTGACAAAATTTTCATAGCCGACAACAACGACGCGGGTAGTGACGCTCTTTATAGTACGATATCATCTTACGTTCTTAGTGGTAAGGTTCAGATGTTCGATTACCGCGGCGATCCTTCGCCGCAGGTAGGGTTGTATGTTGATTTCTGCCGGGAGGGGAATTTTAAGTGGTGTGCGTTCTATGATTGTGATGAATTTCTCGATATTGGTGCATACCCTGATATTAAGTCTTATTTAGCCCAATTTGACGGCTATGACGTTGTAATGTTGAATTGGTTGGTATTTGGCCCAAACGGCGAAATAACGCGAAAAAAAGGTGGTATACAGGAACGTTTCAAAGTACCACAGGGGCCGCTGCTATATTTCAAGGAAAATTCTTTCATCAAGTCAATGGTGAGGGGGGATAGGGAGAAGTTTAAAGACTGCTGGTTCAATGGTTCCCATGTTCCGTATAACGACAGGGGCGACATTTCATATACCGTAGCGGGATGCTATACACCGAGTGTTGTCGGGCACGCTTATTTTCACCCGAGATATAAAAACGGCTACATTAAGCATTACTACACGAAATCATTTGAAGAATGGGCAACCAATAAATCCAGACGCGGCTGGCCGGACAGTACAGAAACGCTTGCACTCTCTAAGTATATGATTTTCAGAGATAATGAGATACCTTCATTTGACTTCATGTCTTCTGCTATTTTTAAGGTTGATGATTATGATGCATATGAGGCATTTAAGGAACCCCTTGAATCGTATGATGTGATAAATGTTCGCTGCAATGGCGAATTCACATATCCTTTTTTTACTGAAATAATGGACATTCTACGTGCGGTTACGGATCATACGTTCATTGTGAGCGACGCAGCCATAGACGACACTCTTTTCAATATAATACTTGAATATGGCTATCGAACGGGGAACAGAGTTGTCTATTGTAAAGACGACAATGAAATATGGATGGCGTACGAAAAGTTCCATAAGAAGAACATAACGTACTACATAATAACGTTTAACTAATGGAGCACATTAAAAAACGGCTTATATTTTATTTTTACGCTTTTGAAGGTTTTACTGACAATCGCGCCATAAAAATACATCTCAGATGCCTTAAACATTATGCGCACGTCTTTGATGAGGCACTATTTGTGATTTCGGTTGACGACACGGAAAACGAACAACTGATATACATCGCAGAAACTGAATTGCTCAAACTTGGCTTCAAGGATATTCATTTTAAGGTTCGCAAGAATAATGGGTATCGAGAAGCGCAGGCGTTCTATGACGAAATAGTGAAGAAACTAAACGCCCTCGATGGCTTAACGTTTTTCGGGCACACCAAAGGAACAACTAACTATGGGAATGGATGGGCGGTAGAGGAATCGCTTGATGCGTGGTTGATTGGTACGTATTATTTAAATCTTGAATTTATTGATGAAGTGGAAGAATGTGCCGTAAAATTATACGGTTCGCGTTTTTATGGGGCGTTTTTGTCGAACTACATTGTGGGAAACAAAAACAAAATGACGTATTATGGCAGTTTTTATTGGATAAACTGCCCCGTTATATGGGCCGATGCAAAAAAAGACGCAATAGAATTGCCTTGCGACATTGGAAATCGTGCTTTTGTTGAGGACTTTCCCGCATTGCTATATGATTGGAAAGAGGGCGCCATGCTCACAACGCATCTTTTTCGCTATTTGCACCCATATAAACCATATGAAGAAACGCATAAAATAATCCACTTTCTCCTCGCAGAAAGTACCGAGGGATATGATAAATTCAAGGAAGAAGTGCTTTGTGGAATATAGCAAAAAAGCCGCTCAAATGAGCGGCTTTCTTTTGAATATGTTGTTTGTTAATTACTGCGAATATACGGATTCGCTTCTGCTACTGGATATTTAGCGTAAAGATCGCCGATATTTGTAATGTTAGTTCTATTCATATCAAACGCAGCAATAACATTTGGTACGTTTTGATTATTTTGCGGCGGTAAATTAGTGAAATCCCAGAAACGTGGTACACGTCCCGAAGTCCTGTAAGCGCCCCTTAAAAATCCCGAGCAGACTGAAATATATGGATTTCGCTGAGCGGTGAAAAGGAATTCAGATATTTGGGTAACGCTACTATAGTTCGAATTACCAAACATTCCACCCACATTCGTGAGAGATGTACAACCGGTGAACAAACTATCAGGAACTTGAACATCACTTGCCGTGGTACCCGTCTCTACCCATATTGCAGTATCCCACAGATTGTTAATATCTTGCAACGTACTTGAAATAGGGCTGAAAAGATTTTCTGGTACCCTTGTTTTTGGCCAAATTAGAGTTCCGCCAAACAATCCGGGGATTGAACGTAATCTATTCATCCCTTTAAATAAGTCTTCGGGGTAAAGAACACCTTGAACATAAGCACTTTCTATCATGTCATATCGTCCCCATGAGTGAGGGAAGAGGCAACTATTATTATAGAGGACTGCTTCTAGTTTTGTTATGTTGCTTATTGGATAGAACAACATTTCCGGTATCCTTCCATACGCGCCCCGTATGTCGCCACCGCCATATCTGTGGTTCACATGCCTAAGCGCTTGATCAATCGTAGTAGCGGTTGCGTTTACGCAGTATTTGAAAATATCCGGTGCGCAAAAATAGTTACCTGCAATATACTTGCTAATATCGGCATCGGATATATTATCGTATCCGGTAATTGCCGATGCGTATGCCTTGAAATAAACAGGATCAATACTCCAATTCGCATCCGCAAAATCAAGGTAATCATCGAATACATGTTCCTGCGAATACAATAGGTTACCATATGTATTAATGGCCTGTTGCATTTTAGGCTCGAAGTCAACCCTTTTTGTTCCATCGTATGCGTACAAGTTCCAAATTTTCTTGTAAGAATTCTTGGTGCCCGCTTCCGCGCTCATAGAGTAATTAGGGTTATCCATTACCAAATCTTCGGCAACGGCCGTGTACGGTGTGGCCTCAGTTGAGTTATGAATGGCGATGAGTACGTTCGCCATGTTTTCTATTGTCGGGTTTTCACATTCATACGTCGCTTCGTCATCCCAAGTTTCCCTTGTTGATTGATAGAATAGCCCGAACGGTATTTCACCCTGAATTTTTATGTACCCAAAAGCATATGATACGCAAGTAAGTTCGCATCTCTTGAATGCTTTACCCGTTAATCTACAAACTATGGCGGTGTCCATGTGTGAGAATAGGGCAGAAATATTTTTAAGACTAACGCAATCTTTGAACATGGATTCCCCGTTATACTCGAGAAGATCGATATACAAAGGGCGGTGAGTAATATTACTGCCGGTTCCGACAGTAGCATCTTTATAGTTTTGAGCGTAGGAGAACAAGCACGGTATCTCTTTAAGTTTTCTTAAGCCGTTAAATATTTCATGAGGGAAACCATCGGCATTACAATCCGTACCTCCACTATATGCAAGTTCTTCGTTTTCGTCGTATATCTCATGCTTCACATTGTTGATATACTTAATAAGACCAGGACCACAGAAAGAAGGCAAATTTTCTAAGTCTGTTACCACGCTTTCAGATGTGGTAGGTGATGCATATGACGCAGTTGAAGAAGTTTTATTTCCTGTAACATATTCAATGTTAGGCACCGAACTGAAGAAAGTATTTCCTAATGGCATTAATATGCCGTCAGTACCAATATCTATTCCATCGAGTACTCCGAAGTGAGAGCAGTCACCATTGAATATGAAAGAATTCCTTATCTCCCTAAGGTTTCGAGGATAATATTCAAGTTCATCGCTATCTCCGCCCAATATATTTCTAAGAGAGCCGACACCACCGATATTTCTGAACGATCTTTCTATTTTTTCAAGACTTACGTTATACTTAAACAGTTCTGTCGCATCTTTTCTATCACTGTCAAAATCGATATTACAGTTATTAAACGATTCCACTATTTCCTGTAATTCGGTTAGCGAGGAAAGTAAGAACTGGTCCGCAAAATAAGAACCGCCGAACACCGTAGGGTTGAACCCGGAGATTTTTTCAATGTGATTGCCCGCTGGGAAGAAACATTCACCAATATTGAATATACCGTAGTTTCCACTTAATACGTAATTAAAGCCGTGGAGCCTTTCGATAAGTGGTTCAAATGGTTCAGGTATGATAACACAATTAATGTTACAACCAAAAAACAGATTGTCTATGTCAGTGACTGAAACACATTTTTTAAACATGTTAATATCAAACCATTCATTCTCCGAAAGTTCTATTTGCTTGCAACCGCTAAACATTGATCTAATGTTAGTTACACCGGTGGGGCAAAGTTGGAGCATATAATAAGCGTCATGAATGTCGCAACTAGTACCGTTGAACCATCCTTCCATGCTCGTAACGTTTGTCCTTACTCTTACGTTAGTGTAATAAGGGTCGTCTGTGATGAATTCTGGCGCTGTACCATCGTACTTGTAAACACACTCATTCAAATAGTCTTTATATATGTTGTCTGCAATTAAATCGTAGAAATTGTTTGGATACGTCGTGGGAACAAAATTAGTATCATGGTTTATATAAAAATTCGGGAAATTGCTGAGTGTTCCAGCAGCAAGTTCTATGTGCCCGAATATTTTAACAAGCCCGGATGTGCCCCTAAATGTACCCGAAGTAAGCCTTACTGGCTTACTTTTAGTGTTTCTAACCCGCAAATATTTGAGGGTGATGTACTGTAATGACAGTCCGGTGCTTGTAATGTTTGCCATATGTGAAATATCGAGAACGAAATCATCACCATACATTTCCATTTCTTCATCGCCGTACTTTACTCCGCCGAATGCGTAACAACTGCTTATGTTGAATACCGTTACTCCCGTAAGCAATTCTTTGGAAGGGAGTGATATTGGATTACCATCGCATAGCATATCGCCAAAAGTTATCGATGTTAACGGCGCATCCTTAATCGATATTGTAACGGGGTTTTGAGAACTGCATCCGCTGATTGAGACGGATTTTAAGTTTTCATTACCGTAAATGTTTATAACCGAAAGGGCATCACATGCGTTTATCACCACTTCTTCGAGTGCCGCATTTTCGTTGATTGTGACACTGGTTAAAGTAGGGCAATTTTCAATTGTGACGCTACTAAGGCTTGAATTACCCTCAATTCCGACTAAATCAATCGAAGGGCAGTTTTTAATTTCAACTGATTTAATACCATTGTTACTAGATAACATCACTTTATCCAATAACGGCGTATTCTTAACCGATATTGCTTGAATTGAGTTACAGTTAGTAACTTCAAAAAGTGTTAACCTATCACAACCATCAACATTGATTGAGGTTAATTTGTTTTGATTACTTAATTGCAGTTCGGCAATCTTTGAGTTCGTAACGTTCAAATAATCAAGCGAGCTGTCAGGCAACCTCAGCGTCGATACGTCGGATGAAGCAATGTTTATGCTCAGCACCCTCGTAAGTCCCCTCAAGTCAAGCATACAATCGGTATCGGGCGCTTTTACATTGCTTAAATCAACAATTTCAAGAGGGCTACTACCCTCGTATTTCACAGCATTTAGGAAAGCGGCACCCATACCGTTCTCTTGGACTGCAGTTGAGTTAGTGATATTGAAGCCTTCAATAGAACGTAAACTACCGGACGGGTTGTCTGGCGACATACCCCTAAATCCACCGGCGAACCCTTCTATTTTTGAAAGCAGGGTAGAACCCGGGATAAACATTGCCGTGTTTGGACCTGAGGAATTTTCAACATAAACGATATTATCCTCGCCACTTGCCGGTATGTAGAATTTTGCTCCACTATCAGAGTTACCAATACCAATTCTAATAAACGCAGGGGATACCGACCTTACTGTGAACGGAATTTCATCCCCTGTGGGAAAATATATACCATAAGCGAATGCGCTTGATGATAAGTAAGGTGAGTCCTCGTAGCTGCTTTCAAACTCACCGACGAATACACGGGGATCAAAAATACCGTCGAGGAAGTAAAGATGATCTTTCAGCCATTTTCTAACATATTCCACACGAGTTCCGTGCAAGAACCCTGTTGTGGACTCGGTACTTCCATCGTTTATAATGTATTTGCTGTTATAGTCACCATTGTAGATTATTTCTCCACAGGTTTCTATTCTAGTTGCCATTAGATTGGCAAATTTATCAGATGTTGACAAGTCGCCGCCACGCTTACGGGCATCAACCCACTTTTCAGTATAGGCATAATTTGCGCCCTGTTTGTCTAGTACGTCATAAGTGAATCTGCTGTCTCTAAACACGCTCCATAATTTTGACATATACCCAGTAAAGCCCAATCCATCTATTGAGTTGTGGTAATCATAGTATACTCCGGTGTGAGGATCGTTGAAGACCTTGTCAAGCGCCGCATACGTCGGTGTATCCTCCGTACCCCTGTTAGCAAGTCCTAATGCAGTATCCATATCGTAGAAGCATGGCCACCATTTTCTACCATTGTCCCACGTTCTTAACGTTAAGTTTTTGGCAAGAGAATCCGTCATGCCAAACGCATTGGCTATTATAAAATAACCCACCGCATTATTCCAATCTATTTTATCACAAGCTTCTATAAATTTTCCGTTTTGGTTTATTAAATCATCCTGCTTAGTGTAGTTCACAATATCGTTTACCACATTAGCGGTATAATAGTAAATGTTGTCAAATTTGTTGGTAAAAGTTAGTGGTAGTTTGGCGATGTTTTCAAACAGTGCGCAAAGGTTAGGGAAGGAAGTCTCATATGGCGTTTCACCTGTCTTGATATCGGGATATCTATATTTTCCCAACACTTGAATTATAGAAGGGTCATATTGCGTCCATGTGGGGTGTGTTCCAACATATGCTCCATTCGCCTCATTGTCTAATTCGAAGCTTTTGACTTCATTAGCTAAAACGTTTCCAAGCCTATCGGTCTCCTTATAGTATTTGATCATTCTGGGGGTGTTGCTCATCGGATCACTACCGCGGCTAAAAGACTCCAAGAATTTCATTCCCATGTTATAATAAGAATACCTTCCAAGGTTAAATGAATATATTCCTATAAATTCATAATTCTTCGGTCCATCGAAGTGTATGAACAGGAGCACGGGGAAGCCTTCCAATGTATGTTTTATGGTTACCGATTCATCGTAGTCGATGTACTCGGTCCCTCCCTCTATTTTGTGCGTTCTCGTGTTCCCTTCTTCATCAACTTCCTTGGGTCTGTTGTTTACAAACGCATCCATTGCGGGGTTGTTACCAAGCAATGAACAGTTGTTTATCCATTCGCCGATTACCGCATTATTAGCGTGCGAAGAGTCAACAACATCGGCTTTAAGGGTAAACTGTTCTTCCGGGAACCATGTTTTCTTTGGCTGGAACAGCGCTTTCTTACCCTCACCAACCTCCGGTAATGCATTTTCATTGGAATATAACTCAAGATTCTTAATTCGGTAAGTAAGCGTGCTGGTTCCTTGAAGTGAAACTAAGAAGTTTAATGATCTTAATTCCCCACGGGTGTCGGGATCATAATAGTCCATTAGTGCCGCTTTTGCTTGCGTTTTTCCTGTGTCGGCAGTTGTATGCTGGTCTAAGAACCAATCCCGAGTAAAGCCCTCACCATCATTGAAAGTCAACGTAATCGTTGGTATGTTACTGTTGGCTTTAATATAATTGACTTCGCTGAGCATGAAATCATCTTTATACACCCCATTTACAGAATCAAAGAAGAAGGTGTCGGTACCGTCACCGGTAAAGAAGTTTTTCTGCTTCCAATCTACATAATCGTTAATAACGTCAGGGTTATCTTCGGCACCATTAAGTCTTGCGTTTTTACTATTAATGACTAATTCAATGTCATTAAGTTTTTGCGTATATATGCTTAATTCGTATATACTAACGTCTGAGAATTTTTCATAAGTACCGTTTCTGTAGCTGGCACCAAGAATAAGTGTAGATGGCAGTGTCTGCATGACGTTTGGATTGACAGCCTTGGCAACATTTAGAATACCGTTTACGTAAATTTTAGCTATTCTGTCAGAAGCGTCATATACGAAGTCAACACTACACTTAGTTCCTGGGGATACATTACATTTGATTATTTCATCGGAAGGTCTCCAATAAATTTTATCCAAATCTATTCGTATACCAGAAGCCAACTCACCATTTGCTGCATTTTCTCCCCAGAGGAATATTGTTCTATCTGTATTGGCAAGTTTATCCGCGCAAAACGTTATTGATATCGTGTACCCATAACTTGATCTTATAGAAGTCATAATATTGACTTCACTCATGTAGTCGCTGATAGAAGCAGTCGCGTATGCATGGTTCTGTAGTCTTAGATATCTTGGAATTTTTGTTGATATTATTCCGCTATCATTGTTTCCGTTGAGGACATTCAATATCGTTGTTGCGGTAATAACATTTCCAAGTGTACCATCCAGTGGAATATAATCGCCCACCGTTGATTTCCACATATTCCTTGTCGTATCGGTTGCGTTTTTTCTGTTCCACGATGCCAGCATCGTACCGCCTTCATCTCCGCTAGTTCTGCCGGGGTATTGTCTCGGAAATACTTGCGAAGTTGATTCTATGATTTTAATGTCTTGAGTAACAGCAGTGACTCTTTCTGTACCCGCACCCCATGCTTTTATTGACAGCGTGATTACGTCATCGACCGAATAATCGGCTTCAGACAAGAAATATTGAGAGTACAGCGATGTTTCAACCTTATTATATGGATTGTCGGTATATCTTGAGTCGCCTATTTTAAGGTTGTCATCATAATACATACCGAGAATCAATTCATCCACACCGTTTTTGGTTATTTTGGCTGCATAGTAAATGTTGGATATTGTTAATGGTGCATAACATATGAAGTTATACATCATAGTGGATTCAACCTCAACGTTTATTGGCTCTTCCGAAGATGGGTTACCGTTTATACCAAAAGATATGAAAAGATCGTCTGAATTAACTATCTTTATACGTACTTGAATTCTTTGTGCACGTACTTCAATAGTGCTGCCCTGCGCATCCTGTATTCGTGCCTCCGCATCTATGTAAAGAACATATTGTTCATCAGTGCGGGGTTCGGGTATTGCATCCCGAAACCTGAAACTCCATTTTTGATCTTCTTCGGTTTTATTTGTCATGGTATATGCTGTTAATAGCATATTTCCGCGGGTAACCGATATCGTGGTTGTAGAACCGCGAAGTCCATTTGAAATAATAAACGGAACTTGTGCTGCGTTGTCGTTTTGCCTTATGTCGAGTATGCCGTTATGGTAGTCAGTTGTTGAACCGCTGTCAAATACTATAGATAATGATGAGCGGTAGATATTGAACGAAAATACAAACTCAGCATTGTATATGTTATACGCCTTGATTATGAGTGAATGCTTTTTAGGGTTATACTGCATCAAATCAAGGTTTATAGCTATCTCCTTATTGAGTTCCGCATTTTCATATTGGGGCGAGTTATAAACGTCATAAGTGTAATTGTACCTGAATTTTTCACCCGGCGTTCCGCCTGTGAGCATGAACGTTACGGTAAGCCCCGTGCCATCCACGTAAGTGGAACCACCATTCTCAATGCCAGCGGGGGAGGTTACCACAATGCCGTAAGGAGTGGTAGAACCGCCGCCACCGCCGCCACCGCCGCCGTGTTCGGCGAGCCATGAAACATTCCTTTCAAGCCTTCTAATGTCTTCGTTTATGACATCTAAAGTATCGTTAAGAGTTATGTCTTCCTCTTCTTCCTCGTCCACGTAGTTGCGGTTGGTAACGATAACATTGGTATCAGAAATATTGGAGCCGTCCTCTAATGTCTGTATTATATTGGCATCGGGAACGAATAGGTTCTCCCATTTTCCTGTTTCCTCGTTATATTTTTTAAATGTCTTACCCATTTTATATTAGGTTTCTATTTGGTTATTTCTATTACTCTAACGTCGTCTCTTGCGTCAACATTTGACATTGATGTAATGCCATTGATTGAGAATATAGGCGTGTCGTGCCCGCCAATACTATCAGCGGCAGTGCTTGTTGTTGCACAGTACCCATTCTTAACGTAAGGTCCGTCAATGTTGATGTCGAATTTTCCGCTATCATTAAATGCTCCGTAAACCTTTCTTACCCTTCCGGTTATTTTTTGAGGAGCAATTTCCCATATGGTATAGAAGGGGAATTTTTGATAACTGTTTACGGTGGGGGCAGTTAAATCACCACTATCGGAAGCGGGGAAATAATACCTTAACCAAGGCAAATTCCAGCTAGGAAGCTCCTTGTTGGAAGTGTGTTTATAGGATGTTGCTTGAGACATTGCATAAACAACCGGTTTGGTATCTCCCGTTAAGTCAGATTCTTCTATAAAGTCACAAAGTTCTACCGTTCTTACATAATCATTTTTAAGCGTACCATCACCGTTAAACCATGTATTGGGGTATTTGCAACCATTGTACGGCGTTAGAGCAGTGGCCCCATCGAATTCACTGAGAATATCCGATGTTGCCACTATTACGGGCTTCATTGAGTTGACCGTTCTAACGTCATTTTCATATTTAACGTTTTCCAATATCGGATATGTGGTTGCTTGCGTGTGTTTGTGTCCACCGAATACAAGTGGTATGTCATGCGTTTGACAAAATTCACTGAACCAATATCTCATATTTTGAGGGGTGTTCATGTTGGCATTGCTACCTTTTCTTTCGCTCGCAATTGTAGAGCCTTGAGTTGCCTCTGGCGTCAATATCGTAAATGGCATTTCGTGGCAGTACGCAATGGTCCAATTTTTCCCCGTATTGAGTTGAAGGTCATCCTCACACCACTGTTTTATTTGGGGGTAGAACTTGAAAGCGGTGCCAAAGCCATAACCGCCAACTCTTTCTTCTGCCATATCCTTTATCTCAGTATTCATGCAAAGGAAATGCACGTTTCCGTAGTTGAATGAGTAGAGGGAAGGTATGAAGTAAGTCGTTTCACCCGTTACGCCCGTAAATATCGGAAGATTTCTGTCATCAACCTCAAAAGTGTAATAGAACTCAATGTTTTCAAGCCACAGTTTATCGCTGTCGCCATCTGAACTCATGCCAATTACGTAAAGCGGATTAAGGGAAAGGTCATTGTTTCCAATTGTTGCCATTTCCTCCATATCCTGCATTCTCTCATCGGTGGCATCGAAATAGTCAAGCCATTCGCCAAGTCTGTTACCATTCTGCGTCATATCGCCGGTATTAACCATGAACTGCAAGTCGTTGTTTTCATTCATGATTGTTTTTGATGCGGCTTGCCATATACGATATTCTTCCCAGTTGAATCCTTGTTGATCAGATGTCTGAACGAATTTGAAGCCTTGGTTTACCTCGGAATCTGAACGTACCTTGAATTTTTTAATTCTTGTGCAGCATTCAAGATTAGGCGTACCATCATCATTTTTCTTACCTGCAACATATTCATACTCGCCGGCGGTAAGTCCGCTAACAATCAACTTATTGGCTATGAGAACGGTGTTGTTAGTGTATTCCTTTATTTTCCTGTCATATATGCGCGTGCCGTCAGATGTGGAAGCGGTATATGCGGTTCTTCCATCTCCATTGTAGAACGATTCCATTGCCGTTCCCCATGAAGTGTCACCCGTGTGCCTTATCCAAAGATATTTGTCATCAAGATTACCGGTAAGCCAATTGAAACATCTTGTTGCCCGAGCATTTGCCCCACCATCCGTTGCTTGAATGCCGAAAGAGCAGGTAATCATTGACGGCTTGTTCTTTAACAGCCCCGTCTTGTTGTAGAAAATATCCTTATGTTCGAAAGAAGCGCGTGGGGTGTATACGGAAATTGAAGGTATAACATCCCCGTCTTCCTTTGTCAAATCAACAAAGTTCCAATCGTTAGCGTTATTTCTTGCGGTAATTGCTTTTGTTGCCGGTTTAACCGGATCCAAGGCGTAATACTTTTTGAAAAGTCTTGTTGATTTCAATCCGCCACTTGCTGAATAAGGGTTCTTTTCGCAGCCGTCAGCATTTCCCGTTCCCTTAATGCCAACCAAGTCTACATAGCCAACAGCGTCAGATTTCACGGCGCCTTTACCCGAGCCGTCGTATGGATTCAATCCAGCATACGCGCTGAGGTTATATGTTAAATAAAATTTGCAAGAAACCTTATCTTCAAATTTAATGAGTTCGCCATTGTCAAGGCGCCATTCCATATCATACTTGTCAACGATTATCTTCGTTGTTGGAGAAGATATCTTTGAACATTGGGCACCCCTGATGAGGAACGTTGAGCCGGCTTTTATGATACCATGCAGCGGCAGTACTTTCCAGTCTGTGCTGTTGATTGTGTATTGCAATGACAGCCCTGAGAGGTTAATGTCTCCGCTTGTGACATTCGCAAGTTCCACGAAGTTATGTGAGCAATAGCCAATGGTATGTTCATCGGAATTTTGTCCACCGCAGTAAATCTCGTTTATGTACAACTTGGTACTGCCATTAAATTTTGTGATAGCGCCGGTTGTAACAGTAACATTTTCACCCGGTGCGACGCTGTCAGTACCGGGCATTGTGAAGAGGTTACCATCGTTGTCAACCTTCAATATGAAATCACTTCCATCCTCAGAATATATTTTCCCAATGGAAGACATGTCAAGTTCGTATTCTACGCCATTAACGTTGAATTTTTGGAATTTTTCAGCCATATATTTACATCATTTATTTATCGTTTAGTATTAACACACCGTCTTCAACGGTTCCTACCAGCGTCATTACTCCATCAGTAACGTGTACGGAGCCGTCTGTTGACGTGGCAAATAACGTATCATCCTGTACCAAGTACGTAACGTGGTCTTCCGGTGTAGGCGTTACGCCGCCACCATTAATCTTAAATAGTGCAATGGTTCCATTCGAGGCTTCCGCCTTAAGATAAAGACTATTATTTCCCTTGCACCAGCAAAATTCAGGAATACCAAGGTAGTTTACGTTGTCAGTCAATATCTTATATGTTTCCGCAGTTTTTAACAGTACGTGTTTTACGTTAGGTTCCTTATATTCACCATAATCGGGCATTTCTTCATGCTCGACATCTAATAAATAGGTGTTCGTGAGCCTAACTCCTGCACCATCGTCAATTGTTGCGTATATTGTGGTGTACCCCGTTTCTTTGGCGATGAGCATTCTCTTGTCGTAATCATATTCAATTACGGGATCGTGCGCGATTACCAATGAAACGCTTCCGTCATCCTTTATCAATTGCTTCTCAGCATTGTAAAGATGAAGTTTCAAGTAATATTTTTGATTATCATAAAGGCACCCGTTGGAGCCGGAAAAGTCGGTGAGTGGAGAGTTTGCTACATAAAGTTCAAATGAATCTATCACCAAATCATCCGTCGCGTATGGTGTAGGGTCAGTAGCCCCCTCTGGCATCTCTGTTTCATATTCATTTTCGAGAATGTATTTCTCACTGTTGAGAATAATATCACCACCAGCGATTGTGTTTGAAAGAGCGTAATCGTGTTTGTCAACCAATTTTTCAAGTTTATTGATCGCAATTTTAAGGGCTTTCAATTCCTCCCTTATATTTGATGACTGCCCACTGTAGTCGTCAGAATTGTAATCCGTAAGCCATAGCACCTTTTCATCTACGGGAGCATTTTCGGCATCAGATATTTTGATGGTTTCATTGTTTTCTATTGAAGCGAATATGCTTACTATCGCCCCGTCTATCTTAACAATGGCATTCGAATACATTTGGGCTCCAACTGCATCCGTGTGCTCGATTATGATTTCTTCACCATCCTTGAAGTCTGATATATGCTGGGTTACATAGTTTTTAACCAGCAATATCGCATCATCCTTCGGCTGATGGGTTTGAAATCTCGGTAATTGAAGATGTTTTTTCATTTATTCTTCGTTTTTTATTTTAATTTTGTCTCCAATTCGGCAATGCGCTCGTTTAATTTATCTATTGCTGCAAGGGCGATTATGGATAGTTTTTCGTACGATACGCTTAATATGCCATCATCGCTCATATTCACTAATTCCGGGTATACCTTGGCTACTTCCTGTGCTGATGTACCTACTTGTCTTATTTCCGTATTTCCGTTCCCCTCATTCCAATAGAAGTATTTTTTAGGAATATTCGCCAACCGTTCGAAATCCACATCAACGTTTTCAGCGAAGGTTTTAAGCCTGTTGTCGGAATTTTCGTACAATGCACCATTAATAAAGTAAGCACGTGAAACGTAGAAATTACCGTTCCAACCGTGGGACTCCTCATCCTTACCGATAATATATATAGGACTTGTTTTTCCCGAGTGAGTAGTACCTAAGAGATTAACTGCCTGCAGCGTTACCAAGTCTCCCGATTGCCCAACAACACCGGCGGTGCCTGTTGAACCGCGTAAGCCCGCGGAACCCTGAACGCCCGTCGTGCCCTGAGGGCCCTGTGCACCACGCGTACCCGTTACGGTGCTCTTGGTACCTGTCGCACCCTGAGGACCCGTTTCACCTTGAGGGCCCTGTGCGCCACGCGTACCTGTTGTGGTGTTTGCGGTACCCGCTGAACCTTGAGCGCCTGTGGCACCCTGGGGACCCTGTGCACCACGTGTACCAGTGGTCTTGTTTGCGGTACCCGCTGAACCTTGGGCGCCTGTGGCACCCTGAGGACCTTGTACACCACGCGTACCTGTTGTGGTGTTTGCGGTACCCGCTGAACCTTGAGCGCCTGTGGCACCCTGGGGACCCTGAGCACCACGCGTACCCGTTACGGTGCTCTTGGTACCTGTCGCACCCTGAGGACCCGTTTCACCTTGAGGACCCTGTGCGCCACGCGTACCCGTTACGTTATTTGCTGTTCCATAGGAGCCTTGAACACCCGGTGCACCCTGAGGACCGTTTGCACCACGCGTACCTATGAGTACCATACCTGTTGAGCCCTGAGCACCTGCGGCACCCTGAGGCCCCATTGCACCTCGCGTACCGGGATCACCTGCGGCACCTTGTGAGCCCGGTTCTCCCGGGTCTCCTTGTACACCTGCCACACCACGCGGGCCAACGCCTGCGTTACCTTGTGAGCCCGGTTCTCCCGGGTCTCCCTGTGCACCTGCTATACCTTTATCTCCTTGTGCGCCACGAGCACCCTGTGAGCCCCTTTCGCCTGCGGCACCTTGTGAGCCCGGTTCTCCCGGGTCTCCTTGTACGCCTGCCACACCACGCGGGCCAACGCCTGCGTTACCTTGCGAGCCCGGTTCTCCCGGGTCTCCCTGTGCACCTGCTATACCTTTATCTCCTTGTGCGCCACGAGCACCCTGTGAACCCTTTTCGCCTAAAGCACCTTGTGAGCCCGGTTCTCCGGGATTTCCTTGCGCGCCTACGGCACCTTCTGAGCCCGTGCCACCACGGCTACCCTGTGAGCCCGTTTCACCATTAGCGCCTTGTGCTCCTTGGAGACCGCGATCACCAATCCCCCCTGTTTTTCCTTGGGAACCAACCGCACCATCGTCACCCTGTGCACCCGCGGCGCCTACCGAACCCGTGCCACCACGGCTACCCTGTGAGCCCGTTTCACCATTAGCACCCTGTGCTCCTTGGAGGCCTTGGTAACCCTGCATACCGCGAGCGCCTTGAGAACCCTGTTCTCCACCGTTACCCTGCACACCTTGTTCTCCACGATCGCCAATACCTCCCATTTTTCCCTGGGAACCGACTGCACCATTGGCGCCTTGTGAGCCCGTTTCGCCCATATCTCCCTGCGGACCCATTATTCCACGGGAACCCTGATAACCTCTTTCACCTTGGGAGCCTTGTGAGGGATCAATGTATATTACATCTCCGCAAGGACCCTGCGGACCCATAACGCCCTGCGCACCCCGTTCACCTTGGGAACCTATAGCGCCGCGTACGCCTTTTTCGCCTTGGGAACCCATAATACCCCTCTCTCCCTGAGAACCTTGCATGGTTTCTGGAACGCATATTTTAGCTACACCGTTTTCAATTAAGATAATCGCCTCAGTTGCGGTTAAAACGCCATTCTTGATATATTCAATAACAATATTTTCGCCATTTTTGTATGAAGACACATCCTCGTTTACAAATTCGGAAACCCTTTCGATGGCTTCCAATAGCTCATCATTAATTCTATATTGTGGAAGCTGTACGTACTTTCTATCCATCAGACCATTATATTTTAATATAAATACTTCGAAATCCACAGATGGAAAGAAATTTGGGTATTGACAATTCAATGAAAAATGGTATTTTTAAGAAAAAATTTGAATGAACATCTTAGTAACGGGAGCCGGCGGGCAATTGGGTAAGGAGATCAAGAAACGCGTCAATTCTTTGGCAGATACCAAGAACAACTATATCTTTGCCACACGCAATGAGTTAGACATAACGGACGATAAGAAAATCGCCAAGTTCATAACCGATAACAATATTAAAATAATCGTCAATTGCGCAGCATATACCAACGTCAATGCGGCACAGGATAAGAAAAATCAGGATACCGCATTTGAGATAAATGCAGTAGCACCCATGACCATGGCGAGAGAATGCAGGAAACACAACACCACACTCATACACGTTTCGACTGATTATGTGTTCAATCCCTCTTGGAAAAATAACCAACCGCTCAAGGCACTGCGCGCATCTACTATCAACGGTGCGCAGGCGAGACATAACTTCTACGGTTACTCAAAACTCGAAGGTGAGAGGGCAATAGAGAATAGCGGCTGCAAATATATCATAATAAGGACATCTTGGGTTTACTCCGTCGAGGGTGAGAACTTCGTAAAAAAGATGTTCAACCGCAGTATGGAGGGGTCGCAGTCAAGTGTCGTCGTTGACCAGGTAGGTGCGCCCACAAGTGCTACCGACTTGGCGTCTTTTATTGTCGGAATCATTGAAAATGATATGTACAAGAAGTGCGGAACGTACAATTATTCTGCCGAGGGTACAGCTTCTTGGTATGACATTGCGAGGGCGGTATATGAATATGCGGGGAAGAACCCGGAGTTGGTACTGCCGGCGTATGACGGTGATTTCGATTCTGCTGTGTGGCGCCCCGGTTATTCGGTGTTCTATCTTCGCCCGACAAAGGAAACGTTTGGGTGGCAAATCCCCTATTGGCGTGATTCCGTGAGAAAGGTAGTTGAAGAGTTGAGGGGACGCTATTATGCGAGCATCCTTGAAGCACAGAACGACGAATACAACTACGGGCACAATGTTGATCATAAGAAAAAGGATGAAGAATAAGATATATGAACGATAAGAAACTTAAAGGTATAATTCTCGCCGGAGGTTCTGGCAGCCGGCTTTGGAACGTCACCAAGGCAGTCAGTAAGCAACTGTTGCCGATTTATGACAAGCCGATGATTATGTATCCCCTTTCAACGCTTATGCTTGCGGGGATTCGTGATATTTTCGTAATAACCACACCCGAGGATGCGGACTCTTTCCACAGGCTTCTTGGCGATGGTTCTGACTTTGGGGTCAAAATAACCTATGGTGTGCAACCGAAACCCGAAGGGCTTGCGCAGGCATTTCTCATTGCCGAAGACTGCGGTTTTCTTAAAGAAGATGAACCTTGTGCCCTTGTACTTGGCGACAACATTTTTCACGGGACAGGATTTACGGAGAAATTAAATCGGGCTATGTGGAATGCTCGTGGCTATGCCGAAGATTCGTCAATTCTGGAAAATGCCGATGGCGGGCGTGCCACTATCTTTGGAACCCCGGTAAAGGATCCCCAACGGTACGGAATAGTTGAAACGGACAGGAGAAATGGGGAGATATTGTCCATCGAAGAGAAACCGAAGGAGCCCAAGTCAAACATTTGTGTCACCGGTCTTTATTTCTATCCGGCCGGCATTACTAAGATTGCGAGAAGCATTAAACCATCCGCTAGGGGAGAATTGGAAATTACGTCAGTCAATCAGGCATACCTTGAAATGGGGAAACTGAGACTTGAGAACCTCGGGCTCGGATTCGCTTGGCTTGACACCGGAACATTTGACAGTCTTTCGGAAGCGTCAAACTATGTCGAAACCATTGAGAAACGTACGGGTACAATGGTATGCTGCCCCGAGGAAATCGCATTCAACAAGGGGTGGCTCACTGCAGATGAACTAAAAAAAATCGGCGAAAAATTGTCCAAGAACGAATATGGGCACTATTTACTAAAACTGTCTGAACAAATATAATTTTGTATATTTGCAGTTAATGGATTAAGATAAACCAAATAATTTTTAATAAAAACTAAGATGATTTTGAAAAAGTATTTTTTGAAAATTGTAACTGTCGCCGCGATGGTGGCAGGTTTCCTTGCGTCTTGTACGCAGGACTTCGGTTCTGACCTTTCCGAATTGCAGCAAAAGGTTGAAGAGTTGGAAGGCACTGTCAATGACATTCAGACTGCCATTGGACAGGGCGTTGTAGTTACCGACGTTGAGCCCGTTGATGGTGGCGTGAAGATTACCCTCAGTGATGAGCGTGAATTCACTATCGTAAACGGCAAGGACGGACTTGACGGTGAAGATGGCAAGGATGGCAAGGATGGTACCGTTTGGAAAATCGGCGATAATGGCAATTGGTGGAGCAGCACCAACGGCGAACCTTTCGTTGATACTGAGAAACCCGCTCGCGGTCCCCAGGGACTTCCCGGCTTGGACGGCAAGGATGGGCTTGATGGTAAGGACGGACTTGATGGACAGGATGGCGAAGATGGCAAGGATGGTGATTATTTCTACCCCTGCACCGACAAGGCTTCCGCCAACTATGGCAAATGGATTAAAGTAAATGGCGAGACTGGCGTGGAAACGCCTACGGATGATGAGTGGCTTCCCGAAGGTACCGTTACCGCTGTATGGGCTGATGATACCCTTACTCTCCACAATGTGGAAGGAGCACCTGACGGTGTCGTAAGTATCAATATCACCCGCGTGCTCAAGTCTCTTGCCGTTATTCCCGAGCAACTGCTTTTCGGATTCCAATATCCCATTGCAGATGCATATGCGATTCTCGTGGAAGATGAAGAGGCAAATGTTCCCGTATCGGCGTTCAATATCAAGTATCGCGTAAATCCTGCAGGTGCCGACCTTACCGAATATCAGTATCATATGTTGGACCGCACCGTGGTTGTAACCAAGGCTGCCGGCGATAATCGTGATAATCTTGTTCCCAAGATTACTGCCACCTATGACGGTGTTGACGTGATTGACGTGAAAGGCTACATTGATTATGCTAAGTACCAGAAGACATTCGCTACGCCCGAGACTCCTAGAATGCAGGGTCGTAAGACTACCGTTGCTATCATTGCTCTTGAGGCTGCTAAGGATGCCAAGGGTAAAGAGGCTGTCGTTTCTGACTATGCCGCTGTAAGACTTGACTATGTAATGCCCGATTGGACTGCATATTCAAGGTATAAACCCGAGCTTCCCGCTGAGGATTGGAACTACGCTCCCTGTGCTGCCAACAACTGGTATTCAAAGGTTCTTGCCGTTGACGGCATTGAGAAGGTTCGCTACGCTGAGAACGATGCCCTTGTGGTGTCTGAGACATATGATGTTGCATCGCATATGCGTTTTGCTGACCCTTGGGCAGGTGCCCTTGAAACCCTTGGCTTTGATGTACGATATACATATGAGGTATTCAAGGGTGAGGATGGCACAGGCTTCGGCGCATCCGAGATGATTGAGTGCACCGCTGACGGCAAGGTTTCCGTCAAGGAAGAGTACCGCTCAGGTGAAGGTCTTGCAGGTGCTATCGGACAATATGCCATGGTAACCGCTAAGGCTGAGGTGTTTAACAACGCTACTGAGGAATGGTTTGCTGCCGGCGAAGCACAGTATATCTTTATCATTGTGCCCGACAGCACTGAGGCTGTGAATGTTACCTATGACATGGGCAAGTTCAACTACTCTAAGCTCAGCCCTAACAGCGAGAACAGGTATCCCGCCCCCGTTGGTGTTGCTCTCGAAGCCCTGTCTATGAATATGGAAGGCTTTACCAACATCTACACCAGGGATCCTGAGGTTACAAGCACACTTCCTACCGGCTTTAAGTACACATTTAAGTTCGGTGAGGAGAATGTATTTGACATTGACCTTACCCCGTTGATCAAGATTGGCAAGGATGAGGTTACATTCAGCTTCGTGCCTAAGAGCGAGGAATATCCTGTACTGAACTACACAGTTAAGTATGAGATTGTGTTTGATATCGTGCCTCCTATCCTTAATCCTGACTATGTTCTCTATGACGACGAGGCAGAGACTATCCTTACTGAGACAGTCATTAAACCCGACCCTCAGGTAGATTCACTCGTATCCGTTAAAGGCAAAGAGGTTGACGGCGCATTTGCACTCCAATCCTCTATCCGTGAGCACATTCTCGATTACGGACAGTATCTTGCTCCGGCTAACCCTAACATTGCAAGCCTCTCTATGAGCATCAACTTTGAGAAGAGCAATAAGCCTGAGGATTCCGCTGAGATTTTCTCCAATGGTAGCACTAATCTCTATCAGTTCCAGGAGATTCACCTCACAAGTCCTTTCGCTTCCAATGAGGAGTTCCGTGACTATGTGGTTGATATGAACATCACGCTGCGCAATGGCGATGAATATATGATTAAGGAGTACATTGTACGCTTTATCAAACCTTTCCGCATTGTAGCCAACGATATCGTTCTTGAAACCCATAAGAAGGATGTTTGCGAAGCACAGGCAACTTATCAGATTGTAGAGCGTGACGGTACCGTTCTCTATGATTCAGCGGCGGATGAACTCTCTCCCAATGCTGTTTACCACTATCCTGGTATTTTTGACGGCGAAGTGGGTGCCCCTAAATGGACTCTCATCGCAGACGATTCATTTGGTGACAATCTCTATAACGACGAGACCACTGGTATGTTCTGTTGGGCAAATGACGGTACTGACCTTCAGGTAAATAAGTACGCTAAGTATGAGGTTACTCGAGAGTTCCCTATCATTGGTGTTCTCTCCGGTATCGGTAATATCACAGTCCTCAGGACAGCCGATTCTCACGCTTCTCACGGCGATCACGCCCCGATAATTGATGAACCTATCATCATTATTGAGGATCCCATTGAGCGGCCGGTTGTGAAATAATCAGTACGCATATTCAATCAATTAAATCCGGATTTCTTAAGAAGTCCGGATTTTTTCATATATTTACATCAACTATGGGAGTATATAGGAAAACGGAATGGACGGAGGATAAAATTCAGGATATCCTGAGACGCTATTTTTTTGCCCCAAATTCCAAGAAATATGAGATATCCAACCTATATATCTATGGGTGGGAATCGGATTATATTGCCGTTATGCATTCGGGAATAATGCATGAGGTGGAGATTAAGGTAACCAAGGCTGATTTCAAGAACGATTTCAAGAACAAACAGGATAAGCACCTCCTGTTGGAGGGAAAGGGAAAACTCGGGAAATTCAGCGGCAAGCAGGGTATGCCCAACTATTTTTATTATGCCGTGCCCGAGGGCGTTGCCACACCGGAAGAGGTTCCCGAATATGCGGGACTGATATATGTGTATCCGTGGGGCGTAACGGTTGTTAAGGACGCAAAGAAACTGACTGACGAGAAATTTGATGCCGATAAATTCAAGGTGCTCGACAAGTTCTATTATAATATGGTGCATTGGAAAGCCAAATACAAGAAGATGAGCAATTCGGCGGAGGAAATAAAAAAACTTAAGCAAACCATAAAGGACTACGAGAAGAATATAATGTTTTTGGATGAGAGATTGAGTGAGGAAGTGGGAAAAAATGAAGAATTGGAAAGAAAACTCGAAAAATTTTCAGGATCAAAAGAAAGTTCCTGAAAATTTTTGTAATATTGTGGCACTAAATTTAATTAAACAATAAATTAAAGTAAAATGAAGAAAATTTTTATGTTTTTCGTGGCGCTGGCTATGACAGTCATGGCTACCGCTCAGAATTATGAGTATACCAGTGCTATTGGTATGCCGTATGTTAACATCAATGCAGGGGCAATCGCTCCTCTTACAACTCCTGCCACCGGCATTCTGCCTGCAGCAGGCATTGAGTTGGGTACGTATGTGACTCCTGTATGGGGTGCATCCGCAGAAGGCGTGGCAGTGTTCAACCTCCCCCCTTACGACCAACAGACAATCCTCAATAGTCACTATGTACTCGGCAATGGTAAGATGAATGTATCTAACTTCCTGGCCGGATATAAGGGTTATCCTCGCCGCGTGGAGTTCGTTCTCGTTGCCGGTGCAGGCTGGGGTCGCAGTTACACTAAGCTCGTTCCTAATGCCGAGCCCGCAGGTGATGGCTCATGGGTTTTCACTAAGGCAGACGGCGAGGGCGCTCCTGTGGAGCCCGACGCACCCGTGGCACCTGAGAAGGGTTATACCACCACCGATCAAATGGTTTACAACACCGGTGCCGAGCTCAATTTCAATCTCGGACAGGCACGCGCTTGCCAAATCAGCCTTCGCCCTTCAGTTATTTGGGGTCACAATGCTGAAAATCAGTTCGGTTTCAACCCCGCAAACGCACAACTTCGCGTAAACCTGGGTTTTACGTACAAATTTGGTAACCGTCGTGTAAA
>JAEEGL012799386.1_pt1 | contig 52028 bp, 44 predicted proteins | sample 9134231 | NCBI WGS metagenome assembly JAEEGL01 (sample SAMN16246548, study PRJNA631951) | gut metagenome | biome: gut microbiome; feature: rumen; material: fiber-attached | host: Bos | place: Iran: Karaj | collected 2018-10
AAAGGGAGTGTAACGTAATAGCGAAAGCTAAAGCGTTCACTCCTTTTTTATTCGCCGTGTTTCGTCATTATCTAAGTGTTTTCAGGAGGATCACTAAAAAGGCAGTTTTCCCCGGGAAAAACTGCTGATTTCAGGCATAATGAAAACAATTATTATTGAAAAGTACATGCTTACGCAGGTGATTGACCCGGTCTGTTTAGCTTGTTGTGATACTTGTTAAGGTTGAATCCGATAATGACCAGAGTCAGTTCCAACTCGGTTTTCTCGATCCCTCTTCTGTGCAACCTTACATAACCGTAATCCTGCTTCAGAACACCGAATACTCCTTCGGCATAAATGGATCTCTTTTGCCTGTGGATTATTCCCTGCGGTGAGTCAAGAAGCTCTCTGGCATTCGCTTTTAATTCGTCCAGAATGTAGTTCTTCTGTATCCCTCTGCCCTGATCTGATTTTGTACATTCTTTCATGAATGGACATTGGTCGCATTCATGACATCTGTAGTGGTCAGTGATCTTAAGGAATCCGTCTTCTTCGGAATATCTTTCTTTTTCAAAGATCAGTTCTTTCCCTTCCGGACAGATGAATCTGTCAGTTTCAAACCGAAAGTTCAACGCGTTATATCTTGATGTTTCTCTTTTCTTCTCCAACCGGTAGGTGTTGTATTTGACATAGGCCTCAATGCCATGAGTCAGCATGTACATGTAATTGACATAGCTTCCGTATCCGGCATCGGCTACAGCCGCCTGTGGGTAGCGACCGTAATCTTCCTGGTATCTTTTCAAAGTCAGGGGAAGCGTCTTACTGTCAGTACGGGCATTTGATACAAGTAGTTCTGTTATGTATTCATCAGTTATCGCTGCCTGCAGATTGTATCCCGGTTTGAATACTCCGGTGTTGTTATAGTAATCATATTTCATATGCATGAATGTCGCATCATGATCGACTTTTGAATAGGAGTTCCTGTCCTGACCGCATATCTCTATCCTTATTTCAGCTTCCCTGAGTTCATTCTTTACCTTTACAAGTTCATCATAAAGTCGCTGAAACGGTGTTTTTCTCTTACCTCTTCCATAGACAAATTGGCTTATCTCTTCCTGTTTCATTAAGTTGATCCCAGCGAGAAACAAATCAATCTCTTCTGCTTTCTTCACCTCTTCCAACCTCTGAACTCCTGTCAGTTTTCCAATCAGCTCGTTGGCTCTCTTCAGTTTTCTCTCCTGAGTCTTCAAAGCCGTCTTCTTCCAGACAAAGGAAAACTTGTTGGCATTGGCCTCATATGCCGTCCCATCTATGTATATTGTTCCTCTGTCTTCTATACTCTCATCCATGCTCAGGATGACCTTGTTGATCTCCACAAAGATATCATGGACAGATTTCTCCAGTGAACTGATGAACTCGCCTATTGTCTTGAAACTCGGTCTTTCATCTTCCATCAGATACATGAATCTGATATCTGTATTTATCGCCTTCTCCATCTGCCGCAAACTGTAGATACGGTTCATGTACGCAAACAGCACAGCCATTAACATCTTCTTTGGGTTATACCCTTTCCTTCCTCTGCCCTCATGCTTCGGAAGGTACTTTCCCAGGTTTATCCTCCCCATAACCCTCAAAAATGTATGAATTTCGTCATCCTCTGGTATTATTTTGATGTAATCCAGTGGTAATCTGAGCTGAATTGCGCTACTATGAACTTGCCTAGATATAGTAGTGTAATCCATGATTACATTATACAGTAAAACCCGGTCTCCCCGGGTTTTACTGTTTCTTATGGGCCTTTTTCGTTACAGCCCCTTTCTTTAAGTTCAACATCTCTGATCCGTCCGAAATCCCGGATGATTTTTTCGCTGGTGATGTCCAATTGCCGGAAGGCGGCGATGGCCTTTTCCAAAGCTGATGAGAGTTCCTGATAACGGGTCTGATAGCGATCAAATTCCCCAGACAGGTTTTCCAGTTCCTTCTGAATGACCGCGATGTTGGCGTCTTTCTTCTGCTGAAGATAGATGGCCTTCATGCTGGTAAGATAGGCGATCAGGGTAGTGGGAGAAACGATGTAGACCCGTTTTTTCTGCGAATGTTCGACTACTTCGGGATAATGGCCGTAGATCTCGGCAAAGACGGCTTCAGCCGGGACGAACATCAGGGCGAAATCGCTGGTCTGGCTGGAAGACACATATTTTTCAGCGATGTCGTTGATATGCTTGCGGCAGTCATCGCGGAACTTTCTGACCGCCTGAGCGCGCTCGCTGTCACTGAGCTGCTCATCATACATGCGCCGGTAATTTTCCAAGGGAAACTTGGCATCAACGCAGATCAGCCCCAGCGGCTGAGGGGCGAAGATCACGGCATCAGCCAGATTGCCGTTTTCAAGCTTGTACTGTTTCTTCCAGCGGCTCTCGCTTTCCCCGTAATGGTATTTCAAAATCGTATAGAGTTCAGTCTCCCCGAACGTTCCTCTGGTCTTCTTGTCAGTAAAGAGGTTTTCCAGCGCCCGCATGCTGCTGCGCAGTTCGCCGATCTCCAGCTGGGTTGACCTTACGGAATCCAGGGAGCGGAAGATCTCACTGAAGGCCCGGTTGGACTGGTTGTTGATGTTCATCATGCCGGCGTTCATTTCCGCTTCAATCCTTTCAAGGGAGCGCGACGAATAATCGGAAGAACCGCTGAGGCTTAATAACCGCTCATTAAGCTGGCTGCTGGCAGCGCTTTCCTGCCGGGCAGCTTCATCGATCTTGCGGTTTAGCATGTTAAAGCTGATCAATAAGATGATGCATATGACCAGCAGTATGGCGATGATGGCGATGTAGATCCAGTCCATGTTCTTCTCCTTTGTTTCGTATAAGACAAGTGCTGCTCTTTCAGCAGCACCCTGTTATGCTCTTTCCCGATGGTAGAGATCCAGAAATCTTACCAGCAGATCAGCAGCCTGACCGGCCGCCGCTTCACAGAAACGGGCAAAATCCAGATTATTGTTTTCCCGGATGACGATGTCCGAAAGTGATCGCAGGATCAGAAATGGCGTCTGATACATCTGGCAGCAATGCGCGATGGACGTTGACTCCATGTCGCAGCAATACGCTTCCGGATAATCCCGCAGGATGCGGTCAACATCTTCCCGGAGAGTGACAAAAGTGTCGCCGGAAACGATCGGACCGATGTAGATATGGCTGTGGCAGCTGGCTTCAAAGGCTCTGACTGCCAGATCGTTGAGATGAGGATCAGCAGTAAAGCTGTACTGGTTGGTAGAAAAGCCGTTAGGCTGATCATTGATGACCAGGTTATTCCAGTCATGGTAAGTCAGCTTATCGGCAACGATGACGTCCATGGTATTTTCAAATTCACGGCAGCCTCCGGCCACCCCGACATTGATCAGCAGTTCCGGCTGAAATTTCTCGATCATCATCGCGCAGACAATGGCGCTGGCAACCTTTCCAACACCGCACTCGCAGGCAACCACATCGCTTTCGCCGATCCGGCCGCAATAGTAGAGGTGCTGATGATCTTCGATCTGCTCAACACCTTGCATCCGGGCGATAACTTCATTGAGTTCGCTTTTCATTGCACATAATACCGCAATCATACTTTCTCCTTGCTAGCCAGAAAATCAGCCTGTTGCTGATGGACCAGTTCAAAGGCCGCTTTCAGGTCTTTCTTGGCCAATTCAATTTCCTTACTTGAGTCATAGCCTCTTCCGCTTTCCAGCTTGTCTGCCAGATAGACGATCATTCCCAATGGCGAACCGTCATCGCCCAGACAATGGTGCCGCACGGCCCTGAGCATCTCCTTATCTTTCATGCCGTAGACATGCTTGAGCAGATAATAGCCCACCCAGGCGTGCCATACCGCTTGAGGATAGCTGAATTCATATGGTTTTTCGATCTTGATGTAGTCGTCCGTCTGCTGCTCACTTAGGCCTTTGGCAATGTCATGATACATTCCGATAAGCCAGGCTTTGCGGGAGTCCAGATGATGGGCTTCAGCAATGTCCCGGCTAAGGGAAGCCACCGAGAGAGAGTGGCGGTAGCGGTGCTCGTTTACCATGTTTCTGACTAACGGGTCTGCGTATATGCCTGATTCAATTGCATCTCTGCGCAGACATGCGGGTAAAAGGCTGAAATCACCCTTGCGCACCTGTTCGCTCTTCTTTTTGAGCTGTTCGCTCTCATTTAAGACAGCCGGTTCTTTTCCCATGACTGCGGTCAGCTTTTCCGTTATTGCCAGGCACCTGTAAGGCCTGATGGCCTTCTTTACCATCAGAAATCTCGCCAGTCCGTCAGCGATTCCGCCGTCCTTTTCGCACAGAAACAGAACAGCATCCAGTCGCTGTTTCTTTCGGAAATGCCTGGCAGCCTCAAGATGAGCGGCAGTGATGGGGTCAAACAGACCGCGAAAGATTCCGATCTTCTTCATCGGGGCAGTTCAATGACCGGCTGACGGTTATTGCGCCGGAAGATGACCATCTTACGGCCCAGCTGGCTGATCAGTTCGGAATTGGTATTGGCCAGCACATCGAGTACGATCTCTTCGATCTCCTGCTCACAGCTCTTCAGAATGCTGATCTTGAGCAGTTCGTGGGAAGTGAGATATTCATCAATGGAACCGATGATGTTTTCCGTCAGACCGTCCTTGCCGATGATGACGGCCGGCTTAAGCGGATTGGCCAGTCCCTTGAGATACTGTTTCTGTTTTTTCTTCAGCATTTAAATCATCGCCTTTCTCTTTATGACCTGGACCGCTGCCGGCACCAGGACATCGACGATGCCCTTTTCACCGGTCACGGTCACAAAGCCCAGGCCGCAGATGAAGTAGTCGGCCTTGCCGCTGTGATTGAAGCGGACCTTCTTGAAGCTTTCCGGATAGCGGCTATCCATTGGTATTGGGGAAAGATCTTCACTGCCATAGCGGCGCTTCCAGAGATCATCAGCGTTTGCGCTTTTGCCTCTGTGGACCTTAAGCTGGTTGGACAGATAACTGACTGCTGAGCAGTCTTCGACATTCAGATCGATGCGGGCCAGACCGCCCAGGGAGAGCGACTGTCCTTTTTCCAGCTGATATACCGTCGGTCTGACGGTACGGGCCGGAACCACCTTCTTCAGATCATCGACATTCAGACAGGCCTGCATCGATTCAGCGATCCATAAACCGGCGCTGTCATAGATGTGATAGCCTGCGCCCTTTATCTCATTGATGCGCATGGTAGTGGCCGGGTAGGGGTTGGTGGTTGCTACCTGGGCGCCAAGCAGCTCATTGATGATCGTGCTTTTGCCGACATTGGCAACACCGGTCATGATCAGCGGCTGATCAGGATCGGTAACGCTTCTCAGGCTTTCCACAAAATCCGGATTGATGCCTCTGGTAAGGATGGCTTGGGAGCGGACATTGATCTGACGGATACGCCCAAGGACATATTGGGCCAGGCGGTCCAGGTTGATGTTATGAGGCAGAAGGTCACACTTGTTGAGGATGATGATGCACTCATGTTCCGCGTAAAAGCGGCTCAGTGAGGATCGCAGGGAAGTCTCCAGGTCAAAGATGTCGATGATCCAGAGAAACTGCCCCTTTAAAGATGCCAGATCGCTTAAGATCTGCTCATTGTCAGGAATGAAGTCCTTGACCAGATGGGCATCGTAATGAGTCATCCGGAAGCAGCGCTGACAATAATCCATGTTCATGTCCACGACATAGCCCAGAGCCTTGCTGTCGGTGTTCTGCAGTTCAATGCCGCAGCCTATGCATTTCTTAACCATGTTTCACCCCAGATAGCGGCTGTAGACATAGTAGCCGCAGATAAAGATCAGTATGAATACCAGAATGATGATGATCCTGACCAGTACGGCGGCCAGACGGTCCTGGCCTTCATCCTGGATGTAGAAATCCTCATCGACCTCTTCGTCATAGCTCTCCCTGACTTCCTCGGGTTCAAGGATCTGTTGCGGGTTTTCATACTGGCGCTTTCTTCTTTCGATGTCTTCCTTGGACAGATCGTTGGTCATGACCAGCTGGGGAAGACCCTTTTCATTCAGGTAGGAATTGGCTGAGGAATTAATGTAGTTTATCTGTGTCTCCGTCAGCGGATCGGATACTTCCGGCTTAACGGTCAGCTGCGGCGCATTTACCGCACTGGCCTGCATCTGTTGGGCTGTGATGACAGGCTGGGGTTCAGCGATCTGATCTGCCGGGGGCTCCGGAATCTCTTCAGCCTTCATTTCAGGCTCCTGCTGAGGCGCGGCGTCGGTTTCCAGCGGCAACACGGAGGTATCGATGAACTGCTGGGCAATGCTGTTCTGACTGCTGTCCAGCTGGTTTTCCTGTTGACGGGACTCTTCATCACTTTCGGTCAGCTTTGTTTCCTCAGAATTGTCCAATGGTCTTTCCAGAGCTTGATCAGACTCTTCTTCCTCGACCAGAATCAGATCCTTCAGGCGGTAGTTGCTGTTTTTGAACATCAGAAAGATGATCACCACGGCCGCGATGAGGGCCACGATGCCAGCCATCAGCTGCAGAAACAGCTGGCCTAAAAACTGATAGCCGTTGAAGTAAGTCACCAGGCAGAAGGAAGCGATAAACAGGGAAATGTAGAGGCCGCTCATCAGGCCGATACGTTTGATTCTGGTCATTTGCTATACCTCCAGTCGCAGTTCTTCATATTCTTTTTTCTGCTCTTCGGCCGGGAAATCGACGATGCGTACTTCCCGGATGCCCGGACAGCGGTAATAGGTCTTTCCAACCGTAGTTACCGAGAATCGTGATTCAATATCCATCAGGGAAATGTCCTTGATCTTGGTATTGGAAACTTCACCCTCGCAAATCAGCTTCAGATCATCATTCAGGCTTCCGGCGACGCAATAGCGCACAACCGCCGGATTGGTCTTGGTCCTGCGGGCGATCAGTACACCCTTGGTTGCCCTCTTGGTAACCGGAATGTCAGCGATCTTCAGGCGCTTTGAGTTGCCCTTGACGGTCAGATAGACCATCTCAGAATCCGCGGCACTGATCAGGGTCATGTCAGCCAGGCTATCGCCTTCGCTTAAGCGCATGCCGATGATGCCCTTGGCGCGGGCACCGATCGGGTTGACCTCATCAAGGCTGAAGTACATGGAATAGCCGTCCTGGGAGACCAGATAGACGCTGTCGCCCTGATAGCCGACGGCAACGGCCTGCACGCGGTCATCATCGCTCAGCAGCATGGCCGCCGAACTCTTGGAGGTACGCTGCAGCTTAAGTTCCGTCAGCGGTGTCTTCTTGATCATGCCGCTGCGGCTGGCGGTAACGACCCAACAGCAGGAATCGAAGTCCTTGACGATGAAGCCGCCGATGAACTTCTCATTGTTGTTGACCTTTACATAGTTGGAGATGTGCTTGCCGATCTCCTTCCACTTGAATTCTTCCAGCTGATAGACCGGAAGCTGAACATATTCGCCGGACTCGGTAAAGATCAAAAGCGTATCGTAACTGTCGCACTCGCTGACACCGATCAGCTCATCTTCATTCTTGAGGCCGGTCAGAGCGTTTTCCGAGGCGTTGTACGATTTCAGCGATACCCGCTTTACATAGCCGTCCCGGCTCAGTGAAACGACGACCCGTTCATTGGGTATCATGCTCATCTTGTCGATGACGATGTTTTCGACCTCATGCTCGATGACCGTCTGCCTTGGTCTGCCGTAAAGCTTCTTGGTATTTTCCAGTTCGCTGCACAGTACCTCAGCCAGCCGCTTTTCATTGTGAATGATGTCGTTGAGATCCTTCATCTCCCTGACCAGTTTCTCGTATTCTTCCCTGAGTTCGACGATGTCGGTATTGGTCAGCTGATGCAGCCGCAGTATGACGATGGCTTCCGCCTGCTCAGGGGTGAACTCAAAGCGGGCGATCAGGTTCTTCTTCGCATCGGCCTTGTCCTTGGAAGCGCGGATGATGGCAATGACCTCATCCATGACGCTGACAGCCCGGATCAGACCTTCCAGGATGTTGCAGCGGTCAATGCGCTTGCGGAACTCAAACTTGCTGCGCTTGAGTACGAAGTCCTTCATGAAGGCAATGTAGGCGTCAATGGCCTCACGCAGTCCTAACAGCGTCGGGCGGTTATTGACGATGGCGATCATGTTGTAGTTGTAGTAGACCTGCAGCGGGGTATTCTTGTAGAGATAGTTGAGGATCAGGGAGGCATCGGCGTCCTTGTGGATATCAATGACGATCTTCAGTCCGTTACGGTCGGATTCATCGCGGCAGTCCACGATGCCGTTTATGGAGTTATTGAGACGCAGTTCATCAATCTTGCGGACGATGTCCGACTTGACTACCTCATAAGGGATCTCGCTGATGATGATGTGCTGCTGGCGCTTGTCGGTTTCAATTTCAGCCTTGGCCCGGACAACTATCCTGCCCCGGCCGCTGCGGAAGGCTTCCTTGATGCCCTCATAACCCTGAACGATGCCACTGGTCGGGAAATCCGGTCCCTTGATCAGCTGCATCAGTTCCTCCAGTGAGCAGTCAGGATGATTTATCCGGTAAATGGTGCCGTCGACTACTTCCGCCAGATTGTGCGGCGGGATGTTGGTGGCATAGCCAGAGGCAATGCCCTTGGAGCCGTTTACCAGCAGATTGGGGAACTTGGCCGGCAGAACGGTCGGTTCGTTTTCGGTATCGTCAAAGTTCGGGGTCCAGGTGACGGTATCCCGGTCGATGTCTTCCAATAGTTCATGGCTGATGGCAGCCAGACGGGCTTCGGTATAACGCATGGCAGCTGCCGGGTCATTATCGATGGAGCCGTTATTGCCGTGCATTTCCACCAGCGGATGGTTCATCTTCCAGGACTGGGAAAGATGGATCATGGCCTCATATACGGAGGAATCGCCATGGGGATGGTAGTTACCGATGACGTTACCGACGGTCTTGGCGCTCTTGCGGAAGGGCTTGTTGTTGGTATTGCCGTCTCTGAACATCGCGTAAAGGATCCTTCTCTGAACCGGCTTAAGACCGTCCCGGGCATCGGGCAGAGCTCTCTCCTGAATGATGTAGCGGGCGTAATCGCCGTATCTTTCCGAGATCAGATCATCCAGAGGAGCCTGAACGATCGTCTCATTGATTTCCTTCTGCTTCTTCATTGCTTGTCCTCCAGATGGTAGCTGTCTTCCAGAGTGAAGACGACATAATCCTCGATCCAGTTACGCCGTACATCGGCATCCCGGCCCATCAGTACGTTGAACTTGTTATCGGTGGCGATGTTGTCATCAATGTGCACCTGCACCAGCGTCCGGGTTGCCGGGTCCATGGTCGTTTCCCAGAGCTGCTCAGCATTCATTTCACCCAAGCCTTTATAGCGCTGGATTTCTACCTTGCCGTGCTCTTCGCGGATCTGATTGAGTTCATCATCGTTAAATGCATACCAGGTCTCCTTGCCCTTGGTGGCCTTATAGAGAGGCGGCAGGGCGATGTAGACCATGTTGGCATCGATCAGAGGCTTCATGTAGCGGTACAGGAAGGTCAGCAGCAATACCTGAATGTGGGCACCGTCGGTGTCCGCGTCGGTCATGATGATGATCTTGCTGTAGTTGGCGGATTCGACGTCAAAGGAATCGCCGACGCCGGCTCCGATTGTATAGATGAGGGTATTCAGTTCTTCGTTGGCGGTAATCTCCTCCATGCGGGCATCCTCGGTATTGAGGACCTTGCCTCTTAAGGGCAGGATGGCCTGATATTGGGAATCACGTCCCTGCTTGGCACTGCCGCCGGCGGAATCGCCCTCAACGATGAACAGTTCCTTCTTGCGGGAATCACTGGAATGAGCCGGTGCCAGCTTGCCGGAGATCAGCTTTTCGGCCTTCTTGTTGTTCTTCTTGCCTTCCCTGATCGCCTGGGCGGCCGCCCGGGCAGCTTCCCGGGCCTGGTAACTCTTGACCATCTTACGCACCAGCAGGGTGGCCAGTTCCTTGTTTTCTTCCAGCCAGAAACTCAGTTTCTCGCTGATGAAGCTGTCAAGAGCCGTGCGGGCTTCGGGTGTTCCCAGTTTGCCCTTGGTCTGGCCTTCAAACTGCAGGATGTCCTCCGGTACGGCAACCGATATGATGCTGGTCAAACCTTCCCTGACATCCCGGCCATCCAGATTGGGATCCTTGTCCCTTAAAAGACCGTTACGGCGGGCATAGTCATTAAAGCACTTGGTGAAAGCGGCCCGGTAGCCGACCTCATGGCTGCCGCCGTCCGCCGTTCTAACCTTGTTACAGAATGAATAGGTATTCTCATCGCGGTAGGAATCGATGAACTGGAAAGCCACGTCAATGCCGATGCGGTTGGCCGAACCGGAGAAACGGACGATCGGGGAAAGACCGTTCTTATTCTCATGCAGATATTCAATGAAGGCCTGTAAGCCGTTTTCGTAGCAGTATTCCGCTGACTGGCCGGTCCTTTCATCCTTCAGGATGAGTTTCAGTCCCTCGGTCAGGAAGGCGGCTTCCCTGACTCTTTCAGCGATGGTATTGTAGCTGTATTCGACATGATTGAAGATCTTTTTATCCGCCAGAAAGCGCACCTTGGTGCCGGTCTTGGTCGTCGGGCCCAGATTCTTGAGCTTGGAGACCTTTGAACCGCCGTTTTCAAAGCGCATGAAACCGATCTTGCCGTTATAGCAGGAAGTCACTTCCATCCACTCACTTAAGGCGTTGACTACCGATGCCCCGACCCCATGCAGGCCCCCGGCCATCTTATAGCCCGATTCCGAGGAGAACTTACCGCCGGCGTGCAGTTCGGTATAGACGACCTCGATGGTCGGCTTGCCGGAGGAATGCATGTCGGTTGGCACGCCTCTTCCCTCGTCTTCCACGCAGATGACATTGTCCTTCTCAATGGTGACTTTAATGACCTTGCCAAAGCCGTTGATGGCTTCGTCCATCGAGTTATCAAGGATCTCCCATACCAAATGATGCAGACCGTAATGGTCTGTCGATCCTATATACATGCCCGGTCTCTTTCTGACCGGTTCCAGTCCTTCAAGTTTGATGATGCTGCTGGCATCATACTTCGTCGTTTTAGCCACAGTAAAACACCTCAATTCTTATTTATTATATCACAATCAGGGGTCAGTTGCTTATACCATCACAGGCAAAAATGGTATAATGAGACCAGGGTGAGAGTTATGAAATTTGTCCTTTTTTCCATTATCAATTATCTGATCGGCTCCGTTCCCTGGGCTCTGGTCATCGGCAAGGTCTTCTACCATACCGATGTCCGCCAGTACGGTTCCGGAAACCCCGGAGCTACCAATACCGGCCGGGTCCTGGGCCGTCGTCCGGCTGTCATAGTCGCCGTACTTGACGCTCTCAAGGGAACCGTCGCCTACCTTATTGAGGCCCTGATCGACCCTTCAAGTGCCCTGTTTGCCAGTGTCTTTGTGGTGATCGGCCATTGTTATCCGCTGTTTGCTTCCTTCAAGGGCGGCAAGGGCGTTGCCACAGCCATGGGGCTTATCCTGGCCATCTCACTTCAGAGTGTGAAGATGTTTCTCGGCTGTTTCCTGTTGCCGATGGTCATCTGGTTTCTGATCTCTCACTACACCCAGTATGTGTCTTTGGCTTCACTTTTTGCCCTTTTGGTATCTGCCTGCATGTCGACGCTGCTTTGCGATAATATCCATGTAACCCTGATCCTTACCGTTCTGTTCTTCTTCGTTGCCTTCCGGCATCACGAAAACATCAAGCGGCTGATCGAGGGAAAGGAATCAAAAAAGAATTACTGATCAGAAGAAAAGGGCCCCTAGGGAGGCTGCTGAAAAACCCACTGCACTATTGGGAACCAATAAACTCATCGAAAAAAATAGATGAGTTTTCTTATATAGCTTGAAACTAGCGGCTAGTGTCTGTTATAATAACTGTGTTAGGTGAGGTGTTTTTTATGAGATCCAAAGTAGATAAGTCCGCTTATGATATGAATTATCAGAAGAATCATATGTCCAGAGTTACTGTCTGGTTCAATCTTGATAAAGATAAGGAAATCCTTGAATGGCTCAACCAGTCGGGACAGTCAAAGTCAGAACTGATCAAGGATGCGCTGCGCAACGAAATGAAACGCTCTGGAGAATCGAAATGATTCAGCGGGAGGGTATGGTTCTGAGCCCATATATCGCTCTGTATGACATTGTCATTCCAAAAGACCACGAGCTCCGTCAGTTAAATGAACTCGTGGATTTTTCCTTTGTCGATGATATGCTTCGGGATACATATACGCTTGATAACGGCAGACCCGGTTACCGGCCGCAGGTCATGTTCAGGTATCTGATGCTTAAAAGGATGTATGAGCTGTCAGATCGTGATGTTGTATCCAGGGCTATGACAGATATGGCATTCAAGTATTTTCTTGGAATTGCCCCGGAAGCCGATGTGATTGATCCGTCAAGCCTGACGAAGTTCAGGAAGCAGCGGATGAAAGATGATACGATCATGGATACATTGATTGCCAAAAGTGTTGCGGTCGCTCGTGAGAACGGCATCAAACTATCGAACACATTGATTGTTGATTCCACTCATACAGAAGCGAGATACGGCACAAAGAGTGCCCGTGAATATCTGCTTGAAGTCTGTAAGAACCTCAGAAAGAAAGTATATGCCGTCGATGAAAACTACACTGAGAAGATGCCAAAGAAACCGGACAATCATCAGATCGGCATATATGAAGAAGTTGTCAGATATTGTCAGAAAGTGCTGGATACTGTAAACAGTGATGAAAAGTTGAAAGTGTATAAGAACATAACAGAGAACATCAATCTTCTTCAGGAAACGATAGATGACATAAATGAAGAACTGACCATTTCAAAAGACCCTGATGCCAGAGTCGGACATAAAACAGCAGATACAGAATATTTCGGATATAAGACACACATTGCGATGACCCCTGAAAGGATCATCACTGCCGCCACGGTAACCTCCGGGGAAAAGCCGGACGGAAAAGAACTTCCTGAACTTGTAAAAAAGATGGAGGAAAACGGAGTCAAGGTTAAAAACATTGTTGGAGACGGTGCCTATTCAGAACAGGAACTGATCGAATTCGCAAATGATAATGAACTTCACCTGGTATCGAAACTCAGTAAAACCGTCACATCCGGCAACAGAAGGAATGAACTTGATGACAGATTTTCATACAACAAAGATGCACAGATGTATGTATGTCCTGCAGGACATATGGCAGTCAGGAAAGTACGTACAGGCGCCAATACGCCGGACAAACCGCAAAGGGAATCTTACTTCTTCGATACTGAAAAATGCAAGGTCTGTCCATTGAGAGAAAAGTGTGGATTCAAAGACGGGCAGAAATCAAAGACATACAATGTCACAGTGAGAATGAGTCAATTACATCAAGATCATCAGGATAAACAGGATACCGAATACTACCAGCAGCTCGCGCATGAGCGGTATAAGATCGAAGCCAAGAATGCAGAGCTGAAAAATGAACATGGTTATGCGCATACGGTATACACCGGTCAGCACGGGATGACACTTCAGGCAGGTGTGTCAATTTTCGTCGTGAACTTAAAACGGATTCTTGTTCTCAAAAATACAAAAAATGAGAAAACAGAGGCCAAATAAGAAGGCCTTTTTCTCATTCTTTCAAAAAAAACGGAGGAGTATTTCGAGATCTGGCTCGATATCTCCTCCATTTTTCTCAATCGTCTCACTCAGAGGCATACATTTTCAGCAGCCTCCCCCTAGGCCCTTTCGTTATGGCGGTTTTTGACTGAAAGGATGACAATGTCGTCCTTTTCAATTGTGCACAGCATCCGGTAATCACCCAGCGTGTATTTCCAGCAGCTGTAGTTGTACTTCTCCAGCTGATAGCCGAATACCCGGGGGTTATAGCAGTTCTCCAGGTTACGTTTGAGCCATCCCATCAGCAATGACTGGGTGATTGGGTCAAACTTCTGCAGATCCTGCCGGCCGTTTTCGGAAAAACAAACCCTGAAGGCCATGTTACTTCCTCGTCATCAGCTCATCGAGATAGTAGCTGCGGTTATCCCGCCGATACTCTTCCATCAGCTTCTGGTAATTCTGCAGGTCAATATCGTCCTCAATGCGCCTGAGAACTGATTCCCTGATAAGATCGGAAACGGTCATGTTGTGCAGTAAAGCGTACTTCTTGAACAGTTCCTCATCTTCACTGGACAGTCTTAATGAAATTGCCATGTCAGCCTCCTGTATAACTCTGTAATACCATCATAGCACATTGCGTCTCTAATAGCCATTCAAATGGTGTTTCCGGATGTATGAGGGATAATCATAGAAGCAGATGTCCATGTCCACCGCTCCGGCAAAACCGGCGACCCGGCCGTTATCGGTAAACTGCCAGATTTTGAATTCCTTGTTGAAATAAGTCGGCCAGGTAACATTCCAGTGAGCTACCCAGTGGTCATAGCGGCCGTTGGACTTGTTGAGCATCGAAGCATAGGAATAGACGATGCAGCTGTAACCCGCGTTCTCCATGACCTGACAATAGGCGTTGATGATCTCATTGAAGGTGGTATTCAGCAGGAATTTCTGCGTGCGGTCCTCAATGTCGATCATGATCGGATAGTCAAACTTCTTGCCGGCGATCCACTTAAGCATTGCGTTGGCCTCGCTGCGCGCTTCTGAAGCGCTGGTGGCCATGATGTAGTGGTAGGCACCGACATCCATGTTGGCGGCTCTGGCAGCCTTGTAGTTGCGTTCAAAGTTGCGGTCCTTGTCGGAACTGCCGTAGCCGGCCCGAATGTAAACGAAATCGATGCCCTCCGCTCTGGCCTTCTTGAAGGTGTCAGAAGTCAGGGAATTTCCGTTCCAGCGGGAAATGTCAATGCCGTATGAGAAACTGTCATAGACAGCTACGGTGATCATCGAATAGGCACTCTTATGCTTGTCGGCGACCATGACCACGCACTTGCCTTCGGAAACACCGGTGATGGTGCCGTTGGCATCGACCGTGGCGATCTCCTCATTGGATGAGGAGAAGATGATGTCGTCGGATGTGCTGCTGTAGCGGATGTTATATTTCTTTCCGGTCATTACGACGGCAACATTGTTGTCGACGGATACCCGGCTGTTGGAAACCACTACCGGCAGCTTGGCAACGATATTGGAACCATCGACGCTGCTGACGGTGACCGTACAGTCACCATAGGCCAGCGCGGTGATCTTGCCTTCGCCGTTGACCACGGCGACATTGGGATTGCTGGACTGGTAGACCAGCTTGCGGTTGCCGGCATTATACGGCAGAGCCGTAGCGTTTATCAGATAGGTATTGCCCTTGCGCAGTCTGATCGATTCTGTTGACAGTTTTATCTCTTCGACCAGCTGCTGAACCCTAACCAGATAGGAAACGGTATTTTCATATTCGTCGCTGACATAGATGTAGCAGCTTCCCGGTCCCCGGGCGATGACCTCACCCTCAGCGGTAACCGAGGCAATGGCGCCATCGGTAGTAGCGTAAGTAAAGAATTCACTCCAGTAATCATTGAATACCTCAAATCCACCCGGGTCAGCCTGGAAGCTTTCCCCGACATTGAGCAGGCGGTACTTTCCCTGCAGATTGGCGCTTTCAACGGTTATGACATCGTCATAGCTGCCACTTAGCGTCTGCATTCTGACTGTCGCCTGGCCCGTTCCAATGGCCACCATGACGCCTTTTTCGTCCACGGTAAGAATATCCTGATTAAGGGAAACGAAGCTCACAGGCTCGCTGAAGCCCGCTGGGAGCTTTTTACTGTGCAGCATCATCTGGCTGCCCAGGTCAACGACATTGTCCTTCATGTTCAGGGACAGATCGATCAGGGAATAGCTGGCATTGAGGTTCTGCAGATAGCGCTCACCATAGGAGTCCTTGTAGACATAATAGCTGAAGCTGCTTCCCAGAGCCTCTTCTCCCATGTATTCAACTGACTGGGGAACGGTCAGGGTGACCGGACGGGAAAGCATGGTGTCAGCCGCAAAGGCCTTGCGTCCAATGCTCTTGAGAGTTGAGGTCAGGGCGATGTTCTGAATCAGCGTATCATTGTAGAAGCATTCGATGCCGATCGCCTCAACGGTCTCAGGAAGATTGACGGTTTCCAGATTGACCAGGTCGCGGAAACTGTAATTGCCCAGATAGCGCACCCCGTCTTCCACCGTCAGCATGGTGATCGACTCGCAGCTGTCGGCCCAGACCGGGGGCAGTTCAGGACTGAGGTCCTTCATGAAGCCGTCATTGCCGAAGGAGATGACCAGTTCATTGAGGTTGCTCAAGCCCGAGAAGGGCTTTTCGGCCATCAGGCCGCTGGGCCAGGTCAGAGATAGGACATTCTCACACTTATAGAAGGCTTCATCCTCAATGGAGGTAACGGTATCGGAAATCACGATGCTGGCGACATTTTCGCAGTTAAAAGCCTTACGGGCTATCGAAGTGACTTCATAGTCCGAAAGGTATGAGGGAACGATGATGATGTTCTCCTCATCGGAGCCCTCGTATTTGATGATGTCAGCGCTGTTATCGCTGTTAAGCCGGTAGCTGTAGCCGTTTTCCGTGAACACGTCGTAATCGGAACGGGTCAGGGAAAAGTAGAAATAGCCGCCGGCGCACAGCGCCAGTACCAGCAGGATGATTAACAGTTTCTTCATCTTAGAGTTTGGCTTTTACCTGAGCCAGCTGTTCGGCAACAATGTCGAACTGCGCCTTGTAGCTCTCCAGTTTCTCCTTTTCGTTATCGATTTTTTCCTTGGGGGCCTTGGCAATGAAATTCTGATTGCTGAGCATGCCGGTGCTCCTTCTGATCTCATTCTCCAGGCGGGTCTGTTCTTTAATCAGTTTATCATATTCTGCCTGATAATCAATTATCTGGGCCGCGCTGAGGGCCAGTGAACCGTTATTAAGCGGTCTGACGATCATGTCTTCGCTCTCTTCATTAGTGCACTTGGCTCTGGCCAGCTTGATAAGCATGTTATTGGTCTCCAGATCGACATCCAGGAGCCTGCCTTCTTCGTCCTTCAGGGTGATCTCCAGCATGGTGGAAGGCTTGATGCTGTAATCGACGCGCAGCTGACGGATGATGGAAGTAACGTTGATGATCAGTTCAACTTCCTCATTATTGGCCTTTGACAGTTCAATGGTCTGCGGCCAGCTGTCAACGCACAGGGCGGCAGCCTGATGGGGAAGATCGCCATAGATCTTCTCGGTGACAAAGGGCATGAAGGGATGCAGCAGCTTCAAAATGGCGATCAGGGCATACAGCAGCGTTGAGCGGGTAGCCTTGACGACCTGAGGATCCTCGGAATTGAGTGTGGACTTGCTTAATTCAATGTACCAGCTGCAGAAGTCGTTCCAGACGAAATTGTAGAGTTCATTGCCGACGATGGCGAATTCGTATTTCTCCATGTTGGCGGAAGTGCTGGCAATGACCTTGTTGAGCTTGTCCAGCAGCCAGCTGTCGATGCTGTTGAGATGGGTCAGGTCGATGTCTTCGATCTTCATTCCTTCCGTATTCATCTGCACAAAGCGGCTGGCATTCCAGATCTTGTTGATGAAGTTCCAGGAAGCCTCAACCTTGGTGTCTGAATAACGCAGGTCAGCGCCGGGTGTGGAATTGGTGGTCAAAAAGAAGCGCAGGGCGTCAGCGCCATAGCGCTGCTTGACATCCATCGGGTCAACGCCGTTGCCCAGCGACTTGCTCATCTTGCGGCCCAGTTCATCTCTGACCAGACCGTGGATCAGAACATCGCGGAAGGGGCGGTTATGGGTAAAGTGGCGGGCCTGGAAGGCCATTCGGGCAACCCAGAAGAAGATGATGTCATAACCGGTGACCAGACAGTCAGTCGGATAGTATCTCTTATAGTCCGGATCGTCTTCATCCGGCCAGTTCAGGGTCGTAAACGGCCACAGGGCACTGGAGAACCAGGTATCCAGTACGTCTTCGTCCTGGATCCAGTTTTCCGGGTCCTTGGGGTCTTCCATCTCACAATAGATCTCACCGGTCTGCTTATGATACCAGACCGGGATGCGGTGGCCCCACCACAGCTGACGGGAAATGCACCAGTCCTCGATGTTTTCCAGCCACTGCAGGAAGGTCTTCTCAAAGCGCTCGGGATAGAAGTGGATCTTGGTTTCATCGTCCTTTTGGAACTTCAGAACGTCTTCAGCCAGCGGCTTCATCTTGACGAACCACTGTTTGGAGAGATAGGGTTCCACGATGACATCGGTTCTTTCCGAATAGCCGACATTGTGTTCGATGTCCTCCAGGCGGTCGAGATGGCCTTCGGACTTAATGCGCTCAACCAGTCTTTCGCGGCATTCATAGCGGTCCAGACCTTCGTATTCGCCAGCCAGAGCGTTCATGGTGCCGTCGGGATTGATGCATACCGGCTTATCGAAACCGTACTTCTCGCCGATGATGAAGTCGTTGGGGTCATGAGCCGGGGTGCACTTCATGGCGCCGGTTCCGAACTCGATGTCAATGTAGTCATCGGTGATGATCGGCAGCGGCTGGTGATTGGCCGGGTTGATGACATGCATGCCGACGATGTCCTTATAGCGTTCATCATCGGGATGGACGACCACGCAGACGTCACCGAACATCGTTTCCGGACGGGTGGTAGCGACCACGATCTGCCGGCCGTTTTCGACTACGTCATACTTGAAATGATACATGTAGCCCTTGGTGGGTTTATAGATGACTTCGATGTTGCTGAGGGCGGTCTTGGCGGCCGGGTCCCAGTTGATGATCCTTTCGCCCTGAGAGATCAGTCCCTCCTTGTAGAGCTGCACGAATTCCCTTCTGACAGCCCGGGAAAGACCCTCATCAAGGGTGAAGCGTTCTCTGGTATAGTCCAGGGCGATGCCCATGGAGGCCCATTGCTGGCGGATGAAGCCGGCGTATTCTTCCTTCCAGGCCCAGGCCTGTTCCAGGAACTTTTCCCGGCCGATGTCATAACGGGAAACGCCCTGCTCCTTCAGGCGCTGATCGACCTTGGCCTGGGTGGCAATGCCGGCATGGTCCATGCCCGGTAGATAGAGCGTATCAAATCCGCACATCCGCTTATAGCGGGTGATGATGTCCTGCAGGGTATTGTCCCAGGAATGGCCCAGATGCAGCTTTCCGGTGACATTCGGAGGCGGAATTACCAGGCAATAGGGTTTCTTGCTGGTATCGCCGGCGGTGAAATAGCCTTCCTTCACCCAGCCTTCATACTGGCCTTCCTCAACCTTCAGGTGTTCATATCTGTTATCCAACATGCAAAGTCCTCCTTAAAAAACAAAAGCGCCGCCAAAGGACGCTTAACGTGGTACCACCTTAATTACTTCTCAATAAGTTAACGCCTTACTACGGATGAACTTACTGCTCTTTCAGTTCATCAGCTCCAAGCCGACTTCACTGATCACCTCTGATGCCGTTTCACCAACCCGGCATTCTCTGCTTTCCGGTTTTCAGTTACTGCTGCTCTTCTCTGCCTGAAAAGATTATAGAAGATTAGCGGGAAATATGCAAGCCGGCTTACCGCGGGAAAAGCATTCTTTTCCATTGCCCTTAAAACCGGAATCAGGGCCCGCCAGCGGGCCCTGATAAGCTTTTATCAAGTTATGAAGTTAAACTAGACGATCTCCAGAATGCCGTAATCGCCGTCTTCTCTCTTGTACATGACGGAAACGATCTTGGTATCGGCATCGCGGTAGACGAAGAAGTTGTGGTCCATCAGTTCCATCTGCATGATGGCGTCTTCGGAATCAAGATCCTCAATAATGACTCTCTTGACTCTCTTGACCTTTTCCTCGATCTGATAATCATCATCTTCATAGAAGGTCTTGGAGAGTTTTTCCTTGTGTCTTCTGGACAGTCTGCCCTTCTGGCCGCGCAGCTGCGATTCCAGTTTCTCAACAGATTTATCGATGGCGTCGCGCATGTCATGGTCGATTACTTCCGATCTGAGCACGCCAACCTTAGAAGGAATGGTGATTTCCAGTTTGATGTCATTTCCATGTCTCTTTACCATTGCCTGAGCGGTTGTTGATTCATCGATCAGAACATACTTTTCAATCAGGCCCAGCTTTTCGCTGATCGTTTGTTCGGTGTCCTTGGACACGCTCAAATCCTTGGCATAAACATTTACTTTCATATATTTTTCCTCCCATAGTCATAAAGACTATTATTCTTCCGTTATCTGTCTCAGCCAGTTAAGCACCTTGTAAAGTGAATAGGAATCCAGTCCGCAGTACTTATAGAGCTGTTCGAAGTAGGTTTCCCGGTCCTTGAGGTCATCACTGGCCTCCAGCAACCGGTGGATCTCGACCGCCTCAATGCCGTTGGAGACATCCAGGTCGTGATATGAGTGATCGCTGTCGACCATTTCTTCAATGGTCTTCAGGGTAAAGGAACCGCGCATTCTGGTATCGTAGACCATGCCGCTGATGAACGGGTCAGCCAGATCGACCATCCGATTATTGATGGATTCCAGTTTTTCACCGCAGTCGGGAAACAGGCGGGCAAATTCATTTATCCGGATCATTTCCGCTCCTTTGGCGTTATAGGCAAAGACGGTCCCTTCTTCCGGCAGGTTTTCCAGCATTGATTCCACCAGTTTTCTCCGGCAGTCACCCTCACCGATGAACTGATAATGCTTCAGGGAAGTCCCGTCATCAACATGCAGGGAATACTGGAAGACGCTGACATCCAACGGCTTCATGCCTTCAAAGGGCGGTATGGGGTAGAGATCCCACTCAAAGTCGATGAAGGCAAGCGGATAGTGAACGTTGTCAGCCAGCCATTGCCTCAGCGGCGCTCTTTCGAAGAACAGTCCGCCGTTTCTGTCCGCCATGATCTGGGCGTACTGGATGCGGCTGCCTTCCAGCCGCTTTTCATCGGCATCCTTCAGACAGCGGATGCCATCGGCAAACATCTGGCGCTTGTATTGCGATGATACCAGAGTGAGGATGCTGTTGTCTTCCCTGATGACTTCGTCGGGAAAGCAGGTCTCGTAGAACTGACAGCGGCTGCGCCCGGAGCACTTGCTGCTGTGAGAAGGCTGTTCAGGCTGATAGGCGCTTATCTCACTGACCGTTTCCTCCAGATCAACATCCAGGGACAGGGCCAGCTCCAGAAGCGTGTTTTCCTTGTAGCGGTCGGTGATCTTCCAGAGCTTGTGATGGTCAAGTGAGTGGCCGCGCTGATAGTCACTGTTCAGATACAGGACAAACATGTCATCAACGGCGATACCCAGCTTGGCCAGCACTTCATATTCATAGCGCAGGGCGGTTATCTCTTCACTGTTGATACCGGTGGACAGCAGGATCGAATAGATGACCGCATGGCCGTCCTTACACTGGATCAGGGGTATCTTCACTCTTAGGCCGCAGGCCTCAAAGCGGGCCCTGAACAGCCAGGGGGAGCTTTCCAGCATCCTGAGGGAATCCTCATTGGTCTCATTGGTATTTCCGGTATTGTACCATTCAATGCCCAGCTTGCGGCTTACTGATTCGCAGACGTCTTCGCAGACATTGAGATAGGGAAAGAATCTCCTCTCATTCTGAGCAGACAGCCAGTATAGCTGATGGCAGCGATTGAATTTTCTGATATCTGATATATGCATAATTCCGTTAATCTCTGATTTAAGCGGTACTCTTATTAAAAAACTCCCCATGACTTTCGTAAAAGCCACAGAGGAGTCAAACTACAGAATTTCTTCCTTTAGAGGTTTTGCAGCCTTGAATACAATGGCTTTTCTGGCAGGAACTTCTACCTTATCTTTTGTCTTTGGATTAATACCTACGCGCGGTTTTCTCTCAACAACACTTAACTTGCCCACATGTTTAAGATAAACGCTGTTGCCATTTCTTAGCTCTTGACCAATTAACTCTGAAAGATAATCCACATAGCTTTGGGCTGCCTTCTTGGTAATGTCGAAGTGTTCGGACATCTGCTCGGCAAGGTCCCGGTTAGTAAGCTTGTCTTCCATAAGAGCACTCCTTTACACCCCTATTGTACCATACAGGGGACGGCTGAACAACAACTTTAATTCTTCTTTCGGGCGATTATCCTGATCGGGTTTCCGGTGAAGGCAAAGGCATCTCTCAGCTTGTTTTCCAGATAGCGCTTATAGGAAAAGTGCATCAGCTGTTCATCATTGACAAACAGAACAAAGGTCGGAGGGGCAATGGAAACCTGGGAAGCATAGTTGATCTTCAATTTCTTGCCGTTATGAGCCGGAGGCGGGGTGGTGATCTGAGCGTCCGATATAACCTCATTGAGCAGCGCGGTGGAGACCCGCTGCTGACTGTAGTCATAGACCTCATCGATCAATGGAAAGAGGTTATGGACCTTTGACTTGGTAAGAGCCGAAACGAAGCATACCGGAGCATAATCCAGATAGAGAAATTCGTTTCTGATCTTTTTGGTGATCTCATCCATGGTATTCTGGTCCTTTTCCACGATGTCCCACTTGTTGTAGACGATGATGATGCCCTTGCCGGCTTCATGAGCGTAGCCGGCGACATGCTTGTCCTGTTCATTGATTCCCGTGGAGCCATCCAGAACAAACAGGACGACATCGCATTCATCAATGGCCTTCATCGCCCGCATTACCGAGTATTTCTCGATGTTTTCGTATACCTTGCCCTTCTTGCGGATGCCGGCGGTATCAACGGCTACATAATGCTTGCCATCCCTTTCAAAGGGGGTGTCAATGGCATCTCTGGTCGTACCCTCAACATCGCTGACAATTACCCGCTGCTGATTAAGCAGGGCATTTACCAGCGAGCTCTTGCCCACATTGGGACGGCCAATGACCGCGAAGGTGATCATGCCCGGGTATTCCCTGACCGGCTTGCCTTCAAAGGAGGCGACGATGGCATCCATCAGATCGCCGATGCCGATGCCATGGACACCGCTGACGGGCAGCGGATCGCCCAGTCCCAAAGAATAGAATTCATAGATTCCATCCTTCTGAGCCACATCATCTACCTTATTGACCGCCAGAATGACCTTCTTGTTGCTCTTGTTGAGCATTCTGGCGATATACATGTCGTCGCTGGTCACGCCCTGTCGTACATCGGTAAGCATGACGATGGTATCAGCCTCCTCGATGGCGATGTCCACCTGAGCCCTGATCTCTATCTGAAAAGGTTGATCAGCCATTTGAATGCCACCGGTGTCGATGACATTGAAACTTTTGGTCAACCATTCACATTTACCGTAAATACGATCTCTGGTAACACCGGCGGTATCATCGACGATCGAGACTCTGTCACCGATCAGACGATTGAATACCGTCGACTTACCGACATTGGGACGGCCGACGATTGCTACGGTTCCCACTATCATAAAATTACTCCTGGCAGTATTCTGCAGCCAGCCTCATCACTTCTTCGACGACATCCGCCTTGCTCATTTCCGATGAATCGATCAGAATGGCATCCGGCGCCTGTCTGAGCGGTGAGTACTTGCGATGGGTATCCTGATAGTCCCTGGCAATGATCTCATTTTTCAGGGTCTGCAGATCAGAATTAAGCCCCTTTTCCTTGTTTTCGAGATATCTTCTCTTGGCTCTGGCCTCAACGGAAGCGGTCAGATAGATCTTCAGTTCCGCGTTGGGCAATACCACCGTGCCGATATCCCGTCCATCCATGACATATCCCTTTTCCTCAGCGATCTTCTGCTGAAGCTTGACCAGGAATTCACGGACGATCTTCTTGGTAGAAACATTGGATGCCATCATGGAGATCTCATCAGTTCTGATGCGCAGGGAGACATCTTCCCCGTTAAGGTAGACCTTTCCCTCATCATCGATCCTGATGTCGATGTCCCTGAGACACTTCTTCAGTTCCTTTTCCTTATTGATATCAATATCGTCATTAACGACTTTCAAAGCCACGCAGCGATACATCGCACCCGTATCAAGGTGTTTATAGCCTAATCGTTCACATAGTTCCCTGGCAACCGTGCTCTTGCCGGATGCACTCGGTCCATCAATAGCAATATTGATACGCATAACTTATATCAGTCCTCTCTCCTGAGCGAACCAGTAGCCGATGACCAGCAGGAAGGCAAACAGCAACAGGATCAGCAGGGTCAGTACGAAGTTGAGGATCTTGTTCGTCTTGGTCATGGAACTGTTGGCGTCGTTGATCTCGTTTTCGTATTCTGACATCTGCAGCTTGAGCTGCTTGGTCTGCTCAGCCATCTCTTCTCTGAGCTCGCGTTCGGTATGGAGCTGCTCCGTCAGTTCGCTGACGGTCTCCGGATCATCATAGTAAACCGGCTGGTCGACCTCATTGGCCGGCTGGTATTCCGGTTCCTTAACCGGCTGCGGCTCCGGCTTGTTGACCGGTTCCTCGCTCTTTTCCGTGAAGTCATAATCATTCAGATCCATCTGGGAGATGGCCAGGGCAATGTCATCAATGCTGGTGTCATCATCATCCAGAGAGAAACTGGTCTGAGCTTCTTCCGGTTCATTCTGCTGGGGGTTGAGTTCCGGAACATTGTCCAGGATCTCGTTAATGCTGTTGAAGAACTTGTCATCTTCAATCTCATCATCGGTAAAGCTGTAGGAAGGCTCTTCTTCCGCCTGCGGCTGTTCAACAACGGCCGGCTGGCTTACTTCTTCAGCTTTCTCTTCCGGCTGAGGGGCAAAACTGTTATCATCGATGGCGTCAAGCTGGCCGAGCGTCTCTTCGATGTCGACATAGTCGATGTCGTTGCTGACCGGCTGATCATAGATGACCGGTGTTTCCTCGATCGGCGGCATGTCTTCATCAAGAACGACTTCCTCGATCTGTTCATCGGCCGGTACCTCGGCAGCCTGCTGAGGCTGCGCAAAAGCTTCTTCCTGGGGCTGCTGAACAGTTTCTTCCACAGGCTGATAGTATTCTTCCTGAGGCTGTTCTTGCGGCTGGTAATACTCTTCCTGAGGCTGTTCTTGCGGCTGGTAATACTCTTCCTGAGGCTGCTCTTCCGGCTGATAATACTCTTCCTGAGGCTGCTCTTCCGGCTGATAATACTCTTCCTGAGGCTGATAAGCTTCCTCTACAGGCTGATAGTATTCTTCTTGCGGCTGCTGCTCCGGCTCATAATACTGTTCTGGCTGCTGGTAATACTGATCCTGCGGCTGATAGTACTGCTGTTCCGGCTGATAATACTGCTGCTCGGGCTGATAATACTGCTCGGGCTGCTGGTAATACTGCGGCTGCGGTTGCTGCGGCTCAGGCTGGACAAGCGGGTTATCAGCAATCTGCGGCAAAGCAACCATATCCTTCTCATCAAGATAAAGGGCCGGCAGTGAGTCGTTATTGTAGACGACAAAGCCGTTATAGTGGCCTTCGGAAATGCTGACAGGCTTCTTAACCGGTTCAGTGTTGGCAGGCTCTTCAGCCTTTACCGGTTCTTCCGTCTTGACGGGTTCTTCGGGCTTCTTTTCCTCACTCTGAACATAGGGATTGAGCTTTGCGCTATCGCTGTAATCAATGGAGATCTTCGGCTTTTCAGGTTCGGCAGCCGGTTTTTCTTCCATCTGCTTGACGATGTCTTCGGCATAACTGGCCGGTTTAACGGTCTCGGACGGAGTCTTCATCTGCGGCATTACGATTGCCGGCTTGACCGGCTGCTGGGCCGGCTTGACCGGTTCAACGCTGACCGGTTTGACCGGTTCAGGTTCACTCACGACGATCGGGCCGTCATCGACAAGGAAACTGGCCGGATGTTCGGTTTCAGGCTTTCTGACCTCTTCAGCAGAAATTTCCTTCTTTTCGACCTTGGGAACTGAGATGACCGGCTCCGGAATGTTGGCAGTCTGGATGGGTTCAGCACTGACTCCGGGGACTTTCTTGGGTTCAACTACCGGTTTCGGTTCGTTATCGATCTCGACCTTTTCAACCTTGGCAATGTTGGGAGAATAATATACACTGCTGATCTGCTGAGACGGGGTGGAGACATCCTTTACTTCCCGGGGCTGAACGACAGGTTCGGGTCTTACGATTACCGGTACTTCAACCGGTTTTTCCTGTTTCTTTTCTTCAACTGGCTGAACAGGCTGAACCTGAGCAGGCTGCTCGACAGGCTTAACGGTAGGTTCAGCGGGCTGTACAGGTGACTCCTGGACAGGCTGGACAGCAGCCTCAGCGGGTTGCTGAACCGGCTGGGTCGGCTGCGGTACGGGTTGAACAGGCTGAGCTGGCTGGGCCGGTGCTTCAACTGGTTGAGCAGCAACGGCTACCGGCTGAACTGCCGGCTGAGCCGGATTGACATAGGGCTGCTGCGGCAGCGGCTGCTGGGCCGGCTGAACCGGCTGACCGACATATCCCGGCTGAACAAACTGACCGGGCATGACATACTGACCATTGGCAACATAAGGCTGGCCGATGTACTGTCCCTGCGGAATGTATCCCGGCTGGACATACTGACCGTTGACGATGTAAGGCTGGCCTACTACCGGCTGGACCGGTGCATAAGGCTGCTGAACCGGCTGGCCCGGATTGACATAGGGCTGCTGCGACAGCGGCTGCTGGGTAGGCTGAACCGGCTGGCCCGGATTGACATAGGGCTGCTGCGACAGCGGCTGCTGGGTAGGCTGAACCGGCTGAGCAGGCTGTTCGGCGGGCTGCTGAACAGGGTTGGACATGACCGGTTGAGCCGGTGTTTTTCCGGCCGGAACGCCATTTACATAGTTTTCCACGCCTTCGCTCTTCTTGTTGACTGGTTTGCTTTCCTTAGGCGCTACACCGAAGTTGGCATCCAGGGAACGGAGAAAATCTTCATGTTCCTGAAGTAACCGGCTGTAATCGGATGTGTTGTATAAGCTGCTGCCGGTATTGCCGGTAGCGGCGACATTAGAAGAACTGCCCTCAGCTGCTGACAGTGTCTCATTGACATTGTTGTTATCGAGGCTGCCGTCACCGGAATACTCATTTGGTGTCATTCCCGTGCGGAGATTCTGATAACGGTCCAGTCTGCTTCTCCCTTTCATAACGAATCCTCCCAATCAATCGGAAGAGCTAGGCCCTTCCGCAATACTTACCGTCAGCGGTGCTGACTACGACGATCTCACCCTGCTTGATGAACAGAGGGACCTTGATCTGCCAGCCGGTTTCCACGACGGCATTCTTCTGAGCTGCCGTTGCCGTATCACCTTTTACGGCATCTTCAGCTTCAATTACTTCCAGTTCGACCTTGTCGGGCAGTTCAATGCCCAGGATCTCGCCTTCGTACTGTGTGACCATGATGTTTCCCTGCGGCCTCAGGAAATTGAGTTCCCATTTCAGCCGGCTCTTGTCGATCTCGATCTGGTCATAGGTATCGGTATCCATGAAGACCAGGGCATCGCCCTCGTCATACAGATACTGCATCTGTTTCTTTTCTATGTCGGCTACTTCCACCTTGTCGCCGCCGGTAAAGACGACGTCCTTGATGGTGCCGCTTCTCAGGTCCTTGGAATGGACCTTGACGACCATCTGACGCATGGCAGTCTTGTTAAGCATAGTGGACAGCACCTGATAAAGTGAGCCTTCGCTTTCAAAAACCGTGCCCGGTTTCAAATCGTTAACAATAATCAAACAAATCACTCCTTGTCATTATACTCGTACGCAAAAACAAATCACGGATATGATTGCTACTTTATATTATATCAAACCATATTTTTTTCACAAATATTTATTATTCTTTTTTTTTGCGTCAGTATTGAGCGGTTCTATTCAACTATGCGGATATGCAGTTCATCAAGCTGCTTCTGGTCGACCGTTGTCGGCGCGTCTGACATCGGATCCTTGGCCGAAGCGTTCTTCGGGAAGGCGATGACATCTCTGAGGCTTTCCGAACCGGTCAGGATCATGGCAACTCTGTCCAGACCCAGAGCCAGGCCGCCATGAGGCGGCGTTCCATACTTCAGGGCATCGATGAAGAAGCCGAAGCGGTTGGCGATTTCTTCCTTTGACAGGGAAAGGATCTCAAACATCTTCTCCTGCATGTCGCAGTCATAGATTCTTAATGAGCCGCCGCCCAGCTCATAACCGTTGAGTACGATGTCATAGGCGTAGCTTCTTACCTTCAGCGGATCGCTTTCCAATAAGTCCAGATCCTCATCATGCGGACGGGTGAAGGGATGGTGAACGGAATAATAGCGGCCGTCTTCCTCGGAGTATTCCAATAACGGGAAGTCAACGATCCACAGGAAGTCAAAGGTTGAAGGATCATAGAGCTTCAGGGTCTTGCCGAAGTAGCTTCTTAAGGCACCCAGAGCCGTTGAAGCCTTGATCCAGTTGCCGGAGACCATCAGCACCAGCTGATTGTCCTTCAGCTGCAGCCTTTCCTTCAGAGCGCTGATCTCATCTTCTGAGAAGAACTTGACCGGTGAACCTTCCAGAACTCCGCCAATGTACTTGCAGACAACCAGACCCTTGGCGCCGTTTTTCTTGGCCAGATCGGTCAGCTTGTCGGTATCCTTGCGGGAATAGCCATCAGCACCGTCAATGACCAATGCTTTAATGGTACCGTCTTCCTTCAGCCCTTCTTCAAAGGCCTTGAACTGTGAGTTGACGAAAATGTCACGGCATTCAACCAGTTCGAGCGCGAAACGGGTATCCGGCTTGTCGGAACCGTAGCGGTTAATGGCATCGGCATACTTAAAGCGCCTGAACGGGGTCTGCACATCAATTCCCTTGACGTCCTTCATAACCTTCTTCAGTAAGCCTTCAGTCATTGTAATGATCTCATCCTGAGACATGAAGCTCATCTCAATGTCCAGCTGAGTGAAGTCCAGCTGGCGGTCGGCCCTCAGATCCTCATCGCGGAAGCATCTGGCTACCTGGTAGTAGCGCTCAAATCCGGCCACCATCAGCAGCTGCTTGAACTGCTGGGGAGACTGCGGAAGGGCGTAGAAACAGCCCGGGTGAACGCGTGAGGGAACCAGATAGTCGCGGGCACCTTCCGGGGTGCTCTTACCCAGTACCGGGGTTTCGACTTCGATGAAGCCGTTATCATCAAGATACTCGTGCATGGCCTTGACGATCTTGGCTCTGGTAAACAGTTTCTGCTGCAGAACCGGACGTCTGAGGTCAAGATAACGGTATTTCAGTCTGGTGTCTTCCAGAGCATCGGTGTCATCGGCGATGATGAAGGGCGTCTGATTGGCGCTGTTGATGATCTTCACCTGTTCAGCCTTGACCTCGATGTCGCCGGTAGGCATGTTGGCATTCTTGCTTTCCCTTTCGATGACCGTTCCGCTGACTTCCAGGATGTATTCACTGCGGACGCTTCTGACCTGTTCAGTCAGGGTCTCGTCAAAGACGATCTGGGTAATGCCGGTGCGGTCCCTCAGGTCAATGAAGACCAGTGAGCCGAGATTACGGCGCTTGGCAACCCAGCCGATCAGGGTTACTTTCTTTCCGACATCGCTGATTCTCAATTCTCCGTTTACATGACTTCTGCTCATAATTACTTCCTCTTTCCTAATATCTTTTCCACGGTGCCGATGATCTCACTGACCGGCACGGTTATCTGCTCTTTTGTCTCCGTATCCTTTACATTGGCCTTCTGTTGCTGCAGCTCATCCTCACCGGCGATGATGATTACCTTGCTGCCGGCTCTTTCCGCCGCCTTGAACTGGCCTTTCATGCCGCGATGAGTATAATCCAACGCCACGCTGTAGCCGGCTGAGCGCAGCTGCTGAGCGATCGTCAGCCCGTAATCGCCGACCTCGCCGATGGCGATGACATAGACGTCATTGGCCGGCTTAATCGCCTGCAGGCCGCCCTGCTCTTTAGCCAGAGTGATCATTCTCTCCAGGCCCATGCCAAAGCCGAAACCGCACAGATCGCCGCCGCCGAAGCTTTCTACCAGTCCGTCATACTGGCCGCCGCCGATGATGGTGGCCTGCTGGCCGGCGTCATCTACCGGTACGACCTCAAAGACGGTATTGGTGTAGTAATCCAGGCCTCTGACCAGATGCGGTTCGACCTGATAGCTGATGCCCAGATCATCCAGGCCCTTCAGCACGCTGGCAAAGTAAGCCCGGCTGGGTTCATTCAGGTAGTCCTGAATGCTGGGAGCGTCCCGAAAGAAATCCTTGTCGCGGTCGACCTTGCAGTCAAGTACCCTGAGCGGGTTCTGACGCAGCCGGCGGTGACAGTCCTCGCATAATTCATCAAGATGCGGGGTGAAGTAGTCGGTCAGAGCCTTACGGTAGGCGTCTCTTGACTCCTTATCTCCCAGAGAGTTTATCATCACCGTAATGTTATTGATGCCCATGGCCTTGGCGATCTGCCAGCCTAAGGCAATTGTCTCCACATCCAGCAGCGGATCACGGGCCCCGATGGCCTCCACGCCAAATTGATGGAACTGACGGTAACGGCCTTTCTGGGGACGGTCATAGCGGAACATCGGACCCAGGTAATACAGTTTTCTGGGCAGATCGGGACTGCCAAACATCTTATGTTCGACAAAAGCCCTGATGATTCCCTTGGTTCCTTCAGGCCTCAGGGTCAGGGAACGGCCACCGTTATCATTGAAGGAATACATTTCCTTGTTGACCATGTCGCTGGAATCGTTTTCGCCGGCAAAGACCTCGGTAGCCTCAAAGATCGGCGTTCTGATCTCCTCATAGCCGTACAGCTGACAGATCCGCCGGATCAGCTGTTCAACCTGCCGCCAGATCAGTACCTCCTCATCAAAGAGGTCAAAGGTACCTCTGGGCATCTGGTATCTGTTTTCCATAATTACCTCCCGGAAATAAAAAGCGTCCGATAAGGACGCTTTGAGCGTGGTGCCACCTTAATTGCTTCTCAAAAGGTTAACGCCCTTCTACGTTCCCCGTTACTGTCTTTCGCGGGGAATTCTCCAAAGTGTCAAGTCACCGCTCGTTTCGGAAGCTTTCACCGGCCGCTTCCTCTCTGAAGGAACTACTGATGACCCTCTTTTTCTCAGAATATGTTTATATCTTAACACAAATAACTGCTTAATCAACCCTGAAACCGGTCAGCAGGCGCTATTTCATGATGCGGCTGACGCTGACGATCGAGTCGACCTTGCGCATGTTGTCGATGACGCTCTGCAGCTGCACGTTATCCTTGACCTTGATCCTGATCTCCACATAGGAATTGACCTTATCAGGCAACACCTCGGAATTAAGACCGGTAATGGTGATCTTGTATTGGGAAAGCAGGGTAACGATGTCGCTGATCAGGAAGTTGCGGTCCACCGCATCAATGCGCAGCCAGCATTCATAGGTATGCTCCTCCTGGCTTTCATCCCAGCTGACATCGATCAGCCTTGAAGACTCATTGATGATGTTGGGGCAGTCAGCCCGGTGCACCTTGACGCCGAAGCCCTTGGTGATGTAACCGACGATCGGATCGCCGTATACCGGCATGCAGCAGCCGGCAATGGACACCTTCATGTTGTCAATGCCCTCAACGACGATGCCGCCTTCCGATACGGTGCGCTTCTTTTTCTTTTCCCGGGCCTTGAACATGTAGGCCAGGGTAACATTGTCGACCATGGTAGGACGCTTGATGTTGGATATCTTGTCCACCACATGGCTGGGGTTGGCGCTCTTGATGCCGATGGCATACATCAGCTCATTATAGTTGTTGACGCCCAGCTGGCCATAGATGCCCTCATAGCGGCTCTTATCGAGGTATTCCTTTTCATCCAAGCCCCGCTTGCGGATCTCTTCCGCCATCATCTTTTCGCCCTTGGCGATCGTTTCGGCGCGGTCCTCATTTTCCTTCTTCTGCAGGTAGGCCTTGATCTTGCTGCGGGCGGTTGCCGTGCGGGCAATCTTCAGCCAGTCTTCCGATGGACCGGTGCCCTTGGCCGTCTTGATGTTGACAACATCGCCGGTCTTCAGCTTGGTATTGATCGGTACCATGGCCCCGTTGACGATGGCTCCGACCATCGAGTGGCCGACGTCGGTATGGACCCGGTAGGCGAAGTCGATGGGTGTGGAACCATTGGGCAGTTCGATTACCCTTCCCTTGGGCGTCATGACATAGACATTGGCCTCAAAGATGTCCTTCTGGATCTGATTCATGAAGTCGGTCGGATGTTCCAGCTGTGCCTCATCCATCATCGTGATCATGTCATGGAACCAGCCCAGCTTGTTTTCGATCTCCTTCTGTTCGGATGCGCTGTTATACTTGCCTTCCTTGTAGGACCAGTGAGCGGCGACGCCCTTTTCGGCAACGCTGTCCATCTCCTCAGTGCGGATCTGCACTTCAAAGATATTCCCGGTCCTGTCCAGAATGGTAGTGTGCAGGGATTGATACATGTTCATCTTGGGCATGGCGATGTAGTCCTTCAGCCGGCCGTTGACCGGCCGGTAGGCAGCGTGAATGTAGCCCAGGATCTCGTAGCAGTTCAGTTCTGTTTCGGTTACGATCCGGATGGCGTAAAGGTCCAGGATTTCGTCAAAGCGCTTGTTCTTGGTGACCATCTTGTTATAGATGGAATAGAGGTGCTTGCAGCGGCCGAAGATGCGGAAATGGAAGTTATGCTCCAGAAGCATGGCCTTGATCTCCTCGATCATCTGATCGACGAGTTTCTGCCTTTCCGCTTTCTTGGCGTCGACCAGTGAGGCGATCTCACGGTACTTCTCCGGCTGCAGGTAGAGGAAGGAGAGGTCTTCCAGTTCATTCTTGATCTCGGACAGACCGAGCCGGTGAGCGATCGGAGCGTAGACCTGCAGGGTCTCCGAAGCAATCTTCTTCTGCTTTTCCGGCTTATGGAAAGCCAGGGTACGCATGTTATGGAGACGGTCGACCAGCTTGATCAGGATGACCCTGATGTCCTTGGCCATGGCAATGAAGATCTTGCGGTGATTGGCCGCCAGATATTCCTTTTCGTCCTTGAACTGGATGTTGCCGATCTTGGTGACGCCGTCAACCAGATTGGCAACATCTTCGTCAAACAGTTCGGCGATCTCTTCAAAGGAAACACCGCAATCTTCCATCACATCGTGCAGCAGTCCGGCGCAGATGGTCTGCGGACCGGCCTGGATGGTAGCCAGGATGTAACCGACATTCAGGGCATGAGTAAAGTAGGGGTCACCGGACTTGCGGAACTGGCCCTCGTGCTTCTGACGGGCAAACTCATGTGCCCTTCTGATCATGTCCAGAGACTTTTCATCGGTGATGTACTTGTGTACCTCATTGAAGAACATCTCATCGGTTACGACTATGTGACTGCTCATGTTTTCCTTTCTTGATAAAAATCGAAGATTGCTCTTCGATTAGTACTTGATCAGTGTGAACACGTTGTAGTTATGCAGTTTTTCTCTGCCCTTGAGATCAACGAGTTCAATCAGGAAGGCACAGCCTACCACTTCGCCGCCCAGGGATTCGATGATCTTGTTGGCAGCTTCAATGGTTCCGCCGGTAGCCAGCAGGTCATCGATTACCAGAACCTTCTGACCGGGCTTGATGGCATCCTTATGCATTTCCAGAGTATTGGTGCCGTATTCCAGAGCGTATTCATAGCTGACAGTTTCTCTGGGCAGCTTATTGGGCTTTCTGGCCGGAACGAATCCGATTCCCAGTTCCGTAGCAACAGGGCAGCCGAAGATGAATCCCCTGGACTCAGGTCCGACAATGACTTCCGCGCCGACTTCCTTGGCAAATGCCACGAGTTTTTCGGTAACGGCCTTGAAGGCTTCGCCATTCTGCAGCAGCGGAGTGATGTCTCTGAACAGAATGCCTTCGCTTGGATAATCAGGAATAGCAGCAATGTAATTCTCTAAATTCATAAGTTCCTCCCAAAAAAATACTCTTCAATTATAACAAACCCTGCCTTAAAAGTATAGCCAAAATGACATGTAAATGGCCCCTCAGACTGTGACAGTAAGCGTTAAACTGTGCTATACTCCAGTAAAAGAGAAAAGGGCTTTTACCATGAACGATTTAAACGATTACCGCAAGCAGATTGATGACATCGATCGAAAGATCACCGAACTCTTCCAGCAGCGCATGGAAACTGCCGGAAGGATCGGCGAGATCAAGAGACTTAACGGTGCCCCGATCCGGGACGAAAAAAGAGAGAATGAAATCATTGAGGCCCGGCTTGAGCAGGTCGAAGAGAAATGGCAGCCCTATTTCCTGCGCTTTCAGAAGAATCTGTTTGAGCTTTCCAGGGATTACCAGAAGTCGCTGAATGCCCAGCAGGAAGAACTGCTCAACAACCATGCTGACTTTTCGCCCTATTCTGATGCCGCCTTCAAGGCAACCAACCGGGCTCATAACGATGCAAAACTGCGGGCGGATGCCACCATCGGCTCCCTGCATGACGAACAAGGCCGGCTGTTCATCCTTGATTCCGTCTATCAAAGCTATGCTGAGATCGACGAGCGCACCAAAGCCGGTTATGCTGACCACATTGAAGGAAGCGATGAATTCAATCAGGCGGTCTTTGACTGGCTGAACCGGCTCAATAATCTCTCTCTGCCCCACCGCAGCGTAGCGACACCAGGCGGCACCGGAGCTGTCTTTCTGCCGCTGGCCAATTCACTGGAAAGCGGGCAGCATCTGCTGATTCCGGAAATCAGCTGGGGCGCCTACCGCACCATGGCTGCCACGCTTTCCCTGGAAGTTGCCACCTATCCGCTTCTTGAGGATGATCAGCTGTCCCTGAACGGCCTGATGCAGGCCAGCTTAGAGATCATGGAACACCAGAAGCGACTGACCGTGATCATCAACGATCCCTGTCATAATCCGATCGGCCTGTCCATGGGAAAGGAAAACTGGCAGAAGCTCATCACCTTCTTCAACAAGCTGTCTCAGCAGGGACCGGTTACCATCATCAATGACGTCGCCTACCTCGATTACTGTCATGACCCGCTTCAGGCAACTGATTATCTGTCAGCTGTCAACGCAATAGAAGACAATGTTGCTTTCTGCATTGCCTTCAGCTGTTCCAAGTCGCTGACCGGCTACGGCATGCGCTTAGGTGACTGCGTCATCCTGACCCGTCATCAGCAGCAGGCTGACCACCTGTTTTCCAGTTACTGCCGGATGGCCAGATCGATCTGGTCAAGCGTCAACAACGGCTTCATGAATACCTTCGTCAGGCTAATGGACCAGCATAAGCAGCAGTATCTTGAGGAAAAGCAACAGGCCATCGCCATGCTTAAGAAGCGCAGTGACCTGTTTCTCTCTCAGGCCAGACAAGCAGGGCTGGCCGTACTGCCCTATCAGGAAGGCTTCTTCATATCCCTTCCTCTTTCCGGCCGGAAAGCCGAACAGTGCATTGAGGCGCTGGAAGCCGCCCACATTTACTGCGTTCCCTTTGGCAAGGCCATCAGGATCGCCATCTGCTCGCTTACCCTGACGCAGATCGACGGTTTGGCCTTCAGGATCAGAGAAGTGCTTGATCAGATCTGATCACTTACCATAAGAAAACAAAACAGGACGGTCGCCCTGTTTTCATTTTCATTTTTTCGGCTTGTCAAATTTCCTTCTTCTTTCAGTAGCCTGCTTCATCAGCTGCTTCATCTGAGCCTCATCATCAAGCAGGATGCACTGCCGCATTCTGGTCATCTGGGCAATCAGATTATCGATCTGAGCGATCAGGTTGTCCTTGTTGCCGATGAACAGCTGCGTCCAGAGCTCTTCATTGATGTTGGCGATCCTGGTCAGATCGCGGAAACTGTCACCGGTATACTCGATCAGTCTTGGATCATCACTGATGTTCATCAGCGATACCGCGATCACATGACAGAGCTGGGAAACAAAGCCGATGATGCGGTCGTGTTCATCGGCATCAAGAAAGGATATACGGTGAAAGCCCAGAATCTCAGCAATGTCTTCCGCCGTCTGAATGGCCCTTTCGCTGTTGAACGGTGTCGAAACGATGATGAAGTTGGCGTTGGCAAACTGGCTGCTGTCAGCGTATTCGATACCCCGGGACTCCCGGCCGGCCATCGGGTGAGTGGCAATGAATTCTACGCCAGCAGGCAGCAGGTGGTTTATCTGGCTGATCACCATTCTCTTGATGCCGGTAACGTCACTGAGAATGGCGCCGCTTTTGAAATGATGACGGTTTTCCCTGACCCATTCAACAAAGGTCTGCGGGTAAAGGGCTGAAATGATCAGATCGCACTGTTCGATCAGTGCCGGATCGGCGGAACCGTCAACGATCCAGCCTTTCTCTCTGGCCAGTTCGATGGCTGAAGCGTCAGTGTCAATGCCGATGACCTGATAACCGGCCTGCGCAAAGCCCTGGGCATAGCTGCCGCCCAATAAGCCCAGGCCGATGACGGCGATCTTGGTATTCTTATCAATCATAAACGCTTACCTCCGTCTGCGTGTTGCGCAGATCCTCAAAGAAGCCCGGATAGCTCTTGCCGACCGCTTCGCTGCCATCAATAATACTGGCTGATCTGCATCCGGAAGCCAGAATGGCCAAAGCCATGACGATGCGGTGATCATTGTGTCCCTGAAACTGATAGCCTCCCGGCAGTAGTTCATTTCCGGTGATCCAGACATCGTTTTCCGCTTCCTCAAACCGGCAGCCGGTCTTTGTCAATTCTTCTCTCATGGCGGCGATGCGATCCGATTCCTTCAGGCGCAACCGCGCCACATTGGTAAAGTGGCTTATCTTACTGCAACAAGCCGCCAGGGCAAAAAGCATTGGTCCCAGATCCGGACAGTCGCCAAGATCAGCTTCCAGTCCTTCCAATTTATCAGCATTGACATATAGGCCTTCAGCCGTTTCCCTGACCCGGGCCCCAGCCTTTCGGACGATGTCAACCATTGCGTGGTCACCCTGAGTGGAATGGGAGTCAACACCTCTTATCAGCATTTCTCTTTTCTGGATCAGAGCCTGAGCGATGAAGAAGGCCGCCTGCGAGTCATCACCGGCGATCACATCATCAAAGGGCTGATATTTCTGGTGGCCGGGGATGATTATGAAGTTGTCTTTTCTTTCCACCCTGATGCCGGCCTTGCTCAGCGACTCAATGGTCATGTCGATGTAGGAAAGCGATTCAATTGGCGGAATGATCTCAATGCGGCTGTCATGGTCCTGCAAAGGCAGGGCAAAAAGCAGCCCGCTGACAAACTGCGAGGAAATGTTGCCCGGTACAGTATAAAACTGCCTGTTAAGCTGTCCCTGAACGGTAAGGATGCCGTTTTTGATTTCAAAGATTCCATCATCTTCAAAAAGCTGTCGATAGATCATTAACGGTCTTTCCATAAGTCTGCCCTGACCGGTAAAACGGCAGATCTTTCCCGTTGATGCCAACAGCGGTATCAGAAAGCGCAGCGTACTGCCGGATTGGCCGCAGTCAATGATCTGGCTGTCATAGTCGCCTAAAGAACCACCACTTTCCACAACGCATTCACGCTCACTGATCTTTATTTCGATGCCGGCCTGTTTCAGGGCATTGACGCTAGCCAGAATGTCTTCATTGACAGCCAGATTGTGGACGTGCGAGTTGCCTTTAGCCAAAGCGGCGCAGATTAAGGCGCGATGGGAAAGCGACTTGGAGGCTGGTACGCGGACCTCTGCCGGATTGCTTGAACAATACCTTACTGCCGCTTTCACAGATATTCCTCCAATTTATTCATAACATCATCCAGAGTCATGTTGTTTTCCACCCGGATGTCTCCATACATTTCATAGAGCTGCCGGCGCTGGCGGTAGATCCTTTCCAGATCCTGACGGTTGCGGGTAAGCGGGCGGCTGTCGGAAGACTGAAGAAGATCAAGATCCCGGTCCAGCCAGACGATCAGGGAATTGGCAGCCAGAGCTTCCATGTTTTCCCGGCGGTTTACCACCCCGCCGCCAGTAGATATGACTGACCCGTTGCCTTCTCTGAGCTGCTGACAGATCTCGCTTTCCAACTGCCGGAAAGCCTGCTCGCCATACAGGGAAAAGTAATCGGAAATGCTCATGCCGATCCTCTCCCGGATCAGATCATCAGTCTCAATTATTTCCCGGCCGTATCTTTCCCTTATCAGCTTTCCGACTGTCGTCTTACCGGCGGTCGGCATGCCGATTATGACCATGTTGGCCTTGCGGTTAAGAATATGGCGCAGACAGCTGACGGTTTTCTCTTCGCTTACCTCTGGTAAACCAGCCAGCTGCAGAGCATGGATCAGGGTATATACCTGATACTTAAGGCCGCCAGCGGTCTGGATGCCCCTTGTCTTGGCCTCAAACAGCAGCGAACTGCGCAGAGGATTACAAACCAGGTCGATGACCTTTTCCAGGCCATTAAGTCTTTTGTCATTCAGACAGGCCAGCTCTCTGTCAGCGTCTGACTGGCCGGTTCTGATCAGCATGTTGCATTCGGTTTCATCATCACTGACCAGTTTGCCGCCCAGATCGCTGATGACCTGACTGGCGGTCCTGACCATGGCCTGCGGGCCGGTCAGAAGGCAGTACTTGCCTTTAATCGTCTGCTCTTCTTCCTTAAGATATCGCAGAAATCCCTGATAGCCGCAATTGTAAGCCGTCAGCTGGCCCTTTTGACAGATCAGCGTATCAGCGCTTGAAGTCTCTCCGGCTAATAGGGAAAGGGCATCGCCGCTGCCGGCCAGTGAGCTTATCGGCCGGTTTTCAGTCAGAAGTAGGTCAAACTCCCGGCGCTCAAGGATACCGCGCAGTTCCTCTTCACTTCTGATGCTTATTTCAGCTTCTGCACCAAGCAGAAAACGGCACGCCAATGCCCTCAGATCATCTTTCTGTCTGCTGATGATTACCAGTTTCATTTAATCAGCTCCTGAGCCATAAGCTGCCATAACGCTGGGCCAGAACATCAGCCAGCACCAGAGCGCTCAGACAGTCTACCACGACTCTGGCCCGGTGAATGATGGCCGGGTCATGACGTCCGGAGATTTCTATTTCCTCTTCGGTCATCTTTACGTAATCGATGGTCTTCTGTTTCTTTCCAATGGAAGGTGTCGGTTTGATGACGGTTGAGAAGATCACCGGCATGCCGTTGCTGATGCCGCCATTGATGCCGCCGTTATGATTAGTCAGCGTGACGACCCTTCCATCGCGGATGGCCAGCTGGTCGTTTGCTTCAGATCCCTTCATGTCAGCCAGGGCAAAGCCGGCCCCGAATGATACGCCCTTAACCCCGCCGATGGCAAACAGGCCATGGGCCAGTGAGCTTTCCAGAGAATCAAAGACCGGCTCACCAACACCGCCCGGCAGCCCCAGGATCACCGTTTCCAGAATGCCTCCCAGGGAATCCTTTTCCCCGGCTGCCTGCTCAATTGCTCTTGTCATCTGCTCATCAGTTTCGGCACTGAGCACGGCAAAGCGCTTGCCATTCAGCGTAATTATGTCTTTCATGTAGTCTTCGAAGTTTCGGTCTTCAATGCCGTAAAGCCTCTTAATGTGGCTTCCTATCATTATGCCCTTATTCTCCAGAGCCTGTCTGAGGATGGCTCCCAACGCTACGATCACCGCCGTCAGCCGGCCGGAAAAATGACCGCCGCCGCTGCCATCCTGATAGCCTTCATATTTCAGCTGACCGGCATAGTCAGCGTGTGATGGCCTGGCCAGGTTATTATCATAGTCAGCTGGTCTGATGTTTTCGTTTCTGATCAGTACGGTAAGCGGAGTTCCCTCGCTGAGACCGTTTTTAACGCCAGAAATGAACTGCAGCTCATCAGCTTCCTGACGGCTGGTGGAAATCCGGCCATAGGGACGGCGCAGAAGCATCTGCTTATTTATGTACTCCAGATCTATCGGAAGTCCGGGTGGCAGCCCATCCAGAACACCGCCAATGTACTGGCCATGCGATTCTCCGAAAAGCGTCAGGGTGATGCTGGTGCCTAAGGTGTTCTTCATGATGACCGACCTCCTTGTTTTCTGCCTTAATGATATAATCTCACATTCTAAAAGTCCAAATATTTCCTTTTTGTCAGCCAATAAAAAAGACTGCCGAAACAGTCAGTTTTAAGCCTCTGTCACTCTTCTCTGAACAGGCTGGTCTTTTTCAGTTCACAAACCAGCAGCCAGCCAAGGATGACGGCAATGATCTCACCAATAGCCACATAGTTTCCGTTGATCAGCGTTCCCGCAAGAATGTTTTCCGGCATGAACAGGTAGGCCAGTTCCAGTCCGATGAAGAAGAAATTGAAGATGACCGGCATCAGCATGGACAGCACGGGAACATTACCGGTTTTCCTGTCACGCAGTTTCCAGGTCATGTAAGCAGCCAGGAGGGTGGCAGTCGTGCCAATGATGGCATCAAGATAGCCAGTCGGATTGACACCGGTAGCCGCCCCGATCAGATTGGACAGGAAGCAGCCCAGAGCAACACCCCAGATGGATGGCTTATAGATGAGCGGCAGCATGGTCAGAGCCTCGGCAAAGCGGACCTGAATGGGGCCGAAAGCCAAAGCGGACAGACCGGGGATCAGGCACAGCACGGAGTAGATGGCTGCGATCATGGCAATGTATGTGATCTTGCGAATATTCATGTTGTTCTCCTTCAGTAACCCGCCTTTTAAGCGAGCCAAAGGCAATTATAAGTCATCATCAGGGAAATGTCCAAATAAAATTAAACAGACCGTTGCCGGTCTGTCCGATTGATATTGTCTGTCCTTAACAGGCTTCATTCATCTTTCAACAGTCTTTACGATATCTCAATGACGGTACAGCCTGCACTCAGAGTTACTCAATCTCCTTGATCACTATCTGATAGCTCGTCCGGTTGCGGAACTTGTTTTCCTGCAGATTGCCATAGACCGTTACATATTCCCGGTTGCGGTAGGCAGCCAGGCCTTCATTATTGAAGCTGATGAAATCAACGGCGCCGACTTTCCATTTCAACTGGTGATCGTTCTTCAGCATCATCAGCGAGTCATTGGGGATCGTTATCTTCATTAACGGCAGCTTGCGGTCCTGACCATAGGGACGATGGCGGTAAAGCTCTTCAATGGCCTGTACGGTAAGGTCGGACATGCTTACTTCAATGTATTCGTGCAGGGAATCGGTGGAAAGGCCATGACAGCGCTCATGCAGATAGTCATCCAAAAGTTTGAGGTCTTCCCTTCTGACGGTGATGCCGCAGGCCTTGGCGTGACCGCCCAGATTGACGGTGTGGCCCCGGAAGTCTTCCAGAATTTCCATCAGGTCGATCTCACCGACAGCCCGGCCGGAGCCGATGGCGTTTTCACCGCTGTCCGTCAGCACGAAGGTAACCTTGCGGGTTTCATCGGCAATCCGGGAAGCGATAAGTCCGAGAATGCCGATGTGCAGGGCGGGGTCATGGAGGAAGTTGACGGTATCATCTTCCCTTATCTGTTCCTTAAGCAGCTGATACTGCTGCTGGGAAAGACTCTTGCGCTGCTCATTAAGTTCACCGATCAGCTGGGACAGTTCGCTGACCAGCCGGGGGTCATCGCTGATGAAGTATCTGACCAGCTTGTTGGCCTGTGATACCGGATCGACCGACATCCGTCCGGCAGAGTTGATCTTCGGTACCGCCTTGTAGGAAATGTCGCTCTCCGAGATTGGATAGCTGAATTCCTCCAGCATCTCCACCTGCGGATAGATATGGCTGTTCAGCAGTTTCAGTCCGTCGCGGACGATCTGAACGTTAATGCCTTTAAGACTCATGACGTCGCCGATGATCGAGATCATGGCCAGAATGGCCATCTTCTCATCGTCAACCTTCAGGTAGCGAGCCAGCATGTAAACGACCGCACCGCCGGAGAGATACCGGCAGTCCTCACCCATCAGATCCGGGTGCAGAAGCAGATCGCTCTCCACCTTTTCGCTGATCTGGTGGTGGTCTGTAACGATGGTAATCATGCCGTGCTCTCTGGCCCATTTTAAGCCTTCTGAAGCGCTGACGCCGTTATCAACGGTAACTAATACCTCATAGCCCTTTTCGTGGGCCAGAGCCAGTTTTTCGACGTTCAGGCCATAGCCCTCATTAATTCGTGAGGGAATGTAGTAGCCGGCCTGGATGCCCATCTTCCGCATGATCATCATCATGATGCTGGTAGCGCAGATGCCATCACAGTCATAGTCTCCGAAGATGAAGACCTTTTTTCCCTTACGGCTGATCTCTTCAAGTTTTTCCCTTATCGGAGCGTAAAGTTTCTCATCAAAAGCAGGATACTGACAGGGCGCAAAAAAGGAAGCCATGTCCTTTTCGTCATAATGCATGCTGATCAGCACCTTGGCCAGCAGGGAGTTTATTGAGTATTTCTCCATCAGTGCGGCCATCTGTGATGTGTCGACTTGTATGTATGACATGTGCTTCCTCTTTTCTTTTTCTGATTATCTGATCTCGTTGATGCCGAAGACCGTTGCTTCCTTCAGTTCGTTGCTCTTTCTGGCAGCTTTCTTCTTGCCGGCCGGCTTATTGCGACGGTCGATGAAATTCTTCAGCCACAGAGCCGCGGTTACGAAGCAGCCAGCACCGCAGCTGACGGCCGTAGCGACTACGATCAGGGACACTCCTGACAGGTAGCTGATTCCCAGCAGATAGACGGCAGCGCCGGCTATGATCAGGGCGATCAGGCAGATGCAGTAATCGCGGTTCAAGCGGGTGACGACGCCGTTATACATCTCCTGAACTTTTTCCTCGGACAGCTTGCCGCGGGAGATTTCCTTATAGCCGTCATTGAGCTCACGCAGAACGACCATCGCATAGATGAAGGACAGGGCACCGGTCAGTAAGGCCAGGCCATTGTACTGAGCATCCTTGAAGCGGTTGATCATGCACAGGTAGCCGCCCATGAAGGCTGTCAGGGCACCGCAGAGAACCGGCAGGTTGTTGTAGTTTCTCTTGGTCAGAGCGTTGAAGATGACGGCAGCCAGGATACCGGCAGCCATGCAGCAGGCGTTCTTGCCGACCAGAGCGATGTCAGCGTTATTGGAAAGCAGATGGACGAGTAATCCGACACCACAGCATCCAATCAGGATGTAGGCACCGGCCTTGAAGTTGCTTTCTTTGATCTTGAGCAGCTGCTTGTCCAGGAAGTAGGCGCTCTTTTCGAAGTAGTTGGAGCTGATCAGATGGTTCATCATGACCATGTTGCCAGCTAAGACAAACAGAACCAGGCAGACAGCCAGCACCATGACGATGATGCCATAGCTTCTCAGTTCACCGACAAACAGGTAGGCAGCCAGGCCGCTAATCAGCATGAAGGCTGCACCGGCCAGAACCGTCGCCGCCATCTGACGGCTGACAGTTGTATAGCTGGTACGGGCATTCCGTCCGGTCTGCAGCTCAGATCCGAACTTGTCGTTGTAGTGAATGGTGACGAACAGACCGGCAAACAGGGCGGTCAGCACCAGGGCAACCGTCTCGAGTTTAAAGCTGACATCCAGCCAGCTGATGGAGATCAGAGAGGCTACCGTAAAGGCAAACAGGCTGACGGTATTGACCAGACCGGTGAGTCTGTACTTGTAGATCAGATACAGGCCGATCAGTGCCAGTGAGGCAAACAAGCCGGCAAATACTCTGTTCAGAGCGCCTTTGCCATAAGTGGCTTCAACGCTTTCAAAGGCCTTTTCGCTGATGGCAGCCGGTAAAACGCCGCCGTTGACGACTCTGACATCATTGAGAGTCTCTTCATAGTTCTTATTGGTAGTGACATAGAAATCACCGTCCAGAGCGCTGGACATTCTGGCACCGATCAGAAAGGCCGGATTGTCCTTGGCAGCTTCCGTCTCGTATTTCTGGTCAGCCTGATAGTCGACCCAGACTACCAGCATGGTGTCGTTGGCGGCAACCATGGCAGCATGGAGAGCCTTCAGAGCGTCAACTGAGCCGACGCGGAAGTAAACGGTCGTACCGTTTTCGGCCTTGCCGCAGGCCAGCGGATTCTCATCAGCCAGAACGCCCTCGCTGGCCAGCTTTTCATCCTTGCTGTTGCGCAGGGATAATTCACCGGTACGGGTCAGGTTCTTTCTCAGGTTATCGTTGTCTTCGATGCCGTTATAGATCAGAGTGATCTGTGATCCCTCAACGCTGGTTGTGACGCTGTCAGCCCCAAAGGCATAAAGTCTCTTTTCCAGCACGTCCGCGGCCTTTTTGACTGTCTCGCTGTCTGATGAATCAACATCATAGACCAGCTTGTAGCCGTCGGTCAGGTCAGTTGAGGCGTTGGCCTCCTTCGGCAGATTTCTGCCGACCATGAATGTCAGGGCAACCAATACGGCCATCAGTAACAGGCCGAAGGTCAGATGTCCACTACTTTTCTTCATATGTTCCACCTTCTAATGTATTAAAATTGTAATCCAGCTGCTTACCCTGCTTGGTAAAGTAGTTGGCAACTTCATAAAAGTTCAGTTCCTCAATATCTGCGGCGATCTGATACAGATGCTCGGGCAGACCGTTCTGCCACTTGGTGGCGAACATGACTTCCTTAAGCTGTTCAAAGGTCAGATCGTTGAAATAGCTTCTTTGCAGAGAATATAACTTGATATTCAGCAGAAAATCCAATTGCTTATCCATCCTGTTTTCTCCCTTCAAATGAGTATTATACTATTTTTCATACCCGTTCACAATTTCCTTGAACTCATCGCCCCGAACTTCAAAGTTGGGGTACTGGTCCCAGGAAGCGCACACCGGCGACAACAGTACGACATCGCCCGGCTCAGCCGCCTCATGAGCGGCATCCAGAGCCTGACGCTGGTTATCAAAGATCCTGACATTATTGAAGATCTTCTCAAACATGTGCTTGGTCTCACCAAAGGCATACATGCACTTGACATGTCCCAGATAGGGGATCAGATCATCAAAGCCGACCTTCTTGTCATAACCGCCGACCAGCAGGTGTACCGGCTGGCTGAAGGCCTTCAGGGCCACGATGGTCGAATCGACGTTGGTGCCCTTGGAATCGTTATAGTACTTGACGCCATTAAGTTCCCGGACATACTCGATCCGGTGGGCAACACCGCGGAAATCAGCCATGACCTGATGGATGTCCTCAGGTGAAACGCCCATCAGATAGCCCATCGCTGAGGCGATCATGCAGTTCTGCACATTGTGCTCGCCTACCAGCTGGAACTGGTCGAGATTGACGAGTTCAATGCCGCGGAAATAGATGCGGTTATCCTTGCGGTAGACATCGCAGTCCGTTCTCTTCAGTGAGAAGTCGATTACCTGGCAGGGAATGTCAACCGCGTACTTCATGATGGCTTCATCATCGATGTTCCGTAAGAAGTAATCGTTTTCGTCCTGCAGCTGATAGATCTTCGTCTTGACGGAATAGTATTTATCCAGCGTGCCGAAGAAGTCGATGTGGTCTTCGGACAGGTTGGTAATTACGGAAACATGAGGCTTGAAAGTCTCCACGCCAAGCAGCTGGAAGGCGCCGATTTCAATGGCCAGATCCAGTGAACGGCCGTCTTCGATGTTCAGCAGGGCGTCGCAGACCGGATAGCCGATGTTGCCACAGGCGACATTTTCCGGATTGAGTTTCTTCAACAGCGCTTCGCACATCGTTGTGGTCGTGGTCTTGCCGTTGGTACCGGTGATGGCAACATAGCGGTGCTGTTTCTGGTGAGAGAGTCCGACTTCGATCTCGTTATAGATCGGGGTCTTCTTTTCCACAAAGTGAGCGATCAGCGGCATGGTGTAGCGGATGCCGGGGTTCTTGACCACAAAGGCGAAGTCGATCTCCTTCAGCAGATCCGGATGACCGCCGTCATATACCTTGATGCCCTGGCTGATCAGTTCATCCCGGTTAGCCAGAACCTTGGCATCGGTCAGGTAGACATCATAGCCGTTTTTATTCAGGAATCTTACGGCTGCCAGTCCGCTCTTGGCCGCGCCGACAACTAAAACCTTCTTATTCATTACATGCACGCTCCCATAATCAGTCCAATGACGCACAGCACGGCTCCGGCGGCCCAGAAGACGTGCACGACCTTGGTTTCCGGCCAGCCACCCAGTTCAAAGTGGTGATGCAGCGGGCTCATCCGGAAGATGCGCTTGCCGGTCAGCTGGAAGCTTGCCACCTGCAGCATGACGCTTAATACCTCGACCACAAAGACGCCCCCGATCAGAATCAGAGCGATCTCTTCCTTGGTAACCATGGCTACGGCAGCCAATAAGCCGCCTAAGGCCAGGGATCCGGTATCGCCCATGAAGATCTGGGCGGGATGAATGTTATAGCGCAGATAGCCGATCAGCGAGCCGATGACGCCGCATAGGAAGATGGCAACGGAATCAAGGTTGGCCCTAAAACAGAAGTAGACAAACGGGATCAGAGCCAGAATGGTCAGTCCGGCGCATAAGCCGTCCAGGCCGTCTGACAGGTTTACGGCATTGGATTCACCGGTAAACATGATGAAGACGACGACCATGTAGAACCATCCCAGATCAACGGTAGCATGGAAGAAGGGAATCGTGACTGTGGAATCATTGAAATTGCGGTAGACCAAGAAGAAGACGATGGCCAGTACGGACTGCATCAGAAACTTCATCTTCGGGGTAAGACCTTCATGCTGGTGCTTGACGACAATGATGAAGTCATCAACAAAGCCGATCAGACCGTAGCCGATGAAGGCCAGCACCACGATCAGCAGCGGCATCTGCACGAAAGCCGTCGGCTGAACGATCAGCGAAGCCAGAATGCTGGTGATGATGAAAACTACTCCACCCATCGGCGGCGTACCCGCCTTAACCTGATGACTCTTGGGTCCCAGTTCGTAAATCGTCTGTCCGAATTTCAGTTTATGCAGGATCGGAATGGCGACCGGATACAGCAGCAATGCTGAGATCAGGCCGATTCCGAAGGCCAGAATCATGCGTGTTCCCATAATAAAACCTCCACAGCATTTCCTATTATATACTAGCCGTCTGTTTTCCTCAACAGAAAAAACAGGGCCATAGCTGACCCTGTTAATCTTCAAATTTCAGATTGATGATGACGCTCTTATCGATCGGCGTGCCCGGTTCGACCGACTGTGAGCTGACAAATCCATATCCTTCCGTCTTTATGCCGATGCCGGTAAGATCCCAGAAGGCCATTACCTCACTGCGGCTCCAGCCATGCATGTCGGGCATCACAATACCATCAGAGGAAGTCAGAAGCAGGATGCGCTGACCGGAAATGATCCGGCTGTCTTCCAGAGGATACTGACGGATGACGGAATCACCGCTGCCCAGAATCACCGTCTCCACGCTCTTGCCGCTTAAGGCATCGCTGACATAATCAAGGGTATGGTTTCTGAGGTTGTCCATGATGTAGATTTCCTTCTTCTCCTGCTTTTCCGGCCTCTGCTGACCGTTCATCAGCTTGAGTTCGTCAATGCACTGCTGAAGCAGGGTCTTGACATACTTGAAGTTGCGCTGACGGTCCAGGGAGTCCTGGTAGGCTACATAGACCAATACCTGAGGATCATCAGCCGGAAGGGTGATCATGACGGAGTGGATGACATCGTCATAGGTGTAGACCCCCTGCTCATTGACGACCGGTGCCGTACCGGTCTTGCAGCCGACGGTAATGCCTGGTATCTCCAGGGTATGAGCGGAAACATGATAGCCGGAGTGGCAGACCTGATACATCAGTTCCAGCATCTGTCTGGCCGTTGAGGCCTTGATCGGCGTGGATACTTCCTGCCGTGAACCCTGATAGATCTTTTCTCCGGTAGCCGGATCACTGATCGATTCGATGATGTAGGGCTTTATCATGGTGCCCTCATTGCAGAAGGCACTGTAAGCCTGAATCATCTGCAGGGCATTGCAGCTCATGCCTGAGCCGAAACTGGAACAGGCCAGCGAGTAGACATTGGTGAAATTATGCAGTCCGTAATTGCCGCCCTCGGAAATGCCCATCACATCTACCGGCTTGAAGAAGCCAAAAGCATCAACATACTTTTCCCAGTTCTGCTTTCCGATCTGCTCTTCCAATAGCGTTACCGTTCCCACATTGTAGGAATTGATGAAGGCTCTTTCGAAGGTAGTCATGCCATACTGGGCATTGCCGCTGTTGTGAATGACCATTGAGGACTGGCCCTTCTGGACCCGCTTGAGATTACCTCTGGAATCGGTGCCGATATAGTAGTTATTAGCGTTGAACTGGGCATCCTTGTTGAAGTGGCCCAGATCGATGGCGGCAGCGTAAGTTATCGACTTCATTGTTGAGCCGGGTTCATACGGCAGCGTCGCGCAGTAGTCATTGTAATCTTCCACATTCATGGTATTGGGGTCAAAGGTCGGATAGGAATTGTAGGCATAGATGGCGCCGCTCTTGGCATCCATGACGATGGCCCAGGCCTTGTCGACATCACTGCCGATGTGCATGATGCTGTCCAGCATGTCGTTAACGCCGCGCTGCAGGACATTGTTAAGTGTCAGAGTCACATCATAGCCGTTAATGGCATCGACTTTTTCCAGTTCACCGCCGGGAAGCATGTTGTTGTTGACATCGCTGTAGTACTGCTGATGGCCGTCGGAACCGCTGAGCTGCTCATTGAGCTGTCTTTCCACTCCGGACAGACCAGCCATACCTCCGCTGTTTTCAGGTGCGTTGTTATTGACATAGCCGACCAGATGCGAGGCGAAGGAACCCATCGGGTAATAACGGCGGGTCGAACTCTCCCAGGTTATGCCGGGAAGTTTCAAATCCTCAATTTTCTTCTTGGTATCAGAATCCAGATTGGAGCCGGCTGTACCGATCTCAACCTGGTAACGATTCAAAGTCAGACGGGAGTAAATATACTCCTCGTCAACACCCAGGATCGGGGCGATGGCCTTGGCCGTATCGCGGGGATCACTGACATAGTCGGGGACTACCATCTTCTTACCAGACTCTCCATCGACTACTGTCTTTTTATGTGTAGGGGAAAGGATGAAGATGATCTTGTAGACTCTCTTGTCCATGGCAATGATGTTGCCATCGCCATCGCGGACATCGCCGCGCTCGGCCCTTATGGTCCGGTTGACGATGGAAACGCCTTCCGCCTGGCGGAAATCAACTTCAGCAAAGAAATTCTTTCCCTTGATATCAAGCAAAAGGACATTGGCTAACAGCAATGCCCCTGCGACAAGAATAACAATAGAGAGGAGGGTTATCTTAATGTTATTCGATCTTTTCATTTTCAGTTACCCGTGACCGTCAGGTCGACTATGTTGGAAGTGTTGGCACTCTTCATCTGGCCGTCAACCATGCCTAGGACGCGGTTGCGGTCCTGAAGGTCAGCGATCTGAGTCTCCAGGGTATCGATCTCAGCCTGAACGGCAGTGATATCCGTCTCAGTCTGCTTGATCTGCGCCTGCAGAGAAACGTTGTAGGACTTCAGAACGATGCTGGTGCCTAAGAAGGCCAGAAAAGACAAGGCAAACGCCACGATCAGAACGGTGATAAAGGTTGTTAAAATTCTCTTGCTCTTCATTGACTTGTCCTTCTTTCTATTACCCTTAGCTTGGCGCTGTGAGAACGGTGATTGCTCTCCAGTTCAGCCTGGTCGGCGGTAATGACCTTTTTGTTTACCAGCTGATAGTCAGCCTGCTTCAGTTCGCTGTCCTTCAGCGGGATGCGCTTGTCGATTTGCTGGTTCTGACAGGCGTTTCTGAAGACTTTCTTGACGATCTCATCTTCCAGAGAGTGGAAGGTGATGACCGCCATCCTGCCCTGCGGCTTGAGAAGCTGCAGCCCCTGGTCCAGGACGGACCGGAGATTATCGAGTTCGTGATTGACCTCGATGCGCAGAGCCTGAAAGGTCTGCTTGGCCGGATGGCCTTTTTTATTGAGAACCCTGGCCGGCATAGACTGGCGGATGATGTCGACCAGTTCTCCGGTGGTTTCAATCTGTTTGAGCGTCCTTGCCTTTTCAATGTTGCGGGCAATGGCCGGGGCGAATTTCTCTTCGCCGTAATCGCGCAGGATCCTTACAAGATCCTGATAACTGTAGGTATTGACGATCAGCTGGGCATCAAGGGTCTGGCTCTGGTCCATCCGCATGTCCAAACGGGAATCATAGCGGTAGGAAAAGCCTCTTGAAGGGTCATCAAACTGCGGTGAGGAAACCCCCAGGTCCAGCAGAATGCCGTCCACCGCTTCTACTCCTCTTTTATTCAGTTCAGCCTTCATGTTGATGAAGTTGCTGAGGATCAGCTCATAATCAGCGCCGGTCCGCGCCAGCTTCCCATCGGATTCTTCGATGGCGCTGCGGTCCAGGTCGAAGCAGTAGAGTTTCCCGCTCTTCAGCCTTCCGGCAATTGCGCAGGCGTGACCGCCCCGTCCCAGCGTACCGTCGACATAGATGCCGTCTTCCCTGACATTCAGTGCCTCAAGGCACTGCTGCAGCATTACCGATACGTGTTCCATTTACAGTTCCTCGGAGATCTGTTCCAGTTTCTCGTCCGTTACACCGTTAATGAAATTGTTCCAGCCCTCTTCGCTCCAGAGTTCAACACGGTCACCGACGCCGACAAAGACGCACTCTTTGGTGATGCCTGCCATCCTGGCAAACTGGCTGTTGATCAGGATACGGCCCTGGGTATCCAGGTCGCAGTCCATGGACCGGGAGAACACCACTCTCTGATACTCACGGATGTCCGCCTTGTTCTTGTTGAGAGCGATGATGGAATCATAGTATTTCTGGAAACCTTCAGCCGTATAGATGTAGATACAGCCTCCCATTCCCTTGGTGAGGTAAGCGGTCTTGTCGAAGGCGCCACGAAACTTCGCGGGAATCGCTACTCTGTTCTTGGCATCCAAACTGTGATGATATTCACCTATAAACATGACACTTTACCACACTATCTGCACTTTCAATTCCTTTTGCAACACCATTCTATCATTTTTAGGGAATAGGTTGTCAATACATAAACTGAAGAATGTTAGTGAAAACTGCGGAAATTTCGTTTTCCCCACCAAAAAAAGACCGGCAGATACCGGTCAGCGGGGGTGATCAGGCTGCTTTCCCTCAGGTGGGGAATCCGCCCTGCATCAGAGCAAAACAAAAGAGATCCATCCAGATCTCTCAGTCGACATGTTCAGCGTGATATTACTTGGCGCCGCACTCACATTCGTGATGAGGCAACTTATACTCTCCACAGTTGGGACATTTGACCATTGTAGGAGCAACTAACTTGTAATGTGTTCTGCGCTTGTTTTTACGTGTCTTAGAAACTCTTCTCTGTTGAACTGCCATCGTTCACACCTCCTGTTCATCCTGCGGAATGTATTCTTTTAACTTGGCGAGCCGCGGATCCGCTTCGTTTTTCTTCTGTTGTTCGTAAACTTCTTCACTGACAACTTCCCAGCCGTCGCCCTTGGGGTAATCAATCTTGCCCGGCTTAACCACCTTGGTCGGAATGTCCAACAGGATGGCCCGGAAGATCTCCGGCAACAGCTCGATGTACTGGCCATTGGCCGGTACGATCGTTATGTCGTCTTCCTTCTTATTGAAGGAGAAGACAGCCTCTTCTTCGGTGTCAATCGGGACTTCAACGTCTTCACCGGTAATGTCGCAGCCGACGATTACGGTACCGCTGATCCTGAAAGTCACATAGAGGCGCTGCTGTTCGGATTTATAATCACCTTCAGCCTTGACGTTGATGCTGCTCAGTCTCCGGATTCTCGGGAACTGGGATGAAATGTCATCCGCGAAAGTCAGATCTTCATCGAGGGACAGGTGCCCCCCCTTTAGCTGTAACAGATCAGTCCGTGAATATCGCATTCCCAACACCTCCTTGTACAGCCTTACCATTCTATAACAAGAAGAACTGTTAGTCAATAATGCTAACGGCTTTTTTTCTTTTAACAGCACTACTATTTAAGCATAACCGTGCCGGTTTTTCCATAATAATTTTCACATTTTTTTCTTATCGCAGACCGCCGTTGCCGCATATGAGGCAGGGCCTGCAGCTGCAGGCCCTGCGTGATCATTTTCTTACTTTGCGGTTTCCTTCACCGCGGCTACCGTAGCCGCCAGATTCTGGATGTCGGAAGGAACGATGATCTTGGTGGCGTTACCGTCAGCCATCTTCTCCGCCGCTTCCAGAGAACGCAGCTGCAGATACTGAGCGCTCGGGGTCGCCTCATTGACCAGCTTGATCGCCTCCGCCTTGGCCTGAGCCATTCTCTCTACCGCTCTGGCCTCACCTTCGGCTTCTCTGATCCGCTGCTCCTTGACAGCCTCGGCT
>JAEEGL016599006.1_pt1 | contig 52000 bp, 39 predicted proteins | sample 9134231 | NCBI WGS metagenome assembly JAEEGL01 (sample SAMN16246548, study PRJNA631951) | gut metagenome | biome: gut microbiome; feature: rumen; material: fiber-attached | host: Bos | place: Iran: Karaj | collected 2018-10
AATTGCTTGAAATTCTTCATCTTTGAACCATCATAGACATCGGGATACGTATCTTGCCGTTGGCGTACCAGGTTGTGAATTGCTTGAAATTCTTCATCTTTGAACCATCATAGACATCCAGCGAGGTGTCCATCAGCATGCCCAAACTGTTGTGAATTGCTTGAAATTCTTCATCTTTGAACCATCATAGACATCCTACAGCCCGAAGGATTAAAGAGGAACTTGGTTGTGAATTGCTTGAAATTCTTCATCTTTGAACCATCATAGACATCAGAATGTGTATAAGATGGTGTAATGCAAAGATTTACGTTCAAGATTAGAATGAAAAAATGATAGATGGTACGATAGCGGATAATGTCAATGATGACAGAATCCGCTATCCAAAGATGATGGTCAGAAGAGTTCGAGTTGCTGTCCTGGAGCAGATGGTGCTGTCTCCTTCTTGCCAAAGAAGAGTTCGATGTCACCGAATTGCTTGTCCGTGATTCCCAAAATGCCGACATTTCCGTATTCTGGCAGTGCTGCCTTGACACGTTTGACGTGGACGTCCATGTTCTCGCGGCTGGCGCAATGCCTGATATAGATGGAGAATTGGAACATCGTGAATCCGTCACCTTGAAGATCCTTACGGAACTTGGCTGCCGCCTTGCGTTCCTTCTTGGTGTCGGTAGGCAGGTCGAAGAAAACGAGAATCCACATTACACGATATTGGCTAAAGCGTGAATAGTCGCCCATAATCATCATCGCTTTTAAGCTTCCATTTGTGGATAACTGATTTTTCGCAGTTCGCCACTGAAACATTTGTAGAGCGAAGCAGTGGTCTGCGAGGCAGCTACCATCAGAGGACTGCGTTTGCCGTCGACGATGACATCGAGGACGGGAATCGAGAGCAGTTCGGCCTTCAGATCCCTTGTCAGTTCCATATAGTCCACTCGTTTGCGGATAAGCTTGATAACTAGTTCGTCCACATAAGGGCGATAGGGTTCCATGATGTCATCTGCCAGGCAATAGGCGTTGTAGCGGTTGTGGTGATGGATGCCGAGAGTAGGCAACAGACCGCTGCTGACGAGAGCACGAGCGATGACAGCACGTAGGATGGCGTAGCCATAGTTCAGGAGGTTGTTGGGTGGGGCCTCCTCGCGGCCTCTGACGAAGTCGGGAATATCGGGAAACAGGTTGCGCCAATAGTAGGCTGCTGCCCGTGCCTCGAGGTTGTCGGCATCGCCACTGCGCACCTCTTCCACCCATACCTTCATACAGCGTGTTTCGGCGTCGGTATGAGTTCGCAGCACCACTTCCTGATTCGCGATTTTCTGCTTGATGGTCTGCTGCCAGAGTTGCTTGCGCAGAGGTAGTGAAGCATCGAGTTGGTCGCGGAAGCGTTCGTTCTGGAGCGTGTTACCATAGAGAGGAAGCAATAAGCCAGTGGGCATACTGCGGCTGTCGCAGGTGATGACAGCCGCGTTGTTTTCGAGCAGGGCTTCCATCGCCCCGGTAGTGATGGTGATGCGCTTGTTGTCGAGCACCACCACGCCGATGTCTTCTATCGGGATGGTGCGCTCATTCATCTTCTTGAATTCAGGCGTCACCGTGTCATTCTTCTCCACATCGGGAATCTGAATGACCAACTGTCCATTGCGAAGGCTGAGGTAGGCAGGGTTGGAAAAGCAAAGCGTTTTCTTAATCATAGGGCGTTAAAGATAAAAAAGAGAGCCCACATGTTGATGTGAGCTCTCGAGGTTGATAATTTAGTTTTCTTTCGCTGGAAGGATATCACCGAGATGATTGACTCGGACTTTTACGATACCTTCGAGAGATTTTACGTTTCGAATTCGTTTATAGGTAATGCCCATTAATGAGCTATTATCATCTACAGTTGTTTCTAAATGATGCCTGAAATAATAATCCCTGCCGCCTTCCGTTTTCGACATTTTCTGCACTCGATACAACCGCTTGCTTATCTCCGCCCTGTTGTTCGGGTCGAACAAATCAATGGCTGACGGGTCAAATCCATGCTCTGGGTCGGGGAAGATGAAGTATTCGTTTTGCTTCATGGAGAACAGGAATTTCCAACCTAGCGAGGTGTTGAAATCAGTGTCAACCACGGGCTGACCAAGCGCTTTCCTCGTAGTGGCTTCGAGGAAGGATACGGCAACATCTTGAAGATTTCCGTCAGCATCGCGATAGACGGCGATGTGGTGGGTGCTGGCGGTCTGCACATAGTCCACAGGACGGCGGTGTCCTTCGTTGTCGTTGATGATATGCCCGAAGTGGTCCTTGGCCTCGTGCAGGGGAACGGCGCTGAGCACGCCGCGGATGCGAACGCTCTTGATGGTTATTCCTTTCTCTTGGTTCAGATAGATGGGATTTTCGTCGAGGTTGGAGAATGCTTTCTTGGCATCGCCTTTGAATTCATCCAATCGCGTCTGCAGCACACGGCGGATGCCTACGTCGATAACCTTGTCCAGCTTGAGGTCGGGCGAAACGGGTTTGCGAATGGGATAATAATCCTCGTAATACACCAGTTTTACGCGCGGAGGCACTTGTTCGGCATGCTCTTCGTTGAGCCAGATAGGATTTTTCTCGGGCGAGTTCTTGCCAGTGAAGGCTTTCTTGGCATCGCCATTGAATTGTGCTAAGCGGGCTATTACGGCCTCGCGGTACATCTTCTTAGCGATAAGGGCAGCGCGTTCCAACGTCATCTTGCCGTCTACCTTCACCTCTTCGGAAATGCGGTGGAGCGTATGGCCGTAGATGGTTTCGTTGTGCAGTTGTCCTCGCGGTGTGAGTTGGACCTTCTTGCGGGTTCCGCCTTTGGCCTTCGACTTGTTGACGTTTTGCGTCATCACCTTGTTCTTGGCCTTGATGGAAACGAGAATGCTTTCGAGCTGACCTTTGGCTTCGGCGCGGAACCGGTCAAGGGGAATAGGTGCGCGGAAGCGCAGTTTGCCATGGCTGTCGCGATAGAGGTAGCGCTGTTCGATGCCGTAAATGCTACTGCTCTTGTCGCTGCGGGCATTGAGGTTGTTGAGATACTGGATGAAGGCGGGCTTGGTGAAGGCTATGGTTAGAGCGTCCATAGCGTGGTGACGATGGTCGTTTCGCTTGGTCCAGTCCTTGATTCGATGTATCTCGCGTCCGTCTCTGTCCTGATAGGTCTCTGTTAGCCCTTGACGCTGGTATTTGTCCCAGTTGAGTTCCTGCATCACGTCCACAAGTTGCCAATCCTCGCGCAGGCGGTCGGTGATGCTGCCTATTGTAGGCACCACGGTACTGACGAGGTCTTCGAGGATCTCGCGGGCTTTCTTCGCTATATACTGCGAGTTGCGCAGGTCGCGGTCTATGAAGCCGTCGGGGATGTCGGCTTCGCGCATCAGTAGTTTGTCGTGCTTTGCCTTGCCGATGACGCCTTTGCGATAGAGGTCATCAATCTTTGTCTTGTAGGCAGCGGCAGCCTCTTCTCCCCACTTGCCAAGGATGTAATCGAAAGCTGTTGCGTTGCTCTTCTCGATGTTGATATCACGTGCCTCCAGCGTCTTGTTGGAGAATGAATCGTCGAAGAGGCGCGCCTGCGGTATGATATGTTCGATGTCGAATTTCTTACTGAATAGCTCGTCTTTGGGAATATAAGTGCCGGAATATAGTGTCTTGAAGCCGTTGTCCTTCAGTTCCATGTACAGCTTGTAGCGGATGATGTCGTTGCGGCTGACGTGAGGAATCCCGAATTCTGTTTCCAGAATCTTGCGGTATTTCTCGTTGAGCAGATTGGCGGCGTTGATGTCGGCTGTAGCCTTCTCGCGTTCCTTGGCGTTCTGCTTCAGGTCGCGAGCCAGCTCGATGCGAATCTCATCGGGCTTGCCATATTCGTCGCACACGGCATTGACGACGTTGATCATCTGGTTCAATATCTTCTCCACCACGGGATTGCGCAAGGCATTGCGGGGGAGCAGCTCGAGGCGGTCGAGGTATTCGCGGTTGGCGAGTTCTTCCTTGGTCCGAGAACGTTCGGAATGGCGGTAGCCAGCTGCTTCGCAAGCCTTGTCGTAAGTGAGGCCTTCCTTGAGGTGAGGCAGTATCTTGCGCATGGCTTTAGCGCTGAGGTTGCCGTAGTCCTCTTGGAAGGTGACGTTAGCCAGTACTTGGGCATAATCGCGGTCGCAATGGCAGAGGCTTTGCAGTTTGGCGATGAGTGCGTCGTTGCCCGTCTTGGAGTTGTCGCCCTCGTAGGAATAGAGAAGGTGCCACAACTGATAGAGCGGCTGCTGGTCGAACTCGTGGCCGGGGAGTGCCGAGTCGAAACGGAGGATGCTTTCGTTGAGGCCAAGCACGGGGAAGAGGCTTTGTGTAATCTCCTCTATCTCGTCGGCCTTAAGCTTGTTGACGTCGTAGTCGTCATGGCCAGAGAGTTCGATGATCTTGAAATAAGCACGATAGAGTGCAGCCATAGTGCGATTGCCTTCTATCTCCTTGTAGTTGAGGTCGTACTTCTTGGCTGCCTTGCCGAAAAGCACGGCGAGGGCTTCGCGCTTGGAGAGCTTTTCTTTATACATAAGTTCGCGCGCAAGAAGTTCCATCTCTTCAAGCGTGAGCAGCCGACGGCGTTCCGTCTCGGCAAAGAGGTCTTCGCCGGGTGCTTCGTATTCCAGCTCCAGGTTATTGAGCACCTGCCAAACCTTACACTCTTGGAAAAGCGGAGAGGACTTGGGGCAGACTTTGAGACCAATAGTCTTCATGCGTGTCTTGCCATCCTCCACCACTTCCATTTGTCGGCGCTCGAAGGTGCAGATGTCGAGCATCGCCTTCTTGCTCTTCAAGGGGCGCTGGTAGAAAATGGTGATGTCGCGGACCACTTTCTTCAGTTCGGGCGTCAGCTCTGGGTGGAACCGAGCCTGTGTTTCCCAAATACGTTCAAACTCATCGAGGTAGTCCTGACGATAGAACGTCTGATTCTTTAAACTATAGTGTGGATTGGCTTCTATGTGTTGCAGGATATACTGACCTATGGTCTGACGATTGAAGAACAACTCCTTGGAGCGGTCGCTGATGGCTCCGAGGTAGCCGCTGCTATTGTTGATAGCTCCGTTCAGATCTGCAATGACAAAAGCTAGTTCCTCAGGCGTGAGTGCCCGTGCAAGAGCTTCCGTACGCAAGCGGTACTGCTGCAGGCGGCGGTCGGCACCTTTGTTGACGACCGCATTTATGCCGTATTTTGCCAGGAAGATATTTTTTGTCTTCTCGAGTTTCTTGCCTTGCAGCTGGTTGTAGAAATCGTCGGTCAGGACGTCTTGATAAAAAGCCTTCTGATACTTCCAGACGGCATCGAACTCCGACTGTAAATCGGAACGATAGAAGTCGGGAATATATTTCTTGCCAGCCTGCAGCAAGCGGTAGGTGAACTGGCCTGGCGTCAAATGCTCGTCATACAGTTGCTTTGCCACTTCCATGCCGTCAATCAGCGCACCCTCGTCGGTGGACTGAGCCTTGCGGCTGCTTTTGTAGCCGCGCTTCTTGTTAATCATCAGCAGTATGCGGGCGAGTTCCTCGAGACTCACCGCTTCATTTGCCGCTTTGGCACGAGCGCGCAAAGTGGCGAAAGTGGTGCGTGGACCATCTTCGGTGAGAGGCGTAGCGTCATTGATAATCCCAGCCTCTTTCAAACATTTAATGAGCGCAGCGCGGCGAAGCTTGTAGCGTTGCAGGTTGCGACGCATGCTGCGTTTGAGGGTGCGGTCGGCATTGGTCGTTATGCTCTTGCCCTTCTCGTAATTGGTCTGCTCATCAACGGTCAACGGCACTACGCGAACACCCAGTCGGGTGATGGAGGATTGCTCTTCTGCATTCTCAGCTTCGTTAACCAAGGCCCAACCTATGCTGGTAGTGCCCAAATCAAGTCCTAATATGCGTTTCATAAGGTGATTTTGTTAAGATTTTGCGCACAAAAATAAGCAAAAAGCATGAATGATGTACAAAAAGAACCGAAAAAATTTGTGCGTTCACGGATAAGCATTACCTTTGCCCTCGAATTTCAGCAATTCACAATAAGGATTATTCCGTTGTGAAGACATTCAGGTCGCCCTCGTCCTTCAACGGGGGCTTTTTTTATGATGCAGTAAGGACAAGGCACATATTAGGGTCACTTCAGCAGGTTAGTTTGCATAGAGAGTAAAGAACTAACCAAAACGATTAAGGCGTATGAAGGTATTAGGTAACATCATCTGGGTGTTGTTTGGCGGGCTTAAGATGGCTTGCCTGTATATCCTATCGAGTGTTGCCCTGATGTTTACCATCATCGGCATTCCCTTTGGTTTACAGACGATTAAGCTGGGACTGCTGGCTCTATGGCCCTTTGGTGCGGAGGTCGTGACGCGGCCGGAGAGTGGATGCCTGAATACGTTCATGAACATCCTCTGGTTGTTGTTGGGAGGCGTCATCATCGTGGTGCTGCACCTGCTGTTGGGCCTTTTCTTCTGCATTACCATCATCGGCATTCCCTTCGGCTTACAGCATTTCAAATTGGCACAAATAGCTCTGACGCCTTTTGGTCGAGAAATCACGTATAGATAACAGCTCTCGCGTCCTCCCGAACGGCCAATGGATAAAAGTCTCTCTCATACAAGAGTATAAGCCTAAAAAACGCTGCGCCTCAGCGTTGAAAAAAACTCGTACTTTGACGGGGTCAAATGGTATATAGTTACAAAAAAAATCTACGGACATCGACCCTGCTTCCACTATTCAAGCAAAATTTGCGGTTAAGTGACTGTCGCAGAGTGAATTGCAAAAGTGGAAGATGTTCCTGTAGCCTCCACTTAGCTTCCACTCACTTTTTAACCTTTCAACTTTTCAACTTTTCCGCTCGGCTCTGCCGCTTCGCTTACGAAGAACCTTTCAACGTTTCAACTTTTCCGCTCGGCTCTGCCGCTTCGCTTGCGAAGAACCTTTCAACTTTTCAAATAATAGTGGAAGCAAAGTGGAGGCAAAATGAATAGCCTCCACTAACGTAATTTCTTATATGCCAGTTCAATAGATGGTATTTTTAGGCGAAAAGTGGAAGCAGGGCTAAAGTTCATGGAGAGAATTTTGGCGAATACATGTTTAGGGCAGAACGTAAAGGGCTAAGCGTATATACGTGTAGGGCTGAGCGAATATACGTGTAGGGCTGAGCGTATATACGTGTAGGGCTGAGCGTATATACGTGTAAGGCTGAGCGTATATACGTACAAGGCTGAGCGTATATATGTGTAGGGCTGAGCGTATATACGTGTAGGGCTGAGCGTATATACGTACAAGGCTGAGCGTATATATGTGTAGGGCTGAGCGTATATACGTGTAAGGCTATGCCCCCATCTTTGGAAATAGATACGTATAATTGAATGGGTTCGTCTTTTTTCAGGAGTAAAAAGTTGGATATTTCAAAATAATGTATTATATTTGCAGTCGAAAGGAGGCGAGGTGACTGCGGAGCGCGAGTGGGGTGCGTAGGCATAGCCCTGAGTGCATAGTCGCGGACACGGAAGGAATAGTCCTTTAAGGCTGAGTATATTATTCGAAAAGGAAGAACAAACGATGAAGACAGAGAAACGAAAACTGACGGGCACATGGAATGCTGAAAGAGTCCTACATGAATACCTGTATTTCTCCGACAAGAGAGGTCGTATCAAGTACGGTGTAAATTGGGCAGACGAATCGCCGAATGGCATCAGGCTGCGCCGATTCGCAGCCGTTATGAAGGCGTATGGTAGGGATATGGACGACTTCGCCGAAGGCGAGGGATTGGTCGGTGACGCTTGTGCGCCGGACAAGACGGACGAACTGCGTAGGTTGCTGAAGGATAACCTCGCCAATGATTATCTGATGAATCAAGTCAACAAAAGCGAGTTCGACAGGTTGGATAGGTACGGCCTATTTAGGACTCTGCTCAGATACCGATTGACGTTGTATGAAGCGGAGAATGTTTGGTCGGGAGTCGTCGAATGCTCTCCAACCATTGCCCTGGCCATTCATGCGTCTAAGAGTCTTTATCAGAACCATATCAAGCCTGTGAGTGAAGTAGTTGACCGAATGCTCTTGCTCTTGATGGGTGATGATTACGACAAGTCGTTCGCGGAGGAGGAACTGTTGCCGTATGGTTATCCAGATGTCACTGATGAAGAACTGGAAGATAGGATACTTGAAAACTTTTAATTGTTATCAACTCTTACGAAGGGTTGAATCAACGTCTAAACATTAAACAAAAAATGGAAAACATGAAGAACCGAGTATTGGTTGTTCCCGACGTCCATGGACGGACGTTCTGGAAGGAAGGAGTAAGCAAGTGGTTGGAGGACGTCGACAAGGTGGTGTTCCTGGGCGATTATCTCGACCCGTATGAATACCATCTGCCAGATGCACTCTATGCGAACCTGATGGAGATTATCGAGTTGAAACGTAAGGAGCCGGAGAAGGTGGTGCTGCTGAAGGGCAATCACGACGAGCATTACGCCTCCAGATTGTTCCGCGAGTTGGGGGGCGGTTCGCGCATGGACGTGGCGAACTGGGACCGCTACCACGAGGTGTTCAGCGCGAACAGGGCGCTGTTCAGGTTGGCACACCTGGAGGTCGTCGGGGGCGTGCCGTATGTGTTCACGCATGCAGGCCTGACGGCCTACTGGCTGAGCAAGGTGAACGAGACGCTTTGGCATATCGATGACGACGAACTGTCGGTCGCCGACCCTGCGATCATCGACCGCATCAACGCGCTGGCATGGGATAATTGGGGGCCAGAACTGCTGGCGGTCGTCGGGCATTGCCGCTCGTGGTTCGGCGGCGAAAAGACGGGCAGCATATTGTGGGCCGACATACGCGAGCATTCGCTCGACAAGGCGCCGCACGTCTATGGGCTGGATGAGGTGTTTCAGGTGTTCGGCCATACGCGGTTGGATGGCGAGGAGGAGGACATGATTCGCGGCGATCATCTGGCGATGATTGATTCGCAGAAGTGCTTCCTGATTGACGACGGCATCAGTGTGCTGCAAGCGAAGCTTGCGAAAAGGTAAATAAACTTAAAATTGGAGACGGAATACCGCAGGCTTCGAGAATAGTCGCTATCTTTGCACGATTTTAACTACGGATTCAACCACCATTATCTCTGATGAATATGAGAAGAAAGTTTTTATCATACCTCTTGTTGCTCTCGTGCGTCGTGCCTATGGGCGTGAACGCTCAAGGACAAATGGACCCTCGCGAGCTGGCTGTGCGCAAGTTGCTGCAGTCCACGATGATGATTAACCAACTGTACGTCGACACGGTCAACCTGGAGCGACAGGTGGAGGACGCCATCACGGGCATGCTGTCGAAGCTGGACCCGCATAGCGCCTACACGAATGCCGCCGACACGAAGAAACTGAACGAGCCGCTCAAGGGCAACTTCGACGGCATCGGCGTGCAGTTCAACATGCTGGAGGACACGCTCGTCGTGATTCAGCCTGTGGCGAAGGGCCCGTCGGAGAAAGTGGGCATTCTCGCGGGCGACCGCATCGTCACGGTCAACGACACCGCCATCGCCGGCGTCAAGATGAGCCGAGAGGACATCATGAGCCGACTGCGCGGCCCCAAGGGGACGAAGGTCAAACTCGGGGTGGTGCGTCGCGGCATCAAGGACGTGCTTACCTTCACCGTCAAGCGCGACAAGATCCCCGTCAACTCACTCGATGCCGCCTATATGATTGAGCCCGGCATCGGACTTGTGCGCTTCTCCAACTTCGCTGCGACGACGCACGACGAGGTGGCGGCGGCCATCAAGAAGCTGCAACTTCAGGGCATGCGCGACCTCATCATCGACCTGCAGGGCAACGGCGGCGGCTACCTCGGCGCAGCGGCTGAGCTGGCCAGCGAGTTCCTGCCTAAAGGCGAGATGATCGTCTACACACGCGGACGTGGCGGCATCAATATGGGTGAGTTCCGCAGCTCCGGCGGAGGCCTGTTCACCGAGGGGCGCATCGTCGTCCTCGTCGACGAATACTCCGCCTCGGCCTCCGAGATCCTCGCCGGCGCTATTCAGGACCACGACCGCGGCATCATCGTCGGCCGTCGCACCTTCGGCAAGGGACTCGTGCAGCGACCCATCGAGCTCGAGGACGGCTCGATGATTCGCCTGACGACGGCGCGCTACTACACGCCTTCGGGACGCTGCATACAGAAACCCTACGAGAAAGGCGATGCCAAGACTTATGCCCATGACGTCATCGACCGCTACAACCGAGGCGAACTCATGAGCGCCGATAGCATCCATTTCCCCGACTCGCTCCGCTTCAAGACCCTCAAGGAGGGACGCACTGTCTACGGAGGCGGTGGCATCATGCCCGATATTTTCGTGCCCCTCGACACCACGCGCTATACGCGTCTCCACCGCGAGCTCAGCGCCCGCTCCTATGTCGTCAACGCCAGCCTCCACTACATGGACCAGAACCGCAAGCATCTGCTGAAGCAGTACAAGACGTTCGACGACTTCCGCAAGCAGTTCACGATTCCCGACTATGTCCTCGACGAGATGCTCGCCGAAGCCGAGAAGAAGGACAGCCTCCGCGCGAAGGACGACGAGGAACTGCAGAAGGCCCGCACGGACGTAGCCCTCACGCTGAAGGGCCTCGTAGCGCGTGACCTCTGGGACATGAGCGAGTATTTCCAGATCATCTACGCCGACGACCCCGTTGTGCAGAAGGCCCTGGAAGTGCTGCATAAGAAATAAAGCCCCCTTGGCGGGAGGCCCTTCAGCCACTGTGCCTCTCCCGTCAGGGAGGGGAATAGCCCCCTCTTCCCCCGCCGCCCTCGGGCGCAATCACCTTTCAAGAACCCTATCGTTTAGCAGCAAGTTATGAAAGACGACAACATATCTAAGGTATCTGCTCCCTCTCAAGGGTGGGAAGGGGGTGGGTCCGTCATCAAAGTCGGCGGCGCCGTCGTTGAGGACCCCGCCTCGCTCGCCGCTCTGCTGGACCAGTTCGTGAAGATTGAAGGCCCTAAGGTCCTCGTGCATGGGGGCGGTCGCTCTGCCACGAAATTGGCAGCCCAGTTGGGTATCGAGAGCCAGATGGTAGGTGGACGCCGCATCACCGATGCCGAGACGTTACGCATCGTCACGATGGTCTACGCCGGTCTCGTCAACAAGAACATCGTCGCGCAGCTGCAAGCTCGCGGCGTGAATGCGCTTGGCCTTTGTGGTGCCGACCTCAACCTCATCCGCGCCCATCGCAGACCCGTCACGCCCGAAGGCATCGACTTCGGTTTCGTCGGCGACGTCGACAGCGCCGATGGGCAGCGCCTGCGTCAACTGCTCAGCGAAGGCATCACCCCCGTCATCGCGCCCATCACCCACGACGGAGCGGGACAGTTGCTCAACACCAACGCCGACACCATCGCACAGACCATCGCCACAGCCTTGGCACGATGCGAAATGGAGAATGGACAATGGAGAATGGACAATGGACAATGGACCGCTCGGCTCAAAGAGACGCTTGACCCTTCAAGAATGGACAGTGGACCGCTCGGCTCAAAGAGACGCTTGACCCTTCAAGAATGCGAAATGGGGAATGATAAGGCTGATTGCCAGTCTCCATCGTCCACGGTCTCCCTTACCTATTGTTTTGAACTTCCCGGCGTCCTCCGCGATGCCTCCGACCCAGCTACCCTCATCCCACACCTCACGAAGGCCGACTTCCGTCAGCTTGTGGCTGACAACATCATCGTCGGAGGCATGATTCCTAAACTCGATAACGCCTTCGCTGCCTTGAGTGCTGGTGTCGCAGCCGTCCGCATCACCAATATCCACGATCTCACCGGAGGCACAGTAATCACGAATACCTGATGGATTTCCGCGCAGACATACTCCCGCATCGCGACCGCCTCTACCGTCTCGCGCTGAGCATCACCGCTCACACTGCCGAGGCCGAGGACGTTGTGCAGGAGACTATGCTCCGCGCCTGGCAACATCGCGACGAGTGGTCGCAGATCCAGAATCCTGCCGCCTGGCTCGCCCAGGTCTGCAAGCGGCTTGCCCTCGACAGCCGAAAGCGCCTCGACCGCCTGCGCCCCCTCGATGTCCCTACGACGGACAACGAACACCCTCGTCCTCTTGCGGCTTTATACGCTGAAGGGGCTGCCGCCCCCACTGCCTCGCCTGCCGAAGCCTTCGAGCAGCGCGAGAGCATCAGCCGCCTCAGCGAGCTCATTCGGCAATTGCCGCCACCTCAAGATGACCTCATCCGCTTGCGCGATATCGAAGGACTGTCCTACCGCGACATCGCGCTGCAACTCTCCCTCACCGAGGACCAGGTGCGCGTCTACCTTCATCGCGCACGCATCAGCCTCCGCGACCAGTATCTCAGACAACAGTAAAAAAGAAAGCCCAAGCCCCAGCCTTCATAGTAAAGGAAAGCTGGGGCTTGGGGTGCGTATTCCCCTTCCCTGGCGGGAGGGGAACAGTGGTTCCTACTCTAAATACGTATAGCCGTAGAGGCCGGCGCGGTAGTTGCTGATGAATTCCTTGCCTTCGGCATCGGTGATTTTACCGTCCTTGATCGCGCGGCTGACCCAAATCTCAAGGCGACGGACGAGCTTCTTCGGGTCGTACTGCACGTACTCGAGAACATCGGCCACCGTCTCGCCATCGATGATCTGTTCGATGTCGTAGCCATCGCGACCGACAGTGATGTGAACGGCATTCGTGTCGCCGAAGAGGTTGTGCATATTGCCGAGGATCTCCTGATAAGCACCCACGAGGAAGACGCCGATGTAGTAGTGCTCGTCGGCCTTCACCGGATGGAGGGGGATGTAGTTGGTCTGATGACCACCATTGACGTAGGTGGTAATCTTTCCATCGCTGTCGCAGGTGATATCCTGAAGGGTGGCGCTGCGCGTAGGTTGTTCTCCGAGGCGCGCAATAGGCATAATGGGGAACAGCTGGTCCAGCGCCCAAGAGTCGGGCATGGATTGGAAGAGCGAGAAATTGCAGAAGTACTTGTCGGCCATCTGCTTGTCGAGGGCGCGGAGCTCGTCGGGAACATGCTTCTGGTGGTGAGCGAGTTCGGCCACCTCATGGCTGATAGCCCAGTAGATGGATTCAATCTGAGCACGCGTCTTAAGGTCGATGATGCCGTGACGGAAGAGGTCGAGGGCTTCCTCGCGGATGTCCTCAGCATCATGCCAGTCCTCGAGCAGGGAGCGACTGGATAGCTTATCCCAGATCTCGGTCAAATCGTGCACCAGTTTGTGGTCGTTCTCTGTCGGCGTGAAGTCATCGGGCATCTGCGGGGCGCAGACACTCTCCATGACGTCGACGACGAGCACGCTATGGTGAGCGGTCAGCGAGCGGCCACCCTCGGTGATGATGTTGGGGTGGGGGATATTATTTTTGTCGGCTGCTTCGACGAGGTTGTACACGCAGTCGTTGACGTACTCCTGGATGCTGTAGTTGACCGAGGACTCGGAGTTGCTGGAACGTGTGCCGTCGTAGTCGACGCCGAGGCCGCCGCCACAGTCGATGAACTCGATATTGAAGCCCATCGCATGGAGCTGCACGTAGAACTGAGCGGCCTCGCGGAGGGCTGTCGAGATGCGGCGTATCTTGGTGATCTGGCTGCCGATGTGGAAATGGAGGAGCTTGAGACAGTCGCGAAGGCCCATCTCGTCGAGGAGCTGCAATGCCATCAGGAGCTCGGACGAGTTGAGGCCGAACTTGGAGGCATCGCCGCCACTCTCGCTCCACTTACCGCTGCCATTGGCAGCCAGCTTGATGCGGATGCCGAGGTTCGGGCGCACGCCCAGACGCTGAGCGGTCTCCGCGATAATCTGCAACTCGGGCAGTTTCTCAATGACGAGGAAGACACGCTTGCCCATCTTCTGAGCCAAGAGGGCGAGTTCGATGAAGTTCTGGTCCTTGTGGCCGTTGCAGATGATGAGGCTGTCGGAGTCCATGTTCGTCGCCAACACCGCATGCAGCTCGGGCTTGGAACCCGCTTCGAGGCCGAGGTTGTAGCGCTTGCCATGGCTGATGATCTCCTCAACGACAGGACGCATCTGGTTTACCTTGACCGGGAAGATGATGAAGTGTTCGGCCTGATAGTTGTACTCCTTGGCAGCCTTGCGGAAACACTCATCGGTCTTCTCGATGCGGTTGTCGAGGATGTCAGGGAAGCGCAGCAGCACAGGAGCCGTGACGTGACGGGTGGACAGCTCGTCGATGACCTCTTGCAAGTCGACCTGCACACCATTCTTCTTGGGACTGACGTAGACGTGTCCCTTCTCGTTGATACCGAAATAGTTGACTCCCCAGCCCTTGATGTTGTAGAGCTCTTCGGAGTCTTCAATGCGCCATTTCTTCATAGTTGTCTATATTTTCAGCATCTCGCGGATAAGACGGACGCTGTCTTGGATTTTGCTTGCGGTGTCGAGGAGCGACACATCGAGGGTGTATTTGGCTTGCGTATAGAACGGTTCGCGTGTCTCGAGCATCTCACGGATGTAGCCCTCGAGTTGTTCGGGCGACTTGCCTTCGAGGAGGGGCCGCTTGCCTTTGCCCATGCGCAGGTGCATAGCCAGCACGTCGGGCGTGGCCTTGAGGTAGACGGTGTCGGCGAGCGAGTTCATGTAGGACATGTTGTCGAAGAAACAGGGCGTGCCGCCGCCACAACTGACGACAACGTTCTCGAACTCGGCTACTTCGTGGAGCATACGTCGTTCGAGGTCGCGGAAACCCTCCTCGCCTCGCTCTGCAAAGATCTCAGGGACGGTGCGATGATAGCGCATGGTGATGTACCAGTCGAGGTCGTAGAACGTCACGCCCAGTTCGGCGGCCAAAGCCTTGCCGACAGTCGTCTTGCCGGCACCCATATATCCGATGAGAATGATGCGAAACATTGTCGTTGTCGTTTAGACGTTTAACGATTGTCGTTGGGCAGTTTGCCGTTTAGCGCTTACGATTTGCGGCTATAGCGACGCCGGCCGTTGGATGAGGCCTTGGGACGCTCGTCCTGCTCCTTGATGATCTCCAGGCATTCGTCGAGGGTCAAGTCAGCGGCGCGCTCCTGCTGGGCCTTGGTAAGGCGATAGTTGTTGTCCTTGTAGCTGATGTAGGGGCCGAAACGGCCGTTGATGATCTCCATCTCGGGATCCTCGTCGAACTGCTTGAGGTGACGGTCGGCCTCGGTCTGACGCTTCTCTTGGATGAGCTGGATAGCCTCTTCGAGCGTGATGGCAAGCGGGTCGACATCTGAGGGGATGGAGACGAATTTCTTCTGATGAAGGACGTAGTTGCCGTACCGGCCTGTGCCCACGGTGACGGCGTCGCCCTCGAACTCACCGAGGGTGCGGGGCAAGCGGAAGAGTTCCAAAGCCTCGTCGAGCGTGATGGTCTCGATGCTCTGCCCATTCTTGAGTTGTGCGAAGCGTGGCTTGTCCTTGTCGTCGGCAACGCCAATCTGTGCTACTGGGCCAAAGCGGCCGATCTTCACGCTGACCACTTTACCGCTCTGCGGGTCGTTGCCGAGGATGCGCTCACCGGCACGCAGCTCGTTCTTCTGGTTGAGCGAATCTTCGACGAGCGGCTCAAACTCCGTCCAGAACTGACGAATCATGCCGGTCCACTCCTCCTTGCCGTCGGCAATAGCGTCGAACTCTTTCTCGACATCGGCCGTGAAATTGTAATCCATGATCGAGGGGAAGTTCTGGATGAGGAAGTCGTTGACGACGATGCCCGTGTCAGTAGGCAGCAGGCGGCCTCGCTCAGCGCCCGTGACGACGCTGTTTTTCGAGGCTGCGATGTCGTGGTCGCGCAGCGTCAGTGTCGTACAAGAGTGCTTGTCGCCGGGCTTGTCGCCCTTGACGACATATTCGCGTTGTTGAATCGTGCTGATGGTGGGGGCGTAGGTCGACGGACGGCCGATGCCCAGTTCCTCGAGCTTTCGCACAAGGCTGGCTTCGTTGTAGCGCGCAGGTCGTTGAGTGAAACGCTCGATCGCTTGTATCTCGGTGCGTTGTAGCCGCTCGCCCTGTGTCAGTGGGGGCAGGGTGGTCGTTGTGTCATTCGTCTCGGCAGCATCGCTATCGGCTATCGATTTGTCGGCATTCTCCGACGTGTCGCGATAGACGCGTAGGAAGCCGTCGAACTTGACGACCTCGCCAGTGGCCACGAACAACTCGTCGCGCCCGCTGATGCTGATGGTGGCAGTGGTCTTCTCAATCTCGGCATCGGCCATCTGACTGGCGATAGTGCGCTTCCAGATGAGGTCGTAGAGGCGTCGCTCCTGCGGGTTGGCCTCAGTGAGTTCAGTGCGGTCCATGTAGGTCGGGCGGATGGCTTCGTGAGCCTCTTGCGCACCCTTACTGGAGGTGTGGTACTGACGTGTCTTGACATACTGCTCGCCCATGAGTTCGGTGATGACAGAGCGGCTCGTGCCGAGGGCGAGTGTCGACAGGTTGACACTGTCGGTACGCATATACGTAATTAAACCGTTCTCGTAGAGGTGCTGAGCGACGAGCATCGTCTGTGCCACGGGCAGTCCGAGCTTGTGGGCTGCTTCCTGCTGGAGCGTACTCGTTGTGAACGGAGGGGCAGGCGAACGATGCATGGGACGCGTCTGAACGTCCTCGATGGTGAAGGTAGCGTCGGCCGCAGCGCGGAGGAAGGCTTCAGCCTCGGCGCGTGTGGCGAAGCGGTGGTTGAGTTCGGCCTTCACTTGTCCTCCGTCGGGCAGGGCGAAGATGCCTACCACGCGGAAAGAGGCCTCGCTCTTGAAGGCTTGCACCTCGCGCTCGCGCTCGACAATCAGGCGAACGGCTACGCTCTGCACACGACCAGCACTGAGGCTCGGCTTGACCTTGCGCCACAAAACGGGCGAGAGCTTGAAACCGACGATGCGGTCGAGGACGCGACGAGCCTGCTGCGCGTTGACCAAAGCCATGTCGACGCTACGCGGCGATTCGATGGCTGAGAGGATAGCGGGCTTGGTAATCTCGTGGAAGACGATGCGACGCGTGGTCTCGGGCTTCAGCTTCAGCACTTCTTGCAGGTGCCAGGAGATGGCTTCTCCCTCGCGGTCCTCATCAGATGCCAACCAGACGACATCCGATTTCTTAGCGTTCTGTTTGAGCTGACTGACGATATGAGCCTTGTCGGCGGGGACTTCGTATTGAGGCATGAAGGTGTTCGTGTCGATGCTGAAGTCTTTCTTCTTCAAGTCACGGATGTGACCATAGGACGACATCACTTTGTAGTCTTTGCCAAGGAACTTCTCGATGGTTTTGGCCTTGGCAGGTGACTCTACGATAACAAGATTTTTGGGCATAGTTTTGCTTAATTTCCAAATTTGGCCGCAAAACTACACAAAAAAAGCGATTTACACCTTATATATATAGGAAAAAAATGTTTTTTATGCGATTTCCGTATCTTTTTTGCTCTCTTGACCTATCTTTCGCACGACCAGAACAAGGCAAAAGAGGCTAACCACGGCAGCGATGCCAGCGCCGACACGTCCGCCGAGGAAGGCGATCATGCTGTCGCTGTTGGGCGAAAGGATAGCCATCGCACAAGCGAAGGAATTGTTGAATATGTGAATAAGGATGGGTGCCACGAGCGAGCCTGTCCACCAATAAGCAAAGCCGAGCAGGATGCCGATGACGAGGGCAGCTGGCATCTGGGCAGGATTCAAATGGACGAGGGCGAAGATGGCTGCGGTGATGCCGATTGCCACGAAGGGACCCTGCCCGGAGTCGTGCAGCTGCAGGTCGGTCTGTACGCCTCCGCGGAAAAGCAACTCCTCGGCTAGAGGACCAAGGACGGCGACCGTCAGCATGCCGATGGGATTGTACATAATCAGCTTGAACGTCTGCTCGCCGACGAGGTCGGGCAGATTAGGGAAAAAGACCTCCTGGAAGAGGTTAATTAGCAAAATCACAGGCAGCGCGAGCACGAAACAGAGCCAGGTCCGCTGTGCTTTCGGGCGGCGAATGCCTGCGAGGGTGGACGTCCGTGTGATGCTGCGGGGCCGATAAAGAAAAAAGAGAAGGATGGCCAAAGCATTCGCCAAGAATAGGGTGATGGAGAGTGCCCACTGGGTGCTAATGCCTCTTCCAAAAGGCATAAAATGGAAAATGCCAGCAAGCATACCCGCCGTGAGTTGGCTCAGCAGGAAGATGACAACGTAGACCCAGAAGGGATGGCGGGCGAGATGATGACGGAAGGCCTGGAGGTTCATAATGTGTTGTTTATATGCGATGTTGAATTCGTGTGGATTTCTTGACAGCGGTGCCCAAACCTGTCAAACTTACCCTTTATGAAAGGGACCGAAGGAAAGTGACCCTGCCACCGCCCTCCGCCTTGTGAAATAAATGTGCGCTAACATTCAGTTAGCCTTGTCAGTTTGTTGATTCCTTAAGATTTAACCGATCTTTGCATGCGTGACGTCAGGATATGGAGAGCCCTTTCGCGGTCGGTCTGCAACTGTTGTGCTAATTGGGCTTCGCTGTCGAACCGCTGTTCTTCACGCAGGCGTGCGATAAAAGATAAGGTGAGTTCCTGCCCATAGAGGTCCTCGTTCAGGTCGAAGAGGTTGGCTTCGATGGTGATATTGTCGCCATTGTCAATGGTGGGGCGCCGACCTATATTCACCATTCCCCTTGAGCGTTCGGTCGTGATGGCGTAAGCGCCGCAGGCGGGGAGCACCTTCGAAGGGGTGAGCCCCTCGAGGTTGGCTGTTGGGAATCCCAATTGACGACCTAAAGCGTGACCGTGAACGACGCGTCCTGTCCACGTATACGGGCGACCGAGCAACTTGTTGGCTACTTCAACATCGCCCGTCTCGAGTGCACGACGGATGGCAGAGCTGCTGACATGCTCGCCCTCCAACTCCTGTGCCAGTACCACCTCTATACCCAGCTCTTTGCCATAGGCAAGATACTCTTCGAAGCCTTCGCCTTGCGGACGACCGAAGTGGTGATCATAGCCGATGACGAGCACGTCCACGCCCAACTGCCGTCGCAACACGCTGCCCATGAACTCACGAGCTGACAGTGCAGCCATCGCGTGGTCGAAAGGCAGCACGTAGATATCGTCGACGCCCGTGGCGTGGAGGAGACGTTGCTTCTCGTCGGCAGTAGTCAGCAGATGGGGTGCATGGTCGGGAGCGAAGACCGACCGGGGATGGCGGTCGAAGGTGATGAGCAGGGATCGGCCTCTACGACGTAACGCCTCTTCCTGCACCTGCTGAATGAGATACTGATGCCCCCGATGAACACCATCAAAGAAACCGATAGTTGCAATAACAGACACAGACCCTACCCCTGCCCTCTCTGCAACGGAGGGAGCAAATACTATTGAAGGATTATTTACTATCTCTTTCATTTACGAAATGGGTATATGCTCCATCCTTTAAGGGAGGGCATGGGGAGAGTCGGCCCCTTTCCTACACCAGATGTCCTACGATGGCTTCGCGGTCACCAGGTAGCAGGTCGATGACGGGAATCTCAATCATCGTGTAGCAGCCAGGCTGCTGACGCATCGACGCGCGTGCCACGTTGACCAGCACTTGGGCGGTAAGGGCCGGGTTGTTGATCTTCATGTTGAACTCGAAGAGCTGATTGTGAGTCTGGCCGCTGACACCCTTGCGGACGAGGTTCACGCCGTGACCGACATCGTTCAGATCCTTCACGCAAGGAACTTGGTTGACGTGTGTCTCGTCGTTCACGAAATAGGGGTCAGTGAGGATGGCTTTCTTTACCGTCTCGAAATCGGCCCCTTCTTCCAACTCCACGTACACCATGCGACGATGGATGCCTGTACCGACGGGGATGGTCACGCTCAGTGCGTCGCGCACGCCGGCTATGGCGCGGACTGCTACAGAGTGCCCCATCGAGCGACCAGGACCAAAATTGGTGTAGGTGATGCCTTTAGGCGCGAGGCTCTCCATGAGCGTACGCACGACGCTGTCCGACCCAGGATCCCAGCCGGCGCTGATAATGCTGACGGCTCCTCCGGCCTTGGCGGCGGCATCGAGCGAGCGGCGCAGTTGGACAATCTGTGTATGGATGTCGAACGAATCGACCGTATTGATGCCCAGTGCGAGAATATCCTTTGCGTAGGCTTCCACGCTGCGGGTGGGGGTGGCGAGTATCGCCACATCGACGTCCTCCAGTTCGCGGATGTCCTTCACTACCTTATAGCCTTCCAATTCTTTGGGCAGGTCCTCAGCGCCACGGCGACGCACGATGCCTGCAACTTCCATATCGGGAGCCTCGATGAGGGCCTCGAGTGTGTACTTTCCAATATTGCCGTAACCGACGACGGCTGCACGAATCTTTTTCATTGTGTTTGTAATTTGAATGTGATGAATCGTTGGGTTTATGTGAGTGATTAGTGATGAGTCAGACTGCGATTATTCGCTAAGGATGTTTTCGATAGTCAGAAGTTCCTCCGCCGTGAATGCAGGGCTGTTGAGGCACGCGAGGTTGCGGCGCAGCTGCTCAGGCGAACTGGCCCCTATGATTACGCTTGTGACCTCCTTGTGATGAAGTATCCACGCGAGAGCCATCGTTGCCAGAGCCTCTCCGCGCTGGGCGGCCAGGTCGTTGAGACGGCCGATGCGGGTGAGCATGGCGGGAGTCAAGGCGTCAGCCTTTAGGAAACGAGGGTCGTGAGCTATACGGCTGTCGGCAGGAATGCCGTGGAGATAGCGGTCGGTCAACAGGCCCTGTGCCAGCGGCGAAAACGAGATGAAGCCGGTGCCCGCCTCATAAGCCGTGCTGAGGATGCCTTCGTTCAGCGGTTGCTGGTCAAACAAGTTCAGTCGCCCTTGGTAGATAAGGCATGGAACATACTGTTCGCGCAGGTATTGATAACCATATTGTGCCGCCTTTTTCGGCCATCGGCTTATACCTATGTATAGGGCTTTGCCGGCGCGCACGATGTCGACGAGGGTTTGGAGCGTCTCGTCGAGGGGCGTCTCGGGATCATAGCGATGGCAGTAGAAGAGGTCAACATAATCGATACGGAGCCGACGAAGACTTTGGTCAAGACTGGCCATCATGTGCTTGCGCGAGGCCCACGAGCCATAAGGCCCCTCCCACATATCGTAGGCGGCTTTGGTGGCGATGAAGAGTTCGTCGCGATGTGAGCGGAAATCGTCCTGCAGGAATTTACCCATCCGTTCTTCCGCCGCACCGGGGTCGGGGCCGTAGTTGTTGGCGAGGTCGAAGTGGGTGATGCCGGCATCAAAGGCCGCACGGACGATGGCGCGGCTTTGTTCCTCGGGAGTCACCTTGCCGAAATTATGCCAGAATCCTAATGAGAGCGCGGGCAGCAATACGCCCGAGCAGCCGCAACGGCGGTAAGTCATGCCCGAAGTGTAGCGGGCGGGGTCGGCTGTGTAGGTAGTCATAGGGTGATACTTTTATTGTCTTCGGCGGTGCAAAGGTAGCAAAATGTTAGCAAGCAGCCAAAGCTATGGTGCAAAATGCAAGCAAAATACCATTGTTTGATGAATTATTTATCTTAAATCAACTCGTCGCTTACCCAAAATCAATGAGCCTCGAGCCAGTTGGCGCCCCAACCTGCATCGGCAATCAACGGCACGTGCAGCGTCACGGCACTCTCCATTTCGGCGATGACGATTTGTTGCACACGCTCACGCTCCTCAGGGAGGACGCTGAAGTTGAGTTCGTCGTGCACTTGGAGAATCATCTTCGAGCGGATACCTTCTTCACGGAAGCGTTGGTGAATACGTACCATTGCCACCTTGATGATATCGGCCGCAGACCCTTGGATGGGGGCATTGATGGCATTGCGTTCGGCGAAACCGCGCACGGTGGCATTGGCCGAGTTGATATCGCGCAGGTAGCAACGGCGTCCGAGTATGGTCTCGGTGTAACCGTTCTCCCGAGCGCGAGCGATGCTCTCCTGCATATAGGCATATACGCGAGGGTAGGTTGCGAAATAGTTGTCTATGAGTTGCTTGGCTTCCGTGCGGCTGATGCCAAGGCGTTCAGTAAGTCCGAAGGCTGTAATTCCATAGATGATGCCGAAGTTGGCAGTCTTGGCGCGACTGCGTTCCTCACGTGAGACCTCGTCAATCGTCTTGTGGAAAATCTTCGCGGCAGTAGCAGCGTGGATGTCGTGACCCAGCCGGAAGTCCTCGATTAAGCTTTCGTCGCCGCTCAGGTGTGCCATGATGCGGAGCTCTATCTGCGAATAGTCGGCCGAGAAGAACAGTTGACCCGACTCTGGCACAAAGGCCTTGCGGATCTCCTTCCCATCGGCCGTGCGCACAGGGATATTTTGCAGATTGGGGTTCGAACTGGACAGACGGCCCGTAGCGGTAATAGTCTGATTGAAAGAGGTGTGGATGTGCCCTGTTCGGCTATTGATAAGCTTGGGCAGCGCCTCGAGATAGGTGCTGATGAGCTTCTGCTTGCCGCGGTATTCGAGAATCTTCTCGACGATCGGATGCTTTGTTCGTATGCGTTGAAGGATTTCCTCGTTCGTCGAGTAGGCACCCGTTTTAGTCTTCTTGGCGTTGGGTAGCAGTTTCAGACGTTCGAAGAGCACTTCGCCCACTTGTTTTGGGGAGTTGACGTTGAACTCCATGCCTGCGAGCTCATGGATTTCCTTCTCTGTCGCTATGAGTTGGGCGGTGAATTCCTCGCTGGCCAATCGTAAGGCCTCGGTGTCGAGGCAGACACCCGTCAGTTCCATATCGGCAAGGACGGGCATGAGGGGCATTTCGATCTCTTCGAACAGACGTTTGGCACCGTCGGCCTCGAGCATGGGTTCGAACACATGCTTCAGACGGAGTGTGATGTCGGCGTCCTCGGCGGCGTAAGGGCAGACTTCCTCAACGGGCACTTCGCGCATGGTGCGCTGCACTTTCCCTCGTTCCTTCGGACCTATCAGGCTATCGATGTGAATGGTTCTGTAGCGGAGATACGCCTCGGCCATATAATCCATCCCATGGTGCCCTTCGGGTTGGAGCAGATAATGGGCAATCATCGTATCCCACATAGGAGGGGCCACTTCCACGCCATAGCCGTGAAGCACAGAGTAATCATATTTGAGGTTTTGTCCGACCTTGAGGATGCGTGTGTGCTCGTAGACGGGGCGGAACTCGTCGACGATGGCCTGCGCCTCAGCCTTCTGTTCGGGAATGGGTACGTAATAGGCCTCGCCCTCGCGGATGGCGAAACTCAGACCAACGAGCTCCGCGTCGATGGGGTCGGTGGAGGTGGTCTCAGTGTCCATTGCCATCTCGTCGGCCGCCAGCAGGCGACGGATGAGGTCGGCTCTTGCCTCAGGAGTGTCTATGAGGTGGTACTGGGCTCCGCTGTCGGCGTAAGTGGTGAGGGGTTGCTGTTCGTCGGGTTGCGATGCGCTTTCAGTCGGTTCGACTACGGGTTCGGCTGCAGGCATTGCGGTCGGTGCCACTGTAGTGGGGGCTACGGGTTCGCCGAAGAGGTCGAGTTGCGCATCGGCAGGTTTCTCCTTGGGCGCAGGCTTGACGGGTGTCGAAGGTTGCGACCTTAGGTCGCCACCGAACTTACGGTTGATCAGGCTTCGCATCTCCAGATGGGAGAACTGTTTGATGAGGGCGTCGCGGTCGGGCTCTTGATAAGCCAACGCCTCGAGGTCGAGGGTGATGGGTACATCGGTGACGATCTGCGCCAGCCATCGCGAGAGTGTGATTTGCTCGCGGTTCTCTTCGACGCGCTCTTTGAGCTTGCCTTTCAGTTGGTCGGTATGCTCCAGCAGGTTTGCGATGTTGCCAAACTGCTGCACAAGGGTGACGGCTGTCTTCTCGCCTACGCCTGGACAGCCAGGAATATTGTCGGAAGCGTCGCCCATTAGGCCGAGGATGTCGATGACCTGTGAAGGTTGGTCGATGCCCCACTTGGCGCAGACCTCTGCAGGACCGAGAACGTCGAAGCCTACGCCCATATTCTTGGGCTTGAACATCACGACGTGAGGCGAGACGAGCTGGCCATAGTCCTTGTCGGGTGTCATCATGAAAGTGCTGATGCCTGCAGCCTCGGCTTGCGTGGCGAGCGTTCCGATGACATCATCGGCTTCATAGCCTTCGATCTCGAGTACGGGAATGTGGTATGACGCGAGTATGTCTTTGATCACAGGCACGCCGAAGCGGATGGCCTCGGGTGTCTCCTCGCGCTGCGCTTTGTAAGGGGGGTAAGCCTTGTGGCGGAAGGTGCCTCCGTGCGGGTCAAAGGCCACGCCGATGTGTGTGGGCTGTTCTTTGGCGAGCACCTCCTCGAGGGTGTTGAAGAATCCATAGATGGCCGAGACGTTTTCGCCACGGCTGTTGATGCGTGGATTCTTGATGAGGCCATAGTAGGCTCGGTAGATGAGGGCGTAAGCGTCGAGAAGGAAGAGCTTCATAGTCTGGGCTGCGTTAAGTCATTACGTTTTCGGGTGCAAAAATACAGCTTTTCTTTGGAATATCCACAGAAAAGCACAAATCCTTTTCGAAAAAAACGTTCGGCAGGGCTTCCCCTGCCCACCTCAGTTGTTCTCGAGGTGGGCGAGGGTCTGCAGTCGTCGCATAGCTGCGGCATCGTCTTTTGGGCAGATCATCAGCACTCCGTCGGCCTCGGTGATGACGAAATTGTCCAAGCCGCTGATAGCTGCTATATGTCCGGACGGCAAGCGTACGATATTGCCACTGGCGTTGTCGAAGAGTGCCTCGGAGTGCATCGTGATATTCTCTCGTCCATCCACCTTCACGTCAGATGGAGGATTAGGCGTGTTGGTGCGTGGCGAATGGAGGACGTCGGTAGCCATGGTGTTCCATGTCCCTACGTCAGCCCACCCGAATCGGCAGCGCTGCACGTAGTTGTGGCCAGTGTGCTCGAGCACAGCATATTCCATCGACAGATTGGGCATAGCCGTGTAGAGGTGGGGCGGCTGCTGCGTCGTGAGTTGGCCAGTGAGCTCAGGGAAGACGTCGGTGTACTCCGGCACATGCTTCACGATATTGTAAATCATATAGTGCGCTCCGAAGACAAAGAGACCTGTGTTCCAGAGGAATTCGCCGCTATCGGTGAACATGCGTGCGAAGTCCAGATCGGGTTTCTCGGTGAACGTCTTCACGTGGAAGATGTTCTCGTCGCCGTTCACGAGGTCGCCCATCTGCACATAGCCATATCCAGTCTCGGGGCGGGTGGGAGGCACGCCCAGAGTGATTACGCCAGGGTGGTCGGCGGCCATGTTCAGCGCACGCTTCAGGTCGTCGATGAAGAGGTTGTCGCCGTAGATGACTTGGTCGGCAGGCGATACTGCGATGCACGCATCGGGGCAGAGGGCTCTGATGGCGGCAGTGGCCCATGCTACGGGGGCTAATGTTCCACGGCGGACGGGCTCGGCAAGAATCTGTTCGCGGGGCACTTCAGGCAACTGCTCAGCTACGAGTGGCAGGTAGCTCTCCTGTGTGCTGACGAAGATATGTGAAGGCTCTATGAATTGTGCAAAACGGTCGTAGGCGCGTTGGATGAGCGTGCGGCCTGCTCCCGAGAAATCGATAAACTGTTTGGGCAGATGCTCGCGGCTAACGGGCCATAGACGACCGCCAAGACCTCCGGCGAGAATCAGACAATAGTTGTTTTTGGGGTTGTTCATGTATTAAAATAACGTAGTAAAAGTGCTTTTTTTGGTCTTTCGCAGGGCTAAGATACGATGATTTCCGACATCAGCCAAAGCTTTTGACGTTTATTTTGAAGAAAAACGATTTTTTGAGCCTTTGCAACATTTTTTATACCACGAAACGCCCCCTTAGGGTCATCTTTGCACCCCCTCTGTGCATAAAAACGGGCTAAAAGGAGATGTATTCGGCGAAAATTGCGTATCTTTGCGCCGCAATCATCAGAAACATACTTATGCTTGAAATCAAAAACCTGCATGCCACGGTTGGTGGCAAAGAGATATTAAAGGGCATTGACCTCACCGTCAAGGCGGGCGAGATCCATGCCCTCATGGGGCAGAACGGCGCGGGTAAGTCGACGCTCTCCAATGTCCTCGTGGGGCATCCCGCCTACACGGTCACCGAGGGAACGGTGACGTTCAACGGCAAGGACTTGCTGGCGATGACGCCCGATGAGCGCTCCCACGAAGGTCTTTTCCTCTCGTTCCAACAGCCTGTTGAGATTCCCGGCGTGTCGATGGTCAACTTCATGCGTGCTGCGCTCAACGCCAAACGCAAGTATCAGGGGCTGGAGCCTCTCGATGCAGGCGCGTTCCTTAAGTTGATGCGCGAGCGCCGCAAGATTGTCGAACTGGACAATAAACTGACCAGCCGCTCCGTCAACGAAGGTTTCAGCGGTGGCGAGAAGAAGCGCAACGAGATCTTCCAGATGGCGATGCTTGAGCCAACGTTGGCTATACTCGACGAGACTGATTCGGGCCTTGACGTCGATGCTCTTCGCATTGTAGCTGAGGGCTTTAACAAGCTCCGCACGCCCGAGACGGCTGCCATCGTCATCACCCACTATCAGCGACTGCTCGACTACTTGAAGCCTGATGTCGTCCACGTGCTCATCGGAGGGCGCATCGTTCGAACGGGCGGCCCTGAATTGGCATTGGAAATCGAACGCCGTGGTTTCGACTGGATTAAGGAAGAACTATGAACCAGTACTTAGAACTATTCCACGAGCAGCGGGCACTCATCGATGCTCCTTCGCCAGCGTTCATGAACGCTTGTCGCGACGAGGCTGCGGCTGCCTTCCAGCGTATGGGCTTTCCTTCACGCAAGGTGGAGCGCTACCGCTATACGGATGTGGAGGCTGCTTTTGCACCAAATTATGGAGTGAACCTACGGCCGTCACCTGTTGCCGAAGTACCCGAGTCCATTGCCTGTCTCTATGGCACGCTGGCCGATGTCCGTGCTGATGCTATAACTGCGCTGAACACGATGTTGGCGCAGGAACTGCTGGTCGTTCATGTGCCTGCAGGCGTCCATAAGGAGAACCCCGTTCAGGTGACGCATACGCTTCGCGCCACAGCACCTTTGATGCAGAATCGTCGACTGCTCATTGTCGCAGAGGCAGGTGCTCACGTGCAGGTGCTGCTCGACTGCCGTGCCGAGAATGGGCAGGACTTCCTGACGACGCAAGTCACGGAGGTCTTTGTGGGCGAAGGTGCTCATGTCGAGATCTATGACCTCGAGAACACGCACGAGCGCTGTCACCGCTTCCATCAACTCTATGCACAAGTGGCCGCCTCCGGGCATCTCAGCCATACCGCCTTTACGCTGGCCAGCGGACTCAGCCGCAATCAGACGGATGTGGCGCTCGTGGGCGAGGGAGGAGAGGTGAACCTCTACGGTTGCGCCATCACCGATGGGCGTCAACACGTCGACAACAACACACTCATCGACCATCGCGCCGCTGCCTGCCGTAGCCGCGAGCTCTATAAATATGTTGTCGATCAGCAGTCGACAGCAGCTTTCGCCGGTCGTGTACTCGTACGGCAGGAGGCAGTGCAGACCGACTCCGTTGAGCGCAATGCCAATCTCGTCTGTACCAACGAAGCGCGCATGTGGACTCAACCCATGCTCGAGATCTATGCTGACGACGTGCAGTGCTCGCATGGCTCGACTGTTGGTCAGCTCAATGCCGATGCACTCTTCTATATGCGCCAGCGTGGCATCAGCGAGGCCGACGCCCGCATGCTACTCAAGCAGGCCTTTGCCAGCGAGGTCATCGATGCCTTGCCGCTCGAGGTCCTGCGCCCACGCCTCCACGCCCTCGTCGAGAAGCGCTTCCGCAACTGCGAGGACTGCCGCCTCTGCCGTAAGTAGGGCACCTAATTACAAAATAGTACCCGTTCCCGTTCTTCAGACTCGCTTCGCTCGAAGAAGCGTCGCAAGCTCCGAGCGATCGTTCCCGTTTCCGTTATCGTTCCCGTTCTCGTTCCCGTAAAATATGATTACCTTCCAATCGATCAACGTTCCGCTACCCGACCTCGACCGTGTTGCTGTCGAGGCTTGGGTCGTCGAGGTGGCTGCCTCCTATGGCCGCCGTGTCGGCGAAATCGCCTATGTGTTTGTCGACGATGAGGAAATCCTGCGCGTCAATCGCCAGTTCCTCCAGCACGACTACTACACCGATATCATTACTTTCGGCGATGCTTCGAGCCATACCATCAGTGGTGACCTCTTCATCAGCCTCGACACCGTTCGCACCAACGCTGAGGCGCTCGGCGTCAGATACGACAGCGAGCTCCGGCGCGTTGTCATCCACGGCGTGCTTCATCTTTGCGGACTCAACGACAAAGGTCCAGGTGAACGCGAACTCATGGAGGCCGCCGAGAACCGAGCCCTCGCTCTCATCCGCTTCTGATCGCCCCTCCCTCGTCCACTCCTCAAACAACTTGTCAACTCGTCCACTCGTCAACTCCTCAAACAACTTGTCAACTTGTCAACTCGTCCACTTGTCAACTCCAATAACATACATATAACAATTAATAATCCCCTTAAAAACCAAGCAAAAATGAAAAAGATTCTTTATCTCGCCGCGCTCGCGCTGATGCTTTGCGTGGCAGCCTGCCAGCAAGGCGGCTACAAGGTAACGGGCACCGTACAGGGTGCTGCCGATGGCGATACCGTTATCTTGGCTAACGTTCAACGGACCTATCAGGTCGATACGCTCCAACTGACCCTCATCAAGGATGGTAAGTTTGAGTTTGTCGGCAAGCAGGATTCTGCTATGATGTGCTACGTCATCTGGAACTCCACCGCCAATCCCGACCTCCGCATCGCCACACAGTTGGCGCTTGAGGAAGGCAATATCACCGTCGAACTCGACACCGCCGAGAACACCATCGCCAAGGTGGGTGGCACGCCGGCTAACGACGCCCTCTACGGCCTTGCTCAGGAGGAACAGGGCCTCAACGACCTTGCTCGTACCATCTACGTGGTGATGGGCGATTCCACCGCTTCCGATATCGACAAGGCTGAGGCTGAGCGCAATCTGAACGACCTCCAGGACAAGGCTGTCGAGATTTATCAGAAGTTCGTCGCTGCCAACATCCAGAACGTGGCTGGTCAGACCTATCTCGCAGAATATGCCAGCATGCTCAACGATGATTTCGTGGCTGAGCAACTCAAGGCTATTCCCGACGTCCGCAACAGTGCGCTCGACGAACTGCGCGAGGTCTATGCTGTCAAGGCTAAGACGGCTGTCGGTCAGCCGCTGCTCGACATCAAGGCCAAGACACCCGAAGGCGCTGACCTGAGCGTTGCCGAGGTGGCCAAGGGTGCTAAGGTTCTTATGATTGACTTCTGGGCCAGTTGGTGCGGTCCTTGCCGCGCTGAGATGCCCAACGTGAAGGCTGCCTACGAGCAGTTCCACCCCCAGGGCTTCGATATCATCGGCGTCAGCCTCGATCAGGACGCTGAAGCGTGGAAGAAGGCCATCAGCGACCTCGGCATGTCTTGGCCTCAGATCAGCGACCTCAAGGGATGGGATTGCGAAGGCGCTTCCAACTATGGCGTCCGTGCTATTCCTGCCACCGTGCTTATCAAAGATGGTAAGATCGTCGCTCGCGACGTTCGTGGTGGGGCGCTTGCCGCCAAGATTGAGGAACTGCTGAAAGACTAAGCCAGACGAACGTTTTTAAGTGAAAAGTGAAAAATGAAAAGTGAAAAATACAAGTTACCTTTCAAGTCCTGAGAGTAAACCTTATTTTTCACTTTTCATTTTTCACTTTTCACTCAATTGTATTAGTCATTCATCATTCGTCATTCGTCATTCGTCTCTCGTCATTCTCCCATGAACCAGCCTACGCTCGACTTTATTCGCTTGCATGCTGACGACGACGTGCGTCAGTTGGCACTCAGTCGTGTGCCTGCGGATGTCGACATGCGTGCTGCGCTCTGCCAGATTGAAGGCCGTCAGCTGGCTGCCCGCAAACTACCGTCGTGGGCTGCCTGCGACGGCCTCCTCTTTCCTCCGCGGTTGTCGCTCGAACAATGCTCCAGTGAAGCGACAGCGCACTACAAGCGTCAGTTGGTTGCTCGTCACCTATCCCAAGAGGGCGTGGAGACGACGTCTTTTGTAGACCTCACTGCAGGCTTCGGCGTCGACTTCGCGGCACTTGCGCCTCTTTTCACTCAGGCGTTTTACGTCGACCGCAACCCCGACCTCTGCGAGTTGGCGCGTCACAACCTGCCGTGCTTAGGTCTACCGCAAGCGCAGATCCTCTCGGCTTCGGCCGAAGAGGTTCTGGACGCTCTACACGTCAGCTCGTCCACTTGTCAACTCGTCAGCTCGTCCACTTGTCAACTCGTCAACTCATCCACTTGTCAACTCGTCAACTCGTCCACTTGTCCACTCGTCAGCTCGCCCACTTGTCAACTCGTCAGCTCGTCCACTTGTCAACTCGTCAACTCGTCCACTTGTCAACTCATCCACTCCCTTCCCCTCTCCCTCGTGATGCTCGACCCAGCCCGTCGCGACACGGCAGGGCGTAAGGTCGCGCTGATTGAGGATTGCACGCCCGACGTCTGTGCGCTGCAGCAACGGCTGCGTTCCGTCGCACGACTGACGCTTATCAAACGCTCGCCCATGCTTGACCTCACGGCCGCCTTGCGTTCGCTGCATGCGGTTGTTGAGGCTCACGTAGTCAGTGTGGGGGGCGAGTGTAAAGAACTCCTACTGCTGATGCGTGGAGAGGAGTTGGGGTCTCCGTCCGCTCAGCCCTCTCTCGATGCCATCCCCATCTATTGCGTCGACCTCCCTTCGCAGTTCGCTTCTGACGATGACGCCGCCGCTCCGTTTGGCTTGTCACGAGTCAGTCGAGTTGTCTTGTCACGAGCCTGCCGAGTTGTCTTTACGCGTGCTGAGGAGGCTGCTGCCCCAGTACCCCCTTACGTGGACCCCTCGCTCTTTACCTCGGCAGAAGGCCTTTACCTCTACGAGCCGTCGGCAAGCCTGCTCAAGGCTGGCGCGTTCCGCGTGCTCAGTCAACGCTATCCTGTGGAGAAGGTAGCGCCGCAGAGCCATCTCTACGTCTCGCGCGTTCCCATCAAGGACTTCCCTGGGCGTGCGTGGCGCATTCAAGACGTTTCCACGTTCTCCAAGCGCGACCTGCGCCGACTCCTTGCCGACACCCCTGCCGCCGAACTCTCCGTGCGTGGCTTCCCCACTTCTGTTGCCACCCTGCGGCGCCAGCTCCACCTCCGTGAGGGTGGTACCGTTCATCTCATCGCCACTACCCTTGCCGACAACACCCGTCTGCTCCTGAAAGTGGAACGCGACATACCTATCAGGTAACTCTTATTTTTCACTTTTCACTTTTCACTTTTCACTTTTCATTTTTCACTTTCCCCATGTCCCTCCCCACCGCCTATCTCGCTCCCATCTCCTGGTACAAAGCGTTGGCAGCACTCCCGGCTGCTGCCATCGAGCAGCACGAGCACTACGTCAAGCAGACCGCGCGCAACCGTGCTCGCATCCTCATGCCGACGGGCGTGCAGGACCTCATCGTCCCTGTAGAGGCGGCTCCCAATCATACCCCTATCCGCGACATCCGCATCAGCGAGCATGGCCATTGGCGCCACCACCACTGGAGCGCCCTCCGCACCGCCTATGGCAAGAGTCCCTTCTTCGAGTACTACGCCGATGATTTCGCCCCTTTTTATGAGCGCCGTTATGACTTCCTGCTCGACTTCAACCTGCGCCTCCACGAGACCGTCTGCCAGCTCATCGACCTCCACGTGCCCCTCACCCTTACCGAGGCCTACGATGCTGCCGCCTTCACCGATTTCCGCGACCTCCCTGTCGACACCACCCCTTACTATCAAGTCTTTGCCGACCGTCTCGGCTTCTCTCCCGATCTCAGCATCATCGACCTCATCTGCAACCTCGGACCTGAAAGCATCCTGTATCTGAACGCCCCGAAAACTCTATAGGTGACCTATAGTTGTGCAGCCCTGCACGTCCGTTCGCACAGCCCTGCACGACCGCTCCTTAAGTCCTTCACGACCGCTCGCATCGCCCCTCATGTATAGACGCATCGCCCTGCGCGACTATATGTGTGCGTTATTCGGTCGCGACCGAATAACGAAGTCCTCTATATGAATTCACCGATTCCTCCAGTCAACTTGCCCTGCACGACCAGAGCATTCTTCCGCATTGACCCGTCAACCGACCTTCATCCTCCAGCCTCCATTTTCCCGTTCCCTATATTCTGTCACGCGCGTGCGCACGTAAAAACTTTTGCGAGCACCTACACTTTAGCACTCTTTTACACCCATCCGCTTGATTAGCAGCAAAATAACCACTTCAAAAATGGTGTAGTTTGGGTGTAATTTACAGTGCTAAAGTGTAGTTTGTGCCTCAAAATCGCCTAAAATGTCGTCAAAAACAGGCAAATCTCGTCAAAAGTCGTTCATAAATGCACAAAAGTCGTTCACAAATCAACTAATGTCATTACCTTTTTTAGCGGAAAAGACACGTTCGGAATATCTTTAGAACCTATACAGGACACCGCCTTGCACGAAGTCTTGCATACCTACGCCTGCCTCAAGATAGCCCCGCCAATGTTTCTTTCCAACCTCAACGCCGACAGGCGAGAGCTGAAAATCGACGAAAAATCTGTTGTCGTAGTTGATATAATAGGCATACATGAGACCAACTCCCACGCGGGAATACAAACTCACCTTCTCGCGATTCAGCCAAGACCACTTTGCCTGAGGCATCAAGCCGTAGTAGAACTCCCGCCTGCCATACTGCTCGTAATGGGCGGTTGCGCCTAATGCCCATTTGTCGTTCAGACGGTAGAAATAGTGAACGGAAACGGGAGCGGGGAAGGGATGACGTGCTTCCAGTCCTTCACCCCACGTGCCCCACCAATGTGAGTACACTATCGAAGCGAAGCTGGTGTAGCCTGTGCCTATGGCAACCTCATGGCGAAATAGTCTGTCGTCCGATCTCTCCTGTGCCGAAACGCCGAGGACGAGAATGAAGAACGAAATTATTGTCAGCAGTCGTTTCATGGTCGTTCAATATTCTTCTGGGTAATTCGTTTTGCAATCATAGCGAAGGCCTCTGGGATCCAGGCATTTGACGAGGATGCTCCGCTCCTTTTTTATCGGGTCGAAGGAAACGCACAAGCCCATAGCGGCTCCGATACCCTCCACCCAGCTGTCCTTGAACTTGTTGTCAGAGGTATAGACGTCTACGACATTGCGCATGATTCCCTCGATATATTTGCGAGGAGGATTAGTGGGTTGGAGTATGTAGCCGTACCAGCGTACGATATTGCCCGATACCAGACCAAAATCATAGAGCAGCCGTTCACTCCGCTTGCCTCTGTCGACGAACCTCACTTTCATCAGTGTGTCGCGCACGGCTCCGATGTAGTGCCATTCGGAGTCGCCATAGGTGGCCGCCTCGCGCAAGTACATCTTTTTATAATTCTTGCCTTTAAGGAGCGTGTCCCCTGCAATCTGATAGCGATAGCTCTCGTGCAGATCGTCGGTGTTTTCCGCAGCTGCGTAAACCCATACTTTTCCCTCTTCTGCAAAACAGTGATAATCCTCTGGAACCACCCGCTCGCTGTCGGGGACGATGATATCGTCTACAGTGCAGCCAAAGAAAGAGGACGCAATCAGGAGACAGAAAAAGGGTTTGATCAAAACTCTTGACATTGTATTGCTATTCCTGGTTATATTTGTATAACGTTTAAGATGTCAATTTATTTTAAGTTGAGCGCCTAAATGTACTTTGAAACCATTCTTTATGAAAACCCTGTGATTACCTTGAATAGTCAACTTGCCTCCGTTGACAATCACATTCCCTTCTGATTCTAAGTCTGTTACGTCATTTCCAACATAAATGTTATCGCCAGTGATAGTAGTGTTGGTTGAAAATGTCTGATTCTGGACATATACATTATTTCCGATATTTTTATGAACCTCCGTCGTAAAGGCTACATAATTAGGTTTAGTAACAGTTACGATAAAATCAGTTGCATTGGTATGGGATAAATCAAAAGAGTAACTGGATGCATCTCTTACGACACAATAGTATTGATTCCCGTAATCATTCTTACTCATGACACATATTGAACATCCCTCAATTCCTGTTGAAACAGAGAGCAGATTATTTGACAGTGTGGCAGTGGCACTTGTGAAAACGTCGGGTATTTGTGTATATACAGGCATTTCAGAATCTCCAAATGGATTATAAGTGAAAAGTGCGTGACGAGTTGAATATAATGTGGGGCGTTTACATTCCCCTAATTTTTTCACTCTTGCCATAGATGTTGCATATCCAAAATTTTTGTAGATATCCTTGAAAAGGCTTTTGTGAAATTCACCAATAAATTCATTTGCTGAACTTAATTTCTTATACATTACACGGGAATAGCTGTTTTTTGAACATCCCCAAAAGCCAACAACCCCCGTATTGGCTAACTGCAGAAAGCGTGCTCCTAAGCAATCATTGTGGTTGTCAAACTCACTGACCAAACATGCATTAGAGGTAATGATAGTGTTAATAGGGTTAGTCAATTGAGTAATCGTATTGATAGTCACACCACTTCCTTCTTCCATTTTCCAATGTTCCCAATTTCCATGAGTATAAATATAGATAAAAGGATATCCATTTGAGAATACTGTTTTGAAGTTTTGGCTATTAAATTGATAACTTGCTCCTCCCGCAAAAGAAGTGCCAGTATCGAAGAATTTCACCTTTGTCCCATTCCAGTAAGGTGATATATAATTATCGAACATCTTGCTGCTTCTATATTCCGCATCACTCGAGTTGCCTTTTTGTTTGTGTAGCTTAGCTCCTCCCATTAAAATCTCGTTAGACCACGATGAAACATTGGGGGATTTCTCATAATGTATTATTTTATCTACCATTACCTCTGCATCTGCGACATTTCTCGCAGGCAATCTGGAGACAAATATTTCAGGATATAAGTCAACGTCGTCGTCAGTCTCGCCCAACTTCCCATTATTGTTACTATCCCAATTCATAGTATCAAAACAAGCATAAAACCAGTCCGTTGGTGTATAAGTGTGATGGTTGAGATATCTGACATAACAGATCGGAGATGGAACATTAGACTGACTACCAGCTAATACCGCATAACGAAGGTTGTGATATTGTCCATTGTAATAGTTCTTGAGTGCATATTTTATCCTCAACTCTCTTGAGGCATACTGGGGATACATAGAATCTATTTCTTCGACAGTTACTACTTTCGACTTGACTCCTTTTTGCGTTTTCCAATTAGCCAATTGTTGGAAAGCACTTCTCATGAATTCTTTAGTTACTATAATACATTCATACCCTTCTGTATTTACTTGTGTGGGGGTGTTATTGCCGACGGATGGGGCATGATAGGCTCCTGTATCGGTTAGGTCTTCTTGATTATCAATAATATCATTGACGAGCCAGTACATATTGTTAAGATTCCCTAACAAGCCACTCCTTGTGTTTATTTCACTTAATGCAATATTAATAGACAGGTTTGATAAAAGGTACAGGTTTTTGGTTATGCTATTATATCTGAATGGGCAAACATCAAAAACAAGTAATTTTGCTCCGTCTATCATTTCCTCTCCGATATACTCAACATTTGAAGTCGGATATATACCGCTATAATAAACATCTGTACTATCTGGAGCATCATAATTTAGGAAGTCTAAAATGTCCGGAGAATTAGGCGCAATAATAATACTTGAGGCTAATAATGAAAATGATTTTTGAGTTGTATGTGAGATATAGGATTGAGACGGTCCTATTAAGATATTAACAGTAATATGAGGAAGGGCTGGTAATAATGTGTCAGATTCAAAGAAAACATTATGGGTGTCTGAATCAATATAAGTCAATCCATTTTCCGCTTCCAATGAGAAATCGGATGCATCGTAGCTCAATTGGATTGTTTTCGTAATCTGAGCAACTCCTGAATAATATGTTGTCAGAGCTAAAAAAAGGACTAAGATCTTTTTCATAATTAAAAACTCTTTATTTATCTATGAATTCTTCTTTTCTCATTAGGCTTTCCCTTGGTAATTCGGCTGTTATAGTATCATCAACAGCAACCGTCGATAGCAAAGTTAAGTCCTTTATAGAGCTTGGAAACTCAAGCGTAGAGCTCACATGGTCAAACTTATGAATACTAATCGGAAAGGGAATGATGCTAATATTGTCAAGTGAATCAATACGTTACTGCGTATTATAGTCGGCAGCGACGAGCAGTGAGAAAGTAGGAAAAAGAATAAATCGTTTCATTACCGAATATTTTTAGTATTTTGCATTCTATAGACTGGGGGCTCAGAGGAGCACTCATACCTCAGCTTTTACTTCACCAGCACCTTCCTGCCGTCCCTGATATAGACTCCTTTCGGGAGCACGGAGGGCACGGAGCTGGCAGAGGGCACAGAGAGGCGGCGACCAGAGAGGTCGTACCATTTACTATTTGACGATTTACCATTTACCATTTCGGGCACAACAACGGGACTCGTGTCCATCGTGTCAATCTCGCTGATGTGCTCATCGAGCCAGAGGCGGCGCGAGCGGAACCACTCACGAGCCTCCTCCACGTTCTTGTGTACGCTGACATAGCTGGTCGGTCGTAGAAATTGACGAGAACGGGTGATGCCCTGCCCCACAGGCGAAGCTTCCAGAGAGTCCAGATAGGCCGTCATCCGTTCTTCAAGGACGGGTGAGTACTCCTGCCACAACTTCACGTAGGCTTTGGCAAATGCCTTGCCCGGACTCCTGAGCAGGGGGAGCAGGTAGTTGGCTGCCGAGACATGGAAGCGCGACCATTCGCCCTGCTGGAAGAAATTGGTGTCGAAGTCCCACAGCGGCCCCATCGTGATGAGCGAGGAGGACGAGTCGTCGTACTTCGAATAGAACTGGTTGGCGCCGGTGCAGTCGTAGGTGCCGAGGATGTCGTGCCCCAGGTGCCACGCAGCGAAGGAGCGCACGTCGATGCACTCGCCGTAAGTGCCGTCGGCGATGGCGGCCTCCATCCTGTTCACGGCTGCCTGCGCCGCAGCTATCTGTGCGTCGGTGACGTCGTCCTCGTCGGGGTACTTGAAGGTGAAGCGCTGCCAGAACGTGTTCACCATCGTGGTCTCGAAGCTCTCGGGCTCGTTCCACCAGTAGATGTCGCGCTCCGCGATAAACCCTGTCTGTTCGTCCACGTCCATGCGGCATTGCGGGTTGCGGCGCACCTGCTCCGTCAGCAGGTACACTCCGCGGTACTCGCCGTTCATGAGCAGGTTGACGTGTTCGCAGGCGGGCATCCACGAGAGTCCCAGCAGCTCGTTCATTTTCAGTCCTATGGGGATGTTCAGCGTCTGTTTCCACTCGCGTAGCAACAGCCAGTGCTTATCGGCATACTTCGCTGCGTCACCGCGTCCCAGCAGGTCTGCCTTCTTCTCCAGTTTCACCTTGTATGGCGGCGGTGTCCGCAGGCCCGAGTTGTTGCCCCGTATCTTGATGGTCATGCTACTGCGGTCCTTCCAGTAGAGACGGCTCTCGTAGCGGAGCCGCCCGTCGGCTTCCCACACCGCCAGCCGTCCCGGCACCTTCGTGACGTTGGTGATGCTGCGCCCTACGGGGCAGTAGTCGGGAGCCTCGATGCGCTCGGCCGTCGGCTCGATGCTGTCCACGGTCACCACTTCCACGACGGGAAGGCCCAATGTCAGCACCTTTTCCAGTGTCATCTGCGGGAACCGGGCATGAGCGGTTGTCAGGCAGCAGACAATGACGCCCAAGAATAGCGAACCACGTAAGTTCTTCATTGATATTGTATTAATGCATTATAGTTCAGACGTGTCTGCCAAGGCCTGTTCTTGTCCATCACAATAAGTTTTATTTATCTACAATCATTCTTCTGGTTTCCACTACTTTGCCGTCTGCGATGAGGCTGTAGAGATAGATGCCTTCAGGAAGGTCGGAGGCGCTGATAGTAATAGTCTGTTTCCCACGCCCTTCAATATCTTGCTGCTGAATCTCCCGCCCATTGAGGTCGTAGATGTTGAGGACGGCCGTCTTCACCTCAGAGGGGATACAGGCCTCAATGCTCGTAGAGACCGTAAAGGGATTGGGCCTGTTCTGCCCAAGGGCAATCTGTGCATTATCGCTCATGTCATCCGAGATTTTAGTCGCGCGACTGGATGATTTGCGAACCGTTCCATTGCCCTTCAGTTCGTTGATCTCAGCTCTCAGTTCATTGATGGCCTGAACCAGGATGGGCACCATCTCCACATAGTTGATGCTCTTTGAGCCATCCTCGTTTTCATAGACAAGGTCAGGGAACACCCCCTCGAGCTGTTCAGCCTCCAGTCCATAGTGACGCTTCGTAAGGACTTGCTCACCAATCACGTCTCTCTCCTCCTCTTCTGCGGCAGCCATGCCCTTCTTGACTGCCTCAATCTCAAGCGAGTCCATCCCAAAGAATTTGGATTCTACTCTATCCTTCTTCTCTGCATTCCTCGGTACTTCATGATAGAATGTTTGCAGCTGGAGTTTTGAGAGGCAATTGGCCGTCTCGGCCGCATCGGGTGTATTGCGCAAAGAGGTATTCGCGCTGCTTGCAGCAGGTGCTGATGACAGCAGGACGTTTCCTGTGATACTTCCCGAATAGGTGACATTACCTTGGACGTGGACATCACCGTCAAAGTATCCTGCGTAGGCTTTTGAGAAGGACGTAAGCGCAAGCGTGTTCCAATGATTTGTACCATAGACACCTGCTCCTTTAACACCTGTGTAATAAAGACAGCCCATTACTCCAAGGTTTTTGTAGGCACCGCCCTCAGAGCATAGACCATAGATACCACAATTGGTTGCACCATCAGATCCATAGCTGACACCCCTTATGCCTGTTACCCAATAAGGTCCGGATAAGTCGTTCTGAGCTTCAATCGCAGGATTCAAGTTATATTGAGTCTGATTTCCATAACGTCGTCCTTTAAAGAGGAAGGTTGTCCCCTCTATATTTACTTTTGCCGGAGTGTTGATTGGTTCATTGATGTTTACTCTTCCATAAGAATCGACTTCCAATTGAGCGTAGCTAACCCCTGTGGCCATCAGCATGACAGCCAATAAAAATATCTTCTTCATTGTTGCTAATGTTTTTTGGATTAAAATATTTGTTTTGTAAGTTTCTCATTAATCAGTATGATAAAAAGATTGGAGAAGATTGACGAAATATTTGACGAGAATTGACGTCTATATCAAAAAAACACTTGGCTTAGTTGATTGAACGTTATTTGCTGAACTCGCCAATGTACGTTTCTCCACCTATATATATTAATAAGGTATAGTCACCTTCAGGAAGATTGCTGACAGATACAATCTCTGGTTGACTGCTTGATAAGCTAAGAACATCTGATGCGACTATGTTTTCATCTGCATCTACTATCTCATAGGTGATGAAGAGAGTTATGGAGGTCGCAAAAGTAAGATGGGAAGACGCCACATTATAGTCAATAGAAGGTAGAATGCTCTGTAATGGAGAACGTTTCGGACCGTCGTTTCCCAAGTCGTGGTTACCAGGTACTGGTTCAAGAAGTACTGGATCTGCAATGCATAATGTTGAACTTGCGAATAGCATGGCTAATGCCATAGTTCCGCGTAGGATGTAATCTGTTTTCATCATTTGTTGTTAGGTTAAAAGGGTTAAACTTGCGGCAAAGATAGCGCTTTTTCGCGTCCGTTGCAAGCGAAATGATGTAACAATCGTGTAACACCCCTTCAAAAAAGTGGACTTTTAAGGTGAAATGAGCAGAAAAATGCCTATTTTTGCATCCGTAAAACATCAAACAGCTCTCCAAGATGAAAGGTAAGCACATTCTCCTTCTGCTTGTGGCGTCGCTGATGGCTATTTCCTGTCATCGGCATATTCGTATTGACCCCCTGATCCTCCAAATGGATTCTTTGTGTAATGTCAATCCCGAGAAAGCTCTTTTCGTGATTGATTCTCTCGATGAAATGGGCGTTTTTGAAGCAGAATATGAAAAGATGAAGTGCAAGCTATTAAGAGTGAAAGCGAATGATAAAGCGTGGATTGCTCACACTTCAGATGATACGATAAAGGTAGTAACCACCTACTTCGAAAAAAATGGAAACAACAACGATGTCCTGGAAGCATATTATTATATGAGCGGAACGTACCGTGACTTGCATGATATGCCAAATGCATTAACTTGGTCTCTAAAAGCAAGTGAATTTGGAGAAAGCAATTTGAGCACGGTTTCATTAGATGTCCTAAGTTGTGTATACGCTCAACAAGCTGAATATTACCATAGACTTCATTATGATAGCTTGGCTCTTACGGCAGGCAAGAGAGAGTACTCTTTGTCTTCGGACTCTTTAAGCAATCCGTACACGTCAATGGATTTAGCTACAAGATATGAGATGCTTTATATCAGGGACAGCGCATATCACTATTATCAAAAAGCTTTAGATATCATCCGCGAGGGACATCAAGAAGCACGTTACATCGGAATCATAGCGGCGCAGATGAGTCAGTATGCGATGGCGGATGTCTGGGACAAGGCTGATGAGTGTATGTCTATCATCAAGGCGCATCCCGAGCGACAGAAGTATCATAACGTCGCTTGGTCCATGGGTATCTATTATGAATATCAGGGGAAAGCGGACTCAGCAGTCATCTATTTCCGTAAAGCCTTAGATTACTCCATAGAGTTGGGGCGTAAGGCTAATGCAGCACGTAACCTGTTGACCCTCTTCAACCATTTGGGCGAAAGGGATTCGTTAGCCAAATATGCCATGGTGTATGCGACGTTGCAGGACTCGGTGTACGAGGAGCAGAAACGAGAAGCTGCAGCAGACGTGCTGAACGAGTTCAGATACCGCCGCAACAAGGAGGCGGAGGAGGCGGCTTATCGTAAGGCACTGGAGACACGCGCCACGGGATGGATGATGACTGCTGTGGCGGCGCTGCTTGTCCTCGCTGGATCGGGGGGATTCATGGCCTACCGCCAGCGCCAGAAGCGAATCCTGAACCGGACGGCAGCGCGCCTGAAGGCAGCGGAACACGAGCAGCAGCTCCTAGAACAAAGCAAGAGGCAGCTGGAGACGGAACGCGAGGCGGAGCTACAGCTGCGGCGAGAGATGAAGGTGGCCGCGTCGGACGTACTGGCACAATTGCGAACCATAGCCAGCACGCCGAAGGCAACCTGCGATGAGACGCTATGGGAGGATGTCTTCAGGTTGGTCGATAAGATGAACCCTACGTTCAGCCTGAAACTGAAGGCGGCACATCCCGATATCAGCACAGATGAAGTGAAACTGCTTTACCTCAGACAGCTCGACCTCACACAAGAACAGATAGGCGCCATACTCGGTTGTACACGCCAAACCATTAACCGCTGGTTGAAGCGGCTGAGGGTGTAGGTAGCGAACGAAACTACACTTTAGCACCTGGAACTACACTCAAACTACACCGACTTACAGTTTGGTAATCAAGTGCTTAGTTGCAAAAAGTGCTAAAGTGTAGTTGCATTCCATATTTTTTCACGAAGGCACAGGTGTAATTACGAAATAGCATGGCATACTACGCCATGTATGGTCAACGCTGTGGTGCGGAGGCTACTGGTAGATAAGTGTCGTGAGTCGGTCGGGCGAGAAGATCTCGCAGGCGATGGCCTGCAGGTCAGCGGCCTGGAGGGCGTTGATGCGTTCGATCTGTTGGTCGAGGGTGGGGACTTGGCCGGTGAGGAGGTAGCGCTTGGCCATGGAGAGGGCAGTGCTCTCGAAGTTGTCTGTGGCGACGCTCATCTGTCCGCAGAGCTGTCGCTTGGCCGCAGCAAGGGCACGGGCAGAGAGGGGCGCGTCGGTGAGGCGACGGAGCTCGCGGTGGACGAGCCGTAGGCAGCGTCGGACGTCGGCATGGTCGCAACCGAAATAGACGGCCCAGGTGCTGGTGTCGGTATATGCGCTGAGCGAACTCTCGACGGTGTAGACAAGACCTGTGCGTTCGCGCAATGCAAGTGACAGGCGTGAGTTCATGGCTGGGCCACCGAGGAGGTTGCTGAGCAGGGCGAGCCCCAAGTAGCGCGGGTCGGTGAGGGCGTAGGCAGGAGCGCCCAGCATGACATGTGCCTGATGGGTGTGGCGGTCAACAAAGACAGCCCCCTCCCGTCCCCCCCGAGGGAAAGCCCCCTCCCGTCCCCCCCGAGGGGGGGCGATCGTTTCTGCTGAGATTTCTGAGGATATGTTCGCCACCCCTCGGTGGGGACGGGAGAGGGCCTCGGGGACCGATCTCCTCACTTCTCCCTCTGTGACTCTCCCCTTGACGAACAGCACCGCACGTGAAGGGGCGTAGAGGCGTTGGGCGAAGGCTTGGAGGTCGGCGGTGTTGTAGTGTCGCAGGGCTTCGGCCTCCCCGAGGATGCGGCGGCCAAGGGGCTGGTCGGGGTAGAGGAGGCCTTCGAAGTCATCGTAGATGAGTTCGGCCGGCGAGTCGTTGTAGCTCTCGATCTCGTCGATGACCACTTCGCGCTCCTTCTCGAGTTCGGCCTGCGGGAAGGTGCTGTTGAAGACGATGTCGGTGAGGAGCGTGAGGGCACGACGGAAATGCTGCCGTGGGAAGGTGGCATAATAGACCACTTCCTCCTTGCCTGTGTAAGCGTTGAGGTCGCCGCCTACGCTCTCCATGCGGTTGAGGATCTGGAGGGAGGTGAGATGAGGGGTGCCCTTAAACGTCATGTGCTCTACGAAATGAGCCATTCCGCTCTCGTGAGGCTGCTCGTAGCGCGTGCCAGCGGCCACGGCGATGCCAGCATAGACGACGTTCGCTGAAGCCTCGTCGTCGAGGATGACACGCAGGCCGCTGTCGAGGGTAAAGCAATGACGCATGGGGAGGGGACGAAGATAAAATATGAAATATAAAATACTAACGTAATCCGTTAGATCTGTTAGATCCGTGTTTGTCTCTCAGATAACGAAAACGATTAGAAATCGCGGAAGTCGGGGTTGGAAACCTCGCGAATGGCCAGACATTCCATCTCGATAAGCCATGTCGGACGGCAGACGGGCGCCAGCGTGATGACGTAAGGCGTCTGGGGGAAGCGCTCGGCAAAGAGGCGGCTGACGGTTGCGAAGTCGGCCACATCGCGGATGTAGACGATGATCTGCGCCACATCATCGAAGGTGGTCTCGGCTTCGGCCAGGAGCGCTTCGACGTTCTCCCACATGCGATGGGTCTGACGGATGATGTCGCCCTCGTAGACCACCTCGCCACGGTTGTTGATGCTGGCGGTGCCGCTGATGTAGACGTGACGACGGTCGCCATAGTCTATGCGTGTGCCGCGCTCGAAGGTGACGCCGTACTCGTAGGTGGGGTTGAGGTGGGTCTTGGCGTAGAGGTAGCGTTGCTGCTCGGGGCGGAAACCGATGAGGGCGTAGGTGCCGAGCTGTACGAGTGCGCGTGTGTCAGCGGGCGAGCCTCCGATGCCCGTAGATGCGATGAAATGGGTGTTTTTTGTCAATCCTTGCTCCTCGAAGTTCTCGCGACGGGCGCGAACCATGCCGGCGTACTGGGTGTCGACATCGCGGACGTAGAACCAGGTGCGGATGCAGTTGGCCTCGAGCGTGGCGCCGTAGCGCTGGAGAGTCTCCTCGTAGTCGATGAGCAGGCTCTCGGTCTGCCAGGCGGAGTCGCCTTTGTGCTCGTGCATGCCCATCTTCCAGAGGTGCTGGTAGCCGTTGTGGGCAGCGATGACCAGGCCGTCGTGGTTCTCGACATCCATGTCGTGGACCATGTAGAGCCAGGCTGCTACCTTGGAGCCGTCGAGGGGGGGCTGCTGGATGTAGCTTACCGAGGAGCCTTGGGTGAGGCGCTCCTTGACGAGGGGCTGCTGGTTGGTGGCGTCGCTGAGGAAGTAGCGCTTGAAAATGGTCGCGGAACCGGCGCATTCATCGAGGGCAAGTAGGGCCTGCTCTGCTTGGCAAAGGCGGCGGAACTGGCCTTCAAACTGCTCGTCGCGAGGCTCCACATGGAGGATGGCATGCTGCTCGCGAACCTTGCCGTCGGGAGCGAAGGTGGCCAGTTCTGCGGTGACACCGAGGTCTTGGAATGATATTTTCTTGTAAGTCACTTATGTTGAACTTTTTTTGCTTGATACTTTGATGAAGAGAGATTGCCCGTATGGGCAAGGGGAGAAGGGAGAGAGCAAGGACCCCTTTGAGGAAGGTGTGCTCGTAGAGGGAGAAGACTCGGCGGCGAAATCGCCGAGCGTTGTCGAGGGAGAGGAAGGAGGGCTCCTCAGGGCTGGGCTCCGCCGTTGATCCAGTTGTCAATCAGTGTGAGCGTGGTCTGCTCCTTGATCATATTGGAGTGGTCAAAGCGGATGCCAGAGGCGGTGCCGTTGACAACATGATGGAGCAGGCTCTCGGTGGCGCTACCCGGCAGGACGCGTATGCCATTCTCAGGCCGGCGGGCAGGGTGGTCAACGAGTTGCCCATAACTCTCGCCTTCGACGAGGGTGAGTTCGCCTGCGGGGGTCGCTCCGAGTCCATGACAGCGTGCACATGTCCCTGTGAAGACGAGCTGCTGCAGGGTGGCGAACTGGCCGATGTCAAGCGCTCCCGCATCGAGACGAAGCGTGTCGCCCTGAGCTGCTTCCATGCTGATGCTGGCAAAGGAGGCCACGCGTTCGCGCAGTCGATTGGTGGCGCATAGCTCGATGGTCGACAGACTGTCGGCCGTGATGTCGAGCGTCGTCTCGACGTGTCCGTCGGCGACGGCGGCGATACGCTTCTGCGTGACGGCATAATTGCTACCCTCAGCAAAGCCGGCGAGGACGATGCTGTACTGCGCCCCCCAGGTGGTGATGCCCGTGAGGTCAGCCGTGAGGACTACAGTCTTACCCGCCGTGCGAGCAGTGTCGTCGGCATCGAGGATGTCGCCCTCGTCGCAGGCGGCGAAGCCGATAGTGGCAAAAAGCGCTGCAAAGATAAGGTTGTTTTTCTTCATTCCTACGTTCCTTTTTGATTTATTAACAAAAAGAGTATGTGAAAGTAGCATCAGAAGGTGTATTGAAGCATAACGACAGCACGATGGGTGGCGATACCGAGGTCGTCGATGTCGCGGTCGAGTTGGCGGTCGTGCCCCCAACGTCCGACGTACTCATACATGCCCGAGAGCTTTAGGTTGCATTGCGGAATGAAGTAGTTGAGCCCGATGGCTGGTGCGTTGAGGAAACCGCCTGTGCCCGTGGCGCCGAGTCCGTTGCGGTCGAAGAAGTCGTAGCGGATGGCGGGTTGCAGATGCCGTGTGACGAAGTAGCCCGCCTGAACGTAGGCACCGAGGTAGTTGTATTCGTTGTGAATCTTCTGGCGTTTGGTGAAGTCAACCTGCATGTAATACAGTTCGGCAGCGAGGTAGAGGCGATTCCACAACATGGCAAACTCAGCGCCGAGGCGGAAGTCGTTGGTCGACTCGCTCTCACTCTCGACGTTGTAGTTGGCCGAGAGGCCGAAGAGCATCTTGCGCTCGTTGAGCAGTTTGGGGTTGCCCTGCGACGTAGGCATCTGACCATAAGGCTGGTAGGTGAGACGTCCGGCATAGAGGAGCGAGGGGATGTGGATGTCGTCGGAGAGCGTCTTGGAGGCGGTGTTGACGTTGATGCCAGTGCCGTTGAAGATGCCTACTTCATAGCCGATATTGTTCTTCGAGATGCCGTGGAACTCCACGCCGAGGTCGAAGCCTGTTGCGAAGGCGGGTGTGACAGCATTGAGCGAGTAGGGGAGGATGACCTGCTTCGTCATGGAGTTGGGAAGCGAAGGCATTAGTGTCTCGCCCAAAGTGGTGAGGTAAGCGTGGGAGAAGGGTGTCTTGAACTTGCCGACGCGGAAGTGGGCGGCATGGCTGAGGCCGTAGTCGATCCACGCTTGCTGGAGGATGGCGCTACCCGACGCGGCGGCATTGATGCAGAGGTTGTAGTCGATCTTGCCAAAGGCGCGACCTGTGAAACCGAGGATGGCATTGGGGATAGCAAAGCCGCTGTTGGCGACGTTGTCCTGATTGTAGGCCTTGTCGAGGCCCTCGCTGTCGTACCAGTTGAAGTTGCCTGTCGACTGCAGCATCAGGTAGGGTTTGAAGATGAAGCGGCCGTCCTTGCTCTGAAGGGTGAAGCCGCGATTGTCGGCGATGGGGACGACGCCGTTGGTCATGTCGAGTGTAGGCGTAGAGCCCTCGTCGGCTGCAACGCCGACGGCCACACTTGCGAATGCCAGGAATAGTAACTTTCTAATATTCATAGTTGTTTGGGTTTTATGCTTTTTCTTTCAATAGTTCAATGTTCAACGTTCAAAGCGACTCGAGGAACTTGATGAGCGCTTTACGCTCATCGCTCGAGAGGTTCTTGAACTTGTTCTTTGAGGCCTCGGCTTCGCCGCCGTGCCACATGATGGCTTCGGTGAAGTTGCGAGCGCGACCGTCATGGAGGAAGTAAGTATGGCCGTTGACCTTCTCTTGCAGGCCGATGCCCCAGAGTGGCGTGGTGCGCCATTCGTTGCCGCGAGCCAATCCGCTGACATAGTTGTCGTTGAGCCCTACACCCATGATCTCGCTGCCCATATCATGAAGCAGGAAGTCGCTGTAGGGGTGGATGGTCTGCCGTCCGAGCCATGGCAGTTGTGTGCCGTTGAGGAGGGTGGTGCCACGAGGGCGTGTATGGAGCGTTGTCGCATGACAGAGGGCACAGCCTGCCTGGTTGAAGAGCTGCTCGCCCAATCGTACGAGGCGGTTGTTGACGTTGCGGCGCGCGGGTACACCCAGACATTGGAGGTAGAGGTCCACATCCTCCATGTCTTCGGTGGAGATGTCCAGTTGGTCATAAAGCAGACCCATCATGGAGCCTTGCGCAATCTGACGCTGCCCCTCACATACTTCCTCGGGGTAGCGACTGTTGGTGACGCCCATATCGCTGGAGAATCCCAACTCGACCGTCAGGTCAGCATGATGAGCCTTGTTGCCACCCACACCGAGGCGTCGCTGACCGCGCTCGACAATGTAGTTGCAGCGTCCGCTGATGCCCCATTCGGGGTAGTTGCTTTTGCGCGCAAGGGCTTCAATCTCAGTGGGGTCGAGTGCCATGATCTGCCCCATGCCGACGTGTCGCAAGGGGATGCGAACCGTGCAGAAGAGATCCTCGGGGCGCACGGAGTCGGCATACCACTCGCTAATAGAGTACTCGGGGTAGCAGAGCTCGTAGGGCTCGCCGTCGGGGAACTCGAATGTCTGGTAGTGCTTCTTCACCTTCACCTTGCCCTCGGGCTGAACGCCGTAGATGGCTTGGTCGTGGATGACGCGGCCGTAGTCTTGAAAGAAGACGCCGTTCTTGCGCGTCACGTAGACCAACATCGACGAGAAACCATAGGCACCGCTGCCCTCGGCTTCCTCCCATAGGGCAGGCTTCGTACGACCTGCGTTGCGATGGCAACTGCCACAACTGTAGCCTGCATAGACGGGGCCGAGGCCACCGCCGTAACTGTTGGAACTGGTGCGGGCGTCGTCATAAAGTTTGTCGCCGCGCATGAAACGCTTCTTCAGTTCGCCTCGCACCCAGTCGGCCTCGGAGTCGTAGGCAAACGATGACGTCGTGTAGATGGTCGACGTGCCAGCTGAAAGCGCATAGCCAGCAGGCACTTCGAGGTCGGCTTCGGTCAGTCCATCGCTATCGTCGTCGCATGCAGTCAGGCAGGTCGTTGCGAATGCAAGCGCGCACGTAAGGATGTAGTAATGAATACTTTTCAATCTCATGTAGAATGTCTTTTATCGAATATCTCTTTTTAACGCCGAAGAAGTAAGGGCCAGTGTCTGCGATGACACCGTTGCCCTTACTTCCAATAAAGTTTGTTTGAGATGGCGTGTCCTGTGTGTCGATTATTCCTCGCCGACCTCAATCTCGTGATTGAGGAAGATATCTTTGTAGGCTTTGCCGCCTTCGTAACTCTTGGTCCATGCGTTGTAGAGTTCGGTGGCATCCTGTTGCAAGAGGTAACCCACCTGCACCATGTAGTTGCCCCATGACTTGGCGTTGGCGCTGGTGTAGTCGAGGTCGGCAGGGTCGGTGCTGGTGCCGTCGTTGAGGGTGCGAGCATGCCCGTTCTTGAAGATGAGGAACTCCATGGTGTGGAAACCGCGTACGCTCTGCACTGCTTCGATGTCGTCGTCGCTGTCGCCATCGCTCCAAGTCAGGTCGTCGAACTTACCCGAGTTGAGGATGTTCACGATAGCTTCCTGGTCGAGAGGCCAGCTGTCCATGTTGGGGTCGAGGCCGAGGGCATCAACGGGACCGAAGAGGAAGGCCTCGCTGGTCTCCCAAGGTTCGCGAGCGTCGAACCAAGCCTCGCAAGCAGCTTTGAAGTTGGCATCGCTTGGCGACTGGGCGAATTTCTGAGCAGCCTGATAGAGAGCGGCGTTGGCGTCGACCAATGATTTGTAGGTGGGCAGCACAACGCTGTTGACATAGGTGTTGAGGATGGGTTGCAGGACATCATTGCCGTTGACAGCGCTCGTGCGCTGAAGGTAGCCCTTGAGGTTGCTCAGCACTTCCTCGAGGCTGTTGCATGCTTGCATGGCCGTCTGTACCTCAGGCGCACCGATATTGTTGCGGAAAGGAGCCGGAATCGCTTGGATTGCATCGAAGGCAGCCGTGATGGCATCGCGCACTTGCTTGTCGAGCGAAGCGTTGTTGCCTTCAATGAGCGTAGCCAGTGAGTGAGTGGCCTTGTTACCATTGCGAGTGCCGAAGTAGGCATTGCGGATGGAGAGGATATTGTTGCTGTAGTCGTCGATGCTATGCCAGCTGTACCATGACTCAACGGCATAGAGAGCCTCGGTGGTCTTGCCCGATTTGAAAAGGTCATAAGGGTCGCCAATCTTGGCATTGCCCACTTCGTTAGCAATGTCCATGCAACCGTCGATGATCTGTTCAACGCAAACGAGAGCGGAACTCGTCTCGGGATCAACAATGGGATCGGGGTCGTCTTCGCCACAAGCCGTGAAGCCCAGCGTGGCGCTCAGCAGCAGGGCTGCTATCCAAAAGTACTTTCTCATAGTAGAATGTTTTTTAGTGATTTATGTTTTTGTTCATTTTGATTATTACTTCTTCCAAAACCAACCCATGTAGGCGACGCCGATGGCGAACTCGTTCTCGCGATGGTAGCGGCTGTGCCCGAAGATGCTGGCAGTACCTACTTTACGTGTGTTCCAATCGGCTTTCACGACCAGATTGGGTAAGGCAAACCAGTTGAGGCCACCCGACCATTTGCTTACTTGGCAGCGTGCATCGACGGTCTGAGTGCCCTCGCCCTTCTCTTGAGGATTGAAGTATTCATAGCGTGCGAAGGGGTAGATGACTGGACAACGCGTAGTTCCAATGAGTGAGCGAAGGTTCACTCCGGCTTCGACGCCGTAGGCCAGAGCGTTCTTGGCCGTGCGGCGCATAGCGCCATGGTGGTAGTTGGAGAGGTTAGAGAGCGACACGCCACTCAGTTTCTGCGAGTTGGAGAGTTGCCCCCATAGCACGTTGGCACGAGCTGTGACATAACGGTTGCGGTACTGTGCATCGGCAGAGAGAATGTTGACACTCACGCCATCCAAACTCGAGTATTTATAACGTTTATCGGCATTAGCCGTGGCATCGTTACAAAAGTAATAGGACGCGTCAACGCGCAATCCGGGAACACCTTCGTAGTCAAGGCGTAGCGTGTAGGCTGGGCTCGTGAAGTTGTCCGTCTCGAACAGCCCCTGCTTGCCATCCGCCACCCAATGGTCGCGACCAAAGCCGTCGGCATTGAGGCCTGCTGTCACATAGGCTTCGTAGCTCACACGGGTGTAGCCTTTGCCCAAACGTCCGAATAGGCTCACGCCCGTCTCGTGCCAAGTTGAGGGAATGATAGTGGTCTCGCCCTCGGGACGTGTCGTACCGAAGAAAAGAATGGGCTCATGGTGGGCGTTGGTAAGCCCCACGGGCAGCACCATGTGACCTGCGCGTACGTGCAACGCGTTGTTAAGGGTATAGGTGATGTGAAACTGCTCCAGAGCCACTTCGCCGCCCTTCTCCATCTCGGTTTCGTACTCGCCGTTCTCTGAGGCTTCCATCTCAGTCTCGAGGCCAACACCGCCTGCTTCGAACTCAATCTCTGCGCCGAGCGCCCAATGGCGGTTGAAACGATAATCGCCAGCGAGGACGAAACGAGGAATGGCAATGGTGTTGCGACGCTCGTAGGCCGAGCCTGTTGTGGTGCCATTGTAACGGCTTGTGCCATAACCCTTAAAGGAGGCTACCATTTCGCCGTAGCCGCCGATGCGGAACTTCTCGAAATCCTCGTCCTGAGCATGCACGCTAATTGCGAGTACCAACGAGGCCAGAAGGAAGGTCAATCGTCTATTGTCCATTGTGATCGTATTCTTGTTGTTTATTTGTTATTCCTACAGTATTAAACGTTTCTTTGGGCCACTTTGACGAGCGTAAACGCACTTTGGCTTGATGAAACGGCTGCAAAGTTACTTCCATTTATCGTCTATGACAAGAGCCGCAGAGCAAAATACTTATTTTTGTGTACGTCCAATACCTAAAAATGATGAGCCTTTTGGCGCTTTCGGAGCCGGCAGTAGGTATTAATAAATCAAAAAAAACGCCATTTTCTTGGTGCAAATCGAAATAATGTCTACTTTTGCGGCCGAATATGTTTCATCCAATTATTAAAAACGTTTTCACAATGAAGAACTTTTGGAAAATCTTGGCAGCGCTGATGGTTGTCGCTCTGCCTTTTGTGGTCGCTTCTTGCGGCGATGACGACGATGAGAAGGGTCCTAAGACCTATCAGTACACTTGGACGTTGCAGAACACCAGTCTCGGCAGCAGTGCTACGACCGCCGACAAGCAGGCAGCCCTGACTGCTGAAGCTACTGTTAATACACTCTTCGCCAATGCATTCAAGGCTCAGGGCTTCGTTGTAGATGCTACTGCTCAGAAATTCTCCGTTCAGTCCGAGAATGAGGCCTCTGGTTTTGACAATCGCGTTAAGTCTGCAGTCTATGGTGTGAAGGCCCAGGCTTCTTTCCTTTCTGCTGTTGAGCCTCTGCCCGCTGCTGCGAAGGTTATAGTAAAGCGTGGTTCCACGGTCGTGATTGATGAAAAACTCAAGTAAGCTAACGTCTGCAAATAATAAAGGATGCGCCGATACCTTACAGATTATTCTACAGTTAAGCACATCGTTTAGGAATACACTGACCTGTCCTCGTTAGGGGGCAGGTCTTTTTTGCAAAATCCGTGTTGCAAAAGTGTGATTTTACATTAAAGTAAGGCCTCTCGAACAATTTTTTCTCTCTTTCATTTCGTCACATCAAAAGAAAACACTACTTTTGCGACGCCTTAGAGAAGGGCGATGCTTTTCCATAGGTTCATAACAACGTATTCACTTTAACATTTTAACCCTTTAATTCATAAGAACAATGGCAAAATTTGATGCTTCTGTTTTAGAGAAGTATGGCATCAAGGGCTCGACCGTGATTGCCTACAATCCTTCGTATGAGTTCCTCTTTGAGGAGGAGACAAAGGCTGGCCTCGAGGGCTTCGAGGTAGGTCAGGAGACTGAACTTGGTGCAGTCAACGTGATGACCGGTATCTTCACAGGCCGTAGCCCCAAGGACAAGTACATCGTCGACGACGCTCAGAGCCACGACAAAGTGTGGTGGACTACTGAAGCCTATAAGAACGACAACCATCCCATGAGCGAAGAGGTCTGGGCTCAGGTCAAGGATATCGCCACCAAGGAGCTCTCCGGTAAGAAGCTATATGTTGTTGACGCTTTCTGCGGTGCCAATGAGGCTACTCACCTCGCTGTCCGCTTCATCCTTGAAGTCGCATGGCAGGCTCACTTCATCAAGAACATGTTCATCCAGCCCACTGAAGAGGAACTGGAGAAGTTCGAACCCAACTTCGTCATCTATAATGCCAGCAAGGCA
>JAEEGL017032716.1_pt1 | contig 51994 bp, 50 predicted proteins | sample 9134231 | NCBI WGS metagenome assembly JAEEGL01 (sample SAMN16246548, study PRJNA631951) | gut metagenome | biome: gut microbiome; feature: rumen; material: fiber-attached | host: Bos | place: Iran: Karaj | collected 2018-10
AGCGAGTCCCGCAGCACAGTTTTTCAGAATCGTAATCTGTTCTGACTCGAAGCGTGCAACGAGCTCTCTTTTTGGTTGCTTTTTCTCTCGCGGCAGAGAGAAAAAGAACATGAAGACAGAGAGAAGTAATGATAACTATGCACTTTGAACTATGAACTATGAACTAAATTACCCCTCGGGAATCAATCTAACATCCCGCCCCATGCCTATGGGGAGGGAATGAGGGAGGGGCAAAGAAATCACAAAACTCTTTGCTGTTTCAGTCTTTCTTCGTATTTTTGCAGCGCTTAAGACCACAACGTTATGATTGATTACCAGAAAACGATAGAAAAGATCAGTGAAGAAGTGAAAGCCTATGCAGGAACAGGTAAGCAGGCAGACTATATCCCGGCATTAGCTGCCGTGAACCCCGACCAGTTCGGACTCTGTCTCCATACCTTAGAGGGCGGCTGTTACGGTACCGGCCAATGGAACACCCGCTTCTCCATACAGAGTATCTCGAAGGTCTTCAACCTAGCGCTCTGCCTGAGCATCGAAGGAGAGAATCTTTGGCAACGTATGGGCAAGGAACCCTCTGGTAATGCCTTCAACTCTCTTGTACAACTGGAATATGAGAAAGGTATCCCCCGCAACCCCTTCATCAACTCCGGGGCTATCGTCATGGCAGATATCCTGCTCAGTCATCTGAAAAACCCCGAGGAAGACTATCTTCGTTTTATCCGGTCAATCAGCGGAGAACCGACCATCGACTTCAACAGACCGGTAGCTGCCTCCGAACAGAGTTGTGCCTACCTCAACGCCGCCATCGCCAACCTGTTGAAATACCACCATAACATCAAGAACCATATCCACGACGTGCTGGAGTTTTACTTCCTCACCTGTTCGATAGAGATGACGTGTGAAGAACTGTCACGTAGCTTCCTACCCTTTGCCAATCACCGGGTACCGTTCACCTTCGAGGGTTGTTCACTGACCTCCTCACAGGTGAAACGTATCAATGCCATCATGCAGACCTGCGGTTTCTACGATGAGGCCGGAGAGTTTTCCTACCTCGTAGGACTGCCCGGAAAGAGTGGTGTCGGTGGAGGAATCGCAGCGATATACCCCTCCCGCTATGCCGTCGCCGTCTGGAGTCCACGTCTCAACGAGAAAGGCAACTCCGTGATGGGTCTCAAAGCCCTGGAGCTGCTCACCTCCGAAACCTCCGAATCCATCTTTTAGTTGCTGCGCAACAAAAGGATGTTTGAAAGGAAGTTAAAGGGGAGTTATTGCTTCGCTCAGGAAGTTAAAGGGAAGTTAAAAGGACAATAGCCAATAACCAATAACCTAATTGGTTGCGATAGCGAGAGTTCCCCCTCTCCCATCCTCATTCCCACGGCGTTTCATTACGGATTTTTCTCGACAACTTGCTGTCAACCCGTAGGGGCAGACTTCATGTCTGCCCGATGATGCGGGTAGGGATAAGGCATGGGGCGAGGCGTCCGATTCGTTACGCATAATTTCTCATTAACTAAAAAAGTTGCAATATCAAGATACAGTGGCGATGCGAACCGAACATCCCTCCCTGCACCTGCGGGGAAAGTTACGAGTAAGCAAGAGCGGAGTGAAACTTGTTTCAACTATGCCGAGCGAGAGTAACTTCGATGTGAAACATCAACGGAACGAGGGAGGGGCATGAAAGTTGCGATAGCGGCAGAGTCAGGTACACAGATACGATGATTGAAAAACGGTGACGTAGTCAGTGCGAGGACCTGTTTGAGTGAAGCGAGTCCCGCAGCACAGTTTTTCAGAATCGTAATCTGTTCTGACTCGAAGCGTGCAACGAGCTCTCTCTTGCTTACTTCTCTCTGGCGGAACAGAGAGAAGTAGAGAAAACTATGAACTATGAATTATGAACTATAAACTAACCTCAGGGTTGGGGAGGTTGTGAAAATCACTTTAAACACTTCAAATTCCTTTGAAGCTGCTTCACCGAACTAGCTCCAATGAGCACCGACGTGACACCCGGCTGCGCCAAAATCCACCTCAACGCCATTTCCGCCAACGTCCTACCTTGCGACAGCGCCTCATCATTCCACTGACGCAACTGCGCAAGCAACTCATCCGTCAGCATTTCCTTCTTCAGGAATCGTTCTTTCGACATTCTCGAGTCCTCCGGAACACCATTCAGATAACGGTCGGTGAGCAGTCCCTGAGCCAACGGAGAGAATGAGATGAAACCCACTCCATGCTCCCTGCAAAGCTCCAAAATCCCCGATTCCATCGGCTCTTTATCCAACATATTCAGTCGTCCCTGATAGATCAGACAAGGCACATCGCGCTCTTTCAGATACTGGAAAGCAAAGCGTGACGCCTCCAACGGCCAGCGTGAGATACCTACATACAACGCCTTCCCACAACGGACAATATCAACCAAGGCTTGTAAGGTCTCCTCCAACGGCGTCTCCGGGTCATAACGATGACTATAGAACAGGTCCACATAGTCCAGATGCATCCGTTTGAGCGACTGGTCTAAGCTCGCCATCAAGTACTTCCTAGAGCCCCAGTTCCCGTAAGGCCCCGGCCACATGTCATACCCTGCCTTTGTGGAGATAAACAACTCATCACGATAAGGACGGAAATCCTCCTCCATCAACCGTCCCATCGTCTCTTCGGCAGTGCCATATGGCGGTCCGTAGTTGTTGGCCAAGTCGAAGTGGGTGATGCCATGGTCGAAGGCATAATGCGTGATCTCCCTACTTCGCTCATACGGATCCACCGCCCCGAAGTTATGCCAGAACCCCAACGATACCTTCGGCAGCATCACGCCCGACCGTCCGCACCGCAGATACTCCATCCCATTGTCATAGCGTTGCTCGTCTGCAATATAATTCTCCATAATCTACAATCTTTGATTTACCTTCTGCAAAGATAGAAATAAAAATGGATAATGGAAAATTTACAATTAATAATTAATGGTTATTGTTTATTGGTTAATGTTTAATGGTCATTGGTCATTGTCTTTGTTGCAATAGCGAGAAAGTCGTGATTAAGCTGGAGCAGAGACTTACTTACATGGACTATGCCGAGCTGGTTCGACCTGTAGGATAAAGGGTTGGGGGGATAATACAAAGAAGATAAAGGGGGTTAAATTGCAAAAAAAAGTTATAATCCAAATTAAAAGCTACTCGTATTGATATTTTTACAAAAAAAAGTTGCTATATTAGTTTTTTTATTCTATCTTTGCATTAATGATAAAGCTCCGCCATTCTTTCTTGAATGGACATGGCCGTCTGAGGACGGCTTTTTTTGTATGAACATTGTATTATGGCACAACGAGTAACATTCTATATCGACGGATTCAATTTCTACTACGGACTTAAACGCACCAAGCGCAATGAGCCACAGTGGGGAGATTACTATTGGATAGACATAGTAAAACTATGTCGAAGTTTCCTTGGTGAGGGCCAGGAAATTGAAAAGGTTATATATTTTACAGCATCGCCGTTGAACCCAGAAAAGAGTAGCCGTCAGAGTGCTTTCCTTAATGCTAATAAACTTATAAATGGAGATCGTTTCGAGGTAGTACGTGGCAAATATCTCGATAAGCAGATACAATGCCCCAATTGCCATTATGCTATCTCACGTCCTGAAGAGAAAAAAACTGATGTGAACATCTCTGTTCGTATGATTGCCGATTGTGTACTCAATGCCACAGACACGATTGTTCTCATAAGCGCTGATAGCGACCTTGTACCACCCTTAGAGTTCATCCAAAAGCAATACCCAGAAAAGCGCATCAAAGTATATTTTCCTCCCTCGAACTTCAGTTGCGACCTAAAGGACAACTTGACTCACCACTGCAGCAAGCCTGTCTTGATGTACAAGAACGAGCGTCGTTTCCGTGATTCTATTATGCCAGATGTTGTAACAGACGGAACGAAACATTACGAAGTACCTGAAAAGTGGAAACCAGCAAACATCGTAAAGTCTGTGTAAACCGTAAAACAATATACCATCAATGTTGTCGCGCAACAAATGGATGATGCGTAATGGAAGAAGGTTACGTCTTGCTCTTTATTGTTGCCACCGCCTTCGGCGACTGTTGCAACGAGCGAGCCATAACCGTTGGTTGCGATAGCGAAAGAATATATAGTTTAGAGTTTAGGGGTTAGAGTACCTCCCCTGGGGAGGTAGGGAGGGGATCAAAGGGTTGCGATAGCGAGAGAGGAAGGTATACAGATACGATGATTGAAAAACGATGCCGAAGGCAGTGCGAGGACCTGTTTGAGCGTAGCGAGTCCCACAGCACAGTTTTTCAGAATCGTAATCTGTTCTGACTCGAAGCGTGCAACGAGCTCTCTCTTGCTTACTTCTCTCTGGCGGTACAGAGAGAAGTAAAGAAAACTATGAACTTTGAATTATGAACTATGAACTAAACATCGGGGTTGGGGTGGTTGTGAAAAAAAACTCTTTTTGATTGCTTTTTCTCTGTCGGCACAGAGAGAAGTATAAAACCTTTGACTACGTCGAAGGTACTCCCACTCGGAAAAGCCAAAATACTTTATACTAAAGTATCATTTAAATATGATAATTTCGCAAATATAAAGAAAATGCAAGCATTCCTTTATGTTATTTGCTCAAAAATTTGGCTTTTCTCTCGTTTATCCGTACCTTTGCACCCGAATAATGTTTAACAACATTATGACTTTAAGACAAATAAAACCGCTGCGAGCCTCAACGGCTCCGACGTAGCGACTAAAAACGTCTGTCCGCACAATTACTTTTCTTCCGCCAGCCACCTGGTTAGTGGAAGAAAATAAGTGTGTATATACGTGAACGGTCGCTAAAAGAAAATATTATGGCAGATAATTTACGTCAGAAAACATTTGCAGGAATGATTTGGACCTTTGCAAAGCATTTCTCCCTCGAGGGCTTTGCATTTATCCAAGGTATCATTTTGGCACGTCTGCTCGTTCCAAAAGATTATGGTCTCATCGCCATGACCCAGATATTCTTTGCCATTGCAGGTACCTTTATCGATTCTGGTTTTACCCTTGCATTGATGCGCAAAAAAGACCGCAAAGAAATAGACTATTCCACGGTGTTTGTTACCAATGTGGTTATGACTTCTTTTTTCGCTATTGTATTATGCTTATGTGCTCCCTTGATTGCCAAATTCTACAATGAGCCTATCCTGAAAGACATTGTAAGAGCCAATGCCGTCTTGTTGGTTATGAATTCTGTCAATGCCGTCCAAGGCACCAGGCTTCGTATCAATCTCCAGTTTAAGATAACCAGCTTCATTAGCGTTGTCTGTAACATTACCATCGGTATAGCCACAATTATTTTCGCCTATTTGGGATTTGGGGTATGGTCACTTATCTACCCCAACTATTTGTCACCTTTCCTTTATTTCTTTATGTATTGGTACTTCCAGCGCTGGCGACCAAAGATTAATTTCTCCTGGAAGATCTGGAAAGAATACTTTTCCTATGGGTCAAACTTGCTGATATCTTCATTGTTAGATACCGTTTGGAGAAATCTCTATTCTCTTATCATTGGTAAAAAATTCTCGGCTACAGATCTGGGATACTACTCACGTGCCAGCGGATATGCTGGTTTGCCAGCCCATACATTTCAAGGAGTACTTGGTTCCGTAACGTTTCCTGTATTATGTTCTATTCAAGATGACGATTTAAGATTAAAAGAAGCATATAGACGCCTCATTAGGGTTTCCGGATATATAGTTTTTCCTATGCTAATGGGTCTTGCTGCTTTATCAAAGCCTGTAATTTTTGTTTTAATCACAGAGAAGTGGGCTGCCTCGATACCGTATTTAGTCGTTATATGCTTTTCTGTCATGTTGCATCCTATCCATGTTTTGAACCTTAACCTCCTTAAAGTAAAAGGACGTTCAGATTTGTTTTTACGTCTGGAGATTATCAAGAAGATACTTGCCCTTGTCGTCATACTTATTACCATGAATTTTAGTGTGATGGCCATGTGTGTTGGTAGTGTTATCACCTCATATCTCTGTCTTTACATCAATACACATTATACCGGTAAGCTTATTCACGTTGGGTTTTTCTTACAAATGCGAGACCTACTCCCTTCTTTCTTCTATGCAATAAGTATGGGAGCACTTGTATATACCTCAACTTTATTTATTCACAACCTGCTTTTACAGCTAATTATAGGCATTCCGTTAGGCATTATTTATTACCTGGCAGTTTCGGTTCTCTTTAAATCGGATGAATTAGCCTATGTCAAATTATTATTAAAAGAAAACGTCTTGAACCGATATGGGAAAAAATAACATCACCGTCACCAGTCCTTTACTTCCAGATCTCGACGAATTCCAATGTTTGTTAAAAGAAATTTGGGACAGCAAGTGGATAACCAACAACGGATCTTTCCACAAACGCTTAGAGGTGGCATTGGCTGAGTATTTGAAAGTACCTTATGTAAGTCTGTTTACCAATGGTACCCTGCCATTAATAACAGCCTTACAGGCACTACGTATCACGGGAGAGGTGATAACCACCCCTTACTCCTTCGTGGCTACTACTCATGCCCTGTGGTGGAACGGTATCAAACCCGTCTTCGTCGATATTGATTGGAAGACAGGATGTATGGATCCAAACAAGATAGAGGCAGCCATTACCCCCAAGACCACGGCCATTATGCCCGTCCATGTCTATGGCAAGCCCTGTGATGTCAAAGCCATACAAGATATTGCAGACAAATACGGACTGAAGGTTATCTATGATGCAGCCCATGCTTTTGGCGTCGAAGTGAATGGAGAAAGTATCTTGAACGCTGGTGATATGAGCACACTGTCTTTCCACGCCACTAAGGTTTACAATACCTTAGAAGGTGGTGCCATGGTGATGCACGATGCGGAAACCAAGAAACGCATTGACTATCTAAAGAATTTCGGATTCGCAGGCGAGACAGAGGTTGTTGCCCCTGGTATCAATAGCAAGATGGATGAAGTAAGAGCTGCTTACGGATTACTGAATCTCAAACAGGTAGATGCCGCTATTGAAGCCCGCCATCAGGTAGCTATCAAATACCGTGAGGCATTGAAAGAAGTCCCAGGTATCGAGTATTGGGACGATTTGCCTAGCGTGAAGCATAACTACAGCTACTTCCCTATCTTTGTTCATGAAAAAGAATATGGCAAGAGTCGTGATGAACTCTATTTCAAGATGAAAGAACAAGGTATCCTTGGCAGACGCTATTTCTATCCTTTAATCAGCGAGTTCTCCACTTATAGAGGATTAGAAAGTTCTAAGCCCGAGAATCTTCCTATAGCCCATAAGATGGCTAACAGTGTTATATGTTTGCCGATGCATCATTCTTTGAGTAAGGAAGATGTAGATCGCATAATCTGTGCAATTAATGATTAGCAATATTATTGCTTGTATCATTATTTCTACGGTCATTGGTAATAATTTGAATTAAGTATGAAAAAGATAACTATCCTTGTGCCCTGTTATAATGAAGAGGGATCTTTGCCTGCTTTGTATAAAGCCTTATCTCATCTAATGAATCAACATTCTAATTATAATTGGGAATTATTGTTTGTTGATGATGGAAGTAAAGATAAGACCATACAAATTTTGAAGAGGTTAAGGCAAAACGACAATCGGTTATCATACTTGGAATTATCAAGAAATTTTGGCAAGGAAAATGCAATGCTTGCTGGTTTTGATTATGCCACTGGGGACTGTGTCATAATTATGGATGCTGATTTACAACATCCACCTCAGGTTATACCTGAAATGCTGAAGAAATGGGAATCTGGATTTGAGGATGTTTATGGAAAGCGTTTATCACGTGGCAAAGAGAGTTATATGCGAAAGAAATTATCTCTTTTATATTATTCGTTGTTGCAAAAATCAACAAGATACGATATTTTACCAAATGTAGGTGATTTTCGGTTACTCGACAGAAAATGTATAGACGCACTAAAACAATTGAGAGAGAGCGAACGATATACTAAAGGTTTATTTTGCTTTATTGGATTTAAAAAGACATATGTAGAATTCGAGACACAAGACAGGATAGCAGGCGCATCATCTTGGAACTATCTTGGATTGATATCATTAGCTATTCAAGGTATTACTTCCTTCACTGTCGCGCCGTTGCGGTTGGCTACCTTAGTTGGAACATTAGTCTCTTTTCTAGCTTTTTTTTACATGATATTTTCTTTCATTAAAGCGCTTGTTTGGGGTGATGCCGTACAAGGCTTTCCTACATTAATTATTATTATCCTTTTTTTAGGAGGAGTAGAGTTACTTTGCCTAGGAATCATTGGAGAATATGTAGGCCGTATCTTTTCAGAAACAAAAAGACGGCCAGTATATATTGTTCGAAATTATAACGAAGAATAGGGAATGAGCAAAAGTACACATAGAATAGTATCTCTAATAATACTGTTTGTTTTTCTTTCCATCTACTATATTCTCTCTGCATCTGGAGTTATTTCAGGTGATGATCTGTTATATACGTTTAAGTTCTCATTTATTCCAGCCCCCGATGCACCTTGGCCTATCATACATGAGAAAATAGAATCTGTGACTGATATCATTTATTCTCAATATGTGCATTGGTTTTTGATGAATGGTAGAACATTAGTACATACCATAGTGCAATTTTTTGTCTCTTTCTCAAGTATGCCTATTTTTGCACTATTTTCAACAGTCATGTTTGTGGCTTTTATCATCTTTTATTCCAAAGAATGTTTTCCTAGATACAATCAGGGCGGATATATTTTCTTTGTATACTCCATTCTGGTTGTAATGAGCGTACCCGAAAAAAACATTATCTACATTAGTCCTGTTGGAGCCATCAACTACCTTTGGCCGATGACCGTATGTCTCTTCTTTTTATTATTGCTTAGACGCAATATTAGAAGCGTTTGGGGAAAAGCATTATTTGTTGCATTAGGCTTATGTGCAGGATGGTCTCATGAGGCCCTTTCTATACCTGTTGCCACAGCATTATTTTTTTATTTGATTGTAGAAAGGAAACATATTCCTCTATACACAAAAATAGCCATTCTATTTTTTTTTATTGGATGTTGCCTTTTGACTTTTGCTCCAGGTAATTGGATTAAGTTTTTGCATAGTAACGAATCCAATTTGTATTGGAAAGCAGCAGTTTATAAACGTTTAACCACATTCCTTTATTTGCGCATTACGTATTTTCTAATACCCATTACTTTCTATTTGTTAAAAAAAGATAAACTTAAAAGTTTTTTATCGCAGCATATCTATCATGTCATAGCATTCTGTATAGCCTTAGCCTTTATTTTAGCTATAGGTCCAATTAATTCGAGAAGTGTTTTTTTTGTTGACATGGTAGCAGGAGTTTTAATTGGCCGTGGTCTGTCAGAATTCATAGATTCCAAGGTAATTGAAAAAAGCTTATATGTGGTAGCAATTATAATACTCCCCATTGCTATTTGGATTGTACCTTATCATGTGTCTATTAAACATAATAGTGAAATAATTAAAAAGGAATTATCAACATCAAAAGAAAAAAATGTTGTAGTTCAAATGAAGAAAGTGCAAGTTCCTTCTTTGTTAAAGTCGTTTGTACCATCTCAAGGCGAGATTCCAAGATACAAATCATGGAGCAAGCGAGTTCGAAAATTTGCATACCAAAAAGAGAGTATTGAAATTAAATGGATAAATGACAAAGAAACTCAGTAAAACTATCGTGAATCATCCACAAAAGAAACTGATGCTCCTTGGCGGTATCCGCTACCTATTGCCAGTCATAGAGGCTGCACATAAACAGGGATATTATGTAATCACAGCAGATTATCTTCCCGACAATATTGCTCACAAGCATTCTGATGAATACGTCAATGTAAGCATTATAGATAAAGAGGCTGTGCTGAAAGTTGCACAGGAAAAACAAATCGACGGCATTATGTCATTTGGTGTGGATCCAGGTGTTGTGGCAGCATCATACGTTCAAAACAAAATGGGATTACCCTCTTTTGGACCTTTTGAGTCTGTTGAGATTTTGCAAAACAAAGATAAATTTAGAGCATTTCTTGCCAAACACAGGTTTAATGTACCAAAGGCTAAAGGTTTCTCAACTAAAGAAGAAGCTCTGTCAGATTTATCTTGGTATGAATTTCCTGTGATTGTCAAGCCCACAGATTCGGCTGGTTCAAAGGGCGTAACAAGAGTTGATGAGAAAGAACAATTATCAGATGCTTTAGATCATGCTTTCAATCACTCCATCTCCAAACATGTAATTATAGAAGAGTTTATCGAAAAACAAGGCTGTTCTTCTGATACCGACTGTTTTTCTGTTGATGGGAAACTTGCTTTCGTTAGTTTTAACGCACAGCGTTTCGATGATCGAGCTACCAATCCATATACTCCTGCTGCATATTCTTGGCCATCAACCTTTAACAAAGGACAAGAAGCCTACCTTACTTCAGAGATACAAAGATTAATTACACTCCTTGGTCTTAAAACTGTTGTTTACAATATAGAAACTCGTATTGGAATTAATGGGAAACCTTATATAATGGAACTTACACCCCGAGGTGGTGGCAATCGCCTGTGTGAGATGCTTCGCTACGCAACAGGCGTTGACATGATTACGGCGATTACCCGTGCTATGGTTGGTGACCCGATTCTGGAACCAATAGGACAGAAACCTTATAATGGTCATTGGGCAGAAATCATTCTACATGCTGACTTGGATGGAATCTTTGATCATCTTGAAATCAACGATGATCTGCCTGCTGAAATTATAGAAGAAGATCTCTGGGTAGAAAAAGGTGATAAGGTGGAATCTTTTGAAGGAGCAAATAATGCCATTGGGACGCTTGTCCTAAGATTCAAGACTGCTGAAGATCTTGAAAAGGCCATTACCAACCAGAAAGAATGGCTTATAGTTGTAGTAAAATGAAGAAAGAAGTCGGAAGCATATTCCCATTAAGTGATGAAGATATTTCTTTAGCTGAGAAAAAGGAATACTTCTTTACGCCAGGACGGCTCTATTACTCTCTCTGCCGTGAAGCCTTTTATGATATTGCACGATCAATATCAGCAGCTAACAAACGTGTGCTCATTCCTGCTTACACGTGCCAAACCGTAATCACACCGTTTGAAGAAGCAGGATGGGATTGTGAGTATTATGGTATTCATAAAAACCTCCGAATAGATGTTCATCATTTGCTACAATTAACAGATGTCTATCATCCTTCACTGGTCGTAGCTCATCCTTTTTTTGGAATGGATTTAAATAACGAAGAACTGGCAACTCTCCAAGCCATCCGCGACAAAGGAATATTTATTGTCATTGACTTAACACAGTGTCTTTTTTCCAAACAAAAAACACCTTTTGCCGATTACATTGTTGGAAGCTATCGCAAATGGTTCCCTATTCCAGATGGAGGTTTTTTAATACAGAATAACAAAACACCCCATATCCAACAACCTTTTGAAGATAATGTTGAGTTTACTGAGCAAGAATTGGATGCAATGTATCTGAGAGGTCATTACTTTAAATTAGGGGAACAGCGCATGAAAAAAATCTCTATACATTTGAGCAAGACTGCAGACCACATGGTAGAAAAAGATATTAAGCCACACAGAATGTCTCATATAGCTTATCAGCTTCTTCTACAGCAAGATCAAATAAAGAACCAAAAGACACGTATTGACAATTATATGTTCTTATTCAAGCATATAAAAGAGAGCAATAAGGTTGCTAAGGTGTGCAACGACATAAAACATGTGACTACAGCCCCACTCTATTTTACAATCTATGTTGAAGACCGACCTACCCTGCAACACCAATTAGCTCAAGATGCTGTCTATGCTCCTGTGATATGGCCTGTGGAGGACGGACGTGTGTTGGTTAATGAAGAAGTAAATTATATCTACGACCATTTGTTGGCCATCCCATGTGACCAACGTTATAATACTGATGACATGCAAAGAGCTGTGACCATCATAAACAATTATTATGATGAAAGAAAAAATAGCAGTAATAGGTGCTAACGAGCCTCTCATACCTTTTTATCGGCAGGCCAAAAAATTAGGCTACGAGATAATCGGTATCGCATGGGAGGAGGGAGCTGTCTGTAAACCCTATTGCGACAAATTCTACCCCATTTCCTTTGTAGAAAAAGAAAAGGTGTTAGAGGTATGCCAAAAGGAGAATATCAAGGGTATCCTTTCCTTTTCCTTAGAGTCAGCCTTGCCAACAGTTGTCTACGTTGCCACACAAATGGGGTTAGTAAGCAATTCAGAAGAAAGTATCGCTATCACTCAGAGTAAGTTCGCACAGCGTCAGGCTCTACAAGCAGCAGGCATCCCTGTGCCACATTATTACCTCATCGAATCAGAGAGTGACTTAACTAATGTGAAATGCAACTACCCAGTTATAGTAAAGCCTGTTGACAGTGGCGGTAGTCAAGGAATCTGCGAGGTTGATTCACCAGAAAAACTAACTGATGCTTATAGATATGCAGTTAACTATTCCCGCAGTTCCAAAGCTATTGTTGAGGATTTTGTCGATGGCCGAGAGTTCAGTGTTGAGTACATCAGTCATCAAGGCCAGCATTACTTTCTTCAGGTTACAGACAAAGTGACTAGCGGTGCTCCCCGTTTCGTTGAGTTACAGCACCATCAGCCTGCTGACATTCCAGATACGTTGAAGCAGCGGATAAAAAAAATGGTTGAAGCAGCTCTGAAAGCTCTGAAAATTGAGAATTCGGCCAGTCATACGGAAATAAAACTAAACTCAAAAGGAGAGTTGTTCATAATAGAGACAGGCGCACGAATGGGAGGCGATTACATTTCATCAGATTTGGTTCGTTTATCCACAGGCTATGATTTTGTAGAAGGTGCCATCAAACTTGCTATTAATAAGTTTGAAGTGCCAAAATTCACGAAGTCCTTTTTCAGCGGAGTATACTTTTATAGTAAACTTGCTCCTGAAATAGGGCAAGTTATCAAAGAGCATGGGAAGTGGCCAGAGATTGTTGAATGGGATTACTCTGGTAAACCACTCATGGATGTTAAGAGCAATGCTGATAGAAGAGGTTATTTCTTATATCAATCAGCAAAAGGTAAATTTGATTTTTAAGTATAAAATGGAAAAAACAGTTTATTTCAGAGCATTTGAAGAGGAAGATATTGATGCCATCTATAAATGGAAAAATGATGATGAACTCAATAAGTTAACTGTTGGGCTTAATCGTAAAATTTGCAGAGATGATGTAGCAAAATGGGTACGTTCCAGGATGCCCCATAACCCATATGAAGTGTATTGGGCCATTTGTGCAAATGATGGAACCAAGAAAATCATTGGTTATGCACAATTAACAGAAATTCATTTTATTAATAGTTCAGCCAATTTCTCTGGCATTGTGATAGGTGATAAAAATTATCAAAATGGTTTCGCCTGGTTAGAAACCTATTTATTTATTATGGAATATGCTTTTGAGCGTTTGGGGCTCAATCGACTTTATGGCTCATCAATTATTGGGCATAAAGATAGTAATAACATCAGTAAGTTATTGTTTTGGACTCGTGAAGGAACATTGCGACAGGCAATCTTCAAAAATGGGAGATTTTACGATGTCGCTATAAGCTCCATATTAAAGACTGAGTTCTTTGATCATAAATTAAAAGGTCATTACGAATTGAAATCCATTCTAAAAAGACTACGTAATTTAAAGAAAGATAATAATTAAACTATTTAAATGATAGAATGAAAACATTAGATGAATTTATAGCTCTTTTCGCAGAGCAGTTTGACGACACAGATATTAATGTATTCACATCTACTACTGTGTTCCATGAGTTAGATGAGTGGTCTTCACTTATTGGTTTATCAATTATCGCAATGGTTGATGAAGAGTTTGAAGTAGCACTTAATGCCGATGACATGATGAGTTCTGTTACTATCGAAGATCTATATAACAAAATCATTGCAAAACAATAATGTTATCAACACATTATAATCCATACACTTTAGAAGGTAAAACAATCTTGATAACTGGGGCTTCTTCGGGTATAGGAGCAGCAACGGCAGTTGAATGTTCTAAGATGGGAGCCAATGTGATTATCACTGGAAGAAATAAGTTGCGTTTGCAAGAAATATTTAATCGTTTAGTATCTTTATCTTCATCTCAAGTACACAAGATGTTGTATGCCGACCTAACCAACCAAGAGAATTTGATTACTCTGGTTGAGAAAGTCGAAACTATAGATGGTTTGGTAAATAACGCTGGAGTTAATAGGATAAAGCCAGTAACATTTATAAAAAATGAAGATTTGGAGTATGTCTTTCAAAACAACACATTTGCCAGTATTAATTTAACGAGGCTTTTGTTAAAGAAAAAGAAGCTTAAGAGGAATGGATCTGTGGTATTCACATCATCCGTATCTGCGTTTTATAATGCTCCTGGCCGTGCTTTATATGCCAGTTCTAAAGCAGCTATCACTTCTTACATGCGGTCTGTAGCAGTTGAATTAGCGGAGAGGAATATTCGTGCAAATGCTGTTCATCCTGGTATGATAGAGACGAAGATGAGTTTGGAGAATCTTACTGAAGAGGAAAGAAAAAAAAATATGTCCAATTATCCTCTTAAGAGATATGGAAAACCAGAGGAAGTGGCTTGGGCTATTATTTATTTGCTCTCTGATGCTTCTGCATGGGTAACCGGTTCTTCATTGACAATTGATGGCGGTTTTATGTTGAAATGACATGAATGAATTAAAGAATAAAGTTGCAATTGTTACTGGTGCTGGCCAGGGAATTGGTCGTGTTATCGCCGAACAATTTGCTCAAGATGGTGCCACTGTCTATATTAACGATTTGCAGATGGGTAATATGGCTGAATGGGCAAAAGACTGCTCAGAACGAAACACTACAAAAGTCGTACCTATATGCTTCGATGTAACTGACACACAGGCACTAAAAACCAATCTTATGTCTATCTATAAGGCTGAGGGACATATTGACTGTATAGTTAACAATGCAGCCATTATTGCAAACCAAAAATTAGGTATGGTGACCAAACCTCTTTTAGAAAAAATGTATAGTGTGAATGTATTTGCTGTTATCGACATGATTCAGATTGCCTCACGCTTAATGGCTCGTACTGGAGGTGGAAACTTCGTTAATATCGCTTCTGTCACAGGTATTGTTGGTTCTCCAGGTCAGGTGGCTTATTCCTCGACAAAAGGCGCTGTTATCTCTATCACAAAGTCTGCTGCCAAAGAGTTAGCACCGATGAATATCCGTGTCAATGCTGTGGCACCAGGTATTATTAAGACCGAACGTTTTGAGGAACTATATGAGGCCAGTAGCGACAAGATCGACAGGCGTATTTCCAGAATTGCCCTTGGCCGCTTAGGTACACCACAAGATGTTGCTAATGCGGTTTCATTTCTTGCATCCGACAGAGCGTCTTATATCAGTGGTCACATTCTTGGCGTAGATGGATGTGCCTCAATTTAAATCGAATGAATAATGTTTCTCGATATAGATAAGAAAGACAAAGCGAAGATAGCTGTCATCGATGATAGTGGTAGATCTATCACCTATGGTGATATCTGTGAATTCTCTATTGAGTTTGCTAAGCATCTGCCGCAGCGGTCTCTGATTTTTATTTTGTCAGAAAATAAAATAGGATCGCTATTAGGCTATACGTCTTCACTTATCAATAAAATCGTTCCCCTTATTCTCAGTGCTAAAACTGAGGAAAGCTTGTATGTAAATCTTCGTGACATGTACAAGCCAGAGTTTATGTGGGTTCCAAAGGAGATGACAGATCAGTTAGGTTATGAAGTTATCTATACTGCATGGGATTATGCATTGGTAAGAACTGGATTTACTTCGGTTTCCATGTATGATGAATTGTCTCTCTTGTTACCAACATCTGGTTCAACAGGAAGTCCCAAACTCGTCCGTCATAGCTATCGTAATATTGAGGCAAATGCCAATAACGTACAAAGATTGTTTGGATTAACCGACAGCGAGAAAGCGATGGCAATCCTTCCTATGCATTATACGATGGGGTTATCGGTAATTACTTCGCATCTTTTGGCAGGTGCTACATTGTTACTGTCAGGTCGTTCTTTGTTAGATAGAGGCTTTTGGACCATACTTAAAGAGGCCACAAGTTTCACTGGAGTTCCGTATAGCTATGAGATCATGATGAAGATGCGGTTTACCCGTATGGACTTACCTAATCTCAGAGTGATTACACAAGGTGGTGGTAAACTTACACTTGAGATGTGGAGAGCACTTGTCCAATATGCCCAAGATAAAGGAAAACGATTCATAGCAACTTACGGGCAGTCTGAATGTACTGCTCGCATGGCTTATCTTCCAGCAGAATTAGCTGCGACAAAAATATGTAGTATTGGCTTCGCTGAGCCAGGTGGACAGTTGTCAATCATTGATGATGATGGAAACGAATCTTTTGAAGGAGAAGCTACAGGAGAAATGATTTATAGAGGCGAAAATGTCACTTTAGGCTATGCTGTTTCTCAGAAAGACCTATTGAAAGGAGATGAAAACCATGGGGTGATGCATACAGGTGACTTAGCTTACCGTGACGTGGATGGTTGTTATTTCATCGTTGGCCGCCTGAAACGGTTTCTAAAAATCTTTGGTTTGAGAATTGGACTTGATGAGGTAGAGGACCTGATCAAATCTAATTATAACATAGATTGTTATTGTAAAGGCACTGATGAGAAGCTCATTGTGCTAGTCACAAACCCTTCAATTGCAGAGCAGCTACCCGCATTTATTGAAGAAAAGACGCATCTTTTTCATCAGAATATTGAGGTACAATTGGTTGAAGCCATATTAAGAAATGAAAGCGGAAAAGTAATAAAACAATAAATATATGAGCAATTTGGAAAAATTGAATAGCATCTTCTGCGATGTTTTTGGAGTGGATGCTACCGTACTTAACAATGAGTTCGATAAGAACAGTGTTGAAAACTGGGACTCTGTTCATCAATTGAGTCTTACATCAAGTCTAGAAGATGAATTTGATATTATGTTCGATGCAGAAGATATCCTGGAGTTTACATCTTATGATAATGCCAAGAGTATTCTGACAAAATATGATATTGAGTTATAATGGCTTACTGGGAGATTAAAAACGTTGCTCTAAGAGGTGTAACAGGTACAGTTCCCAACCATCCTGTTAAGTCTGTCGATCTACCATTCTTCACAGAAGAAGAAGCAGGTATATTTGATGCAACAGTCGGTATAAAAAATCGTTATATCGCATCTGAAGACATTTGTGCTTCAGATCTGTGTTACGATGCAGCTGAAAGATTAATCGCAGGATTGGAATGGGAGAAAGAGAGTATAGATGTTCTTTTATTTGCGTCAGTTACAGGTGACTATAAGACACCGCCCACTTCAGCGATCCTTCAAGATCGTTTAGGACTACCATCTTCCACTTTTGTTTTAGACGTTCCTATGGGGTGTTGTGGCTGTATGTATTGCATTAACATAGCAGGAAACATGCTCTCTGCAGGTACTGCTAAACGGGCATTGATTCTTGTTGGTGATACTGCAATGCGTATGGGTAATCCCAAAGATAAGAGTCGTGGTCCTTTATTTGGTGATAGCGGTACGGCTCTAGCTCTTGAATATGATACAACGGCAAACGACATTATCATTGACTTTAATACACTTGGCTCTGGCTATCAAGCACTGATGACTCCTCATGGCGGATATCGTCATCCCATTACCAAGGAATCTTTTGAAGAAGAAGATTTTGGTAATGGAATCATTCGTGCTCCTAAAGACGCACTTATCAATGGTATGAACGTGTTTTCGTTTGCCATTACCAAGCCTCCAATCAGCGTAAAAAAGATGTTGGAACAACAGGGACTGGACAAGGATAACGATATTGATTTCTTCTTGATCCATCAAGCCAACAAACTTATTGTTGATAGACTTGTCAAGAAATTAAAACTACCTATAGATAAAGTTCCTTATAACCTACAGAAATTTGGTAATCTTGGTGGGGCTTCCATCTTGATGCTTATGGTTTCTGAAATAGCTGATGAATTGTCATCAAAACCTTTGACTCTTTTATGTTCTTCATTTGGCCTTGGGTTAACCTGGGGTACTATGCTTATTAAAACTCAGCCATTAATGGTTTTACCTGTAAATATATTTTAATATGGGACTAATGAGAAGAAAGCGTCTTGTCCAAGTAATTAAGTTCGGTTGGAAAGATGCGAAGGAAATTGCTGCATCTGAAGGAATAAAAAAAACAAGAATTTCGTTATTTTTTGATATCTTATCTTGTTATAAGAAGTACTACATTTTCAGTAATCAATATAAAAAAAAGAAAGTCTGGAATTTATCTAAACAAGAACGCATTTCATTGTCTGAAATAATAGGGAAAAATAATAGGGAAAGAGATCAATGGGTTGACTCACATTATGAAGATTGGAATTTCTTAAATAAGTACACCTGTTTATCTTGGCAGGAGACTCCTAAAAAAATAAAAAAAAGAAATGAGGCATATAAGATTCATTATGGGTGGGGAGATAAAATTTCTGTACAATATGGTGTCACCTTCATTTGTGAACATTTTTTCAAAGGTAAAATAACTTGTGGTAATAATATTTTGTTTGCAAGAAATGTCGATATTGATTATACTGGTGATTTGATAATAGGTGATTATGTGTACTTTTCTGAAGGTGTAAAAATTTTAACTCATGACCACGAGTACGATTATTCCGGTAAAGATGAAAGTAAGGGTTGTATTTTGACACCACTTGTAATACATGACAAGGTATGGATTGGAGCTCGTGCAATAATTATGCCCGGAGTAAATGAAATTGGGCGAGGAGCTTTAATTTCATCAGGCTCTTTAATTAGAAGGAAAGTACCTCCTTACGCTGTATTGATGGGTAATCCTGCCAAAATTGTGGGGTTCCGTATGCCACCTAAACAAATAATGGAATTTGAAAAAGAGTTATATCCTGAGTCCGAGCGAATTCCTTTGGAAGTCCTTGAACAAAATTATAATAAATATTTTGTCAACAAAATAAAAGATATTAAGGAATTCGTTAAACAATGATTTTTTGAAATATTCTTTATAATTAATAATTAGTTTGGATATGAATAAGAATCTTATAAAAATCAGTGATGAAAAATTAATGGATTATTCATTGAAGTATTACAAAATTGCTATTGGCAAAAAATGTGATATTTATAATCCGGTCTTTTTTACGGAAAAGATCTTGTGGTATACCTTTTTTTATGATAATCCAATTTGTCCGTATATCGTTGATAAAGTAACTTTTAAACAATACATCAAAGATATATTAGGAGATGGATATACCATACCGATGTTCGGTTCCTGGAAAACGATAGAAGAATTTGAAAAGGCATGGTTTAGTACAGAGTTACCCCATGAATTTTGTTTGAAAGCCAATCTGCAAAGTGATGGTCGCAACATCTTGTTAATTCATGATAAGGAATCAACCAATTTCGAAGACATCAGGAAAGACGTGGTAGAGTGGTTAAAGCCCGAAAACACTCTGATGAATTCATTAGCAAAGAAATTCTATATGAGTGTGCCTCAAATTTTGGCAGAAGAATATATGTCTAATTATAAAGACCAGCTTTATGATTATAAATTCTTCTGTTTCGATGGGAAACCATATTGCATGTATGTGGCGACTGAACATTTTATGAAAGATGATTATCCAATAACTTTTTACGACTTGAATTGGAATAAACTAGACGTTAAGTATGGCTCTCATCAGAATGCCGAAGTTCCAAAACCAAAGCATTATGAAGATATGAAGGAATTGGCAAGTATATTGTCTAAAGGTTTTCCGTTTCTTCGTGTTGACTTCTTTGACACAAAAGATAAATTATTTATTGCTGAATTGACTTTTAACCCAGGGGGTGGTTTTGTTCCATATCATCCAGAATCATTTAATAAAGAATTGGGAGATTTGTTTATTCTTCCAACTGACAACAATTATAAATAACATTTTACTTATTGAAATCATGGATATTCAAGTATTTATTGAAAAATTTGGCGAAGCCATTGAAGTTGAGAACGTAGATAAATTGACACCCGAGACTGATTTTCATTCATTGGACGAATGGTCGTCAATCAGTGTAATGCTAACAATCGCCTTTTTTGATGAGGAATTTGGGAAAGAGATTAGTGGTGCAGATCTGAAGTCTATGAAGACTATTCAAGATGTTTATGATTTTGCAATGAATTAATTGTTATGTCAATTGTAAAATTCAAAGGTATCGGCATCACCGCCATGGCAGGTGCCGTACCTTCTTATATTGTCGATAATCTTAAATATAATCTGTTCTTTCCAGAAGATCAGATCAAAGAAGTGGTAGATAAAGTTGGAATATATGAACGTCGATTTGCTGACGACAAGACGTGCTCATCGGATCTGTGCTTCGCTGCTGCCCAAAAACTGATACTGGACAATGATGTAGACAGAAGCAAAATTGATCTGTTGGTGTTCATTTCACAGACAGCCGACTATCGCATGCCTGCCACATCGATTACTCTTCAACATCGTTTGGGATTGAACAATAGTTGTGTAGCCTTTGACATAAATCTTGGTTGTTCTGCTTTCATATACGGAATGTCTGTGGTCTACAGTATGATGCAGACTGGAGCATTCCGCAAAGCACTAATTCTTGATGGCGAGACGCGTAGCAAGGTCTATAGCCCAAGGGATCGTCGTTCTGCCTTTATCTTTGGTGATGGGGGTGTAGCAGCCCTTGTTGAGCAAGACGATAAGTTCGGAGATTCATATATGTCCCTCAATTCTGATGGTTCACGTGCCGACCTCATTATGATTAAGGCTGGCGGCTATCGCCACCCATCAACAACTGAAACATTAAAGGAAAAGGTGGTCGATGAGTATGGTAATATGCGAAGTGAAGAACAAGGATATATGAAGGGAGGGGATGTATTCAATTTTGTTATCCGTGAAATACCTCGAGATATCAAGAAAACACTTGCCGCTGCAGATGTCTCAGTTAACCAGTTAGATTTTATAGTTTTCCACCAGGCCAATAACTTCATCAATTCATTCATTGCCAAGAAGATGAAACTTGATGTAACAAAGATTCCACATACCATCGAGAAGTTTGGCAATACCTCAAGTGTAAGTGTTCCACTCACTATTGTAAGTGAACTTAAGAATAAACTGGATGGTGAGAAAAAACTTCTTCTTAGTGCTTTCGGAGTAGGCATGACTTGGGCTACAGGTATTATACCATTTGTCGATACGAAAATATCTGACATAGTTGAGGTCGAGAATGGACAACCTATTAACAAATGCCTTCGACGTGATTATACACCCATTGAGGATGAGTCAGAAGAATCGAAAACAAAACCCTATAGAAATTAATGTTCAATCCATTTACCCTTGAAAACAAGACCATTTTGATTACTGGAGCATCATCAGGCATAGGTCGCCAGTGTGCCATAGATTGTTCCAAAATGGGGGCAAAGGTCGTTCTTGTCGCTAGGAATGAAGAGAGACTAAACGAAACACTTTCGTTAATGGCAGGAGAAGGGCACCTATTATTCCCCTATGATCTAAATGACCTAAATGGCATCAAAGAACTTGTATCTAGTATTGTCGCTAGAAAAGGGAGACTTAATGGGTTCATACATTCTGCTGGGGTCGAATTAACAAAACCTCTACAGCTCTTATCTTTTGAAGATTATTCAGCTATCATTCGTGTTAATTCTTTGAGCGCTTTTGAATTCGTGCATCATTTGTCAAATATTAAAAACATGAATAAAGGTGGCTCAATTGTGTTAATTGCTTCTATATCTGGTGTAATAGGTCGTAGTAGCATATCAGCTTATTCAGCAAGCAAAGGTGCAATTATTAGTGCTTGCCGTTCGATGGCCATAGAATTTTCTATAAAGCATATTCGTGTAAATTGTGTCTCTCCTGGTACAATATTGACACCATTAATGCAAAAATATCTTAATAGTCTCGATGACCTAGCACGAGAAAAAAGAGTTGATGGGTTCCCATTAGGATTAGGTGATCCCGAAGACATCAGCAATGCGTGTATCTTTCTTCTTTCAGATGCGAGCAGGTGGATTACCGGACAGAATTTGATTGTCGATGGTGGATATACTGTAAAATAATATATTCCCATCTCCAGTTAAGACACTTACTTAATTGTTAAGAGTTTTTTCATATATCATATATTACAGACGGCATGAGTCAAAGTAAGTCCAATCACATAAGATTTATGGTACGAGTTAGCTGTATGACTTACAATCATGCTCCTTATATTATTGAGGCTATGAATGGTTTCTGCATGCAACAGACAAACTTTCCTTTTTTGGCTGTTATTTGTGATGATGCTTCTACTGATGGAGAACAAAAGGTTATTGATAAATATTTGCAGGAAAACTTCATTTTAGATTCTGATGCAGAATATATGTCTATAGAAACAGAAGAAGCAAATATTATATATGCTCGTCATAAGCAGAATCTCAACTGTTTCTTTCTTGTTATTTATTTAAAAGAAAATCATTACTCACAACGAAAGCCCAAATATCATCTATGGCAAAAATGGACTAACTCAACAAAATACGTTGCATTATGTGAAGGAGATGATTATTGGATAGACCCTTTAAAATTGCAAAAACAAGTTGACTTTTTAGAAAGCCATCCAGGATGTACAATGATATGTAATCGGACAAAATTATATTCTGAAAAGCAAAAAAAGTATATTGGTGAGAATTATTGCTATAATCACGACCGAACGGTAAAAACCAAAGATGTGATATATCGATCGGGACTTTTCATATCTACTTGTAGTATTGTATATCGCAAGTCTATCGTCGATAATTATCCTGATTATTGCCGAAAATGTGCTGTTGGCGATTATCCTCTTCAGATTATGGCCGCAATGATGGGGAAAATTTATTATTTTAACGAAATTATGTCAGTTTATAGAGTTGAAAACAGCAATTCTTGGATGAAAAAACAAAAATGGCGTTCTGTTTCTGACTCTAATCTTAATAGAATAGATTCAATGATTAATATGTTTAAAGGTTTTTCTTTGGACTTCCCCAATTATAAATCTTTATATAATAATAAAATTGCACAATATTTAATATTCCAATCTCCTTCAAGATTTACGAATGAAGGAAAAGATTTAGAATTCTTTAAAGATTATTATAGGAAAGACTTTCATGAGTTCCCTTTATTTTTTAAGATAATAGAGAAATTTAGAATGACTAATATCCGAGGATTACGTGGATATTCTGAAAAAATTACAAGACATTTTTTAGATCATTTTACAAAAAAAATTATTTTTATAAATAATGAGAAAAGTCATCACTTACGGAACCTACGATCTGCTACACCAAGGTCATATCAACCTACTAAAACGGGCAAAAGCATTGGGTGACTACCTCATTGTAGGAGTTACCAATGATAACTTTGACCGCGAAAGAGGGAAACTGAATGTCAAAAACAACGTTTTAGAGCGTGTTGAGGCGGTAAAGGCGACGGGATTAGCCGATAAGATCATTATTGAAGATTATGTTGGTCAGAAAATAGATGATATTCAGAAATATGAGGTAGATATCTTTGCTATCGGTTCCGACTGGGTCGGAAAATTCGATTATCTCAAAGAGCTTTGTGAAGTGGTATATCTGCCACGGACAGAAGGAATCTCCTCTACCATGCTGCGCGAGGAGATGCAGCAATATGTAAAGATTGGTATTGTGGGTGCCGGACGTATTGCCAAGCGTTTCCCAAAAGAAGCAGCCTTCGTAGATGCTGTAACGATTACTGATGTATATGATATTGTTCAGGACCATGCAGATTCTTTGGCAGAGGATAATGACATTCCATATGTAGCAACTTCTTATGAGGAGCTTGTAGATCATGTTGATGCTGTTTATGTAGCAACACCACATCTGAGCCATTATGAGTTGACTAAATATGCGTTGGGACATGGTAAGCATGTGCTATGTGAGACGCCTCTCGTATTAAACAGTGAGCAAGCAAAAGAACTTTTTTCTTTAGCGCATGCCAAGAACTTGGTCTTACTTGAGGCCAACAAAACGGCTTTCTGTCCGGCTTTCAATCACCTTATCACCATGATAAAGAGTGGCCTCATCGGTGAGGTCGTGGGTATAGATGCCTCAGAATCAAAAGTATGGGGTGACAAGACTTTGCGAGAGTTAGATCCCAATCAGGCAGGAGGTTCTCTTTACGAGATGGGATCTTACCCCCTGTTGCCCATCGTCAAACTTATGGGCACAGACTATCAAAACATTAACATCTATTCTCGATTTGAAGATGGTGTTGACATTTTCACGAAGGGAGTTATGCGTTACCCCAAGGCCGTATGCAGCTTCCAATTAGGATTGGGCGTGAAGACTGAAGGTAATCTTGTTATCTCCGGAACAAAAGGATATGCATACGTGCCTGCACCTTGGTGGAAGACCGACTTCTTTGAACTTAGATATGAAGACCAAAATCAGAACAAGAAGTTCTTCTATAAATGGGATGGAGAGGGCTTACGTTATGAGATACAGGAATTCGTATCTTGTATTATCAATCATCGGCTTATATCTCCCAAGATGACCAAGAATGAGAGTATCATGATAGCACAAGTTCTGGAACAATTTACAAACAAAATTAATTTAGTAGAAATATAATAATATGAAATATGCCATAGTTACTGGAGGTTCAAGTGGCATCGGGAAAGGGGTAGCCACAATGTTATTAAAGAAAGGGTATCATGTGTTTATTACATATGCCTTTGATCCAAATATTGAAGAGGCAAAAAAAGAACTGAAAGCTATTTCAGATGAAGTAGAGTTATTTGAAATAGATCAAACCATCAGAGAAAACACATATCTCTTTATCTCACTAGTAAAAGAACGTACGAACCATGTTGATTGCATTATTTGCAATGCTGGTATTACTCGGAGAAGTTCTTTTACAGAAACGAAAGATGAAGATTGGGATGCGATGATGGAAGTTGCAGTTAACTCTCATTATATCATGATACGTGAGTTATACCCCATCATTCCCAATGGTTCAAGGATCGTTTTTACAGGATCAGCCATGGGACTTTATCCTCACGGTACTGTTTTGGCATACGGTGTTACCAAGGCTGCGGTCCATGCCTTAGTAAAGAACCTTGTCAAAGAGTTTGAAGGAACAGGAACGACTATCAATGCCATAGCCCCTGGATTCGTAGAGACTCCTTGGCAAAAACAGAAACCCGAAGAAATTCGACAGAATATTTATAAGAAAACGGCTATTCACCGATTCGCAAGCATTGAGGAAATTGCACAAGCTTTTATGTTTTGCATTAACAATGATTTTGTCAATGGGAGTATCATTGAAGTAAATGGTGGCTATTCCTTTAAATAAAACTTACACATGAATAGGCTCTTCCTCATTTCCTTATTTTTAATGTTGTTATCTGCCTGTGGTAGTGCAGATAATTTTATTGAGGAACTTGAAAATACGAGTCCCATTGATTCTATTTTTGTAATTCCTCATCATCCGAATGATAGTTCAAATGTCATTCCAGCCGACACGATAATTGCCGGTAACGACACCACAATTGCTTCCAAGGATAGTTTGAGTAATACGAGTAAACCTATCGCTAATGATACTTTGTCAATTAATTCCCATCCAGAAATAGAATCTATTAAATTATTTCAAATAAAATCAGAATCCAAGAATACGAACCAAGGGCTTGCCATTTATGGAAATATACTTTTCAATTGTCACCACTCAAATGACTATATAGATGTTTATAATTTAGAGTCAAAAGAAAAAATAGCATCAATACAATTAGAACCCGAAGATATTGTTCATAGTAACAATGTTAATTTTGGTTCCGAATTTTATTCAGAAGATGATAAATTTCCTTTATTATATATTCAACAACGTGGTTATGCTTCAAAACTAAATGTATATAGGATAATATGCGAAAGAGATAGCTTATTTTCAGCAGAAAAAATTCAGACTATTTCCTTTGAATCATGTAGTTGGTGCATTAATACAATTGATAACACTAGGAATTTATTATATTCCTTTTATGGTTATAAAGGCAAAAATTATTTGTCTTGTTTTAGAATGCCTTCTTACCGTGAAGGTGATATAACCATACATCCTCAGTCTGCTATTAAAACATTTATTTCTCCATACAAAAAAGTTGGCCAAGATACCGCATTTGATAATATATATTTATATATTCTTTGTGGATATAGTAACGAAGGTGAGTTATGGCGAATTGATATAGATAATAAAACGGCAAAGGTTATTGATCTCGTTTCTAATGGATTAAAAAAAGAACCAGAAGGAATAGATTTCTTTAATGGAATAATAATTATGTCTTTTAATGATAATAATTTGTATAAAATAAAAATCCATGAATAATTAATATATGAATCTTGATAAAGAGATAAGAGACGGATACGAGATATCTGCTGAAATGAAGAAGGTATGGGCAGTTGAGATGGAACTGCTTAAAAAACTTTTGGAAGTCTGCAAAAAACATAACTTGAAGATTTGGGCAGAAGGTGGAACTTTATTAGGGGCTGTTAGGCATAAGGGGTTTATTCCCTGGGATGACGATATCGACATGGCTATGCCAAGGGAAGATTATGACAAACTTCAAGCCATTGCTAAAGATGAGTTTAAAGCACCTTTTTTTTTCCAGTCCGGCTATACTGATTTGTTCCCCAATGGTATGACAAGGCTTAGGATGGATGATACTGCTGCCATATTAGAACACACCATCTTTATAAATCAGCATCAAGGCATTTTTATAGATATTTTCCCCTTAGATATAATACCTGATAATAATGAAGAACTTATGCTATTCTTAGAGGAGAGAGATAGAGAAAAGGATAAGTTGAAACTCTATTGTGATTATCATTATTCTTTATCTAACTTTAGACACAATATAAACATTATAAAAACAAGAAAACAAATAAATAGAATAGGATTCAATACATATTTCAAACATTATGATCATTTACTAAAAAAATACGCATCTTCCCATTATCATCGAATTTCTATCTTCTCGTGGAGTCCACAACCAAAGTATTATAGACAAAAGGATTGGTATAGAGAAACCATTTTCCTTCCTTTTGAAGATATCATGATACCAGTTCCAATTGATTATGATAAAATATTGACAAAACAATTTGGAGATTATATGACACCCCAAAAACAAGCAACAATGCATGGTGGTTTCGTAATATTGGACACACAAAAAACCTATAAAGATTACATCCCTTTATTAAGAAAGCAACATAAATGGGATCATTGGATATCAAAAATAAGAATCTTGAAACAAATGTTGGGACATTAATTATCATGAACCTTCAGCAAGAGACACGAAACGGTTATGACATTTCTGCAGAGATAAAAAAACTCTGGGCAGTTGAAATGGAATTGCTCAAAAAGCTCATGGAGGTGTGTGAGAAACACCATCTGAAGATTTGGGCGGAAGGGGGAACCCTTTTAGGAACGATACGACACAAAGGATATATCCCTTGGGATGATGACATTGATATGGCAATGCCACGCGAAGACTATGATAAATTACAAGTTATTGCAAATGATGAATTCCATTATCCGTATTTCTTTCAAACGGGATATACTGATTTATTTCCCTATGGTATGGCGAAATTAAGAATGGAAGGTACTACAGCTATTACAGCAGGTTCTATTCCGTATGAATTCCATCAAGGTATCTTTATTGATATTTTCCCTTTAGATACTGTTCCTGACGATGAGATGCAATTAAATCGCTTCATTGAAAATATCGAGGTAAAAAGGTCTGAAATGAAATTATATTGTAATCATGTCTTTTCCTGGACAAATCCAAAGTATAATTGGAAGATTATTAAACTCAAAGGGAAAGTAAACCCTCAAGGGTTTAGTAACTACTTTAGAGCGTATGATGAATTCTGTAAACAATTCATGAATACCACTAACAAAAGAGTATCTCTAATTTCATGGAAATGGCAGCCAAGGTATTTGAGGGAAAAAGAATGGTATGATAATACCATAATGTTACCTTTCGAAGACATAATGATGCCGGTACCCTCTGGATATAATGAGATTCTTACAATACAATTTGGTGACTACATGACACCTATTCAAGCACCAAGCATGCATGGTGGTATTGAGATTTTTGATGTTGAACATTCTTACAAAGAGGTTCTTCCTCAAATACGTAAGAAGCACAGATGGGATAATTGGAATGCCAGAAAAGATTGGCTTTTGAAAATAATTCATTTACATAGATAATTCTATTTTCTTTTTTAGGTTATTCATTGAAGTAGAATGCTCAGCATTATAATCCCTATTTATAACAGCGAGAAATACTTAAAAGAATGTGTGAACAGTATTCTTCAACAAAGCTATAAGGATATTGAACTCATTCTTGTTGATGATGGCAGTTCTGATAGTAGTGCTTCATTATGTGATGATTTTGCGAGACATGATGCACGCATCGTCACTATCCACAAGAAGAATGGAGGTCAAAGTTCTGCAAGGAATGCTGGTCTTGAAATAGCTAAAGGAGATTATATAACATTTGTTGATTCCGATGATACTCTTGAAGAAAACACATATCTTTACAACATTGAATTATTAGATACAATGCCAAATGTTGATATCATACAATTTCCCTGTATCAACAAGTATGGAAGTAATCATCCTAAGCTTAAGTTCAAACACAAAGCACTTATAACAGGCTCAGATAATTTATATCAAGCATGGTTACAAGAAATGATTATTTCAAATTATGTTTGGAACAAAATATTTAGGAGATATATATTTGATCACAAAAGATTTCGCGAAGGAATGTTTTACGAAGATCGACATTTTATAAGTGAAATTCTCAAAGATATAAATTCAATTTACTTGTCTGAAATCGGTTTATATTATTATTACGAACGAGAAGGTCAGGTAACAAGTAAACCAGATAATGAATTTATTCTTAACTCTAAAATCATTGCAGATTTGAGTATCTCACAACATATACAAAAATATCCATCATTGTCATATCAATACCTTGAAAGGTATTATAATTGTATTTATTATTACAAGAAAGCTAAAAAGAACCATTGGACTATTAATTCTAATACAACTAAGCAATTAATGAAAGATTGCCCTTCATTCTTTTCTATTATTAAATCATCTGCTCCTATAGGAATTAAACTACAAATCTTCAAGGTTAAATTATTTGGTCTTGTGTAATGATACAAAAAATGACTGATCTCAAAGTAATATACAATGAACTAATGTGTGTCTGTTTTTTTATTCATTCACGGAGAGTTTTGAAACATTTGTAGATGTAAAATATCAAATCAAGATATACTATTTCTGATGAATTATAAAAGCATGGATATAGTATATATCAAGTATATATTTTATTAAAACTTTTAAAAAACACTAAATGAAACTCTCTATTATAACTGTAAATTATAATAATCTTTGGGGTCTGAAGAAAACTCTGAAGAGTGTTCTTGACCAAACAAATAAAGATTTCGAATGGATAGTTATTGACGGTGGATCCACCGATGGAAGTAAAGAATTACTTGAAGAGAATTCCGACAGAATAAACTATTGGATAAGTGAGAAAGATCATGGTATTTATGAAGCCATGAACAAAGGCATCAAAGTTGCAAAAGGTGACTATCTGCAATTCCTTAACTCAGGAGACTGTTTGGCCGACCCAAGTATCATCCAACATTTTTGCCAGCGTCCTAACTCAGAAGATGTAATTTATGGCAATGCCATTATCGTTGACAAGGATGACCATGAGGTTAAACGTTTTCATGCACCAGACAATCTTAAATTCTCCTATTTCTTTGGCCATGCTTTAAATCATCAAGCAACCTTCTTTAGTAAGCGTTGTTTCCAAAACTATTTATATAATGAAGAGAATCGAATCGCATCTGATATTGAATTATACATGTATCTGATGTACCATCATTGTTCTTTTCAGAAATGGGATGAATATGTGGTGCGTTTCGACAACTCTGGACTTAGTTCTCAAAAGGCGAAAGATGAGTTTGCTGGAATTGTCGATCGTGTATTAGCCAAAGGAATAAAAACTGACTATCAAGAGTTGATCCAATTTCGAGATGTTGACTTAGCTATCATGATCAAGAAAATCATCAACTCAAACAGATTATTGAGATATATGGCAAGAATAGCGCTATATCCCATTTACTGGTTAGCGAAGTAATCATTATTACATTACAATGAAGAAATATATAGATCTCCTTTCACGGCCGATCATAAACCAATTCCCATTTATCATCATTTTTATGTTGTTAATGGGACTTATCCATATGCTTCAGTGGATTCACGGGCGAATGGTATCTTTTGAAGAGGGTATTTGGGTTTCACGGCTTGTGGGAAATATTGCTATATGGTTTCTCACTGCCTATCTACTGGCAACGATCATAGAACTCTGTGGTAAAAAGTGGGTGAAGGTTCTCTTCTATGTCATCACACTTGTTATGTTTACCATACAGAGCTTTTTATGGGCAAACTTTGACACACCTATTTCCAGTACTATTCTCACATTGGTAGCAGAAACCGATGAACGTGAATCAGAGGAATTCTTAAACGCTTTCCTTTTTCAGACGCAAGTATAAAGGTATATTCCAAACTATTGGGATATATAATCCTTATAATAATTTCAGAATGGTTCTATCACAAATATCTGAAAAAAAACCTACAGCGTAAATGCATCAAAACGATCGCATTGATCTTGTGTATTCCCCTTCTATTATTTGGTATCTATTCTTCAAAGGTCTATGCAGAAACCTATCATGGTAAATACACAGGAAGAATGGACAAACCGGATGACCCTTTCTCATGTACCTATTTTTCTTGGTGTGAAATGCATGTAGAAAGTAATCGTATCAAGAATGAGGTGGAGGTAACAAAGGATATGGAAAAGCCTTCTCTCAATAAAGAATTAGAAGACAGTCTGAATATCGTGGTAGTAATTGGCGAATCCTACATCAAACATCATGCACAATTATATGGTTATCCTCACGAAACAACCCCTCTTGCGCAGAAAGAAGTTGACGATGGTAATCTGTTTGTATTTAATGATGTTGTTTCTCCTGCTAATAACACGACTGTGGTCCTAAAAAATATGTTCTGCTGTAATGATGTGGGAAAAGGAGAGAAATGGTATGATGCACCCTTCTTTCCAGCAATCTTCAAGAAAGCAGGATATAGTGTTCTTTTATGGGATAACCAATTAACTTTGGATGTTAACACCTCTGGTTTCTTACAAGTACGGAATTTCCTTTATAATGAGGAATTACAGAAAATAGGCTTTACAGCAACGAATAAGCAAGGATTTGACCTAGATGGAGAACTTATAGAATCATTTATTAAAGATAAGTATAAACCTTTAGCAGCAAGAAATCTGATTATTTTCCATTTGCAAGGGCAGCACATTAATGCCGCAACAAGATATCCCCATAACGAACAATTCACGAAATTTACTGTTGACAGTGTAAAAAGAAGTGACAAGTATCTCACAAACGAAAAAAAGCAAAGAATTGCTGATTATGATAATGCCACCTATTATAACGACTGGGTTCTGAATCAGATTATAGATTTATATAGAAACAACAATGCCATTGTCATCTATTTCGCAGATCATGGTGATGAGGTGTATGATTATCGTGATCAATTCGGTAGAGAGTTTGGTACTTTTACACCCAACAAATTAAAATACCAATTTGAGGTACCATTTATGATTTGGTGCTCAGATATTTTTCAGGAAAGACACCCCGAAACGATAAACCAAATCCGTCAATCTGTCAACCGGCGATTTTTAATAGATAAGGTTTGCCATCTCCTTTTCCGTATAGGAGGAATAGAGACTAAATACTATCAACAGCAACTAGACCTACTTGATGATCATTATCAATGTGGAAAACGCATTTGTAACTTTGTGCACGACTACGATAAAATCGTAAATAATAATTTGTTTAGGAATAAAAATGGATAGAATAAAATGGGTTGATAACTTGAAAGGATTCATACTTTTGTTAGTATGCATCGGACATGTGCACTTCCGGACGGGAATGATGTACCAAGTATCAACCATGTGTGCAGCATTCAGAATGACTACTTTTTTCTTTCTCTCTGGTTATCTGTTCAGCATCAGAAAGCATAAAAGTATTTCATCATATACGAAATCTAAAACCAAGTCGCTATTAATCCCCTATATTTGCTTGTCAGTAGTATTTCTGTTTTTTGATGCCCGATTATATGATGTTTCCTTGATTCCTTTTCATAAATATACAGAATTCCCTATTTTAGCATTTTTGCGTGTACCAGATACGATTCAAAATAGTTGGGAATATTTGTATATGGATTTTGTCAGCATATTTATCTCAGGCACATCAACACCTATTACCACACCTCTTTGGTTTGTCAATGTGTTATTCTGGACCAGCATCTGTTTTTACATTATCCACCATATCACTCCCTCAGAAGCGAAAAAGAAAAATGTTTTTATTCTCAGCTACGCCATAATCTGTCTTTCAATTGCATGGATATGTAACAAAGGACATTATTTCCTTCCTTTTAATTTCCATGTTGTTTGCGCTGCTACTTTCTATTTTTCTATAGGATATTTGGCTAAAAATTTTATTAACAAGCATTTGAACACGATGCCAATCAAATATCTCATACTTATGCTTATCATTATCGGTCCTATTTACCTATATGGCATTAACGTAAATGGAGCGATCTCCTTATATACAAACTCTCTTGGTGGAAAGCTTTATGGACTGATTATTGCCTCACTCTCTGGCATAGCAGGTGTAGTGGTAACTTTCATTCTTTTATCAAGGATTCCCGGGACATCAGCCATTGGTGGCATCTTCCGTAACTTAGCACGAAATGCACTGGTTTTTCTCGCTGTGCACTATTGGGTAATCAATACGGGCGATATCCTTTTCCATGAAATCAACAAAGACCCCTTATATAAATATGCTATTTTCATTGCAGCTTTGCTTATTTCTTTTATGTCTTTCCCTATTTTCAGGAATAAGTTGTATAAACTGTTAGGAAAAGAGAAAATAAGCATGAGAGAGGCTTTATCTATTAAATAAATTATGAAAAAGAGAATCTTCTTTCTTATCCATAGTATGAATGTAGGTGGTGTGGAGAAAGCGTTGTTAGGGCTTTTGTCTATTATACCATTAGATCAATATGAGGTACATTTGGGGTTAATCCATAAGAAAGGTGGATTCCTGCCCTTCTTGCCCAAGGAAGTAAAGATCCATGAAATAAAGACGTATCAGAACTATTGGAGACTTATCAATGATCCTCCTTTAGAATACATCAAGGAATTTTTTAGGAAAGGTCAATTAAAAGATGCATTCGTCCATCTTTTACTCTACATTCAATTCAAAATAACAGGAAACAGATACTGGTTTTATAAATATATCCTTCGACATGAACCTGTCATGAATGAGAACTACGATTTAGCAGTCTCTTTTGCTGGTCCTTCGCAAATGATGGATTATTATATATGCGAGAAAGTCAAAGCTAAAAAAAAATGCGGTTGGATTCATTTCGATGTGTCTAAGTTTGGCATCGATAAAGGAATGACAGCACAACTGTACAAAAAGTACAATAAGATATTTATTGTATCAGAAACAGGTAAAGAGATCTTCAACCGGATGTTCCCTCAGTTTAAGGATAAAACGGAGGTTTTTCACAATGTTGTTTCACCTGAACAGGTAGTCAGCATGGCGAATAATGGCCCAACCTTTGAGGATAATTATAATGGGAAACGCATACTGACAGTCGGGCGTATTTCTGAAGAGAAGGGGCAACGTGTCGCAATAGAGGCATTGAAGATTCTGTTATCTAAAGGATATCAACTGAAATGGTATTTTGTCGGTGACGGGAAAGACAAGCCTTACTGTGAACAATTGGCTAAAGAATATGGTATAGCTGATTATGTTGTATTCTTAGGGACTCAAACCAACCCCTACGGATATATGAAAGATTGTGACATCTATATGCAGCCCTCCCGTCACGAAGGCTATTGCATTACCTTGGCAGAGGCACTCTGTTTTGGTAATCCTATCGTTGCGACTGATTTTACAGGAGCACATGAACAATTAATAAACCATGACAATAGCATTGTTACCGGCATGTCTGCTGAAGAGATGGCTCACGCACTAAGCAAAGCCTTTCAATTGCAGAAATACCCCGTAGGAAACCATAAAGAAAATACTGATATAGAGAAATTAATAAGCATTATATAATTTTCATGAAAGTATGAAAAGCATATCTATTATTATTCCTATTTATAACGTACAAGACTACTTAAAAAAATGTTTGGATAGTTTATACCTACAGACAAGACCCGACTATGAAATAATCTTAGTTAATGACGGCTCTACGGATAACTCTCTATCTATTTGTAAAGAATATAAGGAGAAATACCCTGATACAATTCTTATAGACAAACGAAACGGAGGTTTGTCAGATGCCCGTAACGCAGGAGTCGCTGTTGCGACCGGTCGTTATTTTTATTTCTTAGACAGTGATGACTGGTTAGCCCCTAATGCCATCAGGCCTTTATATGATATGGCCATCAATAAAAACTGTGAGGTTGTGCAAGGCGGTTTTCTTTATGCATATGAAAAAGAATGCTACTTAGATGATCGTTACGTGAAGATTGAACAAGGTTCTTTCGTCCTCTCGAAAGAAGAAGCCATGAGAGAACTGATACGAAACAACTATGTGAAGAATTTTGCATGGGGGAAGCTTTATCGGGCAGATATCGTCAAACGTCACTCGTTTCCCAATGGCGTCTATTTTGAAGACTCCTACTGGCAACACCTGATCATGGACGAGGTAAGCCATTATGGTGTACTACCCAAGCCTCTCTATTATTATCGTCAAAGAGAAGATGGCATCTCTGGTACATTCTCCTTAAAAAATATGGATCTTCTCAGGGGTAATGAAATAAGATTAGGTTTCATACAAGAGAAATATCCCTCTCTAACCAATGAAATGGCTGTGTCATTCTGGAAAAACTTTTATAACAACTATCAAATAGCAAAAAAGGGTACCGACAAAGAGGTTCGAAGGATATTTCATGATGAGTGGGAACGAATAAATATCAAATATGAGAAACTTTTTAGAAAGGCACTCAGAAAAAATATATGCTACCGTTTATACAATGATATGCCTGGACTTTTAGGTATATATAACTTGTGTAAGCGTATCTATGGCCGTCTGTTCGCAAAAGGTTTGAAAAAATTATCTTATTAAATGCACTCTGTAATCTATCATCTGATTATTACATTATGTCATATACTTCCCATCAAAAAGAAAAAAATCTTTTTGATGAGCTATTATGGCAGTCAATACGGATGTAATCCCAAATATCTCAGCGAGTATATTGTAAAGCACCATCCGGAATGGGAAGTAGTTTGGGGATTTACAAAGCCCCAGGATCATAACATAACAGGAATCAAAAAAGTACGGTATTTGTCACTCCGCTATTTTTATGAGTTGTGCACCAGCCAGGTTTTTGTGACAAATTATCGAATGACGGAATTATATCGGAAAAGAAAAGGACAGTTGTATATCCAGACCTGGCACAGCTCTTTGCGACTGAAAATGATTGAGGGGGATGCGGAACAGACTTTGCCACCCCATTATGTGCAGATGGCAAAGAGAGATTCCAAACAAACCGACATCCTATTGTCTGGATGTGCCTTCAGTACGGAGATATTCAAACGTTCTTTCTGGTATAACGGCGAGATTGCACCCACAGGCACTCCTCGTGAAGATCTGATGTTCGCGAATGATGAAAAACTGAAACAATCCATCAGAAAGAAGTTAGGTATAGACCATGACGAAAGGTTATTGTTATATGCCCCCACTTTCCGGAAAGACAATAGTCTGAGATATTACGACATCAATTTTAAACAGTTACTAAGTGCTTTGGAAAGCAGAGGAAGCCAATGGAAGGTGTTACTTCGCCTGCATCCCCATCTTCGTGAATACTCCCAGCAGTTGGTTGGAAATGATCCTGATATCATTGACACTACTGCCTTTGACGATATTCAAGAACTGCTGTATGTAGCAGACATGGTTATCTCTGATTATTCCAGTTTGATTTTCGATTTTGCCTTAACCAGACGACCCTGTCTCTTGTATGTACCTGATTTGGAAGAATACACAAGTAAAGATCGTCAACTGTATTTTGATATCAATCAACTTCCATTCCCCATCTGCAAAAGCAATAGAGAATTACAACAAGTAATCAATGGTTTTGACCAAGCCAAATATCAGACAGCGGTAAATGCCTTCCTTGCAGGAATCGGCAGTTACGAGACAGGCCACTCTTGCGAGAATGTAATGAAACTAATTAATAATAAGATAAATGAAAGATGATAAAATCGTTGGATACACCACCGGTGTTTTCGACATGTTTCATGTAGGACATTTGAACATCCTAAGAAGAGCAAAGGAACAATGTGACTATTTAATCGTCGGTGTCAGTACCGATGAACTATGCTCCAATTATAAACATAAGAAACCGATCGTACCGTATGAGGAACGAAAAGCTATCGTTGAGGCTATTAAATATGTTGATGAGGTCGTCCCACAGATAGACCGCGATAAATATGGCGCTTGGGAGAAAATACGGTTTGACCGGATGTTTGTGGGGGATGACTGGAAAGGATCGCCCCTCTTCTCCGAGTTGGAAAGTCGGTTTAAGGAAGTCGGTGTTGAGATTGTCTATTTCCCTTATACCAAAGGCACTTCTTCCACTGTATTAAGAGAAAAGTTGGATAAGATTGGATAGGATGAAGAAAAAAACACTTATAACCATTGAATCTTTAGTAGCGGCAGGAGCAGAAAAGAGTCTGATTACCTTTCTATCTGTTCTCGACTATAACCGTTTTGAGGTGGATCTCCAACTATTCAGGTACGGTGGAGAGTTTGAGAGGTATATTCCTAAAGAAGTAAACCTGCTGCCGCCATTCGATTACACCAGTTTTTTGGAGAAAGGCATCCTCTCTCAGCTCCTTTCCTTCGACTTTAAAAAACTGTGGGCAAGAATCAGCTATTCCATAGCCATACGGAGGGGTACCACTTATCACATGGATAAGGCAAGGCTCTATTGGAAACATGTGTTCCCTTGTATTCCTACCAATCCGAAAGCGTATGATATCGCCATCGGGTACGCACAGGGATTACCCACCTTCTATGTGGTAGATAAGGTTCGTGCCCAACAGAAATGGGCCTGGGTAAATGTCAGTTACAGGCCTACAGGCATTAACTATCCTTTCCAGGAACGTTTCTATAAAGCAATTGACCATATCGTCACCGTTTCCGATTCCGCTTACGATGTCTTTTCAAAGGTTTATCCTCAATATAAAGAGAAAATGCTTGTTTTGTGGGACATGCTTGATGCTGGATTTATTAACAAGATGGCTGAGATAGAAAAGGAAGACAAGATGGACCTGTCTGTTCCTTGTCTCCTCACCATTGCCCGTCTCAACAAACCTCAGAAAGGTTACGATATCTCTTTAGAAGCCTGCAAGATACTCCGAGACCGGGGCATTGCTTTTAAATGGTACGCCATCGGCAGAGGATCTTATAAGGAAGAGATGGAGAAATATATTGCAGAGAATCATTTGGAGGACACTTTTATTCTTTTGGGTACAACGCCTAACCCTTATCCTTACATCAAGGATGCTACGCTCTATGTACAGACATCAAGACATGAGGGATATGGACTATCTATTGCGGAAGCCCGAATCTTAAATACGCCTGTAGTAACCACAGAGTTTGATGCGGTATATAACCAGATGGTGCAAGGCAAGAACGGCCTGGTGGTTCCACAAGATCCTGTAGCAGTAGCTGATGCCGTAGAAAAACTACTGTCTGATAAGGCACTCTATCAAAGCATTGTTACTTATCAGCAGCAAGAGAAAAAAGGAAATTCTGAAGAGATTGAGAAGTTCTATAAACTGATTGATTAAAGGAGTGAAGTGATTATAATGAAAAGAAGTGGTTCTCAGATAATACTGTCATTGGCGTTTTCTCTTCTTTTTGTTACGATATTCTCCACCTCGACATCCATTTTAGGGAATATACCATCCTATGACTCATCAATCTTCCAGATAATAGGGAAAGGATGGACTGAAGGGATACTGCCTTATTCGGGTTTATGGGATCAAAAAGGGCCGCTCATCTTCTTCATCAATGCTGTAGGGTTCTGGCTACTTAAATCCAATTTGGGCATCTTTATCATTCAGGTGATCAGTTTGGCGATCGCTACCTATTACACAATCTCATTCTTTAGACATTACTTTTCTGATGCAAAGTCTTTTAGATATACCCTTGCAACTTTAGCTTTCCTATCTATATGCACTGAGGGTGGTAACTCCGTAGAAGAATACCTTTTGCCGATACTGATGCCAGCCTTCTTTTATATGTATGAATGGACTCAACAGTGGTGTAATAATCAAGATATATCACATTCTTACCTGTATGCCTTCCTATATGGAATGATTCTGGCATTTTCTTTCCTGACTCGTCTGACTAATGCCATGGGCATATGTATAGGTACACTAATTATTGCGATTGTTTTATTACAACATAGCAAATGGAAAAACTTGCTGATGAACAGTCTCTTCTTCTTATTGGGATTGATTATTCTTACAATTCCTTTCATTGGATATTTCTATTCTAAGGGGGCATTAGACGAGATGTTATATGGTACCATCTTTTACAATGTAGGATATGCCAAGCACTCTTTTGCCAATTTTGGTTCTTTTTTTAGCATCGTCAGTTTTCTGTTAGGATATGCCAGTTGTATATTTCTTGTCATCGTTAGCATTATCACCATTATTTTTGACTCACAAAGAAGACGGTCGGGCTATTTCTGGCTGATGATTTCTGGATTAACGCTCCTATTCTTTTTCAGTTCCTTCAAGTTTAATCACTATGCCATCATCACACTACCCTATCTCTGTATTGGTATTGTAGAGATGAAATATAATCTACCGTGTATCAGAAATCATTCTTTAAAGAAGATGATTAGATATGGAATAGGTTGTTTTATATTATCCGTCTCTTTATGGTCTTTTCATGAAATCTATCAAGTTATCAATGATTATACTGATAGAAAAATCATTGCAAAAGAATATCAGAAAATCGCAAAAGAGATACCTCTTCAGGCAAGAGATTCTTTCGTGGCTTATAATATGAATCCTTCCTGCTACCTTTATTTAGGAATCACTCCCGCTTGTCGATTCTTTTTTCCACAGGATCGTTTGATAAGAAATAATCCCGATATCAAGACCAAAATAGTAGAGACATTTAGAAATTGTCATGTCAATTGGATTCTGGTTGATTCAAAGATTTGGGATGGAGATGTTCGAAAAGCGCTATCTGCAAGGTATTCTATTTATAATCAGTATGGGTATTACACATTGCTCAGATTGAATGAATAAACCAATGAAACACCACATCTTCATAGCCATACACTATTTAGAGATAGGAGGCGCAGAAATGAGCCTCATCGGCTTACTGCAGTCTTTCGACTACAGCAAAGTAGATGTGGATCTATTCATTTATCGCCATCAGGGGGAATTAATGGGGATGATACCCAAGGAGGTGAACATCTTACCCGAAATACCTGCATATTCTCAGATTGAAGCACCGATGAAAGAAGCCATCCAAAAAGGATTCTGGTGTATCACCTACGGTCGTCTGAAAGCGAAGTGGGAACACAATCTATTTGTTAAACGGTCACATCCCGTTGATGGTGGTGCTATCTTCGGGTATATCGCCAAAAACGTTACACCTTATCTTCCTGAGATTAACTCAGATGTGACATACGATCTGGCCATCAGTTTCCTGACACCACATAACATTGTCTTGCAAAAGGTAAAAGCGAAGAAGAAAGCGTGCTGGATACATACAGACTATACCAAAGTAGCGGTGAATGCAGCATTGGAATTACCCATATGGAATGGATATGACCATATCGTATCTATATCGGAGGAGGTAACATCTTCTTTCCTAAAAGTGTTCCCCACCCTCAAGGATAAGATTGTTTTAATAGAAAATATTCTTTCGGAAAGATTTGTTCGTGAACGTGCTAGTGCTGGTTTAGGGTTTAGAGAACAGAGTTTAGAGCCTTCGGCATTACAGATGCCTAAACATAACTATGGTCAGATTTCAAATTCAATCGAACAATTAACAGATGAAGAAATTCAAAAAGACAAACACCCCACCCCTTGCCTAAGGGGAGGGGATGGGGGCGGGGTTAATACTCTAAACTCTAAACACTCAACACTAAAACTATTATCTGTCGGAAGATTTTCGTATGCGAAGAACTATGATAATGTGCCGGACATTTGTAAACGAATTAATTATCAATTATCAACCATCGGTCATGGCTCGCTCGTTGCAACGTCGCCGTCAAGCGGTGGCAACACAAAAGAGCGAGACGTAATTATCAATTATCAATTAAGAGTCCGGTGGTATCTGATTGGTTTCGGTGGTGATGAAGCTTTGATCCGTCAGAAGATAACTGAAGCTGGTATGGAGGATCATGTGATTATCCTTGGCAAGAAAACCAATCCGTATCCGTACATCAAACAATGTGACATCTATGTGCAACCTTCCCGATATGAGGGTAAATCTGTCACGGTAAGAGAAGCGCAGATTCTCTGTAAGCCTGTGGTAGTTACCAACTACACCACTGCTCCTTCACAGGTAAAAGATGGAATAGATGGCGTTATTGTACCGACGGATAATGAAGGTTGTGCCGATGGAATCGTGCGTTTTATCAAGAATAAAGAATTACAATTGCAAATAACGGACCATCTACGAACTCATCACTATGGGAATGAGTCAGAGGTAGAAAAGGTGTATCAATTATGTCAAGTACAAGAATAGCATATCTGGATGTTATCAGGATATTTGCCTGTCTCCTGATTATAACCATGCATTCGCCGATACCTAACAACGGGGCAGATGCAAACATGCTTAGTGCCATCAGTATGATAACTGCACCTGGTATCGGTCTGTTTTTCATGGTGAGCGGTGCCCTTCTTTTGCCCACACAAGAACCGACAGGTACTTTTCTGAAACGACGATTAAAAAAGGTTGTTTTTCCCACGCTATTCTGGAGCCTCTTCTATTTATCTCTGACCTTCTTTACAAAAGGGATGACTGAAGAAGTAATGCTGAAAAAAATCTGTTCTATCCCCTTTTCTACCCAAGGACATAGTATCATGTGGTTTATGTACACGCTGACAGGACTTTATTTACTCGCTCCCATCCTTTCACCTTGGTTACGTCAAGCATCAAGACGGGAATTGGAGTGGGTCTTGGCGCTTTGGGGGCTTACACTCTGTTTCCCACTTCTCACCTACTTGGTAAAGGTCAACATCTCTAATACTGGTATGTTATACTATTTCAGTGGATACGCCGGGTATTTCCTACTAGGTTATTATCTTAAAACATACCGTCCCAAATTAAAAGGATGGCAGGTCGCATTACTGTTTATTATCCCTATTTCTACAGCTATTGTTTTTAAAATCACCCATACCCCCATCAATTTCTACACTGTATTCTGGTATCAGAGTATTTTAATCGTTATGATGTGTGTAGGATGGTTTTGTCTTTTTCAAAAAAATGAGAAATCAATACCTCATAGGTCATGGGTATCAGTGCTCAGTAACTGTTGTTTTGGTATTTATTTAATCCACATTTTCATCATGCGTAGCATCTTATGGAAATGTGATTTCATTTCTGCAAATGGTAGCATTATGCAGATTGCAATGACAGTCATATTAACAGGCATAATGTCTTTTGCCATAGTGTGGTGTATGAGCAAACTACCCTTCGCACAATATATTATCGGTTTTAAACAAAAGAAATGATTCCCAAAATTATCCATTATTGTTGGTTCGGTCGCAACCCATTACCTGCTGATGCACAAAAGTGCATAGCATCTTGGAAGAAGTACCTGCCTGACTATGAGATTAAGGAATGGAATGAGGATAACTTTGATGTGAATGCCCTTCCTTACACCCAAGATGCTTACGCTGCAAAGAAATATGCTTTTGTCAGCGACTATGCACGATTCAAAGTGCTGTATGAAGAAGGGGGTGTTTATTTCGATACCGATGTGGAGGTGATCCGACCGATGGATGACATCATAGAAAAGGGAGCCTTCATGGGCTGGGAAACGGAAAACAACCAAGGAATACAAAAGGTAGCTCCAGGCTTATGCCTCGGCGCTCCGAAGGGGCACCCGTTATATCAAGAGATTCTAACTGCTTACAAAAATCTTTCCTTCTATCAAGAAGAGGGTAGTTATAATACCTATTCCATGATTCCGTTGGTAACGGATCTATTGTTGAAGCATGGCATGAGAAATGATGGCAGTACACAGTGCGTAGCAGATACGACCATCTATGCAGCCGACTATTTCTGTCCGATGGATGCTTTAACAGGGAAGGTAACCAAAACGTATAACACCCGCAGTATCCATTGGTACAATATGAGTTGGTTGGATAAAAATGCACAACGAAGAGCAAAGTTTACTCGTCCCCTCCGCCGCCTGTTCGGCACGAAACTGATGAACAGAATCAGTAGAATGATTAAAGGTTAATAGCTCACTCTCGCAAAGCCATGTCTTGTATCGACTACTCGTATTATTACGAAGAAAACAGTTAATTGATAATAATTAATAATTAATAGATTATAATTAATAGTTGCGATAGCGAGAGAGGAAGGTACAAAATCTGATGATCGAACATGGCGCCACAGGCGTTGCGAGGACCTGTCTGAACGAAGTGAGTCCCGCAGCAAAATGTGAGGAATCATGATTTTGTCTGACTCGAAGCGTGCAACGAGCTCTCTCTTGCTTACTTCTCTCTGGCGGCACAGAGAGAAGTAAAGAAAAGATAACCCTGCATTATAGCCGCCCCTTATCAAGGGGCTCTAAATCTCTGGCGGTACAGAGAAAAAGAACAAAGAACAAAAATGGCAACAATAACAATTTTTACTCCAGCTTACAACCGTGCCCACACGATTGGCCGCACGTACGAGAGCCTTTGCCGCCAAACCTGCAAGGACTTTGAGTGGTTAGTGGTTGATGACGGATCGAAGGATAATACCCGTGAACTGGTTGAAGGATGGATAGCAGAGGGTCTCATCCCTATCCGTTATATCTACCAAGAGAACCAGGGGATGCACGGGGCGCATAACACCGCATACCGGAACATTACCACAGAACTGAATGTATGTATCGACTCAGATGACTATATGCCGGATGATGCGGTTGAGAAGATTGTTACGTTCTGGAAAGAGCATGGAGCAGAGAAATATGCCGGTATTATCGGACTGGATCAGGCAATGGGGGGAGATATCATAGGTACTCGTTTTGCTAAAGATCTTAAAGAAACCACCTTGATGGGATTCTATGATGCTGGGGGTACAGGTGACAAGAAGTTGGTTTATCGTACATCTGTTATTAATCAATATCCTGAATACCCCATTTTTGAAGGAGAACGATATGTTGGTTTGGCCTATAAATACCATCTTGTGGATCAAGACTATCCATTATTGGTTTTAAATGAAGTGCTTTGTATCGTTGAATACCAAATGGATGGCTCGTCCATGAACATGTACCGTCAGTATTGGAACAATCCAAAGGGATGGTCATTTTATCGGAAAGAGGAGATGAAAGTAACAAAGGGTTGGAAAAGAAAGATGATGGTAAATATTCACTATGTGTCTTCATCGATAATGGCACGTAATCATCACTTTATTAAGGAATCACCGAATAAGGCAATAACAATTATATCGTTGCCCTTCGGTATCGCGCTCTATTACTTGATCAAATATAAAGTAAAAAAACATCGTTTGTTGAAAGTAAACGCATGAAAGTATTACATGTTATAACCTCACTATTAACCGGCGGCGCCGAAACCCTTTTAGTAGATATCGTCTCCGACTTACGGCAACAGGGGCATGAAGTGGACGTCGTGTTGTTTGACGGTGAAGAGACCCCGCTCAAAGAACGATTGCAGACAAGTGGATGTAAGATTATCTGTTTCTCGATGAAACGGTCGTTTTACAACCCTATGTATATTCTCAAACTTGCACGTCTGGTCCGTCATTACGACATTGTCCATACCCACAACTTCTCTCCACAGCTGTTTACAGCTATCGCCACAATCGGCAGTAGGTTAAAACGAGTGACTACGGAACACAACACTTCCAATCGAAGGGTGGCCTGGAAATGGTATCGCCCCATCGACCGATGGATGTATAACAGATATCAGCGGATCATCTGTATCTCAGATAAGGCGGAAGAGAATCTACGATTACTGATGGGCAATCATTTGAAAACAGAGGTACAAACAATCTATAATGGAATTAATCTGGAGCGATTTCAAAATGGGAAGCCAATAACTCTTTCACCCGATGAAATCGGCAAAAAGATCATTGTCATGGTGGCTGCTTTCCGCCCACAGAAAGATCAAGAAACTTTGATAGGAGCCATGTCACTTCTACCGAAAGACAAATATGTTCTTTGGTTAGTTGGGGATGGTGAAAGAAGAAACGAAATGGAGAAGCTCGCAGAGAATAATAACATTAAAGATTCTGTGAAGTTCTTAGGTCTTCGAACAGACATCCCGGATATCCTCAAAACAGCAGACATTATCGTCATGTCATCCCATTATGAAGGACTCTCTCTCTCCAGCATTGAAGGTATGTCTGTCGGCAAACCCTTTGTGGCCAGTGATGTGGACGGGCTGCATGAGATCACAGTAGATGCCGGCATCCTCTTCCCTGAAGGTGATGCCAAAGCGTTAGCGACAAGTATCGAAAAGTTAATGAGTAATCCCGACTATTATCATCATGTTGCCACGACCTGTATGCAGCGAGCACAACAATATGACATCAAGAAAACCATCCTAAGATATTTACAGGTTTATGAAGAGTTAATTTCTACTCACCTTAAACTTTAAACATTAAGCCATAAGCCTTAAACTTTAAACTAAAAAAATGACATAATCATAAGATTAATCATTTTTTTTCGTACCTTTAGATAACTTACAATGCACTCGGCATTAAAAAAGAATGAATTCTTTTTGTACTGCCCTCGTTTTTATGTAACTTTGGCTACGCCGAACTTACTTGGCACTCGGGATAAAAAATAAACAAGTTTATTTTGTTCTCCACTCGTTTTTTCGTAACTTTGCAAAATTATTAATTATTAACTATTAATTATTAATTGGATATATATGTTCGACTGGGTACCCATAAGAGACTATACACCATATTTTAACTACATGGTTTTAGCCATGGTATTTGTTGCTGCCGCACAATGTTTTACCAATCAAGTGTTCCGGAAAGGAACTATTGCAACAAATGCTACCTGGGGGCTTGTATTCTCTATCTTTCTTATTTTATACATAGGATTCAGACCTATTAGCCCTCGATTTGGAGATACTGTTAACTATGCCAATGATTTTGAATTACTTAGAGGCATACAAACACATTTGGGGCTCACTAGTGAATGGGCTTTCGGAAATTTGATGGTATGGCATCATCTTTTAGGAGATATTCATTCCTTCTTTCTCAACTGCGCCATTATATATGTTGGTTCTCTCTGGTGGGCCATGAAAAGGATTTTCGGCTCATATTACTGGATACCCTTACTCGTGGTCTTCTCCATGTTTACATTCTGGAGCTATGGCGTTAACGGTGTACGTAATGGTATGGGAGCTTCTGTCTTTATCTTAGCGCTCTCCTTTGCCAACCATGTACCCATTATGATTCTGTTGGCACTTTTGGCAACAGGTTTTCACGCATCTGTTTGGATAATGATTGGTGCTGCTATCACTGGATGGTTATATAAAAACAGCAAATTCTATTTGATAGCCTGGATAGGTTGTGTGATACTTTCATGGTTATGGGGTAGTACCATACAAGAATACTTGGCAGAGTTGCCTATATTTGCAGGAGACAATAGATTCTCGGGATATCTGACGGCTACAGAAGAAGGAATGGTAACAGAGGGCTTCGTTTATGAAATGAAATTCCGATGGGACTTTTTGGCTTATAGTGCTATGGCTGTTGGAATAGGATATTATTTTATCTTCAAACGTAAATTCAAAGAAGAGTATTATCATTGGATATATAACACTTATCTGATTACCAATGCTTTCTGGGTGTTGATTATCCGTGCGCCATACACTAACCGTTTCGCCCAAATTTCATGGTTCATTATGCCTTTGGTTTTGATCTATCCTTTCATGAAAAAAAGATTTTGGAGAGCACATGAACGGATGATAGGGTATGCAATCATACTTTTTTATGCATATACTTTTTATGAGAGCTTTATCCGGTAACTACAATGAATTCAAAGAAAAAACTTATAAGGGTTACCACCTCTGATCTCAGTTTGGATAGTCTGCTGATAGGACAACTCCGGTTTCTCAACCAACATTTTGAGGTAGTTGGATTATCCGCTGATAGCGGATTATTACAGAAAGTATCTGAACGAGAAGGTATCAGAGTTATTGAGGTTCCCATGGAAAGGAGTATCTCCTTAAAACAAGATTGGAAGTGTCTCTGGCAATTGGTAAAGATCTTTAAGGAAGAAAAGCCCTTCATCGTACATGCCAACACGCCCAAGGGCAGTCTTCTTTCTATGTTAGCTGCAAAAATGGTACATGTTCCGCATCGTATCTATTACGTTACAGGCCTGAGATATCAAAGTGCAAAAGGAAAACTTAGATTTATCCTAAAGACCATGGAGCGAATTACTTGTTTCTGTGCGACAAAGGTGATTCCAGAAGGAAATGGAGTAAAAAAAGCATTGCAAGAAGATCATATCACCCATAAAAGAATGGAAATCATTCATAATGGGAATATTAACGGAAAAGACACGGCTTTTTATTCAGCTGATGCTGTTAACAGCGAACTAAAAGCTTCAGGAGTTGCTTTTGACGGTACTGCCAGAGATTACTACAGAAGTCAAATTGGTCTTACTCCAAATGACTTTGCATTTATCTTTATCGGTAGAGTTGTTAACGATAAGGGTATGCACGAACTGGCACAAGCCATGAAAAAACTGAAAACAGAACATGGAGAATGCAAAGTGATATTAGTGGGTCCTTTTGAGTCAGAATTGGATCCTCTACTACCTGAAGATGAAAAGTTTTTAAAAGAAGATCCATCTATTATATATGTTGGAAGACAGAAAGATGTACGCCCTTATCTACTTGCTGCTGATGCCTTAGTTTTCCCCAGTTATCGGGAAGGTTTCCCCAATGTTGTATTGGAAGCCGGTGCCATGGGATTACCCTCCATCGTGACTAACATTAATGGTTGCAACGAAATCATTAAGGACGGTCTTAACGGCAGGATTATCCAACCTCATAATACCAATGCCTTATATATTACCATGAAATATTTTCTGGAACATCCTGCGGAAACGAAAAGAATGGCAAAGAACGCACGTCCGATTATTCTGGAAAAATATGAACAACAAGATGTATGGGATGCTTATCTGAACATGTACAATTCTTTAGATTAAATAAATATGAAGACTGTTGTAGTATTTGGCGCCACAGGAAATCTTGGAGCATACGTCAGTGTTAAGCTGAAAGAAGAAGGATATCATGTTATTGCCGTAGGAGGACGGAAGTCGGATAATGGATTCTTTGCCTCAAAAGGAATGGAGTACTTTTCCGTTAACATCAAGGATTATGAAGAATTCCAGAGAATAAAAGTGAATGATGTCTATGCGGTATGTCATTTCGCAGGATCTCTTCCTTCACGATATGCATTTGATCCCTGTGATCTGATTGACTCTATCACTAAGGGCACTATGAATGTGTTGCGGTTTATGACTGCTCATAACTGTAAGAAGATTATCTTCCCACAAACACCCTACGACCTGGCAGATCATTTTGCTGGCTTTGCTAATGGTGGTAAGTTGAGTGCTGATCTTTCAAGAGGGTTTCCTCACTCTGGTGACCATGCTATTTACACTATAGCCAAGAATGCTGCTGTTGACCTGATAGAGCTTTATCACTCAGAATATGGCATTGCCAGGTTTATCCTACGTTTCTTTACGATATACCAATATCACCCCAATGCCTATCATTACGCAGATTTCAAACGCAGGATGATGCCCTACCGGATGTTGATGGACAGAGCCAGCAAGAGTCTTCCTATAGAAATATGGGGAAATGCTAACAAAAAGAAAGAAATGGTTTACATTAAGGACTTCACTCAGTTGGTAGCTAACTGTGTTGCCTCGGATTTAGAGGGGGGTATATATAATGTGGGCAATGGTTGGCAGGTGTCTCTTGAAGAGCAGATAAAAGGGATTATCAAGGTCTTTTCTCCAAAGGATCACCCTTCTGAGATTATCTATTGTCCGGAAAAGCCGGATCCTTTAGAGAATGCATTCGACATTACTAAGACAGAGAAAGAATTAAATTTCCATCCAAAGTATTCATATATTGACTCATTGATAGACTTCAAACATGAAATGGAAACGGAGCCCTTTGAGAAACTTTGGGGAAGAAAAGAAGATTATACAGAGTAGTTATGTACAAGCACTTTTTCAAACGTTTTCTTGATATCCTTCTGTCTCTCTTGGCATTGATATGCCTAAGTCCTGTTTTCTTGATTGTTACCTTACTCTTGTATATCGCCAATGAAGGAGCTGGTGCCTTCTTCCTGCAAGAGCGACCTGGATATAAAGGTAAGATCTTCAAGGTTATTAAATTCAAAACCATGAATGACAAGAAGGATGAAAATGGGAAACTACTACTTGATACATTGCGAATCACAAAGGTTGGGAAAATTGTAAGGGCAACATCTCTCGATGAACTGCCCCAACTGATTAATGTGCTGAAAGGCGATATGTCACTGATAGGTCCCAGACCACTATTAGTGAAGTATCTCCCTCTCTATTCAGAGGAACAGATGAAACGACATAATGTAAGGCCCGGTATTACCGGCTGGGCTCAATGCCATGGGCGAAACACTTTAACTTGGGCAAAAAAATTTGAATATGATGTCTGGTATGTCAATCATCTCTCTTTTCTTACAGACCTGAAGGTAATATATTATTCCCTGTTGACCATTCTCAAAAGAGAGGGTATTAATACTGCAGATGAAACGACAAAAGCGACCATGGAGGAATTTAACGGACACAACTAACTGAATAATCATGGACTCATACAACATCTCAACTCCTTGTTTTATCCTTGATGAAGGAGAATTGATAAACAGCATCAACGGTTTCAAAAATGCACTTTCCTCACATTTTGAGAAATCAATGGTGGGATATTCTGTCAAGACTAATTCTCTACCCTATTGTCTGAAAATAGCCAGAGAACAGGGTTGTTGTGCAGAAGTGGTCTCTTATCATGAGTATCAGTTGGCATTAAGATGTGGCTTTGAAAAGAATCGTATTATTTACAATGGTCCGATGAAATCGAAGGAATCTTTCCTTGATGCTATAGAAAACGGAGCCATCGTAAATATAGAATGTAACCGCGAAATAGACTGGCTCGAAGAGCTGCCTCCAACGAGAAAATATAAAATCGGCATCAGATTGAACATTGACATCTCACAGATATCTCCTCTTGATGAGAATCATGAGGATGATAATAGCCGGTTCGGCTTTTCGGCAGAGAATGATTCTTTTGAACATGCAATCGAAAGAATTAATAGTTTACCCCATGTACAGTTAGCAGGTATACATACACATCGTACTTCGAGAACACGTAGCTTAGATTTCTATCAACATGTGATACAGTATACTGAAAGTATCATCGAGCATTATGGCTTGGAATTAGAATACTGGGACTTAGGAGGAGGGTATTTCGGCATGATGCCCAATAAACCGACATACGAGGATTATGCTCAGGTATTTTATAATAGCTTGTCAGAAAAGAACAGGAAAATGACTATTATCGTAGAGCCTGGCAACGCACTGATCGCTTCAGCATTTGACTATGTCTCTACTGTTATGGATGTGAAGGAGCATAATGGGATGTATTATATCACGACAGATGGAACGAGAAATGATATTGACCCTTTCTATCACAAATCAAATTATTTTAAATCATTTTCATTTAAGCAAACTGATGGTATAGATACTGACAGAGCACAGGTTATCTGCGGGAATACATGTTTGGAGTATGATCGTTTGTTCACTATAGAAGGGGGAAAACGGTTATTAAAAGTGGGTGATCAGATTATATACAACCGTGTTGGCGCATATACCATGTGTCTGACACCGTTATTCATACATTACTTTCCAATAGTGTATCTTAAAGATAATCAAGGAACTCTCACTGTCATAAGGGAAGAGTGGACAGAAATGGAATTTACAAATAAATCGATATTTTAAAGATATGAATAACATCATGTTCTGCAGTTGTGGCCGTCGCGTACAACTATTTAAGTTTCTAAAAGATTCTCTTGGCGATGAATGTCAGATTATCGCAACGGATAATTCTGAAATAGCTCCTGCTTTATATCTGGCAGATAAGAAATATCTTGTACCGAGGATAGATTCGGAAGGATATATTGAAAGAGTTCTTGAAATTGCCAAAGAAAATGAAGTAAAAGCTATAACAACATTGATTGATCCAGAAATAGAGATATTGGCAGCAAACAGGGAGCTGTTCATTAAGAATGGTATCATTCCATTATGTCCTTCAAAAGAAACAGCTGCCTATTGTTTTGATAAATATGAGATGTATAAATACCTTAGGAAGAATAATATCCGAACTGTTCTCACTTATGATAATATAGATGATATGAAAGCAGGTCTGGAAAAAGGGGAAATTAGTTTTCCTGTCTTTATCAAACCTCGGACAGGCAGCGGCAGTGTGGGTATTCATAAGGTTGAAGATCTAAGTGAGTTAGAAGGTTATTTGCAGGAAGGTAAATATGACTATATCATCCAGGAATTCATGAACTGCAGAGACTGCGACGCTGATGTTTACATAGATTGCTATTCTCATAAGCCTGTTGCCGCCTTTGCAAAGAATAAACTGGAAACAAAAATTGGAGGCGCCAGCAAAACGATCTCTTTTAAAGATGAAAAACTGTTCAGATTCATTGAAGAAATATGTAGTATTTTTGAGTTCAACGGTCCCGTAGATATGGATTTTTGGTATCGTAACGGAGAATACTATTTATCTGAGGTGAACCCTCGATTCGGCGGAGCTTACCTACATGCATACGGTGCTGGGGTTGATTTCTTTAAACTCATCAAAAACAATATGGAAGGAAAAACAAATCAAAGCATCATGGGTAACTATGAAGAAGATATTGTTATGATGATGTACGATGGTGTCGTTATTGTTCCGAAATCTGAATTTCCAAAGAATTATTAAACATCTTGATTCACAATAATAAACACCCCGCCCATCAATGAGCGGGGTGTTTATTACGGTTCGCCCAGGGCGTCGACGATGAGGCGTACCTACAGCCGCCTTTTCGTGAGAATTTTCCGAAGCCAGCTCATTGTCCACTAAAATCGCATTAACCGCCTGAAATATAATTGATTATAGGAAAACTTACTCCACCTAAACCCCACCTGGAACCCACTTAAACCTCTACGAGACGAGGAAGAAAGAATAGATAATTAATAGTTAATAGTTAATAATTAATAGTTAATAGATAAGAGTTAATAGTTAATAGTTAATAGTTGGGCCCCGCTTCCTATGATTATATCCAAACATATTTAGTTAATATTCTTTAATTCTGTTGTAAAGTCAGCATTTACTCTTTTCTGCATTCTGATGTACTCATGGTTCCGTTCATAATCAATGTCGTTCTGGACGAGTGAGAAG
>JAEEGL012519070.1_pt1 | contig 51989 bp, 49 predicted proteins | sample 9134231 | NCBI WGS metagenome assembly JAEEGL01 (sample SAMN16246548, study PRJNA631951) | gut metagenome | biome: gut microbiome; feature: rumen; material: fiber-attached | host: Bos | place: Iran: Karaj | collected 2018-10
ATCGCCGTCGAAAACGCTGCGCGTTTCCTCCTCCCCTCGATGCGCGGACTCGCGCAGCTCGTCTTAGGGAGTTTTTTCCGCGGGGGACCCACGGAAAAAACGGATTTGAGATTATATATTATCGGAAGAAAACGCCCCTCGGGGCGTTTTCAACCATAACTATTCACTATTCACTTTTCACTCTTCACTCTTCACTCAACACAAAAAAACGCCCTTGCGGGCGTTTTCGATTATAATCAGTCGTTAGTCTTTTATCGAAAATACTTTTTTCGCCGTTTCGCAGTAAACAAGCGATTTTTCGCGGTCGGTAAGGGCGCATTGCTCCAGCCCTGCGAAGGCGTGGGAGGTGAACCACAGCGGATAATCGCTGCCGAACATCACGCGCTCCACTCCGTGCCGTTCGATCATCGCGTAAAGCCCCGCCGCGTCCATTCCGAGCAGCGCCTCGCTGGTATCGACGTACACCGGCGTGCCGATTATGTATTTTTCCGCCTCGTCCCAAACGCTGTAGCCGCCCATATGCGCGGCGATCACGGTAAGCTCCGGCACAAGCTCAGCGGCGCGGACCAGGCGGCGCGGGTGCGAAAGGTCGCTTTTTTTATCGCCCACGTGGAAAAGGACGGGCAGCCCGAGCCGCGCGCAGACGCGGTAGATCTCCACCGCGCGCACGTCGTCGATGGCGAAGCCCTGAAAATCGCAGTGCAGCTTTATCCCTTTCGCGCCGTTCGCTTTTGCGCGGGCGAGCTCCGCTTCCGCCGCCTCCGTGCCCATATCCGGGTGGAAGGACGCCAGCGGGATAAAGCGCGCGTCCGAAGCCGCCAGCGACGCCAAATAATCGTTGCCGACGGCGACGTTCCCGGCGTGCAGCGCAGCCGACGATACGACGAAACGCACTCTGTTCGGCAGCCCGGCGGCTCCGCGAAGCAGACATTCCGCGGTGCCGTCCCCCTGCCTGCCGAGCCCGTAGTAGTTCGCGGTGTTGTCCGCCGCCTTAACGGCGATTTTTTCCGGGAACACATGGGTGTGGACGTCGATTATTTCACCTTTATAGCTGAATTCTTTCATAGATCATACCAAAAGCAAGCGGCAGGTGTTTTGCACCTGCCGCGATCGTCAAATACGGTTATTCGGGCTTTTCTTCTTCGTCCTCCGCCTCTTCCTCGGTTTCGACAAGCTGAAGCAGTTTGCCGCAGGAGGGGCATTCGAGTTCGTCGATCTTGTCCACGTCTTCTTCGTCGATATAAACCGGTTCGCCGCAGGCGGGGCATTCAAGCTCCAGGCATTCGCACGCCTTGCAGTCCTCGTCGTCGCATTCGCAGCAGTTGTCGTCGCATTCCGAGCAGGCGTCGTAATCCTCGCAGTCGTCGCAATCGCATTCGTCGTGGAAATGATGCGGCGGGAAGTGCGGATGCGGGTGGGAATAAACTTCCTCCTCCAGCTCGCCCAGATCCTCGTCGATCTCTTCGACGTAGTCGTTAAGGTTGGCGTTTTCGTCCTCTAAATCGAGCACCGAAAGCGAAAGGTCCTCCAGCAGGTCCGCCATCGCGGCGATTATCTTGCCTTCGCCGGACTCGGTGTCGATCTTCATTCCTTCGATAAGGCCTTTGATATAAGCGGCTTTTTCAGATACGTTCATTTTTGTTCTCCTTATACTCTTTCAAGATATTCGCAGGTGCGGGTGTCGATCTTTATAACGTCGCCCTCGTTGATGAATATCGGAACTTTAACTTCCGCGCCGGTCTCGACGGTGGCGGGCTTGGTAACGTTGGTGGCGGTGTTGCCTTTAACGCCGGGTTCGGTGGCGGTAACTTCCAGTTCCACGAATATCGGCGGTTCTACCGAGAACACGTTGCCCTTATAGGACATAAGGCGGCAAACCATGCCTTCTTTAACGAATTTGAAGCTGTCCGGCAGCTTGTCGGCGTTCAGCGGGACCTGATCGTAGGTCTCCTGGTCCATAAAGTAGTAAAGATCGCCGTCGTTATAGCTGTATTCCATATCCTTGCGCTCGATGACGGCCTGCGGGAAGCGCGCGGTGGGGTTGAACGAAGTCTCGATAACGGCGCCGGTGATTATGTTGCGCATCTTGGTCCTGACAAACGCCGCGCCCTTGCCGGGTTTAACGTGCTGGAACTCGATGACCTGCATTACCTGCCCGTCCATTTCGAAAGTGAGTCCGTTTCTGAAATCGCCTGCGGATACCATAAATAAATCCTCCAAAATTGAAAAAATACAAAATATTACCTATATATTGTATAATACCGCGCGTGATTTGTCAAGTGCTTTTTTCAAATCATAAACAGAATATGCCCGCCGCGGAAATACCGCCGGGGGAAGCGCCCGGGCATACGCAAAAACCGGAAGGGGCGTCCCCTTCCGGCTTGGCTTTTTTATTCGTTTCAGGGGTTGTAGTTGTAAACAATCGCTGCGTTTGTAAGAGGGGCGTTGCCGTCTTCGACGCTTATCGCGTTCCACTGTTCCTCGGTGCCGGTATAGTAAACTGTGGTAAGGCTTATGCAACCGTCAAAAGAATCCATTTCTATGGACTTCACACCAGCGGGAATAATCACGTTGGTAAGGCTTGTACAACCGCGGAACGCTTCGCTGTCTATAACTCTCAAACTGTTATATGAAAGGTGTGTTTTTGTTATATAAGCGTAAGATCACAGCTCTATCAACTCTCTCGGGCTGTGCGTCAGATCCTCGCAGCCGTCGGCGGTAACAAGCACCATATTCTCGATGCGAACGCCGAACCGGCCGGGGAGGTAGATGCCGGGTTCGACGGTAACGATATTGCCCTCGACGAGTATATCCTCGCTGCGGGGGGAGACGGCGGGGCGTTCGTGTATCTCCAGCCCGAGCGAATGCCCCAGCGAATGCCCGAAGTATTCGCCGTAGCCCGCGTCTTTTATTATATCTCGCGCGACGGAATCGGCGTCCACGGCGCGGACGCCGGCTTTAATGAACTTCATCGCCTCCGCCTGCGCGGTGCGGACGGTGTTGTAGACGCGCTTCATCTCGTCGTCGGCTTTGCCGAGCACCACGGTGCGAGTCATATCCGAACAATAGCTTTTGTACGCCGCGCCGAAATCGAGCGTGAAGAACGAATTCTGCGTAAGCTTCACGTCGCCGGGGACGCCGTGCGGCATCGAGGATTTTTTGCCGGAGACGGCTATGGTGTCGAACGCCAGCCCGGAAGCGCCCTTGCAGCGCATATAGTATTCCATCTCGGCGGCGACCTCCAGCTCCGTGCGGTCCCCGTTTATAAAGCCGAGTATATGTTCGAAGGTCGCGTCGGTGATCGCCTGCGCGCGCTTGATGTTTTCTGTTTCCGCGGGCGTTTTCACGCGGCGGTATTTAAGGCAGATATCCGGTTCGAAGCCGAATTCCACGCCCTCGCATTTGCTTTTAAGCGTTTCGAGCTGCTTCACGGTGACGAGCCCCGGGTCGAGGCAGACTTTTTTCGCGCCGAGGTTTTTGAAACAGTCGGATATATACTCGAAAAGCGGTTTATCGAACCTGTACGGTTTTACGTCGGCGGAAAGGCCGCTCGTCTCGGCGATCTCGATATACCGCGAATCGGTGATAAGCGCAGTTTCGCGTGCGGAAACGATCACCGCGCCGTCGGTGATGTGCATATCCGCAAGGTAGTGCTGCGAAGTCTCGTCCAGATAAAGCGCGCAGTCGTACCCGAGCGAAGCTATTTCTTCGTAAATCTTTCTTCCGTTCATAAATATCTCCTTTTCACGCGGTAACGATGCCCGCCGCTTTTTGCAGCTTCAACTGCTCGACAGCCGTTTCGCGCATTTTGTATTTAAGTATTTTTCCGGCGGCGTTCATCGGGAATTCGCTTACGAACGCGACGTAGCGCGGGGTTTTGTGCTTCGCCATATGCGTTTTCACGTATTCCTTTATTTCGTCCTCGGTGAGCGTTTCGCCGTCCTTGGGTATCACGCAAGCCATTATCTCCTCGCCGTACTGCTCGTCCGGCACGCCGATCACCTGCACGTCCTTTACTTTGGGATGCGTATAAATGAAATCCTCTATCTCCTTGGGGTAGATATTCTCGCCCCCGCGGATTATCATATCCTTTATGCGCCCGGTGATCTTGAAATACCCTTCCGGGGTGCGCCGCGCGAGGTCGCCGGTGTGCAGCCAGCCGTCTTCGTCGATGGCGATCGCCGTCGCCTGCGGCATTTTGTAATAGCCCTTCATTATATTATATCCGCGCGCGACGAACTCGCCGTCGGTATTGTCCGGCAGCTCTTTTCCGGTGTCCGGATCGACTATCCGGCACTCCACGCCGTACATCGCGCCGCCGACGGTGTTCACGCGGGCGTCGATGCCGTCGGTCGTTTTGCTCATCGTGCACCCGGGCGACGCCTCCGTCTGCCCGTAGGTTATGCAGATCTCGCTCATATGCATTTTTTCAATAACGTCGCGCATCACCTTTATGGGGCAGGGCGAGCCCGCCATTATCCCGGTGCGCATATGCGAAAAGTCGGTTGCCGCGAAGTTTTCGTTCTCCAGCATCGCGATAAACATCGTCGGCACGCCGTGGAAGCAGGTGATTTTCTCGCGGTCGATGCAGGCGAGCGCGCGCTTGGGCGAAAAATACGTCAGCGGCGACATCGTTACTCCGTGGGTAACGGAAGCCGTCATCGCCAGCACCATACCGAAGCAATGGAACATCGGCACCTGTATCATCATACGGTCGGCGCTCGAAAGATCCATGCAGTCGCCTATGTTCTTGCCGTTGTTTATCACGTTGTAATGCGTAAGCATAACGCCTTTCGGGAACCCGGTGGTGCCGGAGGTATACTGCATATTGCATACGTCGTGCTTGTTTATAAGCGCCGCGCGGCGGTAGACCTCCTCTATCGGGGTGCCCTCCGCGTAGGTCTGCGCGGTCTCCCAGTCCAGGCAGCCCTCGCGCGTGCTCTGTACCGTTATAATGTTGCGCAGGAACGGCAGGCGGCGGGAATAAAGCGGCTTGCCGGGGGTATGCCCCTCCAGCTCCGGGCAGAGCTCGCGCATTATCGCGTTGTAGTCGCTGTCCTTGTATCCGTCGCACATAACCAGCGTGTGCGTGTCGGACTGACGAAGCAGGTATTCCACCTCGTATATCTTATAAGCGGTATTCACCGTAACCAGCACCGCGCCGATCTTAGTCGTCGCCCAGAAGGTTATATACCACTGCGGCAGGTTGGTCGCCCACACGGCAACGTGGTCGCCGCGCTTCACGCCCAAAGTTATAAGCGCGCGTGCAAACCTGTCCACGTCATCGCGGAACTGCGGGTATGTGCGGACGTAATCCAGTTCAGTGAAGCGGAATGCATACTGCTCCGGAAACGCCTCGCATACACGGTCGAGCACCTGCGGGAAGGTGAGGTCGATAAGCATATTTTTCTGCCAGATGTATTTCCCCTGCCCGCGCAGGTCGTCGATAAGCATATCCCCGCCGGACCTGCGCCCGGTAAAGCGGCTCATGTAGTCGATGTAATGCGGGAACACTATGCCGGCATCCTGCAGGTAAGGAGCCCAGCGCTTCACCCATTCAAGCGTGATGTATCCTTCGTAGTTTATGGAGCCGAGCGCGTTTATCATTTCCGGGATCGGCATATCGCCCTCGCCCATAAGGCGGTAATCGATCCTGCCCTCCGGAGTCATAACGCTGTCCTTGCAGTGTACGTACGCTATATACATCCCCAGGTTCTGCACGGTCGTTTCCGGCGATTCGTGTGCGAATCTGTACGGGTGATGGAAATCCCACAGTGCCGCCGCGTTGTCGCTGCGAACCGCGTCCAGCAGGGCTTTAAGCCGCGCAGTATCGCTGTAAACCCCGTTTGTTTCCACCAGCAGGGTAACGCCCGCTTCTTCGGCAAACGGGATCAGCGCGTTGAGCTGGCGCAGAACTTCCGAATCGTCCACTTCTCCGGTGGGTTCCGGGCTGTCGTCGCCCAAAACGCGCACGAATTTAGTGCCAAGCGCCTTTGCAGCCGCGAGGTATTCTTTTATTATCTTGGCGTTCTCTTCCGCCTTTGCGGCGTCGCTTATGCAGCAACCGGAGGAAAGGCAGGAGATCTCCAGCCCCAGCGAATCGAGTTTTTTCACTGTTGCGGGAAGGTTCTGCGGTGCAAACGGCATATTGTGCATGCCGTCGAAAATGTCGTCGCCCAGGCCGCGCACCTCAATGCCGTCGAACCCGAGGTCCGAAGCCATTGCGTAGATGTCCGAAAAGCTGTATTCCGGGCAGGCGAGTGTCGAAAACGAAAACTTCATCGTGCGTTGCTCCTTTCGCGGAAAATGCAAACATTACGATATTATACATATAAATAAAATTATATTAAAGTATATATCCGTTTTTTGCCGATGTCAAGCATTTTTTCGCGTTTGTGAATAAAACAGTTGAAAAACACAAAATGTTGTGGTAAAATGATTATACCTATAAAAAACAACAGGTGGAGGTTATTATGTCCAAGATCAAAGTGGCGATCATCGGCTGCGGTACCATCGCCAACAACGCTCACATTCCCGCTTATATGGCAAATCCCGACGTAGAAATAAAGTATTTCTGCGATATTATCCCCGAAAAGGCGGAAGCCGCCGTTAAGAAATACGGCTGCGGCACAGCCGTCGTCGATTACCACGACATACTCGGAGATCCGGAGATCGAAGCCGTTTCGGTCTGCACCCCCAACAAAATGCACTCTACCATAAGCATCGATTTTCTTAAAGCCGGCAAAAACGTCCTTTGCGAAAAGCCCGCCGCACGCACCCTTTCCGAAGCGCTGGAAATGCAGAAAGCCCAGCACGAGACCGGAAAAGTGCTCAACATCGGCGTCGTCAACCGCTTCAACGCGGGCGTGAACAAGCTGCGCGAAATGATCCAGTCCGGCGAATTCGGCGAGATATATCACATCTACGTTTCCTTCCGCGCGCACCGCTCCATCCCGGGGCTCGGCGGCGCATTCACCGATAAATCCATCGCCGGCGGCGGCGTGCTTATCGACTGGGGCGTCCACTACCTCGATATAGTCATGTACTGCATGGACGATCCGAAGCCGCTCACCGTTTCCGCAAAGGCGTTTTCCAAGCTCGGCGTGGATATGAAGAACTACGTTTACGAGGGCATGTGGTCCGAAGAAACAAAGAACCTGAACGGCGTATACGACGTTGACGATTTCGTTACCGGCTTCGTCCGCACCGCGGGCCCGACTATCTCGCTCAACGGCGCGTGGGCGCAGAACATCGGCGTTTCGGAAACTTATATCGACTTCCTCGGCACCAAGGCCGGTGCAAGGCTTCAGTACGGTTCCGACTTCACGGTTTACACCACCGCCTGCGGCGGACTTGTAAGCCTTAAGCCCAAGTTCACCCCCAACGCACATTTCCAGAACGAGATCGATTCCTTCGTCCGCTGCATACAGACCGGCGAAAAGCTCCCCTCCCACATCGACAAGGCGATAATCACCGCCACGATGATGCAGGCGATGTACGATTCCTCGGAGCAGAACAGGGAAATAGTGCTTTAACCTTTATAAACTCTTAATACCGAAAAGCCCGGATCGCCCGGGCTTTTTTCAAAAACTTTTTCCTCCCCGCCCAACCTTTTCTTGATTCTTTGTATCTATCCGTATGAAGGCCTTTGAAACAAACCGGAAGGAAAAAGAAAACGCCCGGGGGAGGCAAAAAAAATGAAGACGGGCTTACGCCCTAATGAAGTCGGCGCGATGCGCCTGATGAAGACGTTCGCTCCGCTCACTAATGAAGCGAAGTCGCCCGCGTGCCTAATCAGCTCCGAAGGAGCGTCTTCATTAGCGAAGCGTCTTCATTTCTTCATTAGCACGCCTGCGGGCGGAGCGGTGGCGCGCTCTGACAGTCCCCCGGACTGTCATTCACCACGCGCCCTTCGAATCCCCTCAAATCAACAAACAAGCACCCCTTCACGGGGTGCTTGTTTGTTGGCGGAGAAGGTGGGATTCGCCCGCCTGCGGGCGGAGCGGTGGCGCGCTCTGACAGTCCCCCGGACTGTCATTCACTACGCGCCCTTCGAATCCCCTCAAATCAACAAACAAGCACCCCGTGAAGGGGTGCTTGTTTGTTGGCGGAGAAGGTGGGATTCGAACCCACGAGGCGCTATTAACGCCTACACGATTTCCAGTCGTGCGCCCTCGACCAGCTAAGCGACTTCTCCGTTTCGCCCGTGCCCGAGTAATGCCGCGCCCGCGGCTGCTGCCCGGCGCGTACTATGGATTATAGCATAATCGGTTTTTGTTGTCAATACAAAATTTCGTTTTTTCTTAAATCACTTTCGCAAGAACCAGCAAAAGCAGCACCAGCGCAGCGAGCGCGGCAAGCGCGACCGCGGTGGAAACGAAACCGAAGCCGCCGCCCGTTCCTTCGCGCTCCCGCACGAGCCCCGCCCGGCGCAGCGCGTTCACCGCGGGTTTATAAATAAGATAAGCCGTCGCGGCGTTTATCCCGCCTTTTACAAGGTTGAACGGCAGGAACACCGTCGCGAGCATACCTGCCACCGCCTCCCGCGTGATATTCTGCCCGATCGACTGAAAATAAAGCGGGGTGACGAGATAGTTCCACAGCACCATGACCGCCGCCATACACAGCACCCCGGCTCCGAGCCCGATAAGCGCCCCCGCGCGCGTGCGCTTCTTTTTGTAAATAAACGCCGCGGGCAGCGCGAACGCGCAGGTGGAAACCACGTTCATTATAAATCCGTAAACGCCGGTGGCGCTTATTGTGACCATCTCTATCGCCGAGACGAGCGCCGCGATCAGCAGACTCGTCGCCGGGCCGAAAATAAAGCCCGCTATCGCGATGACCGCGTCCTTCGGCTCGTAGCTCAGAAAGCCCGCCACCGGGGGGACGAACTTGAACGCGACCACCAGCACGAACGATATCGCCGCGAGCATCGCGGTGACCGCCATATATTTTATCGATTCCTTTTTCATCGCACACCTCCGAAAAACAAAAGCCCCGAAGCAAAACGCCCCGGGGAGAACAAAAACGCTGATAAGCGCGGTCCCTCCCATCCCGACTGTACGGTCGGTACCGGAATCGCACCGGTTCGACGCAAACGCGCTCGCGGACTGTAACCGCCGGTGGGGAATCGCACCCCGCCCCGAAACCGTTTGAATTATATCACCGCGGCTCGCGTTTGTCAATAATTTTATCAAATGAATAAAATACCTATTGCATTTTTGCGGAATGTGTTATATAATGTAAACAGAAAATAGGGCGTTATGCCCGTAATTATCAAAAGGAGCAAACAGAAAATGAAAAAGATTTTCGCACTTCTGCTCGTTGCGGCAATGCTTGTCGCGGCTTTCGCCGTAACCTCCAGCGCCGACAGAGTCAACGAGCACATCGACGTTGAATTTATGCGCACCGCCCCGAATATCGACGGCGTGGTGAACCCCGGCGAGTATCCGAACGCCATTGTTGAATACAGACCGGAATACAAGGATGAATTCGACGGCGTCATTCACGACCACGACAAATACGACGACTGGGGCTTCGATTTCTACGCCGGTTGGGATGAAGAATACCTCTATCTCGCGTGGATCGCCTATACCGACGTTCACGCCGGTCTCCCCGTTGCGGTCAAAAACGGAAAGGGCTCAAACTGGATGTGGGAATTCTCCTGCACTCAGTTCATACTTACCCCCGGCGCTCCCGCTAACGGCACCACCCATTACCAGACCGAAGGCGCATACGTAGGCGACTACATGGAATGCGGCCTTACCCTTATGGATAACGGCGAGACCGAAAAGGTCATCTGGGCTACCTTCAAGGGCGGCGAATCCATCACCGCAAACGACTGGGACGGCCTTGTTACCCGTGATAAAGACAAAAAAGAAACTCACTACGAAGTTCGTATCCCCTGGCAGAAGAGCGGCGTTCCGGTAGTCGGCAACGGCCACCAGTTCGGCATCACCTTTGCTGTCGCCGCACAGGAACAGTATGCCGACGATATTCAAGGCTTCCCCGCAACCGGAACCGTTAAACCCGGCATGCTCGAATGGCAGGACGGCATACTCGGCGGCAAGAACGCCGATGCTGCCGGCGTCATCACCCTTGTCGGCGCTCCCGAAGGAGTCGAGATCTCGGTCGCTCCGGTACTTCCGGAAGGCACCGTTCCCGCAAACTGCACCGATGAATCCGTTAAGCTCACCATCGATTCCGTCAACACCGGCATCCAGGAAGACAAATCGACCGTTATAATGGATCCGTCCAGGCACACCGAATACAACACCAAATACACCGCGCTGCTTCTCCTTGCTCCCGTTGAGGGCGAAGAGAACACCTATTACATCGCCGAATCGATCACCGGGACCACCGGCGAAGAGCTTGTGTTCGAGACCGAGCTTACCGACGGTATGATCGCCGCCGCGTTCCACGGCGACGGCGCCGAAAGCGAAGCCGCACAGCGCAAAGCCGCTGCCGCGGGGCTTGAAGTCGGCACCAAACTGCACCTGTTCGGCGTTGCCGAAGGCAGACTCGCTTATTCCAACGCGATGCTCTACACCGTCGCGGGAGAAGAGAAAGTGAACGTCGGCGGAGAAGAATCCAGCGAAGAACCCGTTTCCTCCGAAGAACCCGTTTCCTCCGAGGAACCCGTTGAATCCTCCGAAGAAGCCGTCGAATCCAAAGAAGGCTCCAAGGAAGAATCCAAACCCGCCGAATCTGCCGCTGAATCCGCCGCCGAATCCAAACCCGAAGAAAAGAAGGGCGGCCTCGGCACCGGCGCCATAATCGGCATCGTTGTCGCCGCTGTAGCCGTACTCGGCGCGGGCGCCGCGTTCATCATCAAAAAGAAAAAAGCGTAACGCATAAAGCGTAACGCCTGATTCGCAAAGCGTAAACAAAAAGCAAAAAAGCGTCCGTAAGGGCGCTTTTTTGCGTAAAAATATTGCAATCCGGTAATAAATGTATTATAATTCTACTATGATTTATAAAAGGAGTGCTGTTATGAACATAGCGATATACGGCTACGGCAACCTCGGCAGAGGAGTGGAGTCCGCGGCAGGGCAGAATCCCGACGCGCGCCTTTACGGCGTGTTCACCCGGCGCGATCCGAAAACGGTAAAAACCGCAACGGGCGCCCCGGTGTTTTCCGCGGCGGATATAAAAAGCCATAAATCGGATATCGACGTTCTTGTGATCTGCGGCGGCAGCGCAACGGACCTGCCGCAAATGACGCCCGCGCTGGCAAAGGATTTCTGCGTGGTCGACAGCTTCGATACCCACGCCGATATCCCGCGCCACTTCGCGGCGGTGGACGAAGCCGCGAAAGCCGGCGGAAACCTGGCGCTTATCTCCGCGGGGTGGGACCCGGGCCTCTTTTCGCTGAACCGCCTGTATGCGAACGCCATCCTGCCGGACGGGCGCGATTACACCTTCTGGGGCAAGGGCGTGAGCCAGGGGCATTCCGACGCGATACGCCGCATCCCCGGCGTGCTTGACGCAAGGCAGTATACCGTTCCGGTGCCGGAGGCGCTCGCCGCCGTGCGTTCCGGCGCGATGCCGGAGCTTTCGACGCGGCAGAAGCACCGCAGAGAATGCTTCGTCGTCGCCGCGCCGGGAGCCGACAAAGCGGAGATCGAACGGGCGATAAAGACGATGCCGAACTATTTTTCGGATTACGATACGACAGTCACCTTTATTTCCGCCGAGGAAATGAAGCGCGACCATTCCGCGCTCCCGCACGGGGGGTTCGTTATCCGCACCGGGAAGACCGGGGCGGGCGGGGAGCACACGCATACCGTGGAATACAGCCTGAAACTCGATTCCAACCCCGAATTCACCGCGAGCGCGCTTATCGCGTTCGCCCGCGCCGTGCTTAAAATGCGCGAACGCGGCAGGACGGGCTGCATTACGGTTTTCGATATCGCCCCCGGCGATATGTCGCCGCTTTCCCCGGAGGAACAGCGCGCCCGTATGCTTTAACGGCGCATACTGCTGCGCTTCGGGGTCGCCCGGTCCCGCGCCGGAACAACAAGATACAGATCGGAGATCGTTTTATGAAAAAACTTTTTGTTATTATGCTCGCCGCCGCGCTGCTGCTTTGCGCCTGCGGCAAAACCGCCGGAAACACCTCCGGCGCCGATCCCGTTTCCTCCGCCGCCTCCCAAACCGAAAGCGCCGCGGAAACGAAGGTCTCGGTCTTCGAGCCGATAAAAGGAAAGATCGCCGAACCCGAACTGCGCAGACTGTTCGACGGCAATCTCGACTGTATGCTTAATATTTTCGAGCTGTCGGAGCTCCCTCACGAGAAGACTCCGGTCAGCGGCACGCTTTATTACGTTACCGAACGCTTCACGGCTTATTCTGAACTGGAGGCGTACGTCAACGCGATCTATTGCGCCGACGCGGCGAAAGAGATGCTCGGCTACGAGGTGAACGGCCACGTCCGGTACGTCGATCACGAAGGGAAGCTTTGCTTCGACAGCTACTGCGCCACTGGAAAGGGCTATTACGTCGACTGGGAGGATTACAAGCTGACGGTGGAGCTGCTTGACGACAGCGACTGCTATTTCACCGTTTCCGCCTTCGTCGAATACCCCGCCGACGAACCGAAAAAAGAACCATACGCCGTCCTGGCGCACGCGCTGTGCGAAAACGGCGTATGGAAGCTCGAAACCATGTATTATTGATATCAATAGTATTCTATCCGCTCGTTTCCGTTGTAAACGGGCGGATATATATTTTCTCCGGGCGCGAACCCGGCAAGCCGGCAGACCTCCGCGTGGAGCCGGCGGGTAAGGTCCTCCTTGCGCTCCTCGCGTTTAAGCGAATCATCCGCGTACAGCGGTTCGCCGATATGCAGCGTCAGCAGCGCGATCTGGCGGAATATCCTGCGGCGTATCCACCCGGGCTTGCGGTAGGTGAACGCCAGCGGCAGCACCGGGCGCCCGCAGGCGACGGCGTAATAAGCCGGTCCGTCCTTGAAAGGCCTTATCGGGCGGTAGTATTCCCACATACTGCCCTCGCCGTAGATATGCAGCCAGCCGCCGTTTTCCATCTCGTTCTGAATGGCGCGGTTCATCGCGAATACGGCGTGCATATCGCCGTTGTCGGGGATCGGGATACAGCGCACGGCGCGCATCATTTTTCCGTTCTCGCCGCGGATGTTCGGCGCCCAGGAAACGACGTAGGGCTTGTAGGGGCGCACCCCGCGCATTATCGCGATGAAATCCCAGAAATGCACGTGGTTACTGCAGGTGATAACGCCTTTTTCAAGCTCCGCGCGGTGCTTTTTAAGGTTTTCGCGCCCCTCCAGCTTAAGCCCCATACGCACGCGCGCCACGGGAAACACCAGAATGTTCAGCAAAAAGCGGGTAAGCGCCTGCTTCACGCGCATCCCGCGCGATTTGTCGATATAGGGGTAATCCGCGCCGAATACCGCGCCGTTGTTCTTTTTGATCGTTATGTAGTGCGAAGCGGTGTCCTTCGGGAACGGGAACTTTTTCGTTTTCGGATCGAACATTGGCTTTTCTCCGTTTCTTCGGTCGTATACTGTTATTATTCTATACCATTTTCCGACAAAAATCAACCGTTTTATGTTTTTTACGGGGGTAAAAGAAATGAAAGAATTTTTCGGGTTCGGCGGGTATCAGCGCACACCGGAGGGCTATATGTCCTGGCAGCACCTTGTTTTCGTGACCTCGCTTATGGCGGTAATGGCGCTGCTCGCGGTGTTTTTCGGGCGGAGGAACCGCGATAAAAGCGAGAAGACCAAAAACCGCGTGCTCATAGTCGCCGCCATACTTATCGATTCCTTCGAGCTGTTCAAGATCGTGCTTTGCTGTTTCCGCGCGGGCGACCCTTTGAACTGGCTTATGAACCTGCCGCTGTTCCTGTGCAGCATACAGCTTATAACCATTCCGCTTGCGGCGTTCTCGCACGGGCGCGCAAAGGAGGCGGCGCTGGATTTCGTTTTCATATTCGGTCTGCTCGGCGCGCTGGCGGGCACCTACGGCGCGGGGCAGAACTACGCCTGCTACCCGGTGCTCTCGTTCGACAACGTCGTTTCCGGCGTAACGCATTCCATTTCCGGGTTCTGCGCGCTCTATATCCCCATAGCCCGGATGGCGAGCATGAAGAAGAAAAATATGCCGATAACCTTTGCTATCCTTTCGTTCTTCTGCGCCGCGGCTTATATCGCGGATATACTCATCCCGTATAATTATATGTTCATGATCCGCGGCGACGGCACTCCCTACGATATTCTTTATAACCTCGTCGGCGGAAGCCCGGTGCTTTACCCCGTCGGCGTGGTCGCGCTGTTCCTGATATATATAGCGCTGTTCTATTGGGTGTATTACCTTGTCGCACGCAGAAAGAAAAAGGTGTGAGAACGCGAAGCGGCGCTTTACGCACAAGCGGCATAAAACCGACAGGGAAAGGGTCATACGGATCGCGGAGCCGTGAAAACGGCTCCGTTTTTTTGCGTTTTGCGGGGAAAAAGAAAACGCCCGAAAAGGGCGTTTTCGCGCTGCTCCGGGATCTCCGGCGCGGTTTACTTTTTCTTTTTGCCGAATACGCTCGCTATGGCGACTGCCGCCGCCGCCGCGGCGGCGAGCGCGGCGCCGAGCTTTATCCCCTCGTAAGCGGCTGCCCGCTTTTTCTTGCGCGCGGTCCCGCCCGTATTGCGCGGGGCGCGGCGTATATGGGGCGCGATCTTGCGCACGGGCGCTGCTTCCGGCGTTTCTTCCGGCGTTGGCGTTTCCTCCGGCGCTTCCGGCGTTTCTTCCGGTGTTTGCGTTTCCTCCGGCGCTTCCGGCGTTGCTTTCGGCGCTTGCGTTTCCTCCGGTGTTTGCGTTTCGGCTTCCGGCGTTTCTTCCGGCGCTTCCGGGAGTTCCTCCGGTGATTCTTCCGTTGGTTCTTCCGGCGCTTTTTCAAAGCTCAGCGTGCCTTTTATGAATTCGTGCAGCATATCGTATATCCCGCGCAGATCCTCGTTTTTCGACCTTGCGCAGGCGGCGAAAACGCCGGGGCCCGCCGCCTGGTAATAGGTGTGCACCGTCCCTGTCATCATGCCGTTTTTAACAAAAGCTTTAAGGTATTCGACAAACAGCCCGCGGTATTTTTCCGCGCGCTCCCGGTCGCTTTCGTCCGCGGCGGCGTGGTGTATCTCCAGTTCCGCGCCGAACCCGAACTTTTTGCAGAACGCGGTAAAATCGCAAAGCGCCCCCGCCGGATCGCGCTGAAGCGTTTCGTTGAACGAAAGGTTGGGCTGCATAGTCACGCAGTCAAACCCCGTTTTTTGCGCTTTTTCGACGCCTCCGGCGCAAAAATAGGGGATCATAAGGCACTTATAGCCGCGGTCGTGCACCGCTTTTACGCAGGCGGCGGCAAAATCCGGCTCGCTGTCGCGCAGGGCGCGGGATAAATGCTCGTTCGTCCAGAACCAGCCGCCTATTTTTATATTGCGAAGCCCGCTTGCCGCGAAACGGCGGGTGACGCTGTCGATATACGCGCCGTAGGCGCGCACGCAGTCGCCGTCGTCAAGCAGCTTTTCCTCTATCCCGTCGCCGTTTATATCGCCGAACGGCTCGAAAGATACCTTCGGCGTCGGTGCGTTGAGATATACCGTAAAACGGTAGTCCTCCGGCAGGGAAATGGCTTTTTTCGCTTCCGCCACGGCTTCGTCCAGCGCGTGCAGGCAGACGCCGTCTTCAAACAGCACGTCGGTTATGTATTCCCAATCGGAAAGCTTGCCCGGCCCGCCGTGCGGGGAAAGGCAGCCGCCGGAGGGGCAGCGCCCCTGCAGGATGGTGAACAGCATCGAATCGAACATCGTGTCCAGTATCTCGCCGCCGCGCCCCAGATAGGCAACGTAGGGAAGCAGGTCCTCCCTTCGCGGCTTGGCGACGCGCTCGTTTTCCGGCCAGTAGCCGAAGTACATCAGCGGCATATCGTAAACCCCGCCCAGCGAATCGCGCGGGGCGTAGGCGTTCGCGTCACGTATGCCCGCGTAGGGTTCGAGTATATCGCAGGGGGACGCGCCTTCCGCGCTTTCCGCCGCGAAAAGGCGGATCTCGTCGCAAAAAGAATTGACCTCCGCTTCGAACTCCACCGCCGCGAACCGCGCGCGCAGCGGTACTTCGAAACGCGCTTCATACGGGGCGCGCGTTACTTTCGGGAACGAGGCGGGGTAGGGGGCTTTCACCCTTGCGGCGAGGAAGTAGTTTTCGCCGTCTTCCGAAAGCAGCAGGCGGGTTTCCTCCGGGCAGTATATCCCCGCTTCGCGCCCCTGGATAAAGCCCGCGTCGAACCCCGTTACTGCGTATTCGCCGCCGAGGTCGAAGGCCACTCGCCTGCCGACTCCGCGGTAAAAATGCGCCCATTCGCCGCCGTACCAGTCCGCCGGATCGCCGGTTTTGCCGTCCGTAAGCATTTCCTTGCCGCCCTTTTCGTTCGCGGCGAAGCTGTGCTCTGTCGGCGCGAAGGCGGTTATCACGGGGGTTTTGCCAAGCAGGATATTGTTCTTCTTTTCCATCATCCGCGCCCCTTCCCGGTCTTTTCGCCGTATTTCACCGCGGTCTCCGTCCCGTTTGCGCTGTTGGCGGCGATATCGCCGTCCGGCTCCGCCGCGCCGGGCGCATAGCAAACCGCTATCGTCGAACCGCCGAACGAGAAATATCCTTTTTCATCCCCCCGCACGAACGCTTCCGGGTGGGCGTTGTTAATTTTGCCCACCATCATCGCGCCCACCTCCACAAAAGCGACTTTGCCGAAGTTTTCGGTCTCCAGCAAGGTGTATTCGCGGCAGTTTTTGCCGAAAACGTCGTGCTTTTCCAGCGCGATGGGGTTTACCGTGTGCAGTATCCCGGGGATAAAGCGGTGCTCCAGCTCCCGCCCGCTGTCGGGGTAGCAGTAGCGGTGGTAATTATCGACCGTAAGGCGGTAAACAAACATCTTTCCGCCGTAAAACGGGCGCGCGGCCTCCTCGCTTCCCAGCAGCGCCGCGGCGGTATAGCGGCAGCCCTTTATTTCGTATTTTCCTTCCGCGTTAATATCGCACACGGTCAGCTTGGAATCCGCCGGCGCGATCACCGCGTCCGGCTCGCCGTTTATCGTCCGCGCGCCGGGGCGGAGCTTTCTTATAAAGAAATCGTTGAAAGAACGGTATTCCGCCGGTTCGTATTCCGACATATCTATCCCGTTTTGCTCTATCGTCTTTTTTATGCGCCGCTTCGAAAGCCGGGAGCGCATATAAGTCCCGCCGATATCCGAAACGAAACGGCGGCACAGCAGTTTGAGCAAAACCCTGCCGAACGCGTTGTTATAAAGGAACGCAAGGAATTTTTCCTGCCCTCCGTCCGAAGCTGTTTCGTTTCCGGCCCTGTCGAGTATCATACAAGCCCTCCCGTGCGGTGTTGTCACGTTAGGATTATACATCCGGTGGGGATATTTGTCAACAAATTACGCGCGCGGCTCAAAAAACGTTTTTTACAGCGCCGATATGCCTTGTATTCTGTAAAATAATATGTTACAATATATACGCGGGCGGGCAAAAAGAAAACAGATAGCTTTTCGGGCTATCTGCTGTTCCCCGCGTATGCCTTAACGGACTTCTTTCAGGACTTTGTCGCCGTAAAGGTTGAACCTGAACAGCAGACTGTAGTCATCCGTGTTTTCGCAATAGATCTTCGCGTCGGTAACTTTTCCGCCTTCGATTATCTTTGCAAGTCCGAGTATCTGGCAAAAGCGGCTTTTAAGGTTGAGCTTGTCGCCTTCCTCTGTGATAAGCCATACGTTGCCTTTGCATTGTTCCACGGCTTCGATGAACGAGTCCAAACTCACATTGTGCAGTTCGGTAATTGTCATTTGGGTGTGCCTCCTTCCTTTTTGATTTCGCCAAGATTATAACCATTCCGCGCGGTAAAGTCAATATGCGTTTAGACAATATAAACAAATACAAAGATTATTATTTGTGCAAAAGATACAAATTTCAAGCAAAAGGAGGGCTTTCGGGTGCCGTTTGATTTTTATTTGTGCGAAGAACCGGTGCCCCGATACCGCAGCAGGCTGTTCGATTCATACGGCGTGCGCCACGCGTTTTTCACCCGCAGAGGCGGGGTAAGCTCCGGCGTGTTCGAAAGCCTTAATTTCGCCGTGGGGATCGGCTTCGAGAAGGACGATATCAAAAACGTCATCGCGAATTACGCCGTCGCCGCGTCGGTGTTCGGGCTTAAAGAGACGGACGTCTGCCGCACCTATCAGACTCACACGAGCGTCGTCGAGAGGGCGACCGAGGCCGACAGGGGGCGCGGGATAACGCTTCCGCCGTACGACCACGGCGTCGACGGGCTGTATACCACGCAGAAAGACCTTCTGCTTTCGGTCCGCACCGCCGACTGCGTCCCGGTGCTTATCTGCGACAAGGCGAAAACGGTGTGCGCCGCGGTGCACGCCGGCTGGCGCGGCACGGTGGGCGGGATAACGCTTAACGCGATAGAACGCCTGAACTCGCTCGGCGCGGAAACGCGGGATATACTCGTCGCCATAGGCCCCTGCATCGGGCAGTGCTGTTACGAGGTCGGGGGCGAGCTTTTGCCGGAGTTCACGGCGCTGCACCCCGGGCTCGCGGAGTTCTTCGAGCCGCGCGGCGAAAAGTATATGCTCGACCTCACCGGGGCGAACCGCTTTATCCTGGAGCGCGCCGGAGTCCCGCCCGAGCAGATCTCCTGCGCGGGGATCTGCACCAAATGCCGCCCGCGGGATTTCTTCTCGCACCGAGTAAGCGGCAGCGACCGCGGCACCATGAGCGCTTTTATTTGTCTGTAAACCGGAATACCGCCGTTAAAAATATAGATCGGAGGCGTTGATTTTGATTAAAATTTTTCATTGCGCGGATATACACCTCGATTCGCCGTTTTCGCTCTGCTCCCCGCGTGAGGCGGAGGGCAGGCGCACCGAGCTGCGCGCCGCGTTTACCTCCGCGGTGATGTACGCGCGCGAGGCGGGCGCCGACCTGTTTATCATCAGCGGCGACCTGTTCGACAGCGAGTACGTCACGCGCGACACGCAGGAGCTTTTGCTGCGCGAGTTCCGCAAATCGCCGGAAATGCGCTTTTTCATCGCGCCCGGGAACCACGATCCGTTCACCCCGGGTTCGTTTTACGCCGTTTCGGATTTCCCGGAAAACGTGCACGTGTTCGGCCCCGCGCGCGAATGCGTGCATATCGACGACCTCGGCGCCGACGTGTACGGCTTCGCCTACAATTCGCCGGAGTTGCTTAAAAGCCCGGTCGCCGGGTGGGGCGCGCTCGATCCGCAACGTGTGAACATTCTCGTCTGCCACGGCGATACTTCCGGCGCGAATTCTTCGATAGGCCCCGTTACGAAAGCGGATATCGCCGCCAGCGGGTTCGATTATATCGCGCTCGGGCACATCCACAAGGGCACCGGAGTTCAGTGCGAGAACGGGGTGTTCTACGCATATCCGGGCTGCCTGGAGGGGCGCGGGTTCGACGAACAGGGCGTGAAGGGCGCGCTTTACGGCACTCTGGAAAAGGGCAAGGCGGAGCTTAAAGCCGTGCGCTTCTCCCGCAGGAGGTTCGAATCGGTGATAGTCGATATCGGCGGCGTGACCGAAAAGACCGTCGCGCTGGAAAAGATCCGCCGCGAGATAAAACCGTTCACCGACGACACCGCGCTTCGGATAGCGCTTATCGGCGAGCAGAGCGAATCGTTCGTCATCCTGCCGGAGGAGATAGGCAGGGGGCGCGAATTCCCTTATTATATGGAAATAATCGACAAAACGCACGCGGCGCCGGATATGGGCGAGCTGGAAAAGAGCAATACCGTTAAAGGCGTGTTCTACCGCATCGTCGGCGCCAAGCTCGCCGAAACCGAAAAGGACAGCGAGGAATACCGCGTGCTGTCGCTTGCGATGAAATACGGGCTCGCGGCGCTGGAGGGCAGAAGCGTCGCGGATTACGCACGGGCGGAGGATATAAAATGAACGTTTCGATAGAAAAAGCCGAAATAATCGCTTTCGGCAAACTCAAAAACGCCGCCGTCGATTTCAAACGCGGCATAAATCTGCTTTCCGCGCCCAACGAAAGCGGGAAGACCACGCTCGCGGCGTTCATAAAATTCGTTTTCTACGGCTACGCGGGCGGCAGGAACCAGGCGCTTGCCGAAAACGAGCGCAAGCTCTACACCCCCTGGGACGGCGATTTTTCCGCCGGCTCCGTCACGCTGGAGGCGGACGGCGCGCGGTACACCGTCGAAAGGAGCTGCCTGCCCTCCGGCAAGGAGACGGTGACCGTTACGGACCGCGCCACCGGGAAGCCCGCGTTCGCGGGGGAAGTCCCCGGCGAAGCGTTTTTCGGCGTAAGCGAGGACGTGTTCGCGCGGACTCTCTTCTTCCGGCAGCTCACCCTGCCGCAGAGCAAGGACGAGCTGCTTGCCGACCGGCTTTCCAACATCGCCATAAGCGCCGACGAGCAGATAAACACCGGGAAGGCGATATCCCGCCTGAACGACGCGAAGAACGAGCTTAAAAACCGGCTCGGCAACGGGATCATCCCGCAGCTCCGCCGCAGGAGCGAGGAGCTTTCGTTAAGCATTACCGAATCGCTGCGTCTGCGCGGGGAGGCGGAAAAGGTGCGCGCCCGTATCGAGGAGCGCGCTCCGACGCTCGAAACCGACAAAAAGAAGCTCGCGGCGCTTAACGGCGAGCGAACGAATATCGAAAAATACGAGGCGCTCGTGAAGTTAAACAATATCGAAAGATTAAAGCGCGAGGAGGCGGACGCCGCGGCGGAATACGAGCGCTCCGCTTCCGCGCTGAAAAGTCTGGACGGCATAAATTCCGCCCTGCGCGAGCTTTCGGCGATAAACAGCGAATACGTCGCGGAAAAGACGCGCGCCGCGTCCGCGGCGGAAGCGCTGAACGAGGCGGAGGCGGCGCGGCACGGGCTGGAGGAGCAGATGCCGTTCGGCATAGCCGAGGCGAAGGAGGCGGGCAGGGAGCTGGAAAAGCACACCCGCCGGGTATATTTTTTCGCGGCGGCGGCGGCGCTGTTCGCTGTCGCGGGGGTGGTCGTGCTCATCGCGGCGAACAAGCTTATCGGCGTGCTGCTGCTCGGAGTCGCGGCTGCGGCTTTGGGCGTGGCGGGGGCGTTTATCGCCAAGCGCGCGGGAGTGGTCCACCGTCTTAACTTCGATTCCGCCGCCGAGTTCAAGCGCGAACTAGCCCTGCTCCCGCAGAAGGAGGCGGAGCTCGACGCGCTGGAGGAAAAGCTGAAAACCCTGCGCGAGGGTTACGACAAATGCTTTTCGCGGTGCGGGAGGCTTAAAAGCCGGCTCGACGAGGGGATAGGCAAGTATATGGATTCCGACGGCGGCGATTATTCCGAACTGCTCGACACCATGCTTTCGCTTTCCACCGACTGCGGTCAGAAACGCGCCGTTTACAATATCAAAAAGGAAGAATACGAACGCTCGCTGGAGGGGATAGATCCCGACGCGCTCGCCGAGGAGGCGCGCGGCGCCGAAAAACCCGCGCGTGAAAAGCAGGAAGTGGATAACGAGCTCAGATTCTATTCCAAGCAGTACGAACAGCTCGGCGAACTGCAGAAGCAGGACGAGCTGGCGGCGGCTTCGCTCGAATCGCGCTCCGGCGACCCGGCGGTGCTGGTGGGCAAAAAGGCGCTGTGCGACGCGCGCGCCGCGGAGTTGGAGCTTAAATACCGCGCCTACGAGGCGGCGATAAACGCGATAAACGAATCCGGCGACTATATGAAAAGTATGGTCGCGCCGCGCATAAGCGCCCGCGCCGACGAATATTTCGCCGTCGCGACGGACGGCAGATACGGCGGGTTCGAGGTGGACACGAAGATGTCGATGAGTTTCGGCGCCGATTTCCGCAGAAGTTGCGAATATCTTTCCGCCGGCACGCGTGACAGCGCCTATCTTTCGCTGCGGCTGGCGCTGGCGGATATGCTGTTCGGCGGCAGCGGGGTGCCGATGATACTTGACGACGCTTTCGTCCGGATGGACGACGGGCGCATCCGTATGATGGCGCGCGCGTTGGCGGAAGCCGCCGAAAAGCACCAGATAATAATACTTTCGCACGGGGACCGCGAAAAGGACGCCCTCCGGGATATCGGCGCGGAGTTCGCCGAACCCGTAATAAGAATGGTCTGATTTTGAAATGAACAAGCCGGAACTCACACCCGAAACCTCCATAAGATTCATCCGCGGCGTCGGCGAGGCGCGCTACGAGGCGTTCCTGCGGCTCGGGATCGAAACGGCGGGCGACCTGCTCGCCTGTTTTCCGCGCGGCTACGAGGAAAGGGGAAGGACCGTTACTATATCGGAGGCGCCGGAGGGCGAGCTCTGCTCGGTGGTCGTAACCGTTTCCGAAACTACGAAACCGGTGCGCATCCGCGGCGGAAAAACTCTTTTCCGTTCGCTGGTGACCGACGATACCGGGAGTATGGAGCTTTCGTTCTTCAACACTCCGTTTATGGCGAAAACGCTTATCCCCGGCAGAAGATTCCGCGTTTTCGGCAGGATAAGGCACACGCTTTACGGCAAGGAAATGGTTTCGCCGAAGCTGGAGCCGTTTGCAGAAGGCGGGGAGCTGCCCTATTTCGTCCCGGTCTACCGCGTTTCGCCGCCGCTTACCCAGAAGACCTTTGCTTCCGCGGTGAAAAACGCGCTTCCGCTTTGCGATAAGATGCAAAACGTTTTGCCCGAAAGTATGATAAAAGCCCGCGGGCTCATGAGCCGCGGCGACGCGGTCCGCGTACTGCATTCGCCGCGCGGCGCGGAGGAGCTCGCCCGGGCGAAACGCACGATGGCGTTCGAGACGGTAACGGTGTTCCGGCTCGCGCTGGCGCGGCTGCGCAGCGATTCCTCGGGCGAGCGCGCGGTCCCGTTGGGATTAAAGGGCAGCGGCGCGAAGCTGTTTTTCGATTCGCTGCCGTTCACGCTGACCGGGGCTCAGCAGCGCGCGGTAAAGGAGATATTTTCCGATCTCGCGCGGGAGCGTCCCATGGCGCGGCTTTTGCAGGGCGACGTCGGCAGCGGAAAGACCGCGGTAGCCGCCGCGGCGATATATCTGTGTGTGAAAAACGGGTATCAGGCGTGTATGATGGCGCCTACCGAGATACTCGCGCAGCAGCATAAAAAAACGCTGGACAAGCTGCTTTCGCCGTTCGGCATAAAAACCGTTCTGCTCGTTTCGGGGCTCCCGGCGGCGGAAAAACGCGCCGCCCGCGCCGCGCTCGCAAGCGGCGAAGCAGACGTTGCGGTCGGCACGCACGCGCTTATCACCGGCGATACCGCGTTCCATAACTGCGCGCTCGTCGTTACCGACGAACAGCACCGCTTCGGCGTGGCTCAGCGCGCCGCGCTGCTGGGCAAAAGCGAACGCGACGGCAGGCGCGCCCATATGCTCGTTATGTCCGCCACGCCCATCCCGCGGTCGCTTTCGCTTATCATCTACGGCGACCTGGACGTTTCGCTGCTGGACGAGCTCCCGCCCGGGCGGCAGAAGATCGAAACGCGCGTGGTGCGCGGCGAGGATATGGAAAAGGTGTTCGCGTTCATCCGCAGGGAGACCGGGTCCGGCGGCAGGGCGTATATCGTCTGTCCGCTGGTGGAGGAAAGCGAAAATTCCGAAAAGCGCGCCGCGGAAAGCTATTTCGGATACCTCACGCAGGGGCCGTTGAAAGGGATCCCCGCCGGGTTGATCCACGGCAGACTGAAGCAGGCGGAAAAGGAAGCGGCGTTGGCGGCGTTTTCCTCGGGGGAGACGAAGGTGCTTGTTTCCACCACGGTCATAGAAGTCGGGGTAGACGTCCCGGAAGCCACGGTCATGCTTGTCGAGAACGCCGAATCGTTCGGGCTTTCACAGCTCCACCAGCTTCGCGGAAGGATCGGCAGGGGTACCCGCCGTTCGGTCTGCATACTCGTGAACGGCGGCGGCGGGAACGAAGCGGCGGACCGCCTGCGCATAATGCGCGATACCTCGGACGGCTTCAAGGTCGCGGAGGCGGACCTGCAGCGCCGCGGCCCCGGCGATTTCTTCGGCGAACGGCAAAGCGGCGAATTCTCGCTCGCGTTTTCGGCGATAAGCGATATGTCTGTCCTGCGCGAGACGGACGGGATAGTGAAAGAGCTCCGCGCGCGCGAGGGCGAAAAGGAATACGCTCCGCTGTTCGCGGCGGCTTTCCGATTCCTTCAGAAAACCGGCGGCAGCAAGACCGTGAACTGAATAAAAAACGCTTCCGCTTTGAATAAACGAATTTGATTATTCATTATAAACTTATAAACCGCAGGAAGAAAACGCCAAGGCGTTTTCGGACTCAATCATTCATTTTTGATCATTCATTATGTACCACAACGTCTTTCTCGCCCCTATGGCGGGCATTACCGACCACGCGTTCCGCGCTATCTGCATGGAATACGGCGCGGATCACTGCGTGACCGAGCTGATAAGCGCCAAAGCGGTGGTCTACGGCGACAAAAAGACCGAATCGCTCGCACGGTTATACCCCGACGAGCGCCCCGCGGCGATCCAGATCTTCGGCAGCGAGCCGGAGATAATGGCGCGCGCCGCGTACCGGCTTTTGCGCTTCTCGCCGGAATACATAGACATTAATATGGGCTGTCCGATGCCGAAACTGGTTCAGAACGGCGAGGGCTGCGCTCTTATGCGCTCGCCCGATCTGTGCGAAAGGATCGTAAAAGCCGTTTCCTCCGCCGTGAACGTCCCCGTCACCTGCAAGATAAGGCGGGAATGCGACGAGGGCGCGGACAACGCTCCGGAGGTGGCGCGCGCCTGCGAATCCGGCGGCGCGGGCATGATCTTCGTCCACGGGCGCACACGCGCCCAGCTTTATTCCGGGCGCGCCGACCGCGGCTGCATACGCCGGGTAAAGGAAGCAGTCGGAATACCCGTTATAGCCAACGGCGACGTAAGATGCGGCGCCGACTGCGCGGATATCCTGCGCGAGACCGGGGCGGACGGAGTTATGGTCGGCAGGGGCGCCTACGGCAGCCCCTGGGTGTTTGCGGAGATAAAGGCGTTTTCGGAGGGCAGGGATTACGTTCCGCCGACGAACGCCGAAAAGCGCGGACTGCTTCTGCGCCAGCTCGAAACCGTGATCGCCGACAAGGGCGAACGCGGCGTCGCGGAGTTCCGCCACCATCTGCTGCAATACTGCAAAGGGTTCCCCGGCTCCGCCGCGCTGCGGGCGGACATCGCCTCGGTAAAGGACCGCGCGTCCGCGAGGGAAGCGATTTTTCGCGTTTTCGGAGAATAAACGCTTGAAAAAACAAAAATATATGATATAATGTTCATATAAAAAACAAGGAGAAGCGATGATGAAAAAACTGATTGCGTTCCTGCTTTGCGTTATAATGCTCGTTCCTTTCTGCGCCGTCGCCGAGGACGGCACGGAGACGATGATCTTCGACAACGAGGGCAACCCCATAATCACCCTGCCCGGCGGCCAAACGACGGCGATACTCTGGGGCGAGCTGGAGCTCGTGCTCAACGCCAAATCCAGGCCTCCGTTCCCCGTTTCCAACGGCGTCTACGACGTTTACGGAGTCCCCTGCACGACGGCGACGGGATATCTCGGCACCGACGATAAATATCACCTTTACATAACGCTCGAAGACGCGCTTACGGGCGCCGAAGCGGCGGGGCTGCTCGCCGAAGCCGAACAGGTCGAATCGGTAAAGCCGCGCCTCCCCGATTACAGCGATTATCTGGAGCACCGCCCGCTTAAACGCGGCGACGTGAATATGAACGGCAAGCGCGACGCCGCCGACTACGCGATGTGCAAACGCGCCTATCTGGGCAACTACGAAATAACCGATAAAAGCCAGTTCTACTGCGCCGACGTTAACGGCAACGGAAATATCGACACCAAGGACTACGCTATGATAAAGCGCAGCTACCTCGGCAACTACCTTATAAAGTTCGCTTCGGTGCTCGAGGACGACTGCGAACCGATGCGCTGCTATCTCAAAGACAGGTTCACCCGTGTGAACGGCCTTGCGAGCGACGTCAATTCGGACGGAAAGATCGATTACACGGATATCAAAGCGAAGCGCGAGGATATTTTCGTGGGGATAATCGTCTACGGCTACGGCAAGGACAGCGACGTGTTCCTTACCGAGGTGTTCGACATGAAGGATAAAAGCAACGAGGAGAACCGGCTTATCGTTTACAGATACGGCGAAAGGACGTTCGCGCTCAATTCTCTCGCAAAGGTCACGGACGGCGAGCGGTTCTATACCGTGAGGGAAGCTTACGACGCCGGGATACTCACCTCGCTCGATCTGGAGGATATGTGCGCGAATTTCGTGATATCCGGAGTCGCGGTGGAAGAAACGCTTAAATAAACGCATAAACAAGCTGCCGCGGGGAACTAAAAATCCCCGCGGTTTTTCTTTACATCCGCGGCGGTTTGTGGTATAATAAAAAAAGCATACGCACGGAGGAACTATATGGACGTAATCGCAAAACTTGCAGAAGAACTGAAAATACGCGCATCTCAGGCGGAAGCCGCGGTAAAGCTTATCGACGAGGGCAACACCATCCCGTTCATCGCCCGCTACCGCAAGGAGGCGACCGGCTCGCTGAACGACGAGATACTGCGCGAGCTGGGCGAAAAGCTGGAATCCTACCGCGCGCTGGACGCTCGCCGCGCGGACGTTCGCCGGCTTATCGACGAGCAGGGAAAGCTTACCCCGGAGCTTGAGGAGGCGATAGAAAAGGCGCAGACGCTTGCCGAGCTGGAGGATATATACCGCCCCTACCGCCCGAAGCGCCGCACGCGCGCCTCGATCGCCGCGGAGGCGGGGCTGGGCCCGCTCGCCGAGCTTATGCTGGAGCAGCGCCGCGACGTGGATATAGAAGCCGAGGCGGAGAGATTCTTAAACCCCGAAAAGAAGATAGAGACCGCCGCTGACGCGCTGAACGGCGCGAAGGACATTATAGCGGAGCAGGTCTCCGACAACGCGGAATTCCGCAAGTGGATAAGGGAATACACCGCGAAGAACGGCAAGCTCGTTTCCAGGGCGAAGACGGAGGAGGACAGCGTCTACCGGCTTTACTACGACTATTCGGAGCCGCTTGCGAAGATCCCTTCTCACCGCGTGCTGGCTATAAACCGCGGCGAAAACGAGGGCGTGCTTTCCGTTAAGGTGGATGTCGACGGCGATTATATCTGCACCTGGTTAAAGGGTCAGACGCTTTCGGCAAAGGATTCCGGTTCCTCTAAATACGTCGCCGAGGCGACGGAGGACGGATACGAACGCCTCATCGCCCCCTCGGTGCAGACCGAGATGCGCAATATGCTTACCGATTCCGCGCAGGAGCAGGCGATAAAGGTGTTCGGCGAGAACCTTAAAAACCTGCTTATGCTGCCTCCGGTGCGCGGAAAGCGCGTTATGGGCTTCGACCCGGCGTACCGCACGGGATGCAAGATCGCCGTCGTGGACGAGATAGGCAACGTGCTTGACACCGCCGTGGTATATCCCACTCCGCCGCAGAACAAAACGGAGGAAGCCAAGGAGAAATTAAAACGCCTTATCGAAAAGCACAGGGTGGATATAATCTCCATCGGCAACGGCACCGCGTCCAAGGAAAGCGAGATATTCGTCGCCGGGATGCTTAAAGAGCTCGACCGCCCGGTAAGCTATATAATGACCAACGAGGCGGGCGCTTCGGTCTATTCCGCCTCCAAGCTCGCGGCGGAGGAGTTCCCGCAGTTCGACGTTTCGCTGCGAAGCGCCGTCTCAATCGCACGCAGACTTCAGGACCCGTTGGCGGAGCTGGTGAAGATCGACCCGAAAGCCATCGGCGTGGGGCAGTATCAGCACGACTGCGACGCGAAAGCGCTCGACTGCTCGCTTGCCGGAGTGGTGGAATCCTGCGTTTCCGGCGTCGGCGCCGACCTGAACACCGCTTCCGCTTCGCTGCTCGCGCATATCGCCGGGATAAATTCCAAGATCGCAAAAAGCATTTGCGAATACCGCGCCTCGGCAAAAAGGTTCCGCACCCGCGCGGAGCTGTTAAAGGTAAAAGGTATCGGCGAAAAGGCGTATAAACAGTGCGTCGGCTTCCTGCGGGTGCCCGAAAGCGCCGAGGTGCTGGACAACACCTCCGTCCACCCGGAAAGCTACGGCGCGGCGTACGCCCTGCTCGAAAAGCTCGGATATACCGCGGAGGACGTGCGCGCAAGGAAAATAAAGGACGTGCGCGCCCGCGCGGACGGGAAAAACGCGCAGAAGCTCGCTTCCGAGATCGGGATCGGCGTGCCTACGCTGAACGATATCGTTTCGGAGCTTGAAAAGCCCGGGCGCGACCCGCGCGACGAGCTGCCGCCCCAGATACTTCGCACCGACGCGATGGATATTTCCTGTCTCAAACAGGGGATGGAGTTTATGGGCACCGTGCGCAACGTGGCGGATTTCGGCGCGTTCGTGGATATCGGCGTGCATCAGGACGGACTGGTGCATATAAGCAAGCTCGCAAAGCGTTTCGTAAAGCGCGCTTCGGACGTCGTGAAAGTCGGCGACATTATAAAAGTGAGAGTTATTGACGTCGACGTTGCAAAAAAACGCATTTCTTTAGAAAAAATCGATTAAAAACCGCGTAAAAATCGAATAAATATGCAATTTTTCTATTGCAATCCTGCAAATCGCGTAGTATAATAAACCATATTTTTTAATTGGAGGCAGTTTATGAATATCAAGAACCAGCACCTTGCGGAGCTCTACGCCAAGGTGGAAAAGAGAAACGCCGGGGAAAAGGAATTCCTTCAGGCGGTGGGCGAAGTCTTCGAATCGCTTTCGCCCGTTGCGGATAAACGCCCCGACCTTATCGAATCGGGCGTTTTCGAACGGATAGTCGAGCCCGAAAGGTTCATACAGTTCCGCGTCGCCTGGCTCGACGACTCGGGCAAGGTACAGGTCAACCGCGGCTTCCGCGTACAGTTCAACAGCGCCATCGGCCCCTACAAGGGCGGCCTGCGCTTCCATCCCAGCGTCTGCTCCTCGGTAATAAAGTTCCTCGGATTCGAGCAGATATTCAAAAACTCCCTTACCGGGCTCCCCATGGGCGGCGGCAAGGGCGGTTCGGATTTCGACCCGAAGGGCAAATCGGATAACGAGGTAATGCGCTTCTGCCAGTCGTTTATGACCGAGCTGCAGAAGTATATCGGCCCGGATACCGACGTTCCGGCGGGCGATATCGGCGTCGGCGCGAGGGAGATCGGATATCTGTTCGGTCAGTACAAGCGCATCCGCGACGAATTCTCCGGCGTGCTCACCGGGAAGGGGCTTACCTACGGCGGCTCTCTGGCGAGAAAACAGGCGACCGGCTACGGGCTTTGCTATTTCGCCGACAATATGCTTAAAAAGAAGGGCGATTCCTTTGTCGGCAAGACGGTGGTCATAAGCGGCTCCGGCAACGTGGCGATCTACGCCTGCGAGAAAGCGACTCAGCTCGGCGCCAAGGTCGTGGCGATGAGCGATTCCAACGGCTTCGTTTACGACGCGAACGGTATAAACCTCGACGTGGTGAAGCAGATAAAAGAAGTCGAGCGCGGCAGGATAAAGGAATACGCGGCGCGTGTTCCCGGCGCGGTATATACCGAAGGCAGGGGCATCTGGAACATCAAATGCGATATCGCGCTGCCCTGCGCCACTCAGAACGAGCTTAACGGCGACGACGCGAAGGCGCTTATCGCCAACGGCGTGAAATACGTCGCCGAGGGCGCGAATATGCCCTCCACCCCGGAAGCCATCGAAGCGTTCCTCGCGAACGGCGTTTACTTCGGCCCGGCGAAAGCCGCCAACGCGGGCGGCGTAGCCACCTCCGGCTTGGAAATGAGCCAGAACAGCCAGCGCCTCGCCTGGACCTTCGAGGAAGTGGACAACAAGCTTTGCGGCATAATGAAGAGCATTTTCGAAAACGCTTCCGCCGCCGCGAAGGAATACGCGCAGGAGGACAACCTTGTCGCCGGAGCGAACATCGCGGGGTTCCTTAAGGTCGCCGACGCGATGGAAGCGCAGGGAGTACTTTAATACCCCAAAAGCGCAAGCGCTTCCGGGGACCCCGATACAGCCCCAAAAGCGCAAGCGCTTCCGGGGAACCGTCGGGTAAAAACATATCAAGGCATAACAAAAGGAGGCGTGAAAGCGCCTCCTTTTTTTGCTTTGCGGTGCAAAAGCGGATTATTTCTCTTCTTTCTTCCCGGCGAGGAAGCCGTAGCAGATCGCGGCGAGCACGCCGCCTATAAGCGGAGCTACCAGGAACACCCAGACGTTCGCCAGAGCGTCGCCGCCGACGAACAGCGCCGGTCCGAAGGAACGGGCGGGGTTAACGGAGGTTCCGGTGAAGTAAATGCCGAAAATGTGTACGAGAGTAAGAGTCAAGCCGATAACGATACCCGCGACGTGGGAATTTTCGGTTTTGGAGGTCACGCCGAGTATGGCGAGCACGAACACGAAGGTGAGTATGATCTCGACGAGCAGGGAAGCCCATACGTCGCCTTTGAAAAGCCCGTTCTGCCCGAGCGCCGCGTTCTGTTCGCTTATCGCGCAGAGCAGGCCCGCGCCGGCGATGGCGCCGAGGAACTGGGCGACAACGTAACCGCAGAAGTCTTTAAGCGACATTTTTTTGCTTACGAGCATAGCGATCGAAACGGCGGGGTTGATGTGACAGCCCGAAATATTGCCGATGGAATAAGCCATCGCGACGATCACCAGACCGAAAGCGAGCGCGGTCATAAAATAGCTTGCGTTGGGGTTCGAACCGTCGCATCCGACCACGACGGCGGTGCCGCAGGCGAACAACACCAGCACCAGGGTGCCGATGAATTCCGCGAGGTACTTTTTAATGGATTGCATCATAATATTTTCCTCCGATGAATATTTGGGGATATTTCCCTTTGAATCCATTATAGCACCGCGAGCCCGCGTTTTCAAGTGAAATTTGCGCAAAACGCTTTGTTTTTATTGCATTTGTGCCGCGATTATGATATAATGAGCGCGAAAGAAGGTGCGTAATTACGGAAGGGTATGGATTCGACGCCGCCGCCGTGTGCGAACAGATAGAAGCGCTGACGCGCGGCGTGCCGCATCTTACCGCCAACCTCGCGAACGTTTCGGCGCTGCTGTACGGCGCGATCCCGGACGTGAGCTGGGTGGGTTTCTATCTCCGCGAGGGCGAAAAGCTCGTGCTCGGGCCGTTTCAGGGCAAGCCCGCCTGCATAGAGATCGCTTCCGGCAGGGGAGTCTGCGGCGCTGCCGCCGCCACGGGCGAGATACAGACCGTCCCGGACGTGCGCGCCTTCCCGGGGCATATCGCCTGCGACGCGGGCTCGGCTTCCGAAGCCGTCGCGCCGATATTCGGCAAGGAAGGCGTTTGCGCCGTGCTGGATATCGACAGCTACACGCCCGGGCGCTTTTGCGATTCGGACAAAGAATGGCTCGCTCGGGTAGCCGCGGCGATCTCCGGCGTTTTTTAAGCGCGGACGGTGCGCGGCGGACCGTTGACGGAACGGGAAAAACGCGCTTCTCTTCCGCAAATCCGGAATTTTAAGGCGGAACGGTCTTTTTTGCCCGTTCCGCGCGCTTTTTTGCCCGAAAAAGCGGTTGACATACGGCTCCGGATATGTTAAAATATCATCAAACTAATAATAATGAGAGGTGTAATTATGTTCTGTCCGATGTGCGGAAACAAAATCGAAGACGGATCGCTGTTCTGCCCGCAGTGCGGCGCGAAAATCGGGCAACAGGCCCAGCAGGCGCAGCAGACCGTGAACGAAGCGGTAAACAACGCCGAACAGACCGTCGACAACGCCGCCGATCAGGCGGCTCAGTACAACCCCGTACCCCAGCAGGAACAGTTTAGTCAAACGCCGCCCCAGCAGCCCCAGCAGCCGCAGTACGGCTACGCTCCTCAACAGCCGCAGCAGTCGCAGCAGCCGCAGTACGGCTACGCTCCGCAGCAGCCGCAGCAGCCGCAGTACGGCTACGCTCCGCAGCCGCAGTATTACGGCGCGCCCAAAAAATCCAAACTTCCCGTTATTCTCGCTCTCGTCGGCGTCGCGCTGGTCGCGGTGGCCGTCGTGCTCATCGTCGTCCTTGCGGGCGGCGGAGGCGGCAGCGGCAGCGCCGTGAAATGCGCGGAAAATTACATCAAAGCCGACAACACGCGCGATCCTTCCGCTATGCTCGACGCCATGCCGGATTACCTTATCTACACGGCGGGCAGGTCCTACGGGCTTGACGAGGACTGCACGCGCGGCGACGTTCTGAAGGCGTATAACGATCAGCTCGACGCGATAAAGGAAGCGTCTCCCGAAATGTACGAAAAGTATATGGAATACACCAAGAGATCGGTTAGCTTTGTAAGCTCCGAGACCACCGAGGAACTCAAGTCCGGCGAACCCGATTTCGACAGTATGCGTACGCGTTACATCAACTCGCTTCCCGCCTTCGCAGTGAACAAGTGCGACCCGGAGAAAATAACCGAGTTCGCCACCGTTAAGGTCACCTATACGATCGACGGCGGCAGCGAACAGACCGAAACCATCGACTGCGTGAAATACAACGGCAGTTGGTACGTTGCCGATGCTTAACGTATCTTTCGGCGTAATATAGCAAAAGCCCACGGGACGCAAGTTCCGCGGGCTTTTCTTTTTCGCGCCCGGTCCGCGCGGTTTTAATTTATTAATTTAATTTTTATAGTATATTATTGATTTTTAAGTACGAATATGTTATAGTAGTGTGTTAAGATATACGCACGTTCCGTTAAAGGAGGTATCCGGTTTGAAAAAGTGCCTTATAGCTGTAGACGGGCTGGACGCGTCCGGGAAAAAGACGCAGACCGATCTGCTTGCGCAGGCGTTTGCGGAAAAGGGGATACCCTGCCGCTGTATTTCGTTCCCGACGTATGACAGGGATTATTCCGCGCTGGTGAATATGTATCTCGACGGCAGGTTCGGCGAGGACCCGCAGGCGGTCAATCCCTACGCCGCCTCCACGTTCTACGGCGCGGACAGATACTGCTCCTATATGCTCGACTGGAAGAAGGATTACGAAGCCGGAACGGTGATACTCGCGAACAGATATACCTCCGCGAACGCCGTGCATCAGCTTTCGAAGCTCCCGCCCGAGCGGTACGGGGAGTTCCTTGACTGGCTCACGGACAACGAATACAACCGGCTTGCGATCCCGCGGCCGGACGCGGTGGTCTATCTCTGCCTGCCGCCGGAGCAGTCGATGCGGCTTCTGGAAAAGCGCTGCTCGGAGACCGGGGCGAAGAAGGACATTCACGAAAAGAGCCGGGAACACCTGGAAAACAGCTACCGTGCCGCGCTTTATTCCGCCGAACGGCTCGGCTGGATGAAGATCGACTGCGACAGGGACGGGGAGATACGCTCCGTCGAAGATATACACAACGAGATGATCGAACGGCTTCGCGCCGTACTGCCCGGTCTTGGGCTTTAAGAAAGGACCGTTAAAAATGACTAACGTATGCATACTTCTGGCGCGCGGGTTCGAGGAGTGCGAAGCGCTCATACCCGCCGACCTGCTTAAACGCGCGGGCGCGAACGTGGTGCTCGTCGCCACCGAGGGCGGGCTCGCCGTCACCGGGTCCCACGGGATAACCGTCACCGCCGACATCACCATCGACGAGCTTAAAAAAGAGGATATGCACTGCCTGGTGCTTCCCGGCGGTATGCCCGGTACCCGGCTTCTGGGAGAAAACACCCGCGTGCTTTCGCTTATCGAATACGCGGTCGGGCGCGGGCTTTACGTCGGCGCCATCTGCGCGGCTCCGTCCATACTCGGAAAAATGCGCCTGCTCGACGGCAGGAACGCCGCGGTGTACCCCTCGTTCGCCGATGCGCTTAAATACGCGAACATAACCGGGAAAAAGGTGGAGCACGACGATATCTTTATCACCGCCGAGGGAATGGGCGCGGCTTTCGGGTTCGGGTTCCGGCTGGTGGAAACGCTGTTCGGCGCTCAGGCGGCGGCGGATATAAAAGAATCGGTAAGATACGAGGGAGAATAGTTCCTTTGCGCGGGATCGAACAGAAAGGAGGCGCGTCGAACAAGTGAAAAAAAGGTTTTCGGAAATAATGCAGAGCCCGGCGTTCACCACACCGCTGCTTGTGATATTCGTTATCGTCGCAATGCATTTTTCCCGTTACGCGCTTGCCAATTTAAGCGAAAAAACCAACGTGGTGCTCGCGATAGGCGTTATACAGCTCGCGGTGCTCGCGCTGCCGTGTATGATCTATTATCTGGTCAAAGGGCGCAAGCTATCTTCGCCGGTGATGTTCTTTTCGGGCAGGGGAGTCAACGCGCTGTTCGTGCTGTTCGCCGCGCTGTTCTTCGTCAGCGGGATGCTGCTTATCAAATACCTCTATTTCATCAACGGCGGCACCGTCGCTTCGCTGGTGAACTATTACGGCGGCGCGGGCACGCTGGAAAACACCGGGCACGCCGAAATAATAATCTCGTTGATAATCATTCCCGCCGTGTGCGAGGAGCTGTTCTTCCGCGGGATAGTCTACAGCGAGTACCGCCGCTACGGTTCGGCAAACGCGATAATCGTTTCGGCGCTCTGCTTCGCCGCGCTTCATTTTTCGGTCCAAAACTTCTTCGTTTATCTGTTCGCGGGGCTGCTTCTGGGGTTCGTTACGGCGATAACGCGCTCCTGCCTGCCGTCCATAGCGCTGCATCTTTTAAGCAATACGTTAAGCATCTACGCCAGCGACGCGTTCCTTAGGGTAACGGTCGTTAAAAACGGCGCGTACTTCATCGGATTCGTTCTTATAATACTTACGGCGGTCACGTTCGCGCTCATGCTCTCCCGCGTGGAAAGCATTTGCTACAAATACGCCAACGACCCGCCTGTCGAGGCGATACCGCCCAAAAGCTCCGAAAACGTGTGGAGAGTTTTCCTTTCGCCCACGTTCCTGCTGCTTGCGGGCGTGTTCGTCGCAGTAAATATCTGGTTGAAATAAGGAGGTCGGGACCATAATGTCAGACGATCGCAGCACCCCGGAAAGCCGCGCGGACGAGCTTTTCAAGATACTCGACGAATTCCGCGACGACGCCGCGGGAGCAAACCCCGGCGAAGGCGAAGCGGAAGCCCCCGCGGAAGCGGAAGGCGCGCCCGTCCCCCCCGCCGTGGAGGAAGAAAAGAGCTTTACGGGAAGTTCCGACGAAATATTGGAAATAATCTCCGGCAGAAAGCCGCCGGACGAAGCAGACGACGCTTTTGCGAAAGCGCCGGACGAAGCCGCGGAGGAAGCCGCGGAGGAAGCCGCGGAGGAAACGGCGGAAGCCCCGGCGGATAACGGCGGCGGCGCGGAAGAGCTTGCCGAAATGCCTGCCGCCCTGTTCGGGCACCTTACCGACGAGGGCAGCGAAGCTCCCCAGGGCGAGGAGACGGAGCAGAAGGACCCGCATTTTACCGATTCATTCACCCCCGTGGAGCTTCCCGAGGAGGCGGAACCGGAGGGACGGTTCGGCGCGGAGGACCCGGAGGAGGACGGGGACGGCGAGGAAGAAGCCCGTCCCAAAGGCGGGTTCGGCAGGGCGCTGCAGCGCCTGAGTCTTATCCCCAAGGCGGTGATATACATCGTCGTCGTCGCGCTGATCTCGGCGTATCTTTCCTACTACGCCATATCCATAGGCAACGACGTGTTCGCCCTGGTATGCGAGGACGCGGTGGTGGAGATAAAGATCCCCGAAAACGCCACCGACGCCGACGTCGCCGAGATCCTTAAAGAAAACGGCATTATCGAATACGCCTGGGTATATAAGCTTTATATGCGCTACCGCGGAGGCGGAGACGAAGAAGGAAAATATATCCCCGGCACCCACCGGCTCAACCGGAACTACAACTATTCGCAGATAATCACCGCGCTTACTGTCGCGCATACCAAACGCGACGTGGTGCGTATCGCCATCCCGGAGGGCTTCACAGTCGATCAGATAATCGACCTGCTCGTTAAAAACGGGCTCGGCACGCGCGAAAACTACGTGGAAGCCGTGAACAACTACCCTTATAAGCATGAATTCGTGCAGCAGCTTACGGAAATGGGGTATCCCGAAACGCGCAAATACCGGCTGGAGGGGTATCTGTTCCCGGACACCTACGAATTTTACACCAGCACCTCCGAGGTGTACGTTATAAACGCGTTTCTCAATAACTTCAACGAAAAATTCTGGAAGGACTACAACAAGATCGACGGCGACGGCGGCTCCTACCGCAAGATGATGGAGGACGAATACGGTATGAGCTTCGACGATATCATTACGCTGGCGTCGATGATTCAGGCGGAGGGCAAAACGGCGGAGGATTTCGAGGCGATATCTTACGTCTTCCACAACCGCTTGAAGCACAGCGGCACCTTCCCGCGGCTGGAAAGCGACGCGACCATACAGTACGTGCTCGAAAAGCGCGAGCAGGACGCCGCGAATATAGATATCTCGCTCGACACTCCGTATAACACCTATCTTTACGACGGGCTGCCTCCCGGAGCGATCTGCAACCCCGGTATAGAAACGATAATGTCGGCTATGTTCCCGTCGGCGCCGCTTAACGCCTACGGTTACGAGATCGACGCCTACTTCTTCGTCGCGAACAACGCGGGCAAGGTCTATTACGCCACGAGCGCCGCGGGACACGCCAACAACAAAGCGCAGGCGGCGCGGGACAACGAGGCGATCGAAGCCGGGAACTACGAGGGCTGATCTATGCCGCACGGAAAAAGACCGGAGCTTCTCGCGCCGGCGGGGAACTTTGAAAAACTGACCTACGCGGTGCGCTACGGCGCCGACGCCGTCTACTGCGCGCTGGACAGGTTCGGTATGCGCGCGAGCGCGGGCAATTTTACGCCGGAGGAGTTCGCAAAAGGGGTGGAATACGCGCACGCGCACGGCGCGAAGGTCCACTGCGCGATGAACGTCAACCCGCGCGACGCGGAATTCGAACTGCTCCCCGAATATATAAAATACGTTTCGGACGCCGGCGCGGACGCGTTCATCGCAAGCGACCCGGGCGTTATAGACTGCATCTTCCGTTACGCCGCCGACCCGTGCGTGCATCTTTCCACGCAGGTCAGCACCGTGAATTCCGCTTCGGCGCGGTTCTGGCTGCGGCAGGGGATAAAGCGCATAGTGCTCGCACGGGAGCTTTCGCTTGAAGAGATAAAGCGTCTACGCGAAAACGTGCCGGAGATCGAGCTGGAATGCTTCGTTCACGGCGCGATGTGCGTTTCGTATTCCGGCAGATGCCTGCTTTCGAACTACTTTACCGGGCGGGACGCCAACGGCGGCCGCTGCGCTCAGCCCTGCAGGTGGAAATATCACCTTGTCGAGGACAAGAACGGCTATACCGCCGAGGCGGAGCAGGATGGGGACGGCGCCTACGTCTTTTCCTCCCGCGATCTGCGTATGATCGATCACGTCCCCGAGCTCGTCGGGGCGGGCGTGGATTCTTTTAAGATAGAGGGGCGTATGAAAAGCGCCTATTACACCGCGGCGATGAGCAACGCCTACCGCATCGCGATAGACGCCTGCATGCGCGGAGAGCCGTTTGACGAACGCTGTATCGCGGAGACCGAAAGCGTGAGCCACCGCGAATACGGGACGGGGTATTATTTCTCGTCCCCCGGGAGCGACGCGAATACCGTTAAAGCCAACGAATACGTCTCGGACCGCCCGTTCCTGTGCAGCGTTTTATCGTACGACGAAAGCGCGGGGCTCGCAAAATGCCTGCAGCGCAACAAGATGCGCGTCGGCGAAAAGGCGAACGTTTTGTCCCCCGGCGGGTTCGGGCGCGATTTCGTTATAGGCGAAATGTTCGACCGCGATATGAACCCGATCGAGTCCACGCCGCACGCGGGGATGGAATTTTATCTGCGGATCGACGGCGTGAAGCCGATGGATATAATCAGGGGTTGAAAATGGCGAAAACGCTTTCGGAGCTTGCCGAAAGGGCAAAAATAACGGTGATATCCGGTCCGTTCGGCGCCGGAAAGACCAATATCGCGGTGAATACGGCGCTTGCGCTCGCCGCGAAGGGCGAAATCTGCCGGGTCGCCGATCTGGATACGGTGAACCCGTATTTCCGCAGCGCGGACAACGAAAAAATGCTTGCCGCGCACGGCGTGGAAACGCTTGTCCCGGAGTTTGCGAACACGAACGTGGATATACCGGCGCTCCCGCGCGATTACAACAAGATATTCACCGGGGCGGGGTATTCGATCTGCGACGTGGGCGGCGACGCCGACGGCGCGGCGGTACTCGGCGTCTCGCGCGAGGATTACCTGAACGCGGGCTGCGCGATGTATTTCGTGTATAACCGCTTCCGCCCGCTTACGGCGGACCCGGCGGACGCGCTGGAGATGCTGCGGCATATCGAACGCGTTTCGGGGCTTCGCTTCCGCGGGATAATAAACAACAGCAACCTCGGCGCGGAAACGACTTCCGAAGTCGTGCGCGAGGGCGTTCCTTTCGCGGAAAAGCTTGCCGCGCTGGCGGGGCTCCCGCTGGAGATAACGGTTTCGCCGGAGTGGGCGTATTTGCCCGGCACCGCGGCGATAAAGGATATTACGAAAAAATTATTCTGAAATACAAGGTGGTAAAAATGAACAGAGTTACATTCAAAACCGAGCTGTGCAAGGGCTGCGGGCTGTGCGTCGGCGCCTGCCCGAAGCATCTTATCGCGCTCGACAAAACGAAGCTCAACGCCAAAGGGTACCATCCCGCCGGTATCACCGGGCAGGAAAACTGCATCGCCTGCGCGATGTGCGCGACGATGTGCCCCGACGTGGTGATTACTGTTGAAAGGGGAGTTGAAGAATAATGGCAAAAACGCTTATGAAGGGCAACGAGGCGATAGCGGAAGCCGCGATACGCGCCGGCTGCCGGCTTTTCTTCGGATACCCGATCACCCCGCAGACCGAGCTTTCGGAATATATGGCTAAAAATATGCCCAAATGCGGCGGGCTGAGTCTGCAGGCGGAAAGCGAGATCGCCGCGATAAATATGGTTTTAGGCGCGGCAAGCACCGGGGCGCGCGTCATAACCAGCTCGTCCTCGCCCGGGATCTCGCTTAAAAGCGAGGGTATCTCCTACATAATCGGCTCCGACCTGCCCTGCGTTATAGTGAACGTTCAGCGCGGCGGCCCCGGTCTGGGCGGCATACAGCCGGCGCAGAGCGACTACAATCAGGCGACGAAGGCATTGGGCCACGGCGACGGACACATAATCGTCCTCGCGCCGGATTCGGTGCAGGAGATGGCGGCGCTCACCGCCGAGGCGTTCGACCTCGCCGATATCTACCGTATGCCCTGCATGATATTCGCCGACGGCGCTCTGGGGCAGATGATGGAGCCGGTCGATTTCGAAGCCGTCCCCGTGCGCGAGCTGCCCGCCAAGGACTGGGCTTGCACCGGTACGGGCGGAAAACGCGTTCACAACATAATAAATTCGCTTTATATGGAGCCGGAGGCGCTTGAAAAAACCGTCGTCGAACGCTTCGAACGCTATAAAAAGCTCGCCGAGAACGAGACGAAGTACGAGGAGTTCATGCTGGACGACGCGGAATACGCCGTAGTCGCCTACGGCATTACCGCCCGCATCGCCAAGACCGCGGTCATAAACGCGCGCAGGAAGGGGATAAAAGCGGGGCTGTTCCGCCCGATCACGCTTTATCCGTTCCCGGAAAAGCCGCTTAACAGACTCGCGGACGGTGTGAAAAAGTTCCTTTCCGTCGAAATGAATATGGGACAGATGCTTAACGACGTGAAGGTCGCCGTCGAATGCAAAAAGCCGGTGATCCACTTCGGCAGGACCGGCGGCGTTATTCCCACGCCGGAAGAAGTGCTTGAACAACTGGAAAAACTCGCGGGAGGTGCAGAATAATGACAGTCTTCCAAAAACCGCACGCGCTTACGGATATGCCTTTCCACTATTGCCCGGGCTGTACCCACGGCATAATACACCGCCTTGTCGCCGAGGTCATCGACGAGCTCGGCGTGGAGGACAAAACGGTGGGCATCGCCCCCGTCGGCTGCTCCGTATTCGCCTATAATTACTTCAACTGCGATATGATCGAAGCGCCCCACGGACGCGCCCCCGCCGTTGCGACGGGCGTGAAGCGCGCGCACCCGGAATTAACGGTGTTCACCTATCAGGGCGACGGCGACCTTGCCGCCATCGGCACCGCCGAAACGGTGCACGTCGGCGCGAGAGGCGAGAATATCACGATAATTTTCGTCAACAACGCCATTTACGGTATGACGGGCGGCCAGATGGCTCCCACCACGCTTCTGGGGCAGGTAACCACCACCTCGCCCTACGGCCGTATCCGCGAGATACAGGGCAACCCGATACGCGTCTGCGAAATGGTAAGCACGCTGGACGGCGTGGCGTACGCCGAACGCGTTTCCGTCGACTGTGTGAAAAACGTGCTCAACGCCAAAAAAGCCATTAAGAAGGGCTTTACGATGCAGCAGGAGAAGAGAGGGCTTTCGATAATCGAGGTGCTTTCCACCTGCCCGACGAACTGGGGGCTTTCGCCCGAAAAGGCCATTGAATGGCTGCGCGAGAATATGATAAAGCATTACCCGTTGGGGGTGTATAAAGACGTTACTGCAGAGGAGGCAAACAAATGAGCGCTATCCTTCTTGCCGGATTCGGCGGCCAGGGCATACTTTTCGCGGGGAAGCAGCTTGTGCTCGCCGGGATGAAAAAGGATAAACAGGTGAGCTGGCTGCCGTCCTACGGGCCGGAAATGCGCGGCGGCACCTGCAACTGCTCCGTGAATATCGACGACGAACCGATCGGCTCGCCGCTCGTTACCGCGCCGGATATACTTATAGCGATGAACAAACCCTCGCTGCTGAAATTCGCGGGGCGCGTCGTTCCCGGCGGCACCGTCGTCTACGATACCTCGCTTATCGATATCGCCGTCGGCAGGGACGACGTGAACGCGTACGGCATCCCCGCGACGGGGCTTGCAAACGACGCGGGCATCGCCAAACTGGCGAACGTCATACTGCTCGGATACCTTATAAAAAAGACCGGACTTTACGAAAAGGATTTCTTCCTTGAGCATATCCGCGGTTCGGCGCCCAAATCCAAACCGGAACTCGGCGAGCTGAACGCGAAAGCGCTGCTTATCGGCTATGGCTACGAGGGCTGAAAACGTCTTTGCCGTGATAGTCGCCGCAGGCGGCGGCACGCGAATGGGCGGCGTTTCGAAGCCGCTTATAAAGCTGGGCAAAAAAACGCTTTTCGAATACGTGCTGGACGCGTTCTGCCGTTCGGTCTGCGAAAAGATTACCGTGGTGTGCAACCCCGCGAACGAGCAGGCGCTTAAAGAGCTCGCCGCCGCGTACGGAACAAAGGAGATCGATTTCACCTACGGCGGCGAAACGCGAAGCGATTCGGTCTTCAACGGCGTTAAAAACTGCGGCAGGTGCGGTTTCGTGGCGGTCCACGACTGCGCGCGCCCCTTCGTTACCCCGGAGATCATCGAAAACGTTATCGAAGGCGCCCGCAAAACCGGCGTTTCCACCGCCTGCACCCCGGTGACCGATACGGTGAAGTACGTCGACGCGGAGCACGGTGTTATCTACACGCCTCAGCGGAAGAACCTGCTCGCGATACAGACGCCGCAGTGCTTCCGTAAAGAGCTTTACCTCCCGGCGTATCTGCTGGCAAAAAGCGCCGGGCGCGAATATACCGACGAGACGTCCATGCTCGAGGCGGCGGGACACGGAGTTGAATACGTGATCTGCGACGCTTCGAATATAAAACTCACCACCAGAGCGGACGTTATGACCGCCCGCGCCATACGACTTATAAGGGAGCACGACAACAATGATAAGAATGGGACAGGGATATGATGTCCACCGCCTTGTCGAAGGCAGAAAGCTGATACTCGGCGGCGTGGAGATCGAATACGAAAAAGGGCTTTTGGGCCATTCCGACGCGGACGTGCTTATCCACGCGATCTGCGACGCGCTTCTCGGCGCGGCGGCGCTGGGCGATATAGGGCGTAAGTTCCCGGATACCGACCCGAAGTACGAGGGGATCTCTTCTTTGAAGCTGCTTGCCGAAGTCGGCAGGATGCTTAAAACGATGGAATGCAGCATAAACAACATCGACGCGACTGTCATCGCGCAGGAACCGAAGCTTATGCCGTATATCAACGAGATGCGCCATAACATCGCACGGGTGCTGGACGTTTCGCCCGGGGCGGTAAGCGTTAAGGCGACCACGGAAGAGGGGCTGGGGTTTTCCGGCAGAAAGGAAGGCATCGCCGCCATGGCGGTGGCTGTTATAGATGAGTAAGCAAAGCATAGGCGGAAATCTTATAACCCCAAACGGAATAATAAAAGGCGCGGCGGAATACGAAAACGGGATAATAACCGCGATAAAGCCGGACGAAAGCGTTAAAAGCGAACGCTTCGTCGCGCCCGGGTTCATAGATATCCACGTCCACGGCGGCGGCGGGCACGATTTTATGGACGGCACCGAGGAAGCGTTCTTAGGCGCTGCAAAGCTGCACGTCTCCCACGGGACGGCGACTCTGCTGCCCACCACGCTCACCTGCTCCGACGCGGAGCTGTTCAACGCTTTCGACGTGATGCGCCGTGTGCGGAAGGACAAGACCTACGGCGGCGTGTTCTACGGAATGCACCTCGAAGGCCCCTATTTTTCGCCCGAGCAGGCGGGCGCGCAGGACACGCGCTATCTGCGCAAGCCGGAAAAAGCGCATTACGGCGAGATACTCAGACGCGGCGAAGGGATAATCGCCCGATGGTCGTCCGCGCCGGAGCTGGAAGGCGCGCTCGAGCTGGGCGACAGATTGAAAGAGCTTGGGATCTGCGCCGCGATCGGGCATACCGACGCGTATTACGAGGACGTGCTGGAGGCGTGCAAGCACGGATATACCCACGTCACCCACCTTTACAGCGGTATGAGCGCGCTCCGCCGCATAAAGGGCTACCGCCGCCCCGGCGTGCTCGAAGCGGCGTATATGATCGACGAGCTCACGGTAGAAGTCATCTGCGACGGGCGGCATCTGCCGCTTTCGATGCTCGGCTACGTTTTCCGCGCAAAGGGGCCGGATAAATGCGCGCTTATCACCGATTCGATGCGCGGCGCCGGGATGACGGAGGGAAAGACCATACTCGGCTCTTTGAAAAACGGGCAGGAATGCTATATCGAGGACGGAGTTTCCAAAATGCCGGGCGGAAACGCTTTCGCCGGAAGTATCGCCACCGCCGACAGGCTGGTACGCAACGCAATAGCCGCCGGCGCGTGTACGGAGGACGCGGTGCGGATGATCACAAAGACCCCGGCGGATATAATCGGCATGCGCGACAGAGGAACGCTGGAGGTCGGCAAGCGCGCCGATTTCACCGTGTTCGAAGGCGACGTAGAGATAACCGCGGTAATCAGCGGCGGACAAACGATATACGAAAGGTGAAAAAAATGATAATCAAACAGGGAAAAGTCGATAAATTAAGATACGTCGCGCTGGATACCCGCGCCGAAATGGGCGCGCTCGCCGCGAAAGACATATCGGAAGAGATAAGCCGGCAGCTTGCCGCAAAAAGCGAAATAAACATGATCTTCGCCGCCGCGCCGAGCCAGAACGACGTGCTCGCTTCGCTCGTCGCCGGAAAAGATATAGAATGGGAGCGCATAAACGCCTTCCATATGGACGAATACATAGGGCTCCCCGCGGACGCGCCGCAGGGGTTCGGCAATTTCCTTAAAAACGCGATATTCGATAAGGTCCCCTTCAAAAGCGTGAATCTTATCGACAGCACGGCTTCCGATCCGGAAGCGGAATGCGAACGCTACGCCGCGCTGCTCGCCGCGCACAAATGCGATATAATCGTTATGGGCATAGGCGAAAACGGGCATATCGCCTTCAATGATCCGCACGTCGCGGATTTCCGCGATAAAAAAGCCGTTAAGGTGGTCTCGCTGGACGATATCTGCCGCCGGCAGCAGGTAAACGACGGCTGTTTTGAAAGGATCGAAGAGGTGCCGCGTTACGCGCTCACGCTCACCATACCCACGCTCGTCGCGCCGGAGGCGGCGTTCTGCATAGTTCCGGCAAAAACAAAGGCGTGGGCGGTGGACCGCACGCTGAACGGCGAAATAGGCGAGGAATGCCCCGCCACGGCGCTGCGCCTGCACGGCAACGCGCGGCTTTATCTCGACGCGGACAGCAGTTCGCTGCTGTAAAGCGGATTCGGGACGATACGCACATATAACGGAGGTTCAAAATGAAAAAAATCGGTTTTCCCGGCTTGGGATGGGAGTTCGATATCAGCTCCACCGCCTTCACCGTGTTCGGAATAAACATCCAGTGGTATGGAATAATTATTTCGGTCGGTATAATCCTGGCGTTCCTGCTGTTCCACCGTCTTGCGACGAAAAAGGAACAGATCTCCGTCGACACGGTATACAACATCACTCTGCTCGCCGTGCCGATAGCGATAATCGGCGCGCGGTTCGTCTACGTCGCCACCCGGTGGGACGTTTATAAGGGCACCGGGTTCTGGAACATAATAAACATCCGCGGCGGCGGGCTCGCCATTTACGGCGCGGTCATTTTCGGGCTGCTCACCGTGCTCGTATACAACAAGATCAAAAAGACGAGCTCGCTCGCGATGCTCGACGCGCTCGCTCCCGCCGTTATGCTGGGGCAGATAATCGGGCGCTGGGGCAACTTTATGAACGGCGAAGCATACGGCTGGACCGAGAATATCGAAAAATTCCCCTGGCGTATGTGGCTCGAAAAGGTCGTGGTCGACGGCGAGGACGTGACCGCGAAATTCGGGCACTGCGTCCATCCTACCTTCCTTTACGAATCGCTGTGGAACCTTATAGGGCTCGTTATCATCCTCGCGGTGCTCTACCGAAAAAAGAAGTTCAACGGTCAGATATTCTGCGCGTATATGGGCTGGTACGGCTTCGGCAGATTCTTCATCGAAATGATCCGCGCCGACAGTCTCTACATCGGCGGGCTTAAATTCTCGGTGCTCGTCGGCGCGCTGTGCTTCATCGCGTCTATAATCTGCGCGCTTGTGTTCGCGCACCGCGGCAAGGTCGAAAAGGAGGAGCTGGAGGAATATCAGTCCGGCTTCGCCGCCGCGCGCATCGCTTCCGAAAAAGAAGGCGACGCGCTCGACCAGAGCATTTACGACGTGACCGACCCGGTCGACGACACCGATCCGAACGAATCCGCCATCGACGCGCCCGCGTGGGACGAGGACGTCGAGGACGGCGGCGAAGACGGCGCTTTCGGCGACGTCGCGGAGGAAGCTTTCGAAGGCGCCGGCGAAGAGACGGCTATGTCCACCGAGGAGGCGGGCGATCAGGGCGATTTCGTCGCCGGGAGCGAGGTACTGAATTCCTCGCGCGAGAGCGAGGAGATGACGGGCGGTATGGAACCGAGATCCGGGACCGAAAACGGGAGCTGCGAACAATGACTGTTATCGACGGAAAAGCGGTCTCCGCAAAAGTAAAAGCGGAAGTCGCCGAGGAAATAAAAAAACTCTGCCGCGAACCGGAAAGAGCTCCGGGGCTCGCGGTGGTGCTGGTGGGCGAGGACCCGGCTTCCCAGGTCTATGTCCGCAATAAAAAACGCGCCTGCGAGGCGTGCGGTATAAACTCATTCGAATATCTGCTTTCCGCCGTGGAAAGCGAGGAACGGCTTCTGGAGCTTATCGATTCGCTCAACCGCGACGAAAGCGTGGACGGCATACTCGTTCAGATGCCGTTGCCGAAGCATATTTCGCCCGCCCGCGTTACCGAGTCGATAGACCCGTACAAGGACGTGGACGGCTTCCATTCGCAGAACGTCGGTCTGCTCACACAGGGGACTCCGCGCTTCGCGCCCTGCACCCCGCTGGGCGTTATGCGCCTGCTCGCCGAATACGGCGTGGAGGTAAAGGGCAAAAACTGCCTTGTCGTCGGCAGAAGCAACATCGTCGGCAAGCCGATGTCCGCGCTGCTCCTGGCGGCGGACGGCACCGTTACCACCGCGCATTCGCGCACGGCGGACCTCGCGTTCCATACCCGGAACGCGGATATAATCGTCGCCGCCTGCGGCAGACCGGGTATGATAACCGGGGATATGGTAAAAGAGGGCGCTGTGCTTATCGACGTGGGCATAACCCGCGTGGACGGCGCGTTGAAAGGCGACCTCGATTTCGATTCCTGCGCGAGGAAGGCGTCGTTCATCACCCCGGTCCCGGGCGGAGTCGGACCTATGACCATCGCCATGCTTATGCGGAACACGCTTCGGTCCTACAAGCTCCGGAAGGGGATCGAAGTATGACGAAGCTCGCGCTCGCGCTGGCGCTGCTGCTTGTGTTTTCCGCGTGCTGTTTCGCTTCCTGCTCCGGCGGGGAGGAAAGCGGCGCCGGATCCGCCGTCTCCGAGCCGGAAGAAAGCTCCGGGCCGGAGGAAACGAGCGAAGAATATTCCGAACCGGAGGAAAGCCCGGAGGAAAGCTCCGGGCCGGAAGAAAGCTTTGAACCGGAGGAAACGAGCGAGGAATATTCCGAACCGGAGGAGGAGTCCGAACCGGAAAGCGGCGGAGGCGGAAGCTACGGGCTTTACGACCCGAACGCCGTGAAGTATATCGATTCCGTCGAAGATCCTTCGAAGGTCGGTTCCATACCGATGTCCTATCTGCGGTTCCCGAACGTCGGCGAATACTACGGGCGGCTCTCCTGCGGGAGGATCGGCCTGAACGTCGCGGTGTTTTTCGGAGACGACAACTGGATACTTAACAACGGGGCGGGGCAGTCGCGCTATTCCTTCCCGCCGGGCTTCGGCAGGACTATACTTTTAAGCGGGCACAACATATCGTTCTTCAATCCGCTGCAGTACGCCGAACCGGGCGACGTGTTCGTTTTCGACGTGAACTACGAAACGTATGAATACCGCGTGATCTCCGCCGGAGTGGAAAACGCCGAATCGCTCGATCCGAAGTTCAAAAATATGCTGCTCGCGGAAAAGGAAACGCTGGTGATGTATACCTGCTATCCCTTCAACGCCTGGCACACCGTGCCGGACAGATTCGTGGTTTACTGCGAACGAATAAAAGGGCTCGACGTGAAGTGGCGCGGCTGACGCGCGTCAACAATATCGTTGACAAACGGCGAAAGGTGTATTATAATACTCTTGTATAAATATATTTATTTGACGGGACGTATTCAGATATGAGCTTCGATACGTTTTTCGACAAATACATAGTCGGCGGGTATCTGTTCCTGCGGCGGTTCTTCGTGTTCCGCTTTATACTTTACGTTATCCGCACCTGGTATATGGGCATCCCCGCGGCTGTGCTTTATGTGCTGCACCGCGTGCTCGGCTGGCCGCTGTGGCCGGTGTGGGCAGCTTTGGGGATATGGATGGCGGTGCTGTTGGTTCGCCTGCTGTTCGTGCGGATAATGTTCCGCGCCGCGGCGGAGGACGGCGCTTCACCCGCCCCGAATACCGAAAACAGGAACCCGTATTCCGCGAAGGGAAGCTCAAGCGCGGCTGTCGAAAGCGGCGAAAAGCGCAAAAACGATATATTGCCGGAATGAACGGCTTATATAATCAAAAATAAAAAATATATTTTCCTAAAAAAGAAAGGGGTACAGTTATGGGACTTATCCAAGCAGGTCTGGGCGCGGTAGGCGGTGTGCTTGCCGATCAGTGGAAGGAGTTTTTCTATTGCGAAGCAATGCCGAAGAATATCCTTGTTACAAAAGGTCAGAAGAGGATCGGCGGCCGTTCCTCCAACACCAAAGGGAGCGATAACATAATCTCCAAGGGCTCCGTGATCGCCGTTGCGGACGGTCAGTGCATGATAATCGTCGAGCAGGGCAAGATCGTGGAGGTCTGCGCCGAACCCGGCGAATTCATCTATGATTCCTCTACCGAACCCAGTATTTTCGCGGGGTCGCTCGGTCAGAGCATCAAAGACACCTTCAAACTCATAGGCAGGCGTTTCACCTTCGGCGGCGACACCGGCAAGGATCAGCGCGTTTACTACTTCAATCTGCGCGAGATAGGCGACAACAAATACGGCACCGCCAATCCCATCCCGTTCCGCGTGGTGATCGACGAAGCGCTCGGATTCAAGCTTTCGGTCGACCTCCGCTGCAACGGCGTGTTCTCCTACAAGATCACCAACCCGCTGCTGTTCTACACCAACGTCTGCGGCAACGTTACCGAGGATTACGACAGGGCGGAGATCGACGGTATGCTTAAAGGCGAACTGCTGAACGCGCTTCAGCCCGCGCTCGCACAGATCGCCGCGAAGAAGATCTATTATTCCGAGATCCCCGCGCACACCAACGAAATACGCGATAACCTCAACGAGGTACTTTCCTCCGAATGGCGCGAAAAGAGGGGCATCGAGGTCTTCTCCTTCGCGGTCAATTCGCTTTCGATCCCCGAGGATCAGCGCAAGAAGCTGACCGAATGGGAAGAAAACGCCATGACCACCAATCCCAATGTCGCCGGCGCAAGGATAGTCGGCGCTCAGTCGGACGCTATGCGCGGCGCGGCGAACAACCCGAACGGCGCCATGGGCGGATTCATCGGTATGGGTATGGCTATGAACGCGGGCGGCAACGCTCAGAACTTCTATGCGATGGGCGCGCAGCAGCAGGCACAGCAGCAGGCGCAGCAGCCCGCTCCTCAGGCGGCTCCCGCCGTCGGCGGATGGGTTTGCCCGCAGTGCGGCGCAAACGCGTCCGGCAACTTCTGCACCGAATGCGGCGCGAAGAAGCCCGCTCCCGCCGAAGGATGGAAATGCCCCGCCTGCGGCGCGATGAACAAGGGCAAGTTCTGCTCGGAATGCGGCGCGAAGAAGCCCGCCGGCGAACCGCTTTACCGCTGCGATAAATGCGGATGGGAACCCAAGGATCCCAAGAATCCTCCTAAGTTCTGCCCCGAATGCGGCGATATTTTCGACGATAAGGACAAACAGTGATCATCCGGCCTTCGGGCCGTCCGGGAGAAGCCCCGCTCCGCCGGGGCGGGCTTCTCCCGCATTTTTGTAAATGGAGTTGGCAAAATGGCTGCATTGAAAGAGTATAAATGTCCGTGCTGCGGCGGCGGTATCGTTTTCGACAGCGGTCTCCAGAAGATGAAGTGCCCCTATTGCGACACCGAGTTCGAAATGGAAACGCTCGCCGCCTACGACGCCGACCTTAACGCCGACGGCAAGGACGATCTTAACTGGTCCGACAAGCCGAACAACGAATGGATCCCCGGCGAGACCGAAGGGATGCGCATTTACGTTTGCGAATCCTGCGGCGGCGAAGTTATCGGCGACGAAACGCTTGCCGCCACCGCCTGCCCCTACTGCGGCAACCCCGTGGTCATGAAAGGGCAGTTCTACGGCGATCTTAAGCCCGATTACGTCATCCCCTTCCAGCTTAACAAGGAGGACGCGAAGAAGGCGCTTTCCTCGCATCTTATGGGCAAGCGGCTGCTGCCCAAGGTGTTCAAGGACCAGAACCACATCGACGAGGTGAAGGGGCTTTACGTCCCGTTCTGGTTGTTCGACGCGGAGGCGGACGCGAATATACGTTATAAGGCGACGAAGATACGCTCCTGGAGCGACAGAAGATACAACTACACCGAAACGAGCTATTTTTCGGTTATACGCGCGGGCACGCTGGGGTTCGAAAACGTCCCGGCGGACGGCGCTTCCAAAATGCCGGACGATCTTACCGAATCGCTTGAGCCCTATGATTTCAGCAAGGCGGTGGATTTCCAGACCGCGTACCTGGCGGGCTATTTCGCCGATAAATACGACGTTGACGCCGACGCCTGCATCGAGCGCGCCAACGCGCGCATCAAAAAAAGCACCGAATCGGCTTTCGCCTCCACGGTAAGCGGCTATTCCTCCGTTATGCCGGAAGGCGGCAGCGTCCGCTGCGAGCACGGCAAGGCGAAATACGCGCTGCTTCCCGTGTGGCTGCTCAACACCACTTGGAGCGGCCAGAAATACGTTTTCGCCATGAACGGGCAGACCGGCAAGTTCGTTGGCAACCTCCCGCTGGACAAGGGCGCCTACCGCCGCTGGCTCTTCGGGCTCACCGCCGGCATCGCCGCGGCGATAATGGGCGTGCTCTTCCTTATCTGGAAGCTGTTTTAAGGGGGTGCGGATATGTTTATAAAAAGATTTGCCGCATTCGCGCTGCTCGCGATCATGCTGTGCGCCGCGCTCGTTCTGCCCTCCGCCGCTTTGGTGGAAAACAGCCCGCGTTACGACGACGTGGAAAACGTCGGCTTCATTACCGCGGAGCAGGAGGAAGCGCTTAACGCCAAGCTCGACGGCATAAGCGAAAAATACAGCTTCGACGTCGCCGTCGTCGCCGTCGACAATATTATGGATTTCAACGACAGCTTCGGAGAACCGTATAAAAACTACGGAACGTATCTTGCGGACTATTACGGAGAGCACGTTTATCCCAACGATTACGCCGACGCGGCGATCCTGCTTTACGAACGGGACGGAAAGTACAAGTATATCCTCACCGTGGGCGACGGAAACAAGTGCGTCGACGCCGCCGCGCTGGAGGAAAAGATCGCTTCTTACTTGGAAAACGGCGATTATTACTCCGCGTTCTGTCTGTTCGCCGACGAATGCGAATCGATCGTCTCCGCCTACCGCGAAAACCCCCAAGAGCACACTCTGGGCGGCGCGGGAGCCCGCGGCACCATTAAAGAGCTTCCGTACGGCGATAAAAAGGTGCGGTTCGTCGATCTGGGCGACACCGGAGTGCTTACCGCGCAGCAGCAGAGCGACCTTATGGCGCGCCTCGACGCGAAGAGCGAGGAGCTGCAGTTCGATATAGTCGTAGTCACCATAGATAATATAAGAGAATACACCGACACCAACGGGCAGCCCTACACGAGCTACGCCGAATTTGCCGACGATTTCTACGATTACTACGGAAACAGCATGTACGGCTACGGCAAAAAGTATTCCGGCGCGCTCATAATGTACGAAAAGGAAAAGAACTACCGCTATATCTCCACCTGCGGAGAGGGCGAGACCGCCATTGATTTCGAAACGGCGAAGGACGACGTTATCGGCTATTTCAACCGCGACGATTTCAACGGCGCGTTCAACGCGTTCATCGACACCTGCGAAAAGCAGGTGCTCGCCGCGCGTTCCTTCCACCTGCCCAAAAAGCTTATCATTTCGCTTGTGATCGCGCTTATAATCGCGCTGATAGTCGTGAGCAGTATGAAAAAGAAGCTCACCAGCGTTAAGTTTGCCGACAGCGCGAACAATTACGTCCGTCCCGGCAGTCTTAACCTTACCGAAAGCCGCGATACATTCCTTTATTCCTCGGTCACCCGCACCGTGCGCGAGACGGAATCCCGCAGCGGCGGCGGAGGCGGTTCGCACACTTCTTCGTCCGGCCGTTCGCACGGAGGGGGAGGGTTCTAAGCGCTTCGCTTGCGGGTGAAAACTTTGTTTTCACCCGATTGCGCGCATTTTTACCCCCGCAAAACACAGTTTTGCGGGGACCCCGGTTATCGCCGTCGAAAACGCTTTGCGTTTCCTTCTCCCCTCGATGCGCGGACTCGCGCAGCTCGTCTTAGGGTGTTTTTTCCGCGGGGGACCCGCGAAAAAAACGGAAATCGAATTATAATCGCCTGCGGCGATGGAAAAACACGCGTTCACTCGCAAAATTCAATACAAAACCGGCTGCCGGATCAAAACGGCGGTCGTTTTTGTTTTCGGTTCTTTGTCAATAGTTGGGGTAAAGAATCAAGAGAAAAAACAGCAAGCAGACGTCACCAAACGGCTGCTTGCAGTTTTTTAGCCGTTTCAAGCGGATTGATGAGAAAAAATATGTAGGATCCTGTTTCTGAAGCGATTG
>JAEEGL012108727.1_pt1 | contig 51977 bp, 38 predicted proteins | sample 9134231 | NCBI WGS metagenome assembly JAEEGL01 (sample SAMN16246548, study PRJNA631951) | gut metagenome | biome: gut microbiome; feature: rumen; material: fiber-attached | host: Bos | place: Iran: Karaj | collected 2018-10
AACTTTGAGTACAAGGAGTTGCGCGATTACTACCACAAGTGGTATCGCCCCGACAACCAGGCCCTGGTCATCGTGGGTGACGTGGATGTGGACCACATCGAGGCCCAGATCAAGGAGATGTACAAGGGTTACACACTCGACCCCAACGCCGCTCAGGTGGTTCGCGAGCCCGTGCCCGACAACGATGAGCCCATCATTGTTGTTGACAAGGACAAGGAGCAGCAGTACAGTGAGGTGAGCGTGATGTTCAAGCATGAGACCGAAGAGCCTGATGAGAAAAAGAATCTGGATTACCTTATCGTCGATTACGTCAAGGACATGATTACCGACATGGTCAACACCCGCTTGAGGGATCTGGCACAGGAGCCCGACTGCCCCTTCGACAACGCTTATTGCTATGACGGAGAATACATCTTGGCCAACACCATGGATGCCTTCACGATTGACATCATGCCCAAGGAGGGCAAGACCGAGGCCGCTACCCAGGCTGCTATCATCGAGGCCCTGCGTGCCGTTAAGCATGGCTTTACCGCTAGCGAGTACGGCCGTGCCCGTGACGAGTACATGAGCCGCCTGGAGAAGCAGTACAACCAGCGCGACAAGGTTTCCAACGAGAGGTATGGTCGCCAGTATTGCAGCAACTTCCTGGATGGCGAGCCCATCCCCTCGATCGAGATGCTGTATCAGATTATGGGTATGATTGCTCCCAACATCACTGTTGACATGATCAACGAAGTATTGCCCGAGCTCATCAGCACCGATGGTAAGAACCTTGTCATCACCAACTTCAACCAGGAAAAGGAAGGTGCCGTTTATCCCACCGTCGAGGCCCTCAAGGCTGCATACGATGCTGCCGTTAACGCCAACATCGAGGCCTATGTGGACAACGTGAAGAATGAGCCCCTGATGACCAAGATGCCCAAGAAGGGTAAAATCAAAAAGGAGAGCACCAACAATACCTTCGGCTACAAGGAACTTGAACTGAGCAATGGCGCCCGCGTCATCCTCAAGAAGACCGACTACAAGAAGGACGAGATTACCATGAGCGCTTTCCAGCGCGGCGGTCAGTCGCTCTATGGCCAGAAGGACTGGGCTAATCTGCATATGCTTGACATGCTCAACAGCTTCACTGGCGTGGGCAACTTCTCCAACTCTGAACTGGATAAGGCACTCGCAGGCAAGCAGGTCAACGTAAATCTGAACATTACCGACTACACCGATAACCTAAGCGGTAACAGCACTGTTAAGGATCTGGAGACCATGTTCCAGCTCATCTACCTCAAGTTCACCGCCCTGAACAAGGATGAGAAGAAGTTCAACCAGTCCATGAGCCTGATGGAGACCCAGCTCAAGAACAAGGACCTCATGCCCGAAGCCGCATTTAGCGACACCTTGCAGTATGTGATGACCAACCGCAGTTGGCGCCACCAGCCCTTCAATGTCGAGCACCTGAAGCAGATCAATCTGGACCGCATCCTTGAGATTGCTAAGGAGCGCACGGCCAATGCCGCCAACTACACCTTCACCTTCGTGGGTGACTTTGACGAGACCGTCATCCTCCCGTTGATTGAGCAGTACATTGCCAGTCTGCCCGCCAAGAAGGGTGTGAAGACCAACTGGGTTAACGATGTGGATATGCCTAAGGGACAGGTTGTCAACCACTTCACCAAGAAGATGGAGTCACCCAAGGAGTTTGAGCTCCTCGTTTGGCACAACAACGAGTTGCCCTACAGCCTGGAGAATGAAATCAAGGCCGAAATCCTGGGTGAGGTTCTCTCACGCGTATATCTGCAGAAGATCCGTGAAGATGCCGGTGCTGCCTATTCGACCGAGGCTATGGGTCAAGTGGGCATCAGTGGCGGCAAGCCCCAAACCCTGGTACTCGCTATCTGCCCCGTTAATCCTGAGTTTGAGGAGACCGCCCTCAAGATTATGAACGAGGAAATGGTCAACGCTTGCTCCTTCATCGATGCCACTGCACTGAAGGAGGCCCAGGAGCAAATGCTCAAGGACCATGCTACCAGCCTCAAGGAGAACAGGTACTGGCGCACCGCCATTGTGGAATACCTGATGAACGGTGTTGACGGCCACACTGGCTATGAGGACATTGTCAAGGCCCAGACTCCCGAGTCGATTGCAGCCTTTGCCCGTCTGCTCTATAATGGCGGCAACAGAATTGAGATTGTGATGGCACCCGAGAAGTAATCAGGATCCTTATCACATGAGTTAGTTTTAAGAGCCAGGGAATCCAATAGCGAGTCCCTGGCTCTTGCTATTGATACTTTTGGCTGTTGTGATTTGCTCAACTGCGTGATTTGTACTATATTTGCACCACCCGATAATTATAAACCCAAGACAGGATAATTCATATCTAATTACATCAATAATACATTTAGCATTATGAACATGAAAAGACTTTTTCTAGCCTTGTTGCTGATGGTCATGGCATTTGGTGCCAGCACCGTCAAGGCGCAAATGATGGGTCCCATTCCCGTCGATGACCAGGTGCGCATCGGTAAGTTGGACTGCGGGCTGACCTACTACATCCGCCACAATGATTATCCCGAGCACCGTGTGGACTTCTTCATTGCCCAGCGCGTGGGCTCCATTCAGGAGGAGGAGAACCAGCGTGGTCTGGCCCACTTCCTGGAGCACATGGCCTTCAACGGCAGTGAGCATTTCAACGGCGAAGGTAAAAGCATCCTCGACTATACCCGCTCGCTGGGTGTCGCCTTCGGCCAGAACATGAATGCCCTCACAAGCATTTCCGAGACCATCTATATGATTACCCAAGTGCCCAGCACGCGCCAGAGCGCTATCGACTCGTGTCTGCTCATCCTCAAGGACTGGAGCGGCGGCCTGCTGCTCACCGACGAGGAGATTGACAAGGAGCGCGGTGTGATTCATGAGGAGTGGCGCATGCGCCGCAGCGCCGATCAGCGCATGATGGAGAATAATCTCGAGACGCTGTATCCTGGCTCAAAGTATGGCCGCCGCATGCCCATCGGCCTGATGGAGATTGTGGACAACTTCCCCTATCAGGACCTGCGCGACTACTACCACAAGTGGTATCGTCCCGACAACCAGGCCCTGATTGTAGTGGGTGATGTGGATGTCGATCACATCGAGGCCCAGATCAAGGAACTGTTCAAGGACTGTGTGCTCGATCCCAATGCCGCCCAGGTAGTTGAGGAGCCCGTGCCCGACAACCCCGAGCCCATCATCGTCATTGACAAGGACAAGGAGCAGCAATATAACCATGTGACAATCATGTTCAAGCACGAGGCCACCCCCAAGGAACAGAAGGGCGACGTGTTATATCTGTTTAAGAGTTTTACCACTGCTATGATGAGCATTATGCTCAACAACCGTCTGGAAGAGATGGCTCTGGAGCCCGACTGCCCCTTCCTGTCGGCCGGTGCCTCCGATGGCCCTTATCTGCTGTCCAAGAATGCCGAGGCATTCACCTTGAGCGTGTCGCCCAAGGAAGGCCAGACCGAGGCCGCAGTCCAGGCCGTTGTTACCGAGGCGATACGCGCTGCCGAGCACGGCTTTACCGATACCGAGTATGAGCGTGCCAAGGAGGATCTCATGAGCATTCTGGAGAATGCCTATAACGAGCGCAATAAGATTCCCAATACAGCATTTGCCGTTGAATACTGCAATAATTACCTCAACAACGAGCCCATGCCCTCGATTGAGCAGAGATACCAACTCATGCAGGCGCTCGTCCCTCAGATACCTGTCGAACTCATCAACATGGTCATTCCCAAGTTCATCAACACCACAGGCGAGAACCTCGTTGTGATGAACTTCAACCAGGAGAAGGACGATGCTGTTTATCCCACGCCCGAGGGCCTGAAGGCTGCCATTGACGCAGGTCTGTATGCCCAGGTTGAGGCCTTTGTCGATAACGTGAAGCAGGAGCCCCTCATCAGCAAGATGCCCAAGAAGGGTAAAATCACAAAAGAGACCTACAACAGCAAGTTTGACTACAACGAGCTCGAGTTGAGCAACGGTGTCCGTGTTATCCTCAAGAAGACCGATTTCAAGAAGAACGAGATCCGGATGGAAGCCGAGGCTCGCGGTGGTACTTCGCTCTACGGTGAGGAGGATTGGGCCAACGTTGAGAAGCTGGACTTCTTCCTGATGGATTGTGGTCTGGGCAACTTCACAAAAACCGAGCTCGATAAGGCTACCGCTGGCAAACAGGTTGATGTCTACTTTTTTATGTCTCCATACAATGATTTTGTATCCGGCAACTCCACGGTCAAGGACCTGGAAACCATGTTCCAGCTCACCTATCTCACCTTTACCGATCTCCATATCGATGAGAAAAACTTCAACCAAAACAAGAGCTTTCTCGAAGACATTTACAAGAACCGTGGCATGGACCATGAATCTGTATTCCTCGACTCGGTCATTTATACCCTTAACGATCATGACTGGCGCTGTAAGCCCTTCAATGTTGAGGACTTGAAGAAGATGAACCTTGACCGCATGATGGAGATCGTCAAGGAGCGCACCGCCAACGCCGCCAATTACACTTTCATCTTTGTGGGTAATTTTGACGAGGCACTGATCCGTCAGTACATCGAGCAGTACATCGCCAGCCTGCCCGGCAAGAAGGGCTCTCGATCCAACTGGGTGAATGTTACTACCCGTCCCGAAGGCGAGACCATCAATCACTTCTCCCGCAAGATGGAAACGCCCAAGGCCAATGCCGAAATCATCTGGTATGACACCAAGACTCCTTATAGTGTTGAGAACGGCATCAAGGCCGACATGCTGGGTCAGGTGCTGAACAAGATTTATCTGCAGAAGATCCGTGAGGATGCAGGTGCTGCCTACTCGGCAGAGGCTGGTGGCGGTGCTAGACTCTATGGCGACCGTTGCATTACCTCCATCTCGGCTTCTTGCCCAGTGAAACCTGAGTTTGTTGACGTCGCCCTCAAGATTATTAACGAGGAGCTGGTCAAGGCTTGCAGCACTATCGATGCCACTACCCTGCAGGAGATCAAGGAACTCATGATCAAGGAGCACAACACCGAACTCAAGGAGAACTCCTACTGGATGTCTATTATCTCGGCCTATATTGATCCGGGTATTGACTACCACACTGGCTATGAGCAGATGATCAATGCCCAGACTCCTGAGAGCATTGCCGCCTTTGCCCGCCAGATCCTGGCTGCCGGCAACAAGGTCGAGGTGGTCATGACCCCCGAGGAGTGACCACCTGCCGGATTAGAATCAATTTAACATGAGAGCCAGGGATTCCGCATGAGTTCCTGGCTCTCGGTTGCTTCTCAAGGTCAAAAGATTTGCTCGATTGCATGATTTGTACTATATTTGCGCCACTCAATTACTATAAACCCAAGATAGGATATATCATACTATTAACATCAACAATAAATTCTGCATTATGAACGTGAAGAAACTTTTTGTTGCCTTGCTGCTGATGATAGTGGCATTGGGCACCAACGTGATGATGGCACAGCAGATGCCGCCCATCCCTGTGGACGAAGCTGTGCGCATCGGTAAACTGGATTGCGGACTGACCTACTACATCCGCCACAACAACTATCCCGAGCACCGCGTGAACTTCTACATTGCTCAGCGCGTGGGTTCCATCCAGGAGGAGGAAAGCCAGCGTGGCCTCGCCCATTTCCTGGAGCACATGGCCTTCAACGGCAGTGAGCACTTCAACGGCGAGGGCAAGGGCATTATCGACTACACCCGCTCGCTGGGTGTGGAGTTCGGCCGTGACATGAATGCCTATACCAGCATTGCCGAAACGGTCTATAACATCAATAACGTGCCAAGCACGCGCCAGAGCGCTATCGACTCCTGCTTGCTTATCCTCAAGGACTGGAGCGGTGGCCTGCTGCTCACCGACGAGGAGATCGACAAGGAGCGCGGCGTTATCCACGAGGAGTGGCGACTGAGCCGCGGTGCGCAGATGCGTATGCTCGAGAACAACCTCGAAACCCTGTATCCCGGTTCGAAGTATGGCCGCCGCATGCCCATCGGCCTGATGAGTGTTGTGGACAACTTCCCCTACAACGAGTTGCGCGACTACTACCACAAGTGGTATCGTCCCGACAACCAGGCCCTGGTTATCGTGGGTGACGTGGACGTAGACCACATCGAGGCCCAGATCAAGGAACTCTTCAAAGACTGCAAACTCGACCCCAATGCCGCACAGGTGGTTGAGGAGCCCGTGCCCGACAATGAAACGGCTATCATCGTCGTCGATAAGGACAAGGAGCAACAGACGAGCAGCTCCCAGGTCATTTTCAAGCACGACGCTGTGGAGAAGGAGGGTAAAACCACTCTTGACTATCTCCTCTATAACTATATGCGCAACATGATGAGCAGTATGCTCAACAGCCGCCTGAGCGAGAAGACACAAGAAGCCGACTGCCCCTACCTGATGGGATTTGCCTATGACGGCAACTATTTGTTGTCCAAAAACAAGGATGCTTTCAACCTCGTGTTCGTCCCCAAGGAGGGCATGACCGAGCAATCAACCCAGGACATCGTCACCGAGGCCATGCGCGCCATGGAGCACGGCTTCACCGAGACCGAGTACATCCGTGCCCGTGAAGAGTATCTGAGTGGCCTGGAGAGTCGCTACAACGAGCGCAACAAGGTGGACAATGATTACTACGGACGCCAATACTGCAGCCACTATCTCGACAACGAGCCCATTCCCTCGATCGAGCAGGAGTATGAAATCATGAACCAGATTGTGCCCATGATTCCCGTTGAGGCCATCAACTCGATACTGCCCGCAATCATTACCACCGATGGTAAGAACTTGATTGTCGTGAGCTTCAACCAGGACAAGGAAGGTGCCGTTTATCCCACTGCCGATGCCCTGAAGGCTGCTGTCGATGCCGGTCTCAATGCCCAAGTCGAGGCCTATGTGGACAACGTGAAGCAGGAGCCCCTTATCGCCAAGTTGCCCAAGAAGGGTAAAATCGTTAAGGAGACCGAGAACAAGCAGTTCGGTTACAAGGAACTGCAACTGAGCAACGGCGCACGCGTCATCCTCAAGAAAACCGATTTAAAGGACGATGACATCCAGATGAAGGCGATGCAGCGCGGCGGCAATTCGATCTATGGCGAGAAAGACCACGCAAACTTCTCACTCTTTGAAGCCGCCATCGAAGTCAGTGGACTGGGTGAGTTCAACAACACCGAGCTCGAGAAAGCCCTCGCCGGCAAGCAGGTGAGCTGCAGCATGGAGATGGACGGCGAGTTTAACATAGTCAGCGGCTCATCGACCGTCAAGGATCTGGAGACCCTGTTCCAGCTTAACTACCTGATGTTCACCGATATCCGCAAGGACGAGAAGAAGTTCAATAACCTGATAAGCCAACTCGACATGGTGCTTAAGAACAGGGACCTTGTACCCGAGACGGCATTCAACGATTCGCTGAGCATGACGCTGGGTAGCCACAACTGGCGCAGCAAGCCCTTCACCGCCGAGATGGTCAAGCAGCTCGACTATGACCGCGCGCTGCAAATGGCCAAGGAGGTTACTGCCAACGCTGGCAGCTACACGTTCTATTTCGTCGGCTCGTTTGACGAGGCCGTCATCCGTCCGCTCATCGAGCAGTACATCGCCAGCCTGCCCGGTAAGAAGGGCGCCAAGACCAACTGGGTGAACATCGACAATTACCCCAACGGTCAGGTCATCAACCACTTCACCCGCAAGATGGAAGATCCCAAGGCCTATACCACCATTTACTGGTATGACAAGACCACGCCCTATAGCCTGGAGAATAACATCAAGGCCGACTTGCTGGGCAAGGCCCTGGACAAGATCTACTTGCAGAAGATCCGTGAGGATGCTGGTGCTGCCTATTCAACTAACGCCAGTGGCTGGTCATCCTTCAACGGCGACAACCCCTTCAGCTGCATCTACGCCTACTGCCCCGTTAAACCCGAGTACACTGACCTGGCACTGAAGATCATGAACGACGAGATTGTTGCAGCCGGCAAGAGCATCGATGCCAGCTCGCTTGAGGACTTCAAGGAGCTCTTGATTAAGGACTACAACAACGAGATCAAGGAGAACTGGTACTGGATGTGGGTACTCAACCGCTATGTGGAGCGTGGTATCGACAGCCACACTGGCTATGAGCAGATCGTCAAGGCCCAGACTCCCGAGTCGATTGCCGCTTTTGCCCGCCAGATTCTGGCCGCCGGCAACAAGGTTGAGGTGGTCATGACCCCCGAGGAGTAACCATCTGACCGTTATAGAATCAGTTTAACATGAGCGCCAAGGATTCCACGAGAGTCCTTGGCGCTCTGCTGCATCTCAAGGTCATAATATTTGCTCTACTGCATGATTTGTACTATATTTGCGCCACCCGATAACTATAAACCCAAGATTGGATAATTCATACTATTAACATCAACAATAAATATAGCATGATGAACGTGAAGAGACTTTTTATTGTCTTGCTGCTGATGATAGTGGCATTGGGCACCAATGTGACGATGGCACAGCAGATGCCGCCCATCCCCATTGACCCCGATGTGCGCATTGGCAAGTTGGACTGCGGATTGACCTACTACATCCGCCACAACGATTATCCCGAACACCGCGTGAACTTTTACATTGCCCAGCGTGTGGGTTCCATCCAGGAAGAGGAGAGCCAGCGTGGTTTGGCCCATTTTCTGGAGCACATGGCCTTCAACGGCAGCCAGCACTTCAATGGTGAGGGCAAAGGCATCATCGACTACACCCGCTCGCTAGGTGTGGAATTTGGCCGCAACCTGAATGCCTACACCAGTATTGCCGAGACCGTCTATAATATTGACGACGTGCCCAGCACCCGCCAGAGCGCCATCGACTCATGCCTGCTCATCCTCAAGGACTGGAGCGGCGGCCTGTTGCTCACCGACGAGGAGATTGACAAGGAGCGCGGCGTGATTCATGAAGAGTGGCGATTGCGTCGCAGCGCCAATCAGCGCATGATGGAACGCCAACTGGAGACGTTGTATCCCGGTTCGAAGTATGGCCGCCGCATGCCCATCGGCTTGATGAGTGTTGTGGACAGCTTCCCTTATCAGGAGTTGCGCGATTATTACCACAAGTGGTACCGCCCCGACAACCAGGCTCTAGTGATTGTGGGTGACGTGGATGTGGACCACATCGAGGCTCAGATCAAGGAACTGTTCAAGGATTGCGTGCTCGATCCCAATGCTGCCCAAGTGGTTGACGAGCCCGTTCCCGACAACGATGAGCCCATCATCGTTATCGACAAGGACAAGGAGCAACAGACCAGCAGCGTGCAACTGATGTTCAAGCACGATGCCGTGCCTCGTGAAGAAAAAGCATCGATGGAATATCTGATTGTCAATTATATCAAGAGCATGGCTGCAAGCATGCTCAACGCCCGCATGAGCGAGAAAGCAATGGAGCCTGACTGCCCATTCCTGATGGGGTTTGCTTATGATGGCAACTACATGTATTCCAAAAATAAAGGGGCATTCAACCTGGTCTGCGTACCCAAGGAAGGTATGGTCGAGGCAGCTACCGAGGCTCTCGTTACCGAGGCTATGCGTGCCGCCAAGCACGGCTTTACCGAGACCGAGTTCGCCCGTTGCCGCGAGGAGATTTTGAGTGGTCTTGAGAGTCGTTACAACGAGCGCAACAAGATCTACAATGGCAGTCTTGCAGGGGACTACTATCGTCACTACCTGGATGGAGAACCCATTCCTTCTATCGAGCAGGAATATGAGTTCGTCAACGAGTTTCTCCCCATGATTCCCGTTGATGCCGTCAATGCAGTGTTGCCCGACTTGATTACCACCGATGGCAAGAACATGGTCATTGTGAACTTCAACCAGGAGAAAGATGATGCCGTCTATGCGACCCCAGAGGCCATGTTGGCAGCCGTGAACAATGGCTTGAACGCCAACGTGGAGGCCTTTGTGGACAACGTGCGCCAGGAACCTCTTATCGCCAAGTTGCCCAAGAAGGGCAAAATCAAAAAGGAGCGTTACAACAGCCTCCTTGATTACAAGGAACTGGAATTGAGCAACGGTGCCCGCGTGATCCTCAAGCCCACAAAACTCAAAGATGATGAAATCATCATGCAAGCCACGCAGCGCGGTGGCTCTTCACTGTATGGTGAGGAGGACAGGATAAATACATCCATGGCTGGTAGTATTGTAGAAATGAGTGGCATGGGCGAGTTCTCCAACACCGAGCTGGAAAAGGCACTTGCCGGCAAACAAACGTCTGTCTCGATGAGCATAGGACTCTACAATGATAATGTGATAGGAACATCAACAGTAAAGGATTTGGAGACCATGTTCCAGCTTATCTATCTGGGATTTACCGATATCCGCAAGGATGAAAAGGGTTATAACACTTTCATCAACATGATGGAGACGATGCTCAAGAACAGGGATCTTCTTCCCGAGACCGCCTTCAGCGACTCGCTGACCGTAACTCTGAGCAGCCACAATTGGCGCGCTATGCCCACGACCGTCGAGAGCCTCAAGCAGCTTGACTATGACCGTGTGATGCAGATTGTCAAGGAGCGCACAGCCAATGCCGCCAACTTCACCTTCTACTTCATCGGCTCGTTTGACGAGACAGTTATCCGTCCGCTCATCGAGCAGTATATCGCCAGCCTGCCCGGCAAGAAGGGTGTGAAATCCAACTGGATCAATATCGACAACTACCCTGAAGGCGAGGTCATCAACCACTTCTCACGCAAGATGGAGGAGCCTAAGGCCAACAGTGCCATCTACTGGTTTAGCAAGGATATTCCCTATACAGTGGAGAACAGCGTGAAGGCCGACCTGCTGGGTAAGGCCCTGGACAAGATCTACTTGCAAAAGATCCGTGAGGATGCGGGTGCTGCCTATTCGACGAGTGCCAGTGGCTGGTGCATCCTGAACGGCGACTATCCCTTCACGTTTATCTCGGCAAGGTGCCCCGTAAAGCCAGAGTTCACCGATTTGGCCCTCAAGATTATGAACGAGGAAATCGTGAATGCATGCACCACTATTGACGGTGCCTCGCTCGAGGACTTCAAGGAGATGCTTCTCAAGGACTATCAGACAGGAGTCAAGGAGAACTGGTACTGGCTGGTGGCCATCTCGAGGTATGTCGAGCGTGGTATCGATGAGCACACTGGCTATGAGCAGATCGTCAAGGCCCAGACGCCCGAGTCGATTGCCGCCTTTGCCCGTCAGATTTTGGCCGCCGGCAACAAGGTCGAGGTGGTCATGACTCCCGAAGAGTAAGTTAAAGTTCTAATTAACTGATACTTAACAGAGCCAGGATTCTTACATGAGTTCTGGCTCTGAATTTTTTGCGGTTTTTGTGTAGTTTTCTGGACTGTATATGCGTCTAATGGACAAAAAAGGTTATCTTTGCCCAAACTAAAAACTTGGGACTAGTGACTAGAGACTAGTGACTAAAAACTAATTAATTAAATAATATGGCTTATCTTGATATTGACAACGTGGTAAAGCGCTACGAGGGGCACACGGCTCTGGCAGGCGTTTCCATGCAGGTGGAGCAGGGGACCATCTATGGTCTGCTGGGACCCAATGGTGCCGGCAAGAGCACCCTGATCCGCATCATTAACCGCATCCTTGCCGCCGACGAGGGCACAGTGACCCTCAATGGCAAGCAGATGACCGATGACGACATCACCCACATCGGCTACCTGCCCGAGGAACGCGGCCTGTACAAGAAAATGAAGGTGGGTGACCAAATCGTGTATCTGGGTCGCCTCAAGGGCATGACCAAGGCCGATGCTGTTGCCTCGATGCACTGGTGGCTTGATCGCTTTGACCTCAAGGAGTGGGAGAACAAGAAGGTGGAGAACCTCTCCAAGGGTATGCAACAAAAGGTGCAGTTCATCGGCACCGTGATCCACCGCCCGCCGCTGTTGATTTTTGATGAGCCGTTCTCGGGCTTCGACCCCGTGAATGCCGAGCAATTGAAGGTCGAGATCCTGGCCCTGCGTGACCAGGGCAGCACTATCCTGTTCTCGACGCACAACATGGCGTCGGTCGAGGAGGTGTGTCAGCAGATTACCCTGCTCAACCATGCCCAGGTGGTGCTCACCGGCAGTGTTGACGAGGTGAAACAGCAGCACAAGAAGAACATCATCGCCGTTCAGACGCCCGACACCATCGAGCCGAACCCCAGTCTGTTCACCATGCTCCCCCCCGACTCGGTCAAGAAGAACGACACCCGCATCAAGCTCGCCCAGGGCGTCAACGTGCGCGACGCCATCAACTGGCTCAACGAGCATTACCGCCTCACGGGCTTCACCGAGGTGCTCCCCAGCATGAACGAGATTTTCATCGAAACCGTCAAATCAAAAAATGTAGAGAACAATGAATAAGCTTCGCCTCATCATCGCCCGTGAATATATGTCGATTGTCGGGCGCAAGTCATTCATCTTTATGACCCTGGGCATGCCCCTGCTGTTTATCCTCATCATGGCTGTCCCCATCGGCTTGGCATGGCTCAACGACAAGGGCAGTGATACCCAACAGATTGCCGTCATCGATGAGACGGGCCGCTATGCCGCAGCACTCAAGAGCGACGACATGTACAACTTCGTCGCCATCAAGGGCGACACCGTAACCAATGCCCGCGAGTTCTATGACAAGGCCAATGGCAGTCTTGACGCCATCATCATCATTCCGCGTGACGTGGACAGCACTGGGGTAGTGAACATCTTCAGCGAGGGCACTATCACCCCTGCCCTTGTGTCCAGTGTGCGCAATGTCCTGTCCGACACCATCGAGACCGCACACCTCACCGCCATGGGCATCCCCAATATACAGGAAATGGTCCAGAAAGCACACGTCGATGTGGATGTGCGCTCCATCAAGTGGAGTGAGGCTGGCGGCGAGCAAGAATCCTCGACCGATGTCGCCATGGGTTTGGGATTAATGCTTTCGATCTTCACCTATATGTTCGTGCTCATGTATGGTGCAATGATCATGAACAGCGTCATTGAGGAGAAGACCAACCGCATCGTTGAGGTCGTTGTTAGCAGTTGCCGACCCTTCCAGTTGATGTTAGGTAAAATTATCGGTGTTGGCCTTGTGGGACTGACCCAGATGGCCATCTGGATTGTCCTGCTGGTGGTTGTCGGCATGGTGGCTGGTAACGTGTTCGGACTGGGCAATATGGCATCACCCGACGCGATTGCAGCTGCTGGCGCAGCCGGCAACGCCGAGGGCATGAACGGCTTCATGCGTGAAGTGATGTCCATCAACTATATGCCCATCATCGTGAACTTCATTCTCTACTTTATTGGCGGTTACCTGCTTTACAGCGCGCTGTTTGCGGGTCTGGGCTCGGCAGTGGATCAGGCCAGCGACTCGTCGCAGTTCACCACTCCCGTCATCCTGATTATGCTTATCGCCTTCTACGCAGGCATGGCTTGCATGGAGAATCCCTCTGGTCCCACCGCTGTGTGGTGCTCCATTATCCCGTTCACCTCGCCTGTGGTAATGATGATCAGGCTGCCCTTCGGTGTACCCTTCTGGCAGTTGGCATTGAGTCTTGCGCTGCTCTTCGGCACCGCGCTTGCCATCACATGGCTGGCAGCCCGCATCTACCGCCGTGGTATCCTCCACTACGGCAAGAAGGCCAGCTTCAAGGACCTGTTCAAGTGGATGAAGTGAGATATTCAGTCCCTAAACTTTAGGGACTGAAGTTTAGAGTTTAGAGTTTAAAGTTTAGAGACTAAGGACTAGAAACTAAAATGAGAATAGTCATTCAACGGGTGACCGAGGCTTCGGTCACCATCGACGGACAAGTATACAGCACCATCGGCCCTGGCATGATGGTGCTGGTGGGTGTTCGTGAAGGAGATACCGAGGATGATATGCGCTGGCTGGCGCAGAAGACCGTGAACCTGCGCATCTTTGACGACGAGCAGGGCGTAATGAACCGCAGCATTATCGATGTGGGCGGAGAGGTGCTGGCGGTGAGCCAGTTTACCCTCAACGCCTCGACCAAGAAGGGCAACCGCCCCTCCTATATCCACGCAGCAGGTCACGACTTGGCGGTGCCGCTCTATGATGCCTACTGCGACGAGCTGGCCAACCTACTGGGCAAGCCGACGAAGAAAGGCGTCTTTGGCGCCGAGATGCAGGTAGCCCTCGTCAACGACGGCCCAGTGACCATCATCATCGATAGCCGACTCAAGGAGTAGGCTTTTAGGCTTTAGGTGATACAATCTTTCCCTAACACCTAATACCTAAAGCCTAACACCTAAAGCCTAGCAAGCGACTAAAGTCTTTTTTAGCCAAAATTCACATTCCTTATCACGGCTATGTGAAAAAATATGGCTACTTTTGCAGTTTGTAGAGATAGCACTACAAACAGACTTTAGTTTTAATCATGATCAACCTGAGTGTAAACGTCAACAAGATAGCCACTTTACGCAATGCGCGTGGTGGCAATATACCTGATGTGCAGCAAGTAGCCATGGATTGTGAACGCTTTGGCGCCGACGGAATCACCGTTCACCCGCGCCCCGACGAGCGTCACATCCGTCGCAGCGACGTGTTCGCTTTGCGTCCTCTGGTGCGCACCGAATTCAATATCGAGGGCTATCCCAGCGAGCAGTTCATGGAACTGGTGCTCGCTGTCAGGCCCACACAGGCCACCCTCGTGCCCGATGGTCCCAATGTGCTCACCTCGTCGGCTGGCTGGGACGTGATGCCCAACATGGAATTCCTCACCGGCATCGTTGACCGCCTGAAGGAGGCTGGCATACGCACGAGCATCTTTGTGGGTACCGATTTGGATAACATCCGTGCTGCAGCCCGCACGGGTGCCGACCGAGTGGAGTTATATACGGGTCCCTTTGCCGAGGAGTTTGAGACCGACCCTGAGGGTGCTGTAGCTCCCTTTACCGCAGCCGCCCAAATGGCCCACAGCGTGGGACTGGGGCTGAATGCAGGACACGACCTGAACCTCAAGAACCTCATGTTCTTCCAGCAGCACGTGCCCTACCTGAGCGAGGTATCCATTGGCCATGCCCTCATTGCCGACGCCCTTTATCTGGGTCTGGAGGCTACCATACAGGCTTATAAGGACTGCCTGAAATAAAACCGTCCTTTTCACGTTAATTACATAGATAGCAATCAACTGAAATAACCAAATATCGAATAGACATGTCAATTCTTAACATGATTCTCGCCCAAACAGAGCCTGCCGAAGCAATGTTACAGCAGGCCGCCGACACCGTGCAACAGGCTATTGATAGCGCAGCACAGGTAATCACCGACAGCGCAGCCGCCGTGGCTGCTGCCACCGCTCCCGCTGCTGCCGAACCCGTGGTCAAGGAACTCTCGGTATGGGACCTCACCATGGCAGGCGGATGGCTCATGATTCCCCTGGCCCTGCTGGCCATCGTGAGCATTTATATCTTCTTTGAACGCTTGTTCGCCATCAACCGCGCCAACCGTCAGGACAGTTCCTTCATGGACCGCATCAAGGAATACATCCATCGCGGTGAGGTGGACCAGGCGCTCAAGTTGTGCCAGGACACCAACACGCCCTACTCCCGCATGATTGAGAAGGGTGTCACCCGCATTGGCCGTCCCATGAACGATGTGCTTGTTGCCATCGAGAATGTGGGCAACATGGAGGTCGCCAAGCTTGAGAAGGGCTTCACATGGCTCGCCACCACGGCTGCCGGCGCTCCCATGATCGGTTTCTTGGGTACCGTCACCGGTATGGTACAGGCATTCTTCCAACTTGCCAGCGCAGGCAATAACAGCAACGTGACCATCCTTGCCAGCGGTATTTATCAGGCACTGGTGACCACCGTGGCTGGTCTGATTGTGGGTATTGTGGCCCTGTTTGCCTACAATTTCCTCACCTCGCGCGTCAATAAAGTCATGAACAAGCTTGAAGGCAAGACCATGGAATTCATGGACCTGCTCAACGAGCCCGCCAAGTAAATAAGGCTTTAGGTTTTAGGTTCTAGGCGATAGTAATCGTACTTATAACTTACAACTTACAACTTACAACTAGATTAAAAATGGCACTCAAGAGACAACATAACACCCTGTCGATGTTCAGCATGGCCTCGATGACCGACGTCATCTTCCTGTTGCTCATCTTCTTCATGGTCACATCGACATTTGTCTTCCCATCGGCACTTGAGGTGAACCTGCCGCAGAGCAGCGAACAGACGGCCATCAAGCCCTCGACGCGCATCTATGTGGACAAGAACCTCAACATGTATGCCACCCAGACGAGCGACATCGGCGAGAGTGACCTCATGCCCATCGCCCCCGAGCAACTCGAAGGCTTCATGCAGGCCCTCAAGGTCGGCAACCCCAGCGAGTTTGTCGCCGTCTATGCCGACGAGGAAGTGAACTATGGTAAGATTGTAGAGATTCTGGACAAAGGCTCCAAGCAGGGCGTGAAAATCGTGCTTGCCACCAAGCCCAGCGAGGCCAATTTCGGTCCCGCTACCGATGACCAGATTCCTGTTGCAAACCAGGATTACGAGGTGCCCGTGGCACCCGTCACCAATCCCTAATGCTTCACCACGATGGAAGAAGATCGCCGCAAAAATAGTCTCTGGGCATTGTTGCTCACCCTGCTGATTACCGTGGGGACGCTGGCGCTGTTGCTGCGTTTCACGCTGCGGTATGAGCAGGACCCCAACATGCCGGACCTTACTCAGTTGGCGCAGGATTCCATCTTGTTTGGCGGTGATTATGTGATGCTGGGCAACACCATGGACAACCTGCAAGACGAGTTCATGGACCAGGAGGCTGCCGACCAGAGCGCATCGCCCGAGGAAGGGGACGAACCCGACATCGATGGCGATGACATGGAGGACGCTGGCGAGGTGAACCAGAAAACCCCGCCTCTGGTGACCCAGAAGACCGAATCACCCCACAAGGTGAAAGAGCCGCCCAAGGAGGCTGAACCCAAGAAATCAGGCCCCACCAAGCCCAATGACAAGGTGGTGGAGAAGCCCAAAGCCAAGGACAAAAAGGCCGAGGCTCAGGAAACCAAATCCAAAACGACCACCGAGCAGAAAACCAGTACCAGCAACGCTACCGATAACAAGGTGAAAAACGCCTTTGGCAACAAGGGTGGAAGCGGTGGTGGACAACAAGGCTCACCCAGTGGCAACTCCAATCAGGGTGTGTTGGCAGGTAAGCCTGGCATTGGCGGACTCGTGGGCTACACACTGGACTATTGGGCCAAGCCTGTGCCCAACAGCAAGTGGTCGGGCCGTGTGGTGGTGCGTGTCACCGTCAATCCCCGTGGACAGGTTACCAAGGCGAGCGCCGTTAGCGCTACTGGCGACTTGGCATCTCACCCCGAGGTGCGCCGCGCCTGCGAGGAGGCCGCATTGAAATCACGGTTCTCGGTTCCCAAGAACACCATGACTGAGGGAATCGGCACAGTGACCTACATCTGGCACTAATTTGACCTACTAATCATATCAAGAGCCGTCCCTATTGCTGCCGCTATAGGGGCGGTTTATTGATACTTTCACTTAGATGGCTGAAAATATTTTGTCATTTATTTTAACTGAATTACCTTTGTTTCGGATAAAAAACCGAAAGACCCATCATGAGCATATTCGACAAACAGACTAAACAGGAAACAATTGTCTACACCATCGTGTGGATGCTCATATTCTTGGCTCCTCTCACTGAGTTTGTCTTCAATTATGACCCCGATAACCCGTTTTGGATCAAGAACGGTCTGTTGGACACATGGGCCCACTTGCTCTTCTACTTTATAGTGTTCCTCATCCACAACCACATCCTTGCTCCTATCCTGTTCAAACAGAAGAAAGTAACAAAATACATCGCTTGTTGCCTCATCGTCATCGCGCTGTTCCAGACAGCTCAATGCGTACATAAACCGAATCACATGCCACCCGGTCCTCATTCAGTTAGTGCTGTTGAGATGGAACCACCTCCTCCCAATGGCCGCCCTCCCATCGATAGGCACGACATCACCATGTTTATTCTTGTCATCATGATGATGGGTGCCAACCTGGGTGTGAAGCATTATTTCCGATGCGAGGAGGAGAAGAAGCACATGGCCAAACTCAAGGAGCAAAGCCTCAAGCAGGAATTGGATTATCTGCGCTATCAGATCAATCCCCACTTCATCATGAACACGCTCAACAACATCCACGCCCTTGTCGATATTGATCCCGACCAAGCCAAGGACAGCATCGTTGACATGTCCAGGATGATGCGCTATCTGCTCTACGATAGCGACAGCCACTACGTCACGCTCAATAATGCCGTCATTTTCCTCAAGAAGTATCTCAACTTGATGAAGTTGCGCTATACCGACAAGGTCAATATCAACCTGGATGTGCCCGACAATAGCCCCGAGAATGTGGTATTGGCACCACTGGTGTTCATCCCCTTTGTGGAGAATGCCTTCAAGCATGGTGTGGCCTATGACAAGTCCTCCACCATTACCATCGACATCGAGCGGAAAGGCACGAGGCTTGTGTTCCATTGCTGCAACACCAAGAATAACGTCAAGCATGAGTATGGTGGGGTGGGGCTCAACAACGTTACCAAGCGCCTGGAACTCATTTACGGCAATGACTATTCGCTCGACATCGACGATGCCGGCGAGACCTATAGTGTGACGCTCGACCTTCCCGTGCGCACACCCGATGACTTCAACAATCAAAAAGATCAACTCCTAAAAACCTGAAACCGCCATGATTAAGTGTATCGCAGTTGACGATGAACCGCTGGCACTGCAGAAGCTGGTGACCTATATCAAAAAAGTGCCCTACCTCGACCTGGTGGCACAGTGCCCGAGCGCAATCGAGGCACAAAAAGTCGTGGAACAGCAGGAAGTTGAAGCTATCTTCCTCGATGTCAATATGCCAGACCTCAACGGCATTGATTTTGCCAAGTCTGTTAATCAGGATCATAGCAAGGGTCCGGTGATGGTGTTCACCACCGCCTACAGTGAGTATGCCATCGAGGGCTATAAGGCCAATGCCGTGGGATACCTGTTGAAACCCTACAGTTTCGATGAGTTTGAAGCTGCGGCCCAGAAGGTACGCGACATCTGCGAAATACGCCAGCAGGCAGAATCCAATGTCTCCACGGGAATTGACGACGACGGCATCATCTATGTCAAGAGCGACTACAAGATTGTGCGCATCAACATTGAGGAGATTTGCTACATCGAGGCCATGAGCGAGTACCTGAGGATTTCCTGTGAGGGCAAGGAAAAGCCTGTCATTGTACTGCTGAGCATGAAGAAGATCGAGGAACACCTGCCTTCGGGCAAATTCATGCGCATCCATCGTTCGTTCATCATCAACCTGGACAAAATCAACGAGGTCAAGAAGAACCACGTCATCATCGAGGGGGGCATCTCCCTGCCCATCGGCGACAACTACAAGGATGCCTTCATGGACTACCTCAACAAGAAGATATTATCCAAGTAGATCAGTACTTGGCACACACACTTTTTATAGCTTTTCTAGAGTGGCTGGCGCTATCTGCACCAGTCACTTGTTTTCGCATATGGGGACTTACTTTTTAAGCCCGTAGGGCTGTCAGGTTATAGGCGGGAGTGTAGGGAGGCGGAACTCCTGTAAATAAGTGCCACACATCAACAATAGCCCCGTTAGGGGCGACACTTTGTGCATCAAGGTTTCCACGCATTCTGTCGCCCCTAGCGGGGCTAGGGTGTGTGTCCGTTATTGCAGGGGTTGCACTCGGCTTCGCCTCGTTTCACCACCTGCCTATGCTCTTAACGCCCCTAACGGGGCTTTTACTGGACACCCTAATCAAAGAAAAATCTTGTTTTCCTTTGCTTTTCGCTCGTTTAATCGTAACTTTGCACGTTTTTAAGCGATTATAATTGTTTTTCAAGACGATATGAATATTTCCTATAAGTGGCTTAAACGCTACATTGATACCGACCTGACACCTGAGAAGGTGGCCGAGGCATTGACCTCGCTGGGTCTGGAAGTTGGAGCAGTAGAACAAGTTGAAACCATCAAGGGCGGACTGCGCGGTCTGGTCGTGGGACAGGTAATGACCTGCATCGACCACCCCAACAGTGACCACCTGCACCTCACCACCGTTGATCTGGGCGATGGCAATGACCCCGTGCAGATTGTGTGCGGCGCGCCCAACGTGGCCGCTGGCCAAAAGGTGATTGTTGCTACCATTGGCACCAAGCTCTATGATGGCGATAAAGAGTTTACCATCAAGCGCAGCAAGATGCGCGGCGAGGAATCGCTGGGCATGATCTGTGCCGAGGACGAGATTGGCGTGGGCACCAGCCACGACGGCATCATCGTCCTGCCCGAGGATGCTGTGGTGGGCACTCCTGCCGCCGACTATTATGGCATCGAGGATGACTACCTCATCGAGGTGGACCTGACACCCAACCGCATCGACGGAGCCTCGCACTATGGTGTGGCACGCGACTTGGCGGCATGGATGAGGCGTCATGGTATGGAAGTGAATCTGCACAAGCCTAGTGTGGAGGAGTTTGCCATCGACCGCGAGGATGGCGGTATCCCTGTCACCGTCGAGAATGCCGAGGCTTGCCCCCGTTATGCCGGCTTGACCGTGCGCGGTGTAAAAGTACAGGAGAGTCCCAAGTGGCTCAAGGACCTGTTGCTTGCCGTTGGTCAGCGCCCCATCAACAATATCGTCGATATCACCAACTACATCTTGCTGGGCACGGGTCAACCCATGCATTGCTTTGACCTGAGCAAGGTGAAGGGCGACCGCGTGGTGGTCAGGACCGCCCCTGCGGGCACCAAGTTCACCACCCTCGATGGCGTGGAGCGTACGTTGACCGACCGTGACCTGATGATTTGCAACGGTGAGGAGCCGATGTGCATTGGTGGCGTGTTTGGTGGTCTGGATTCAGGCGTGAAGGAGACGACGACCGACGTATTCCTGGAGTCGGCCTATTTCCACCCCACGTGGATCCGCAAGACGGCGCGCCGCTTTGGTCTGAACACCGATGCGTCGTTCCGCTTTGAGCGCGGCATCGACCCCAACGAGGTCATCTATAACCTCAAACTCTGCGCTATGCTGGTCAAGGAACTGGCTGGTGGTGAGATCTGCGGTGACATCGTTGATGTAAAGGCCCACGATTTCCCCGGCTTCCCCGTGGAACTGCACTATGACTATGTGAAGCGCCTCATCGGCAAGGATATTCCCCACGACGTGATCCGCGACATCGTGAAGAGTCTGGAGATGGAAATCACTGCCGAGGACGACGAGAAAATCAACCTTGTTGTGCCCACCTACCGTGTTGACGTGCGCCGCCCCTGTGACGTGGTGGAGGACATCCTGCGCGTGTATGGCTATAACAACGTTGAGTTGACCAACGAGGTTCATGGTAGTCTGTCGAACAAGACCGACGTGGACTGGCGCGACGATATGCAAGAGATTGTGAGCAATCAGCTCACCAGCGTGGGCTACCACGAAATCATGAACAACTCGTTGACCGTGGGTGCCTACTACGAGGGCCTGACGACTTATCCCGCCGATCGTTGCGTGAAGATCATGAACCCCTTGAGCAGCGACCTGAACGTGATGCGACAGACATTGCTGTTTGGTGGTCTGGAGAGTATTGCCCGCAATATCAACCACAAGAATCCCAACCTACGCCTGTATGAGTTCGGTAACGTGTATAGTCACGATGGCAGCATCAGCCAAGAGAAGGCAGCTCTTGACCCCTACAGCGAGAGTACCCAGATGGCGATGTGGATGACAGGCAACAACCACAATGAGTCGTGGGCCGACAAGGTGAGGGCACTCACCATCTATGACCTGAAGGCTGACCTCGAAAACGTCTTCGCCAACATGGGCATCAACATTAGAATGCTGCAACTCACTCAAAGCCAAGACGAAACTGTCAATCCGGCTCTGACTTATAGTGTGCATAGATTTTTGTTAGCAGGTCCCAATCAAGTGGTTACAAGGGACCTTACGCCTTCAATTATCGCCGTTATGGGTGTAGTGGACGAGGATCTGGCCAAGAAATTTGACATCGACCAGCCCGTCTATTACGCTCAAATCAACTGGAATGTCGCATGCAAGTTGGCGATGAAGAAGGACATCAAGTACACCGACCTGCCCAAGACGCTGCCCCTGCGCCGCGACCTGGCTCTGCTGGTGGACACCAACGTGACCTACGACGACATCCGCCGTGTGGTTGAGGCAACCGAGAAGAAACTGCTCAAGTCGATGACGCTGTTTGACGTCTATGAGAGCAAGAAACTGGAGGCTGGCAAGAAGTCTTATGCCATCAGCATGATTCTGCAGGACGACGAGAAGACGCTCAACGACAAGCAGATCGATGCCATCATGAACAAAATCATCAAGAACCTGGAGACCGAACTGGGAGCTAAACTCAGGTGATTCTTAGGCTTTAGGTGTTAGTGCCTGACATACAAGAGAAAATTTTAATCTTTAAACTACATAATAAACAATGGGAAGAGCTTTTGAATACCGCAAAGCGAGAAAGATGAAACGCTGGGGCAGCATGTCCCGCACCTTTACAAGAATCGGTAAGGAAATCACTATCGCCGTTAAGGCTGGTGGTCCTGACCCCGAGGGTAACTCACGCCTGCGTGCGTTGATCGCCAACGCCAAGACGGCCAACATGCCCAAGGAGAACATCGAACGCGCTATCAAGCGTGCTAGCGAGAAGGATGCCGGTGACTACAAGGAGGTGATCTACGAGGGATTTGGCCCTCACGGCATCGCCGTTCTGGTCGAGACCGCTACCGACAACACCACCCGCACCGTGGCCAACCTGCGCAACTACTTCAACAAGAAGGGTGGCAGCCTGGGCAACTCGGGCAGCGTGGCCTTCATGTTCAGCCACAAGTGCTACTTCCACGTGGCACCCAAGGCCGATGTAGATCCCGATGAACTGGAGCTGGAACTCATCGACTGCGGCGCTGAGGAGTTTGCCATCGACGAGGAGGAAATGCTCGTGTCGGGCGACTTCGCTTCCAATGGCGACATCATGAAGTATCTTGAGGACAATGGCTTTGAAATCAAGAGCAGCGAATTTGTCTATGAGCCTGCCGACTACAAGGAGGTGAGCGACGCCGAGCGCGCCGATGTTGAAGCCCTGATCGAGACCCTGGAAGAGGATGACGACGTGCAGAACGTCTTCACCACCATGGCCGAGGGCGAGGGTGAGGGTGACGAGGAGTAATCCTACCCCCCTAGGATTTCTTTACCCAAAGCTTTAAATTCTAAACTTTAAACACTAAACTTCAAGTTCTACAGTGGCGGCCCACTGTAGAACTTGAATAAATAATTATGGAAAACATTCTCACGACATTGAGTGAATGGATTGTGGCTGTCAGCGATGCTGTGTGTGGCTACCCTGAGTTTTTCCTGCTGATTGGCGGCGGGTTGTTTTTGTTCCTGTATTCGGGTGCTGTATCCATCAGGCGTTTGCCCAATGCCGTGCGTGCGCTGCGTGACAAGCAGGCAACCGACCAGGGCAAGCAGTCGGGACAGATCAGTTCGGTGCAGGCCCTGCTGAGCGCTATTGCCGCTACCGTGGGCATGGGCAACATTGCGGGTGTGGCCATTGCATTGACGATTGGTGGCCCGGGTACTGTCTTCTGGATGTGGGTGAGCGCCCTGGTGGGCATGAGCACCAAGTTCTTTGAGGGCACATTGTCCATCATGTATAAGGGTCGTGACAGCGCCGGAGAGGTGCAGGGTGGCCCCATGTATATCATCACCAAGGGACTGGGCGAGAAGTGGAAACCGCTGGCGGTGGCCTTCTCGATTTTTGGCCTTGTGGGCACGCTGTGCTTCATGCAGGCCAACCAGCTGGTGGAGTCGGTGACCACGGTGTTCACCACGCCGATGGGCATTGAGAACACGTTGATGCTGCGTTTCATCATGGGAATTGTGATGGTGGTCATTGTGGGTGCCGTTATCCTGGGTGGCATCAAGCGTATCGCCTTGTTTGCCTCGCGCATTGTGCCGGTGATGGTGATTCTCTACCTCATCATGGTCATTGTCATCATGGCGATGAACTTTAGGGAGATTCCCGGTGTGTTTGGTCAGATTTTTGAGGGTGCGTTCAATATGCGGGCTGGTTTTGGTGCCTTTGCCTATGTGGCTTTGACGGGCGCTCGCCGCGCCGCCTTCGTCAACGAGGCTGGTGTAGGTACCGCATCGATGATGCACGGCGCCAGCAAGAACACCGACCCCATCCGTGAGGGCCTCATTGCCATGCTTGGCCCGGCCATCGACTCGGGTTTGGTGTGCACGCTGACCTCTATTCCCATCATCATTGCGGGCAACTACGTGGGTCTGACCGACCCCAAGGGCCTGTATGTGGCTCTGGGGGCTTGGGGACAGCTGCTGCCAGGCATCGGTCACCTGCTGCTGATGGCGATTGTATTCTTCTTTGCCTTCTCGACGATGTTTTCCTATAGTTACTATGGCCAGAAGTGTACCAACTACCTCTTTGGAGCCCACAACGTCAAGTGGTACAACTACTATTACCTGGCGATGATTGTTGTGGCCGCAATGATTCCGCTCGAGGTCATGGTGAGCATCATGGACCTGGCATTCGCCCTGATGGCGCTGTGTACCATGTTCACGATTATCTCCCTTGCCCCGCGGGTCAAGAAGTTGATGAAGGAGTATTTTAAAGCCGCTAAGCCGAGCTAGAATCAGAATACGGGATTATGTTAGCGAGAACGATTGGAGCCGCCGTTCAAGGCATCGATGCCATCAAGGTTGAGATCGAAGTGACTGTTGACTTCGGTGCGGGATTCATGATCATTGGTCTGCCCGACACCGCGGTCAAGGAGAGCGCCGAACGTGTGCGCTGCTCGATGCAGCAGGCTGGCTTCAAGTTCCCGGGAAAGAGGGTGATGATCAACATGTCGCCCGCCGACATCAAGAAGGAAGGGTCGGCCTATGACTTGCCGCTGGCCGTCGGCATCCTTGCGGGTGACGAGAAGATTGACACTGGGCGGCTGGACCGTTATATGCTCATGGGAGAACTTTCGCTGGATGGCAGTCTGCGGCCCATCAAGGGCGCCCTACCCATGGCAATCTTGGCCCGTGAGATGCATCTTGACGGTTTTATCCTGCCGCGTGCCAACGCGATGGAGGCCGCTGTGGTCAACAACCTCAACATCTATGGCGTGGATAACCTCATCGAGGTGGTGCAGTTCCTCAATGGCGAAATTGAGTTGGAGCCCACAGTGGTCGATACGCGCGCCGAGTTCGCTAAGGCGCAGGGCGTATTCCCCTTCGACTTTGCCGACGTCAAGGGGCAAGAAAACGTCAAGCGCGCCTTTGAGGTTGCCTGTGCTGGCGGCCACAACATCCTGCTGGTGGGCAGCCCCGGATCGGGCAAATCGATGATGGCCAAGCGCCTGCCGTCTATCATGCCGCCGCTCACGCTCAGCGAGGCCCTTGAGACCACCAAAATCCACAGCGTAGCGGGCAAACTGCCCCAAGGCACCACGCTGATGACCATGCGCCCATTCCGCAGCCCGCACCACACCATATCGCCCGTCGCCCTCGTGGGCGGCGGCAGCTACCCCATGCCCGGTGAAATATCCCTCGCCCACAATGGCGTCCTCTTCCTAGACGAGTTGCCTGAATTTAATCGCTCCGTTTTGGAGGTGATGCGCCAGCCGTTGGAGGACAGGATAATATCGATTTCGAGGGCGAAATATTCGACCGAATATCCCGCCTCGTTTATGCTGGTGGCATCGATGAATCCGTGCCCGTGCGGGTACTATGGGCACCCCAAGAAGAAATGCGTCTGCAACGAGTACCAGCGCACCCACTACATGAGCAAAATTTCGGGCCCGCTACTCGACCGCATCGACCTGCAGATTGAGGTCCAGCCCGTCGATTTTGACCAGATGTCCAGCAAGGCCCCAGGCGAGCCTAGTGCCGCCATCCGCCAGCGCGTCATTGCCGCCAGGATGCTGCAAGAACGTCGTTTCAAGGACGAACCCGGCATCCACTGCAACGCCCAGATGACCCCGTCCCTGCTCCACAAATACGCCGAGCCCAACGCCGCCGGCCTCGAAAAGCTGAAAGACGCCATGGAACGCATGAACATGAGTGCGAGGGCCTACGACCGCATCCTCAAAGTCGCCCGCACCATCGCCGACCTCGAAGGCACCGCCGACGTCCTCGACCACCACATCATGGAAGCCATCGCCTACCGCAACCTCGACCGCCCCACCTACCTCGGCAGTAACTTTTAGTGCCTCATATTCCCTGAATTATTATAAATTTGGGGATTATACTCACTAAATTTATATAAAATTTGGGGATTAGAAAGATTTTCTCTACCTTTGCGGCAATTAAAGAGGATATAGATTATGATACATCGAATTCTACAGAAAGAGCTTGAGGGTGCATATGGGCGTCGCAAGGTGATAACTATTTTGGGGCCTCGTCAGGTAGGCAAGAGCACACTGCTTTCAGAATTGGCAACTGCAGGAACAAAGGTGCGCACCTTGAACTGTGACAATGAGGATGACCGCAGATTGTTGATTGATAAAACCTCAACCGAATTGAAAAACCTTGTTGAGCCACACGACTTTTTTCTGATTGACGAGGCACAAAGGGTTAAAAATATCGGACTAACGCTAAAAAAAATTGGCGACTTACATATGGATACTCACGTGATTGTGACTGGTTCATCGTCCTTTGACTTAGCTGACGAAATCAATGAACCTGCAACAGGTCGACTAATTGAATATAACTTGTTCCCTTTCTCACTCCCCGAGTTGGCTGCAACAACTTCACAAGTTGAAGAACGCCGAATGCTAGAAACCAGAATGATCTATGGCTTATATCCAGAGGTAGTAACGCAACCAGAATATGCCAGAGAAACATTGATGAATTTGGTCAATAATTATTTGTATCGGGATGCGTTGGCATTCCAGGGTATGAGGAAGCCCGACGCGTTGATGAAATTGGTTAGGGCGCTGGCTCTCCAGATTGGCAGCGAGGTGTCATATAACGAATTAGCGTTGACAGTGGGCATTGATAAAGCCACTATCGAGAATTATATCAACTTGTTAGAAAAATGCTTTATCATCTTCAGGCTTAACTCCTTCAGTCGTAATATTCGGAACGAGATCAGAAAAGGCAAGAAAATCTACTTTGTGGACAATGGTGTGCGCAATGCGGTCTTATCTCATTTTGCCCCCCTCGAACTGCGTAATGACATTGGTATGCTGTGGGAGAATCTGATGGTCTCAGAGCGAGTAAAACGCAATGCTTATTACAGGAGTTATGCCCAGTTATACTTCTGGCGCACCCATGACCAAAAGGAGATAGATTTAATTGAGGATAAGGATGGACGATTGACGGCCTTTGAGTTCAAGTGGAATGAGAGACAAAAGACCCGCATACCTACCAGTTTCATACAGAACTATCCGAATTCCGATTTTGTTGTGATCAACAAAGATAACTTCTGGCCATTCTTGTCCTGATAATTGTGAGACCATGTGCGACGCCATGGAACGCATGAACATGTCGGCCAGAGCCTACGACCGCATCCTCAAAGTCGCCCGCACCATCGCCGACCTCGAAGGCACCGCCGACGTCCTCGACCACCACATCATGGAAGCCATCGCTTACCGCAACCTCGACCGCCCCAGCTACATCGGCACCTCGTTATAGCTTCTGCTACTTTTCGGTAAGTATGACTATATTTGCGAGCAATATGCTTATATGTAATACCTTGATCAAAGTGCCAGTTGTTAAGAGAAGCTTAACAACTAACATACCAAAGCATATTTGTCTTGTTTAAGGATTAAGGACTATTCGTTTTTGAAGTCTAGAACTCCAAAAGTTGATGAGTGTGGAGTGTTAAGATCAATAAAATTAAATGATAGTAAATTTTGTTTCTTTAATATATCAAACATTCGATAACTATTGGCATCCGATGTGATGAAGTATTCTGCTGATTCACATTCTGTTTGAGCTAATAGCTTAACATCGTTTTGAATTATGATACGTGCATCCACTTTCAAAACACCTTTGGCTTTTTCTTCAAATAATACTTTTGCACATTCTCCAGTTTTGACTGCATGAGTAGCATTAAAGGGGCAAAGCAAAATATTCCTTAATGGCAATTGATCTATACTGCCTTTTACACAGTATTCTGCAACAGCAATTGTACTAAGTCGGATAATAAAATCATTTTCAAGAAAATACTTAAAATATCCAACGGCATTATTGTGCAGTTCGTTTGTTTTATCCAATAAACGAATGATGAAACCAGTATCACAAAAAACACTCTTATTATCCGCCATATTCTGTACCTCTTATTTGCTGTAAATAGGCGTCAACGTCAACACCAGACCATATTGGAGTTGATGCTTCAATTTTACTCTCAAGATAGGCTTGATCAAATTTTGGTTCAAAATCAATCAGTTCCACCAATTTTAATGAACTACTGTCTATCATACCCGTAATTATATTCTGTTTTGCTTTGGCACGAACTCCATATTTACGATACAACGGATTCCCTTCAATATTAATCAACATGTCTTTGTCAGATTCTATCTTGATTGTACCATCTTTAGTGTCGAGATGAATGTTTGACTTTGTTTTTCCACCCGCATTCACTAAAGTGCCATAATAATACACCTCAGCTTCTACCCATAGGTTTTCCGTGCGAACAAGCCTCGTTGAAGGGGTTACATGGAGGATCTTTGATTCAGACTCAGAAGTAGATATATCGATGTTCAAATCATATTGAATCGCAAAATTCTGGATACTCTCAAAAGCAATGGCAGTTTTTGGCTCCAGCTGATCAATAGAACCTGTAGAGAAAACTAAAGCAAGTACTGATGAAAACTCTAGCGCTTTCTGCTTGCTTGTAGTGAAAATGTTTTTTATTGAACCTTTGTCAATTCTGAGTGTCGTTACAGGTCTCTCTTTTCTTTTGTCAAGGTCAAGCAATAAAATAGTAAACCCTAACACACTCTGCATTAGAGTAATATCATAGTTTTCGGGGGTCAACGGAACTGCCCCATGTTTTCCCTCGATATGAACGATTACTTGTCCCTTATTATCCATTTGTATTCGTTTTCAATGTGCAAATATATAAATAAATATATAAACGATTATAGTTTTCTTATTTTTTTGAAGATTTTTAATAACTAGATTCATGGAGATGATAGGCATAAAGTGTTTTTTGCAATGACATTTTAATGTGTTTTGAATCATTTTAAAGAGTAAAAGAACAATTACGAATTCCAATCTATAGGCCTCTGGTGAATAAATTCAGCCATATTGCATGATTCTTTAGAATTTTATTACTACTTTTGCTATGTTTGTCAGTTGTTCTAGTTTTTCGGCATAGAATCAAGTGGAATTTCTGATGCAGCATATTCTAGATATTTTTTTATTTTCTATGAAGTTATAAAGTTTGTTTAATTATAGCACTACAGATTCTTGAAATGAAACACTTATTATCGTCCGTTTTTGCAATAGTTTTAGTACTTGCTTCTTGTAATACCAATGGGGTTAATAGCGAATTACAAGAAAAAGATAGTTTACAGCTTATAGCTGACAGTTTCAAGACCAAAGACATTAAATTGACCTTTAAAGGTTTAACAGTTGGCGATTCCTTGAAACCGAGCGAAAAAGGATTATATGGAGACGGAGTCCGTTTGTATCCAATTAATGAGTATTCATACCAAGGAAGCATAAGCATTCCTTTTATCGATAGTGATGGGGATGAGCGAACAGAATATCCCAAAATACAAGTGGATGTACAAAATGGCCTCATTGCTAAAATTAGTTTACTTACCGACTCTTGGAGCTTGTGCAAGTTTTTCATAGATACATTTAATGATAGATATTACGAAAAAGAACCAATCGAATCAAACCGAGGAGGTGGTTATAATGATTACTATGGATGGTTTTTCAAGGAACAACATATTAGTATCAATAGACTCTATCACATAGATCCTGAAAGTGGAATCTATCACATTACCGATGCTGCTCTTATAGAATATGAACATACAGAATTGGGCAAAGAATTAGATAGTATATTCGCGTCAATAGACTCATTAAAAAAAGAAGAAAAAGGTAAGTTGATAGAACAAGAGAAAAAAAGACTTAGAGATAATATATAAGAGGAATACACTTGTTTATGTGGTGTCGGTGGAGTTGTTGCAATGGTACCATTTCTTCCGCTTGGATGAGTTGCCTGAATTTTCGCGAAATGTGCTGGAGGTGATGCGTCAGCCGTTGGAAGACAGGATAATAAGTATTAGTAGGGCGAAATATTCGACCGAATACCCCGCCTCGTTTATGCTGGTGGCCTCGATGAATCCGTGCCCGTGCGGGTATTATGGGCATCCCAAGAAGAAATGCGTCTGCAACGAGTATCAGCGCACGCATTATATGAGCAAGATTTCGGGCCCGCTGCTCGACCGCATCGACCTGCAGATTGAGGTCCAGCCCGTCGATTTCGACCAACTGTTGTGCAAGCCGAGCGCAATACCAAACTTGTTTGAGGATTGCCAAGGCGCAGCCAACAGAAGCCGTAGGCAAATGTCCAGTAAGGCCCCAGGTGAACCCTCTGCCGCCATCCGCCAGCGCGTCATCGCCGCGAGGATGCTGCAAGAGCGCCGCTTCAAGGACGAACCCGGCATCCACTGTAATGCCCAGATGACCCCGTCCCTGCTACATAAATACGCCGAGCCCAACGCCGCCGGCTTGGAGAAACTTCGCGATGCCATGGAACGCATGAACATGAGCGCGAGGGCCTACGATCGCATCCTCAAAGTCGCCCGCACCATCGCCGACCTCGAGGCCTGTGCCGACGTCCTCGACCACCACATCATAGCTCGACATCAGCCATACTGCAACCTCGACCGCCCCACCTACCTCGGCAGTTTTTTGTAGTTTTTACCACATTGGTAGAAGACAATCACAGAATAGGTATAAAATGTTGATATATAGATTTTTTGACGAAACAATGGGTTAATTAGTAATTCTTAATAACTGTCATAGGGAAAGTTATCAAATGCGTCTCTTACTTGTTATCGCAATATTCAATCGTAATGCTATAATCTAGATGACATTTACAGTGGTTGTCAAAATCTTTTACTTCATTGCTGTGGCCGTCTAGAGTTCCATCACAATTTACCTCGTGCTTATTACACATTGAAGCAACGATATGGTAAAGATCAAAATAACCAATATTACATTCCCTATTGATGCACTTGAAGCGAAACTCTGCAGAACTGTATGGTCTGTAACGCATTGTAGATGCATATTCTTCATGAAAACTGAATTCTGACCTGTCGATCTGATGTGTTTTGATTTTCACGCTCGCTACATGTGGCCACAATTCGCTAATTATAATTTTATTCGGCATCATATTTAGATTTTAATGTTGATAACCCCTTATCATAATGGATGGATAAGTCTAATTCGATTCGGTATTGATTTTAATAATACTATCAAATACTTCCTTTACTTCATCTGCTTCAGGCTTTTGATCAGTAACAAATATTTGGGCAAATTTGCTTTTCGTTGTCCTAATCAATAATCTATAGGTTGTTGTTTTGTATTGTTTTGTCCCCATTACAGGCTTCGTTGTCACATGGTTTTCAGCAGTTGTTGTTCTTTTTGCTGTTACACCTCCAATAATAGCTCCAACTGGGCCTGCTACAACCCCTCCGGCAATAGCCCTTCCAACAACACTCTTTCCACTAGTCTTTGTGGTATAGGTTGTAGTTACCTCATCTCTATGTCCAACGATAACTGATGTTGTTTCTATTTTTCCTCTTTTTTCAATATCGCAACTAAGAATATCGCTGAAAGAATAAAGAGCACCATTGAAAATAACTTTTTGTGCTTTATTATACAATTCAAGTCGAAAGTTTTTATGGATGATCAGTCTATCGCAATCTCCATTTGCGTCTTTAAAATTCCATATTTCTTCTTCTCTTTCTTGCTCCTCTTCTCTGCGTCGAGCACGAGATTCTTCAGTTAATGCTTGAATCCGCTGTCGTTCTCTTTTCGCTTCTATCCTGAAAAAATGAATCCTTAGAATAAAGCCTACAATTGCACATGCAATACTTATGAAAATCCCAATGGAAAAACCACCCACTGTAATAGAAACTACAAAAAGAACAATGCCAATTACAATTAGGATTAACCCCCAAATTAATTGTTTACTGGTTTGCCCGTTTTTATCTTTAATAATAGAATCGTTCATATAATGTTTAAGTATTCGTTTGCAAATTTCGGCAAAAACTTAATATTTTCAAGATAAAAGCCTAAATAGAAAGATTGAAAAAGTTATTGCTTAATTTACATTCATATTGTTTAGTTGTTGTGAAGAATAACAGTTAATGTTGAAGTTATTTTGTTTAATGTTTCTTCATCACCTCCTAGTTTAACTGTTTCATTTGGGTGAGTGATATTATTGACCGTGATTATCACAGAATAGTCGTGATATACCGAGCTCGAGCTGCCAGAATTATAGATATCTCTCTTAGCTGTAGCGCCACCTATCACGGCTCCAGCACCGCCGAACAAAACACCTCCAACAGCAGCGCGCCCTATCATGCTTCCGGTATTTGTTTTTGCCGTTGAGGTTGATCCAGTGTGTATTGTTACTGAATTGTCTTGCACAGAGAATTCCAATATGTCATCAAAATTATACTCATGTGAATTAATAAAAATCTTTTTAGTTTTATCGTTAATCACAACATCTCTTCCAATCTCTATAAAACCTTCTCCAAAAGCATTCTGTTTTTGTTCTTGTTTCTTCTTTTCTACTTGTCTTAATCGAACGAATTCCTCCTCTATTTTCTCCTCTTGAGTTTTTCCTGTGCTTTTGTAAAGTTGTAGATTCTCAAGAATTTGAGGATTTCTGATTTCATAAGCACACCATAGACAAATTCCACAAAGAATTAAAGAAAGAAGAGTTACTATTATACCACCCTCGTAATAGAAATTAAACCCAGGTATTAAATGAAATTGACAAAAGAATGGGAACAAATCAAGTATGCCAATAATAACAGCAAAGACTTGAAGCTTCCTGATTAAACTCTTTTCTTTATTGGCATATTCATCTAATTGATCAACTCTAATCTCTTTTGAGATATGGGTTTTAACTTGTAGTACGTCATCACTATAGTATTGAGTCATACTAATGAGTTGTATAATTCCAACGATTACTAGGCAAATTGACATCCACCAATTATAATTTGAGTATAGAAATAAGCCTAAAAAAGGGGCAACGAAAACAGGAATGAGGAACCATAGCCTATTTCGATTTAATAATTTGACCGTTGTTAACTTTGAATCTTCCATAACTTGATATGTTTTGTTCGACCGCAAAATTACTAAAAAATATATCAAATCTCTTTACTATCAACAGCAAATGCAAGAAAAATTCTCTTTCTATATAAGAAATAATTTATCTTTGTGGTGGTGAATGGCTTTATGGTACATATTTTGGTGGTTTTTGGGCTTTATGGCTGGTCTTGAGGCTGTTGCAATGGCACAAGTCGTTCCGCTTGGATGAGTTGCCTGAATTTTCGAGAGAACTTGTGCAAGTCGAAGGCCATGATGCTTGCATCAATGGTTGAGCGCAGCCAAGTTAATCAAAATGTCTTGGAGGTGATGCGGCAGCCGTTGGAAGACAGGATAATAAGTATCAGTAAGGCAAAGTACTCGACTGAATATCTCGCTTCGTTTATGCTCGTGGCGTTGATGAGTAAAGCGCCCTGTGATGCAGTTAAGCAGACACAGGGCAATAATCTTTTATGATTGTTCTTTAGCAGAAGACTGACAGGGATGACAATTCTTGGCCGAAGCGGTGTAGACCGGCTTCGATTCTGTCGGCTTGTGGACGGCGGGGTTTGCTGCGGCCATGCATATAGGCCCACAACTGTTTTTGATGTACACCCGTAATACGTTCAAGTCCTGCAAGTGACATCAATGTGCCGTAGTGCAACAATAGGCTCTGAGTGTCATAGTGCCATTCTAATTCATATTCGCCCTTAATCTCTTCGGGCCAGCGATCTTCAGGCAGATTCTTTTTGATTAATGCGATGGCGTTTTCTACATCGGCTTTCACCTCGTCGATGGTGTCACCAGCACCATAGATGCCTTCGCAATTGACGCTATAGGCACCGAAGTGGTCTTGGCTCGCGCAGATATTGATGATTATCTTTTTCATAGACTGTATTATTGTTAATAGTTAGTTATCAATTGCAGATTGCTCTTTAAAACTGCTGCCAGCGATGAAGAATCAAATCCCCATCTGTTTCGCTATCTTTTTCCTTAGCGGCTCAGGTATCTCTTTTGAGCCATGGAAGGGAACAGGTACTGATAGCTGACCGTTCTTGATATAGAAATAATGACTGCCTTCGGCGTGGTCGAACTTCCATCCAGCAGCGACAATCTTGCGGTGAAATTCTTTATATTTCATTATATCTTTATTTCGTTTTTCACCGCAAAGATAGAAATTTTTCTATTAATCACCAAATAAAATCATAGAAATTTTTCAATTACTTTATGTCGCTTTCAATTGCCATAGTTTCAAGAAAAACGAGTATTTTTGTGGTTGTGAATGCTTTCATGGTAAATATGGTACTTGTTTCAGCGGTGTTGGTGCTACTGTTGGAGGCATCGAAATGGGGCAAGTCTTTCCGCTTGGATGAGCTACCTGAATTTTCGCGAGAAGTTGTGCAAGTCGAAGGCCATGGTGCTTGCATCAATGGCTGAGGCGTAGCCAAGTTTATTCAAATGTGCTGGAGGTGATGCGGCAGCCGTTGGAGGACAGGATTATTTCGATTTCGAGGGCAAAGTATTCGACCGAGTATCCCGCCTCGTTTATGCTCGTGGCTTCGATGAATCCGTGCCCGTGCTCTCTATCAAACAACTGGAACAACAACGCATCAACTGGAACAACAAAGTATCAATTGGAACAACAAAGCATCAATTGGAACAACTTGCATTATATTAAACAACTGAGTTATTTGAGTTTTCTGATAGGTGTCTGCACTTTATTTGTCGCTGGCATCCTTGAGCATTATATCATGGTTTAAAAGCTGGGGTTTATTCCTGGGTTGTTAGTGAGCCGTTTATTGATGGAAAACGGGGAAGGTGGAACGATTTTTGCAGTGAATAGAGTAACATGGTGAATGAAACGAAGGGTTGCATGATAGGTTTTAAAGGGTTCTGACCTTCAAGCGACACCCAAGACGGATTTAAGGAACCTGGCAATAGCATTATGGAACAAGAAGAAGATTATATTCCTTACAAGGAAAGAACACCTAAAGAACTGTGCCGGGACATCAATATCAGGGCTGAGGAGGTGTATCTCAAGTTAAGCAAGAAGGATAAGTATGCCCTGCTCTTTACGGCTGTGGTTCTCCTAGCGTGTGTGGCTCTGTACTGGCACAACTATGGATATGTGAATTGGTGGTGGTTGGGTGTATGGTCAGGTATCATCGGGGTGGTTTTCTATGTTTTCTTCAAAATCAATCAAAAATTGATTAACAACATGTATCTTGCCCCAAGCCCCAAGCAGCATCTCCGTTTAGCCAAAAGGCTGAAAATGTGTCTCTTGGTTAGATATATCTTTTTATGTGTTCTTGGATTTTGGTTTGGTACCCTAGGTGCAAGGCCTAGCCTTGATGATGAATTGTGGTATGCTGTAGCCCCCTTCATTTGCATGTTGATTGGAATCTGGCTTAGTACTGGCATCCATCCGAATTTTTGGATAGATTCTGAGTTGAATGACGATCTGACAGAATTGGAATACAGACTCGAAGAATAAGTTTAGGGGGGAAGCCTAAGTTGCTTGATTGGCATTAGCGTACAAAGTTACACCATCCTTGACTGGCACACAACTTCATCGTGCCAGCCAAGGATGGGTTCGTTAAGTCTGTCTGTCGTAAGGGACGGCAGTTTTTCTTAGTGATACAGGAAACGTTTGATGGTCCTCTTCGGGGTCTTTTCGAAGGGCTCGGCCATGAATTCCACCTTTGTGATTTTGCTGTAATTGGGTAGGGATTTGTTGGCCGTGTCACGGATAAGTCCCGGGATGGAAGCCTTAGTTTCTTCATCCATATCTTCGGGCAGTTCGGAATAGACAAGTGCCACTATCTTCCCGTCACGGTCCACGACAAGGCATTCATCCACATATTGGCAATTGGCCACAACCGCCTCAACCTCTTCGGGGTAGATATTTTGCCCCGATGAGTTCAGGATCATCGATTTGATGCGGCCACGGATAAAGATATTGCGTTTCTCGTCCATCACGCCCAGGTCGCCAGTGCGGAACCATCCGTCCTCGGTGAAGGAGGCTGCGGTGGCTTCGGGATTCTTATAATATCCGATTGTCAAGTTGGGACCCTTGGCTTGAATCTCGCCTGGGATGTGTTTGGGATCTTCAGAGTCGATGCGGAGTTCGTGAACAGGTTTTCCGCACGATCCGGGGACAAACTTCGTCCACCATTCATATCCCAACAGCGGGCAGGCTTCGGTCATGCCGTAGCCCACGGTGTAAGGCAGACGTATCTTTTTGAAACATTGCTCTGCCTCGGGGTTCAGTGCTGCACCGCCCATGATGAAGCACTGCACGCCGCCACCAAAGGCTTCAATCATTTTGTTGCGAGCCTTCCGGTAGATCAGTTTGTTCAAGCCCGGGATGGCCAGCAACGATTTTGCCTTCTCCAACGCAGGTTTGATAGCATTGGCATAGATTTTCTCCATCACCAGAGGCACCGTGACCACCATATAGGGCTTGATATCCTGCATGGCTTTGAGCAGGGTGGTGGGCGATGGGGTCTTGCCGAGGAAATACACGGTCACGCCATCCACGTTGGGATGGATGAACTCGATGGCCAGGCCGTACATGTGGGCCAAGGGCAACATCGAGACGATGGTTTGGCCAGGATGGTTCGGGAAGTGCGTGTTAGCGAAATTGTCAGTATCTGAAATGGCATTATAGGTGAGCATTACACCCTTGGGGTTGCCAGTGGTGCCCGACGTGTAATTGATGATGGCCAGGTCGTCGGCACTGTCATCGGGATAGGACACTTGTTCGGGCCACATGCCATCGGGATACTGTTGTGCGAATGCACTCTTGCGATTTTCCCACGCATCGGCCACAACCTGATCCTGGTGCCAGAGCACTTTGCCGTCTTTGACACTGATCGCCGCTTTGAGATTCGGCATTTCTTCGGGTTTCTGTTTTTCCCAAATGTCATCGTCAACAAAGAGCACAACACTGTCTGAGTGGTTGGTCAGGATAGAAACAGTGTCTGGGTGGAAGTCGGCCAGGAGCGGAACCGCCACGCAGCCATTGACATTGATGCCCCAGAAGGTCATTGCCCAGCGGGCGCAATTGCGGGCGCAGATAGCGATCTTATCGCCCTTGTTGATTCCAGCAGCGGCAAAGAAGATACGGAACCGTTCTATGTTTGTGGCCAATTGGGCATAGGTAAAGGAGTCGCCATTGTAATCACATAAGGCCTTTTGAGTCCATTGTCCGCGGACTGTTTCCTCCAAAGTTTTCAGATAGTGCTTCATAGAGATTTTTGTATTTATATAAGCCAATTCATCTAATTATCACAAAAGTACAACAAAAAATTGAATTATTGTTGATTTTGTTGATAAATACTTCGTTTTATGGGTGCGACATGGTATCCTCAACCTTCACAAGAGGCTGTGAGGCTGGCGAGGGATGTGAGCAGCGAGGTGGTGATGTGGGAACAGGTAAGGCGTTTGTTGCGGGCGAAGGGGGTTGCCTCAATGGCGGCGAGTTGCTGGACGGTGGCGTCGAACATGCCGTCAAGGTCAGCGACGATGATGGGACGGTGGTCGTCATCGTTGATGCACATCACTGTAAGCGTTGAAATCCATTCATCGAGGGTGCCGATGCCACCAGGCAGAACGACGAACACGTCGCCATGATCAATCATGTACTGCTTGCGTTCGGCAAGGCCAGCTGTGGTCACCACTTCGTCGCACAACGGGTCCAAGCGGTTCAGGAACATCTCAGGGATGACCCCCACACTGCGGCCTCCAGCCTCATGGACTGCGACGGCAGTCACATGCATCAGACCCGACCGGACACCGCCATAGACAAGCGTGTGGCCGTTTTGACCAATCCATGTGCCCAAGTCACGTGCCAACTGCTGGTATTTCTCATCAAGCCCATCCTGGGCGCTGCAATAAACGACGATATTCATTTTCTTGATTGAAAAGGAAAACAATAAATACTATGCCATCCGGCATGATACATCAATCCCTTTGCATTTATTGTTTTCTTTTTAGTTTGATTATAGTTATAGGACAACTTCGTTGATGACGTGCTTGACTTCCTTGAAGAGGTAGTTGTGGCTAGTGCCATCCTCGTGAAGGAGGGTGAGGGTGCCATCGGGGGCGATGCCCGCGACGGTGGCCATGAAGCGGTAGCCGCTGGCGTCCTCAAAGGGGTGTAGCGCGCCGTCGTTGCGGTATAACGCGGTCATGTAGCGCTGGTGCAGGTCGTTGCGGGCATTGTCATCAGCCAGGGTGTTCACCAGTTGTTCGATGCGGGAGCAGACACGCTTTAACAATGCCTCCAGGTCGTGCTCACGGCCCGTGATATTGATGAGCGACACGGGGTTAGGCGCGTCGCTAACGAAACGTTCCTGGTTGACGTTGATGCCGATGCCCACGATGCAGTGAGCGATGTCACTGCCATCCAAGGAATTTTCCAGCAACATGCCGCACGCCTTCTTATCATGCCAATACACATCGTTTGGCCACTTGACTGAAAAACCATCGCCCGCCTCGGCGGTCAGCGCCTCGACAACTGCCAGTGCCGCAGACTCGCTCAAGTAGAACTGGTCGCGGGCTTTGACGGGCGGACGCTTGAGCAGCAGGGAAAATGTGAGGTTCTTGCCGTCCTCACTCTCCCAGGAGTTGCCCTTCTGGCCACGGCCTGCGGTTTGGCAAGGTGTATAAATGACGGTACCGCCTGGCAGCGTTGCCGCCAAGCGGGACAGATAAGTGTTGGTGCTCGCCGTCTGGCTGACCTTGATGTAGTGAGGCATGGTCAGGCGGTGGGGAAGGTCATCTTGAGCAAGCGGCTACCGTCGTCGTTCACCGTGATGTCAACGCTCACGGTGTCGTCGGGTAGCAGGCCCTCGATACGCTCGGGCCACTCAATGAAGCACAGGGCTCCGCTGTCGAAGTAGTCCTCGGCTCCCAGGTCAACGGCTTCCTCTTCTTTCTCCAGGCGGTAGCAGTCGAAGTGGTAAATCAGTTCGGCGGTCGTGTCGCTGCGGTACTCGTTGATGATGGCAAACGAGGGCGAGTTGGTCATATCGCTCTCAACGCCCAGCTGGCGGCACAGCGCATTGATAAACGTGGTCTTGCCTGCACCCATCTCGCCGTAGAAGGCATAGACGGTCAGGTCGCCCATCTCGGTCATGAATTTGTAGGAAGCCTCTTCAAGAGCCTCCAGATTGGGAATCGGTATTTCAATTGTTTTCATTCGGTTAATGGTTTATAGTTTTAGTTAGCCGTGGCTCCTGCCACGGCCTACATGAACACTGTGGGTTATTATTTGGGTGATAACGTCACGATGGGCACGAGCATCTCTTCCATAGAGATGCCGCCGTGCTGGAACGTGTCGTTATAATAGGATACGTAGTAGTTGTAGTTGTTGGGATAGGCAAAGAAGTCGCGGTTCATCGCAAAGATGTAGGTGCTCGAAATGTTGGGAGCGGGCAGACCCACACGCTTGGGCTGCTTGATTTCATAGACTTGCTTGCCATTATAAGTCAGGCTCTTGCCCACCTTGTAGCGCAGGTTGGTGTTGATGTTCTTGTCGCCGATAACGTTGATGGGACGATCCACCTTGATGGTGCCGTGGTCGGTGGTGAGCACCACCTTGTAACCGTTCTGTGCCATGATTTTAAAAATTTCCAGCACGTTGGAGTTCTTGAACCAGGACTCGGTGAGGGAACGGTAGGCTTCGTCGGTATTGGCCAACTCGCGGATCATCTTAGACTCGGTGCGGGCATGAGAGAGCATATCCACAAAGTTGAACACGAGAACATTGAGCTGGAAGTTCTTGAGCATACCGATGTTCTGGATCAGTTTCTCGCCGGCAGCGCTGTCGTTCATCTTGTTGTAGGAAAAATGCACCTTGCGGCGGTAACGGTCCAGGAGGGTCTGGATGAGGGGTGCCTCGTTGAGGTTCTTACCTTCCTCGCTCTCCTCGTCCACCCACAGGTCGGGGAACAGCTGCTCGATGTCCATGGGCATCAGTCCCGAGAAGATGGCATTGCGCGCATATTGTGTCGCTGTGGGCAGGATGGTGGTGTACAACTCGTCGCTCTCGATGTTAAAATAGTCGGCAAGCAGCGGGCTGACCGTCCTCCACTGGTCAAGCCTGAAGTTGTCGATAACAGCAAGGCAGACCTTTTCACCCTTGTCGAGCAGGGGCAGCACCTTGGTCTTGAAAATCTCGTTGCTGCGCAAGGGGTGCTCAGTCGAGGTCAACCAAGTCTCGTAGTTGCGCTTGACAAACTTGGCAAAGGCACTGTTGGCCTCCACCTTCTGCATGTGCAACATCTCGTCCATCTTGGTGTCAGCGTTAGAGAGTGTGAGCTCCCACCTGACGAGCGTGGCATAAAGATCATACCAGTCCTCGATGGTCTGGGCCGAGTTGATGAGCTGGCTGATGCGCATGAACTCCTGTTGGTAGTCACCGGTGACCTTCTCGGTAATGAGCGCGTCGCTGTGCAGGTTTTTCTTGATGGACAGGAGAATCTGCATGGGGTTGACGGGCTTGATCAGGTAATCGGCGATCTCGCTGCCGATGGCTTGGTTCATGATGTCCTCCTCCTCGCTCTTGGTAATCATAATGACGGGGACATTGGGCTGCATGATTTTGATGCGCTGCAGGGCTTCGAGTCCGCTGATGCCCGGCATGTTCTCGTCAAGTATGATAAGGTTGAAGATTTGGCTGCCCAGTGCGTCGAGCGCGTCTCGTCCGTTAGTGACAGTCTCTACTTCATACCCCTTGTTCTGGAGGAAGAGGATGTGCGGTTTCAGCAGGTCGATCTCGTCGTCGGCCCAAAGGATTCTTTCTTTGCTCATTTGCTCAGTTTCACTTTATAGCGTTTGTCGTTCTTTCTCTCTGTTGTTGGCGAAGGACGATTACGGTGTATTAGGCTTATCCGGATTTTCGGTCTTGTTGGACTGATTACCTGATGTATTGCCCTTAGCCTTATCTTTGTCTTTGTCCTTATCCTTGGCGTTAGCGGCCTTGTCCTTGCGTTCTTGCTCGCGTTCTTTGGCTTTATCCTTACGCTCTTGCTCACGGTCTTTAGCCTGCTGCTTGCGATCGGCAGCCTTTTCTTTACGCTCTTGCTCACGCTCCTTTTGGCGGGCTTTGCGTTCCTGCTCGCGAGCCTTGGCCTGTTCTTTACGCTCCTTCTGCTTTTCCTTGCGTTCGCGTTCTCGCTCTTTGGCTTTCTCCTTGCGTTCACGCTCACGCTGTTTAGCGAGTTCCTTGCGCTCTTTAGCCTTGTCCTTGCGGGCCTGTTCCTTGGCCTTCTTGGCATCCTTCTTAGCCTGCTCTGCGGCCTTGTAGGCAGCCTTGGCCGAATCTTCACGCCACTTGTAGCGGAAGTCGCGCTCCTTCTCCTTCTCACGCTCGGCTTGCTCGATGGAGTCTTGCTCGGCGATTTCCTCTATGCGGGCCAGCTTGCGCTGGTGTTTCTGTTCCTTCTTGATGCTGTCATCAATTTCCTTCTGGCGCTTGCGTTCAGCCTTTTCGCGGGCCTTGGCTTCGCGTTCGAGTTGCTTGAGGTGCTCTTCCTCGGCACGTTCTTGTGCCTTGAGCTCCTTATCGCTGAGTTTCTTGTCGGTAGAACCCGATACAGTGGACTTGCTGCGGTAGTCGCTGGCCTGGATCTGTTTGCGTTCACTCTCTTGGCGAGCCTTTTCCTCGGCTTCCAGCCTAGCCTTTTCGGCAGCTTCGGCTTCGAGACGTGCTTTTTCCTCAGCCTCCTCGCGAGCCTTCTCTTCGGCATCGCGTTTGGCCAGTTCGGCTTGTTCACGCTCCCATTGTTCAGTCTCGATGCGTTCTTGTTCGCGAAGTGCGGCAGCCTCAGCCTCGGCCTCTTCCATGGCTTTCTTTTCAGCCTCATCGAGTTCCTTCTTTTCCAGGTCGCTGTGTTCCTTATCGTTCTTCTCCTCCAGATAGTTGAAGTAGTCCTCAAAGGTGCGGCCCTCGTTCAACAGCAGGTTGAAGTTGTCCACACTGATGATGACGTAGTGTACCTGGCGGGGCACGTTGATGGTCTGGTCCTGCTCAAAAACAGTGCGGTAATAAACTGCTTCCTTGAAGTTGTCAAGTCCCCTGACTACCAACAGGCCCAAGGTGCCGAAGGCCATCTGCTCGATGTCATAGTCCTTGACCTTGAATGCGTTGAAGTTGTGACGTGCCACCTCATACAACAAGATGTTGCCGTTGACGCTGTCGTTGGGGTAGAGCAGAATGAACACCTGGGGTTTGTCGTTATCCTCGGCAAACGGGGTGAAGGTGCGCTCCAGTGCCTGGGGCGTCGTGTCGTTGCTCAATCGTGTTGTCCACAACATGCCGCGCAGGTTGCTGCCGCCACCCTCAAGCCGGCGACCCTGATTGAGTTGCTTGACAATCTCGGATGCGGTGGGGGTGATATCGGTCTGGGGATAGCGCTGTAGCATGTCCTTGAGGGTCTCCTTGAACTTTTCGTGGTCCTTCTCGGTGAGGTAGCTCAAGGCATCAATCCACATGAACTTGGGCATAATCTTGGACAAGGGATACTTGCGCATCATCTCGGCATATGCCTCGTGCACAGCTGCGTGGTTGTTGGCGAGATAGTTGGCATAGGCTGCCTCGTACATGTTCTCCTGATCGCGGTTCATGTTCTTGAGGTTCTCCAGATAGTTGGGATCCTGCATGGCTTTTCCGTACTTGGAATCGGGGAACTGAACCAGGATGCTGTCCCGATAGGGGGCGGCGTCGGCCTCCTGTCCGTTGCGCATGAACATCATGTACATATTATAGTACACGTCCAGGCGGTAAGTGTTGTCGGGATAGAGATCCAGGAGCTGGTTGAACATGTAGGCTGCCGCATTATAGTCCTCCATCTTATCCTTGAGGATGGTACCCATGTTGTAGAGGCCCTCTTGGATGATTTCGTGTGCCGCCTGGATATCCTCCTCGGTCTTAGGAATATCTTTGAGGTAATATTCCTCGTAATGGGGATCCTCGGCGCGCTTGAGGGCTTCGAGATCGACCTTGATGGTGTCACCGTTCTCGTCAATCATCACGCTGTCGGCCATTGCCAGCAGTGCACTGTCGGCCTCCTCGTCGTTGAACGAGAAGGTGGTTTTGTTTCGGCGGCGCCAGTTGTCTTCCAGTTTGCGGCTACCCCACAATTTCTGGAACTGGGTCTTACCGGCGTTCTTGGTCGCAGTGTTATAGAAGTACCAGGAGTTGTCGGTATTGATGTTGTAGCTGGCAGGCTCATTCGCGTTGTTGCCCAGGGGGTTGCCCTTAGCGTTCTGTTGTGCGAGGTATTCCTCACGTTCAGCGTTCTCTTTCTCTTCTTTCTCCTTTTTCTTGAGCTCTTCGATAATCTTGGCGATAACAGCCTTTTGTTCCTCGGGTGTCATTTCAGCCAGCATAAGCAGCGAGTCCTGCAGGGTGACGTTTTGGGAATAGACCGCCAGTTCATCCAGCACGTCGCTGCGCTTCTTGAGCAACTTATAGTCGGGAAAGTCCTCGTTGACCATAGGGATGGCTTCGGCATAACAAACCTGAGCTTCGTCATATTGGCGCCGATTGAAGTAGAGGCCACCCAGGGTGAGTTGGGTGATAGCCTTTTCTACGCCGGGGTTGTCACTGGAGGCCTTATCGATAGAGAGTCTGTAGTTCTCGATAGCACTCAAGGTGTCGCCGTGCGTCAGATAGAGGTTACCGATGGCATAATAAATCTGAACGAGGTAAATCTTGTTGCGGTCATAGCGGGTCATGCGTTTCAGGGCCTTGACCTCGCTGGCAATGCTGGCGCCCTCATAGACGGCGCTCTGCTTGATGCGTGCGTTGACCTTGGTGCGGTAGCTGGTACCGCTGCCGCTGCCTGCCTGCTTGTAGGCAAGGTAAGCGTTGTGCTTGTCACCGACGTCTTCGTAGAGTTGTCCCAGCAGGAAGTTCATGCGCACCTTCTCGCTGCCCTTGAATCCTTTACCGTTGACGGCCTTGGCCAGATATGGGATGGCCTCTTCGGGCTGTTGGGCCTTGATATAGTAGTCGGCAAAGGCGGCGTTGGCTAGCGAGCGTACACGTTTATTGGTGATCTCGTCCATGTGGACATGGGAGAGTACGTTGTCGGCCTCGGTGGTCCATCCCATAGCGCAATAGCACAGAGCTTCACGCACCTGGCATTCCTGCACCAGGTCGGTTTTCCATGAGAAGTGGTGCGCGATATAGCGGAAGGTGGCGGCAGCATCCAGGAAGTCGCCCTTCATGTATTGGGACTTGGCCAATAGGTACCATGCGTTGTGCAGGAAGGGGTTGTATTCTTCCCTAGCCATCCACTCACGGAACTTGGGGTCACTGTTTTTGCCACCTTTACGTTTTGGCTTTTTCTTGATGGAGTGCAGGGTGATGGCTTTCTCCATTTTCTCGATGGTGCGCTCAAAACTGCCTGACGGCTGCTTGGCCTTGGGGTTGGAACGGGCCTCGGCAGGGTGCATATAGAGGCGCTGGGTATAGTCGTCCTCATAGGTGTCCATCATGGCCTTTTCCTGCTCATCGTAGTTGGTCTTGCCGTGGTAATAGACGTTGTACTTGGTCGTAAACGATTGCCAGAAACGCGACCGTGCGGTGTTGGTCTTGTTGCTGCACGCGGCAAGCACGACCACCATCGCGATAATCATTAACGGTATGAAGCGTTGAGTCCTGTTCAATTTCAGTTGAAGTTTCTAGTCACTAGTTTCTAGTTCGTTTTGTAATGAATAAACGCATGGCGGGCTGATTTATTGTCTAGTGGGCGCGATGTTCGGCCGCGAGGTGCATAAATTCCTCAAGGATGGCCGCGGGCATCGTCAGACCACGGTGCTTGATACTTTGTCCCCAACCCAGCAGGTCATCGGGCCGCAGGGTGTAAAGCACGTCGCGCCATTGGTCAATTTCATCGGGGGTGTAACTGTCCTTGTCGCGCCCTGCAAACGCATCCAGTTCCTCGTCGTCATAGTAGATGGCCTCCTGCTTGCACTCGCCCGCCAGCAACTGTTCGCTGGGGCAGATGGAACGCAGGCCGCAAGCCTCATCGGCGCAGCCTTGTGGCACACCCTCGCTGGATGGATTTTCCTCGGTTTCATCGGTGATTTCAACTGTTTTATGCTGATAAAACAACTTGTCGATGAGCCACACAATGGCCCCTCCCACCACCAGTATCGTCAATAATATTATCGCCGGTTTCATTTTGTCTTCACTAACATGTGATTAAAGCACAAAATTACTATTTTTATTTCGCTTGTCTCACCCTCGGTAGAGAAAAAACGATATTTCTATAGTTACATTGCCTAGGTGGAGTGATGGTCAATGGCAACGGGTGCTGTGATCAGCTATTGCCAGGAGTTGCTTATCGCCATGGCTGTCGCCGTAGGCATATAGCAGGTAGCTGTCTCGTGCGGGCTCTAGTTGCAGGAGTCTCTCGACTTTTTCCTGACCATAACAATTTGGGGTCTTGAAGCGCCCAGTGATTACGTTGTGGTCATCGACTTCGACCTCGGTAGCGATAACTGTATAAATTCCAAGTTTTTCACACCAGGGTTGAACCCAGTCGAGAATGCTGCCCGTAACGACATACACGGTGTGGCCTTGCTCAAGGTGTTGTTCCAGCAGCTGTATGGTTTTTTCGTTGCGTGTCGTCTCGATTTCCTGGGCAAAAGCTACTCCCTTAGCCCTAAACTGGTCGTAGTCCCATCCCTTAAAGAAATGGGAAAAGATGCGTTGCTTGACTTTACCGTTGGAATACAGGTGCAGTTTCATCAATATCAGTTGTGGGGAATAGCGCAGAAAACCCGTGATAAACCTGCGCCTTCCGCAGGCAAACCAGACGAATGCGGGGAAGGTGTCTCGGGTTGTTAATGTGCCGTCGAAATCAAAGGCGGCGATTGTCCTGGTTTTCATGTTCCCACAGTCGTTTACAGGTAAATAATCAAAGCAAATGCAAGGAGCCAGCACACTACGCAACACTGGATGAAGCGGTCCTTAAGCATCACTTGTGAGGGATTGCCGCTTTTCTCGTCCACAATCATGAGCTGCAGATAGCGGATGATGCCAGCCAGTACAAAGATGGCTGTGAGATAGACGTAGGGGCTGCCAAACCGCTCGACCACTTCGGGAGAAACGGTGTACATGATGTAACTCACCATCGTGATGCTGCCCACAATGCTTGTCGCCTCGTTCAGGAAACGGAGATTGTAGCGGTTGGCGGTCTTCCTCATGGCCACACCGCTTTGCTCAAATGCCACCACGTCGTCACGCCGCTTAGCAAAAGCGAGGAACAGCGCCAACAGGAAGGTCAACAGTACAATCCAGTGGGTCAGGTGGATGCCTGTGGCGACGCCACCGGCACAGACGCGAAGCACAAATCCCGCAGCGATGACAAACACATCGACAATGGCAATCTGTTTCAGCAGCAGGGTATATGCGACATTCATCACAACGTATGCCCCAATGACGATAAACAACAGGCCATTACCGCCGTTTGCCCTGTTGGTGAAGTATATCAAGGCTGCACTCATGACGAAACACACGAGCATGGTGATATAGCCTGTCGTCTTGCTGACTGCACCGCTGGCGATTGGACGCTTGCATTTCTCGTGATGGTTGCGGTCGGCCTCGGCATCCATGATGTCGTTAAAGCAATAGACACCGCTTGCAGCCAGGCAAAAAGCGAGAAACGTCAGTACGCAGGGTAACAGGTAATCCGCATCAAAGAGGTGACGGTCAAAGAACAACGGCATGAAGACGAAGAGGTTCTTCATCCATTGTTGCGGGCGGAGTAGTTGGATGATTGCTGTCATGAGAATAATGCTGCGAATGGGTTGATGAGGTCGTGGAGATATATGTATAACCTCTGTTGAATCGTATTGATATGGTCCAGTGGCGCATAATAGTTGGGAACTGGGGTCAGTAATACAAGCAACAGATAAGTGTAAGGGGATCGAAGCAGCTTGTTGCCGCCGATGAAGCCTTGAACTCCCCGTGAAATCCTTGTCAAAACCGAGGGGAAGGGGATAGCCTCATGATGGAAGACGTGATAGAAGAATAATGACGAGATGATCCAGTAGGGCAGGGTGCGTCCCCAGTCGCACGACAAGACGGTGAACATGGGAATCAGCGAGATGAACTGCACGATGGCCACGTTGCTTAATAGCGTGTGGTCAACAGGGTGTGGGCGGGACTTGCCCATGGCCACGCTGTCAATGCGCGTGAGCAAGTAAAAGGCCGACAGCATGACGAGTAAGGCCAGTGGCAGGCGCCAGAATGATGGGTTAGAATAGCCGATGTAGGCATTGTAAAAGTGGCGGGCAAATGAACTGGCCGCATCCCATCCCAGTGCCTCAACACTGGCTCCAACCTGAGCAACGCTTTCTGAAGCAGGGTAGGCCGCAAACACTTCGCCCCAGGATGCCCAGATGGCGTCGGCAACACCCTTGTCACCCTTGAACAGACACACCATCGCCATAACAATGAGTGTGGGGAGGAATTGCAAAAGGCTGCGTACTGCACTGTGTGTCCGTGTGAGGTTGCTAGCACGGAACCGTCCATAACTGTATAGCATCAATATGGGAAAAGTGAAGAAAAAGGATGCTTCATGTATGAGCAGCTGGAGGGCCGATAAGACATATAGCAGCACCCATGAGGCCATGCGCTTCGATGGCTGGGTGATGGCAGACCTGTAGCAGAGGAATATGGCGTAAGTCAGTGCCAGCATCAGGAAATCCTTGCGCCCCCAAAAGTTGAACAGCGTGTACCCTACACAAAGCCCCGTGAGAAGCAGCAATGGAGACCAGCGTTCGGCCTTGAATACCCGGTAAAGGATGAACAGCATCAGGATGCTTGAGATGGCATACAGCAGACGAATGGCGACCCTCACATCGTAGATGTGCACCTGTTCAAGCGCCAACAACAACTGGCCCAAAATGCCCCGCCTGACGAAGCCGCCCTCATAGTTGATGAGCCACTCGCTGATTTCCCAATTGCGATAACCATAATGAGGGTGGAACAGGTTCATGAAGTCGCCTGAAATGTTGACGCAAAACGCAATCAGGAAAAACAGGAAAACGAACCACGAACCCAGTCGTTCCCAATTCATCCCCGCGGCGCTTCTATTCCTTCTTGTGGCTTCCATCTGTCACTATCGGCTCTTGATGATTGTTGTTCATCGCAAATTTATGCATTCTTGCTGATGTCATGGGGGTGATTTCTTGATTTTAACATAATTTAAGCGTCCAATTCCGTTAAAAAGAACGAAATAATGTTAATGTATCTGCAATATTGAACTCGTTTCTACATTAAATATTGCATGAATGCTGGAAATAGAGTACTTTTGCGCCAGCATTCGTGAGAGGGGGCAATCGGGCTTCCTCGTTTTTATTATAATTTAGGCTTTAGGTCCTTAGGTTTTAGGCTATAGGTTTCAGGTTGTAGTGAAGCGGATGCTTATTAGAAACTAGGGACTTAAAACTAGAAAAAAAGAAAAATATGATTGATAAGACGGCACTGGAACAAGTGATTAACGAGGCGCTGGAAGGCACCAAGATGTACTTGGTCACGCTCAAGGTGAGCAAGGACAACGTGATTGACGTAGCGCTCGACAGCGACGAGGACATCACCATCGAGGACTGTGTGGCAGTGAACGACGCCGTGCTCGCAGCTTTTGACCGCGACGACGAGGACTACGAATTGACGGTTGGTTCCTACGGCATCACCTCACCGCTGCTGCTTCCCCGCCAGTACCGCAAGAACATCGGCTACGAGGTCGAGGTGCTCACCGCCGACGGCCGCAAGCTCAAGGGCATCATAGCCGATGCTGACGATGAGGGCTTCACCTTGACCATGACCGTAAAGCGCAAGCTGGAGGGCAAGAAGCGTCCCGAAATGGTCGAGGAACAGGAGCATTTCAACTACAGTGACATTAAACAAACAAAAAATATCATCACAATTTGAAGTTGAGGTTTTAGGCTTTAGGCGACTGTAATCGCACTAAAAAACTGACAACTCACAACTAAAAACTAGATTATGGCTAAAAGAGAAGAAGCGGTGAACATGACCGCACAGTTTGCCGAGTTCAAGGAACTCAAGGACATCGACAAGACCACACTCATCAGCGTGCTTGAGGAGTCGTTTCGCAGTGTGCTGTCCAAGATGTTTGGCAGCGACGAAAACTTTGACGTGATTGTCAACCCCGACAAGGGTGACTGCGAGATTTATCAGAATCTGGAGGTCGTGAACGATGGCGAGGTGGAGAATCCCAGCACTCAGATTTCGTTGAGCGATGCCCAGGCCGACGATGACCCTGACTGTGAGGTGGGCGAGGAGCACACCCGCAAAATCGATTTTGCCAAGTTTGGCCGCCGTGCTATTTTGAACCTGCGTCAGACACTGGCCAGCAAGATCCTTGATCTGCAGAAGGATGCCATCTACAATAAGTTTAAGGCACTTGAAGGCCAGCTGGTGGCTGGTGAGGTTTATCAGGTGTGGAAGCGTGAGGTGCTGCTTCTCGATGATGACAAGAATGAACTCTTGTTGCCCAAGGATGAGCAGATTCCCACCGACATCTACCGCAAGGGTGATGTTGTGAGGGCTGTCATTGAGCGCGTGGACAATACCAACAACAATCCCAAGGTAATCGTGTCGCGCACGAGCCAGCATTTCCTGCGCCGCCTGTTTGAGCAGGAGGTGCCCGAGATTCATGACGGCATCATTGTTATCCGCGCCGTCGCCCGCATTCCTGGTGAGCGTGCCAAGATTGCCGTTGAGAGCTACGATGACCGCATCGATCCCGTTGGCGCATGCGTTGGCGTGAAGGGTGCCCGCATCCACGGCATCGTGCGTGAGTTGCGCAACGAGAACATCGATGTCATCAACTACACCAACAATCCCCAGCTCCTTATCCAGCGTGCCTTGAGTCCCGCCAAGATTTCATCGATCCGTCTGGACAATGAGAACAAGCATGCCGAGGTATTCCTCCGTCCCGAGGAGGTATCACTGGCTATCGGTAAGGGCGGCTTGAACATCAAGTTGGCCAGCATCCTGACCGGATACAGCATCGATGTTTACCGTGACGTGGAGACCGAGGCCGAGGAGGACATCTACCTGGATGAGTTCAAGGACGAGGTTGACGAGTGGGTAATCGAGGCTCTCAAGAATGTGGGTCTTGCCACTGCCAAGAGCGTGCTGCGCACTCCCCGTGAGGACCTGATCGACAGGGCTGACCTCGAAGAGGACACCGTTGACAACCTGCTCGCAGTGCTGCGTGCCGAGTTTGAGGAATAATGTCAACCACTGTGTGAGTTAAATTCACTTATTCACTTCTCATTTATAGCAAACAAATTATAAAAGCTGAAGGCATGTTGCCCGAAAGCGAACTGATAAAAAACAATATATGGCGATAAAGTTCAGTAAAGTCATCGCAGATTTAAACGTTGGTAGGCAAACGATCGAAGAGTTTCTGCACAAGAAGGGCATCGAGATCAGCGGGAGCCTCAACTCTCGCATCTCTGACGATGTCTATGAAATGCTTGTGAAGGAATTCAAGCCCGACATGGACCTCAAGAACAAGTCGGACAAGATTGCCAACGAGAGGCAGAAGGAAAAAGCTAAACACAGCGTATCCAAGGAGTCGCGTGAAATCAAGACTGAAGTGTCCGTTCCACAGCCCAAGATCTTGGGTAAGATAGATCTGGATGCATCAGGCAAGCCCAAAGCCGCTCAACCTCAGGCCGCCGAACCCGAGCCTAAGAAGCCCGTGGAGGAGAAGGTGGAAAAGCCCGTAGAGGAGAAGAAGGTCGAGCCTAAGGCTAAGGAAGTTGAGCCCGCACCCGTGGTCGAGCCTGAACCTCAAGTCGAGGAAAAGGTCGAGGTCGCTGAGCCTGCACCTGTTGCCCCGGCGGCCGAGGCTGTGCCTGCCGAACCCGCTGAGCCTGAAGTCGAGGCTCCGCAGCAAGAAGAGCAAGACGATGACGTGTTCAAGCCCGTATCACAGACCGTTGGCGGTCCCCAGCTCAAGGTGGTGGGCAAGGTTGACTTGACTTCAATCAACCAGCAGACCCGTCCCCGCAAGAAGAGCAAGGAGGAGAAGCGCAACGAGCGCATCGCCAAGGCTCAAGCCGAGAATGCTGGCAAGAAGAAGCGCAAACGCATCGGTAAGGAAAAAATCGATATCGAGAGCGCCAGCAACCAGCCTGCTTCCCAGTCCGGCAAGGGCCGTGGCGGCAAGGATGAAGGCGGCAAGCGCAATAAGGACAAGAAGGGTAACCGCAGGCCTCTGCGTCCCGAGGTAAGTGAGGAAGACGTTCAGCGCCAGATGAAGGAGACGCTGGCCCGCCTCACCGCCAAGAGCAACAAGAAGGCCGCTGCTGCCCGCCGTCGTGAGAAACGCGAGGAATTCCGTGAGGAACAGCGCGAAGAGGCAGCTCTGGCAGCAGCTCAGAGCAAGATTTTGAAGCTCACCGAGTTTGTGACGGCCAATGACCTGGCCATCATGATGAACGTGCCCATCAACAAGGTTATCGCCACTTGTATGAACCTGGGTGTGATGGTGAGCATCAACCAGCGCCTCGACGCCGAGACCATCAACATCGTGGCCGATGAGTTC